>Ga0209539_1001188_pt1 | contig 14247 bp, 7 predicted proteins | sample BarGraNGADG00312_2_FD_184499 | JGI IMG/M metagenome (GOLD analysis project Ga0209539, IMG submission 184499) | Arctic peat soil microbial communities from Barrow, Alaska - Barrow Graham LP Ref core NGADG0011-312 (SPAdes) (version 2) | ecosystem: Environmental > Terrestrial > Soil > Wetlands >... | reverse complement strand
TGTAGTCCTCCCAGCGGGTCAGCGACTCCAGATCGGTGGGGGAAAGCTTCCAGCGGCGCATCGGGTCGGTGAGGCGCGAGCGGAATCGTCTGTCCTGCTCCTTGCCGGAGACAGAGAACCAGTACTTGCGAAGCATGATGCCGTCCTCGGCAAGCATCTGCTCGAAGATCGGGCACTGCCGCAGGAAACGTTGGTATTCGGCGGCCGTGCAGTAGCCCATGACCCGTTCGACACCGGCACGGTTGTACCACGAGCGGTCGAGCAGGCGGATCTCGCCGGCGGCCGGCAGATGCTCGATGTAGCGCTGGAAGTACCACTGCGTTCGCTCGCGCTCGGTGGGAGCCGGCAGCGCCACGATGCGTGCGACGCGTGGGTTGAGGTACTCCATGATTCGCTTGATCGCGCCGCCCTTGCCCGCAGCGTCGCGGCCCTCGAAGATCACGACCAGGCGCTTGCCCTCGGTGCGCATCCATTCCTGCATCTCAACCAGCTCGGCCTGGAGCTTGGTCAGTTTAGCCTCGTACAGCTCGTTATCGAGTTTCGGGCGCTTCTTTGATCCCATGCGTTCAATCGTTGCAGGTCTCGGCCTCTGTTGCTGATTGCAAGCTCTGCTGGGTCGTCATAGCCAGCGTATTGGGACAGGTTCAACCATCGGCACTTCGCGTTCTGGCTTTGGGCCGGCCTCTACTTCAGTGCGCCGTTCCTCGTGATCCTCGCCTACCTGGCCAACCGACGCTATGCCGCCCCGCCCCGGCCGACGAGCCGAGGTTGGGCCCGGTCACCCTATGGGTCGTCGGGCTGATGGGCCTGGCAGCTCTCGCCACCGGAATCACGATGTTCCTGACTCCGTCGCTGATGATCGCGATCTGGCCATGGTCGCTGACCCCGTTGACCTGCCGCGTGGTCGGCGCGATCTTCTGCCTGGGGGCGGCCGGCATCGGGACGTTGGCTGATCCGCGATGGATTGCGATCCGGTTGATGCTGCAAGTGGAGGCGTTCATGATCGCGCTCATGCTCACCGCCGTGCTCCGCGCACCCAGCGAGTTTGCCACCGACCGGCCCCTCACCTGGCTCATGCTCACCGGCTTCACCGGGGTGCTGCTGGGCTCGGCGTACCTCTGGTATTCACAAGAACTCGCCCCCAGGAGAACCCAGGCGGCAAGACGCGTTGGCAATGAGACACCAGGAACTCGCCAAACCTGATCGAATGCCGACTATGCGCTTCGGCGATATCCTCGCCTAGTTCAGCTACCCCGGCTCCTCGGACTTCCCCACCGAAGCCATCAGCGAAGGGGTGCAGCATCTGGCAATTGATCAAGCGAGGCTGGCGTTTCCGGGTACCGGATCTGAACGAGGGCTGGATTGGCCATCGATTCGCACGGTCACCCAGTGGGTGTTGCCGTCATCGACGAGGGGTATTCGGGCGTCCGGGGTCACCGCTAGCTCACGGCCGTCGAGAATAAGCTGGCCTACTTCGCCTCGGCCGTCGGCGCCATCGGCGCGCATGTCCAGGTCATAGGTGGCCGTCCCGTGACGATAGCGGACGCTGACCTGTGGCCATTCGCGCGGGAGGCACGGCTTGATCACCAGGTGGTGACCTTGTTGGTGGATGCCGAGGATGGCTTCCAGTCCGGCCCGGTACAGCCAGCCCGCCGACCCGGTGTACCAGGTCCAGCCTCCGCGTCCGAGGAGCGGAGGTTCGCCGTAGATGTCAGCTGCAACGACATAAGGCTCCACCCGGTAGGTATCAGCCGTGCTGGTGGTCAGGGCATGGTTCACCGGGTTGAGGAGGGCGAATATCTCGGCGGCGCGGTCCCGGCGGCCGAGCGCTGCCCAGGCGAAGACTGACCAGATGGCACCGTGCGTGTACTGGCCACCGTTCTCCCGGACCCCCGGCGGGTAGGCGCGTACGTATCCAGGGTCCGGTTCGGAGATGTCGAAGGGCGGGGTGAACAGCTTCGAGACGCGCTGGTCGGGGAGCACCAGCTGGGCGTGAGCCTGTTCCATTGCCTCCCTTGCCCGGTCGGGTTGCGCTGCCCCGGACAGCACGGCCCAGCTTTGGGCGATGGAGTCGATGCGGCATTCGAGCCGACTGCTGGAACCCAGCGGTGTGCCGTCGTCGAAGTATCCGCGCCGGTACCACTGCCCGTCCCAGCCGTCGGTTTCTAGGGCAGCCAGCAGGCGCTCCTGCTGGCTGCGACCGGCGGCCACGAACGCTGCGTCACCGCGTGCTTCGGCGATAGGAAGGAACTGGCTAAGAGTGGTGTGCAGGAACCAGCCGAGCCACGTGCTCTCGCCTTCACCGCCCGCCCCGACGCGATTCATTCCGTCGTTCCAGTCGCCGGTGCCGATCAGCGGCAGGCCGTGGCGGCCGGTGGGGAATGCCCAGGTCAGCGCAAGAACGCAGTGGTCGTACAGCGGCCGAGGCCGGTTCGCTGGCGCGGGCTGGAAATACCTCTCAGCTTCCCCCTGGGCGAGCGCATCACCCTCAAGGAAGTCCACGGGCTCGTCGAGGATGCTGGTGTCGCCGGTGACGACCAGATAGCGAGCTGCCGCGGCCGCCAGCCAGATCGGGTCGTCGCTTATCCTGGAACGGATCCCGGCGCCGGTCTCGGGAAGCCACCAGTGCTGGACATCACCGTCCAGGAACTGTCGAGCCGCCGCATTGAGCAGGTGTTGCCGGGCCAGGGCCGGTTCGCTCAACACGATCGACATCGAGTCCTGCAGTTGGTCGCGGAAACCGTACGCCCCGGACGCTTGGTAGAAGCCGGATCGGGCCAGCATTCGGCAGGCGAGGGTCTCGTACAGCAGCCAACCGTTCAGCATCAGGTTGAAACTGGTGTCGGGGGTATTAACTTCGATGCGGGTCAACCTGGATCGCCAGCTTTCCCTGACCTCCCCCAGGAGCACCTCGGGGTCCAACCCCCGGTATTTGATGATCAGCTCGGCAAGCTGCTCGGGACTGCCCGCTGCGCCCAGCAGGACGACCCCCTGGTGGGTTTCGCCCGGCGCCAGGCGTATCCGGTGCTGCATCGCCAGACAGGGATCGAGCCCGGCGCCAACCGCTCCGGACAGGTGTGCGGAGGTGAGGGCCCTCGGCCAGTCGGTGCTGCCGCGAGCGCCCAAAAATTCCCTCCGGTCCCCGGTCCAGGATTCCTGTAGGCCTGCATGGTCGACGAAGCACAGCTCTCCGGGGATCTGCGTCGCCCAGGGGTTGCTCGCGGTCAGTACACGCAGCCCGTCGTCGAAGGCGGTGACCAGGTGTCGCTGGGCTTTACCTAGGTCCATCCCCAGAACTGGTTGAGCATAGGAGATGACGGTGATGGTCCGGGGAATCAGCGATGTGTTGGTCACCCGAATCAGGGAGAGCTTGACCGGGTCTTCTGGAGCGACAAAGACCGTCTGCTCGAGTTCCAGGTTGTCGGTGGCATGGGTGTAGCGGGTGTAGCCGAACCCGTGGCGAGCCGTCTTGGTCCCGTCGTGCATCGGGGCCATGGTGGCGGAGGTGGCTTCGCCGGTCAGATCGTCACGAACGTAGATGGCTTCCGAGACCGGTGCAGAGACCGGGTCGTTTCGCCAAGGAGTGAGTTGGTTGTCACGGCTGTTGCGCCACCACGTGTAGCCGACTCCCTCAGCGCTCGTCTGGGTCCCGAAAGAGGCGTTAGCCAGGACGTTGATCCAGGGCGCCGGTGTGGGCTTTTCGACGCTGACCCTCACTACGTATTCACCGGTATCGGGGTCGAACCCGCCGTATCCGTTGTGGTGCAGCAGGGAGCCGGTGCTCGCGGTGGGCATTGAACGAGTGGTGAGTCGCCGCGGGCGGCCACGCCAGCGCGATCGCGAACGTTCATCACTCGCCTGGCGGAGTTGAGTGGCCAGGTCACCTCGACGGGCGATGAGTACCACTGCAGCTGCAGCCATCAGCGCCTCGCTGGACCTGGTGCCCAGTTGGTCCCTCTGCAGCACGAACACCTGCCCGGCGCCGTGCGGTACCGGCCCGGGCGAGGTGGTCATCGCCAGCTCCTGCAGGCTCTGCTGCAACTCCTGCACATAAGAGGTGGCTCGCTCGTTGAGAAGTACCACGTCGACGTCGAACCGCTTCAAATGCCAGTAGTTGGCCGCCATGAGTACCTGCCGGGCCAGCTCGAGGTCGGCCATGTCATCGATGCGTACGACCACCAGAGGCAGGTCTCCAGAGATACCCAGCGGCCAGAGGTCGGCCTGGGATCGGGCGGCGGCGAGGGCTGTGGGCGAGGCCCGCAGGGCGAGGTCGGGGTAGAGGGCGTGACCAGCCAGGCTCTGGAAGTGGGCGGCGTCGTCGTGGGTGAGTCCGAGGTAGCGCAATTGAACCTGGCTGGTGGTCCAGCTGAGCATCGCGACCCGGTCATGGGCCGCGCTGCTCGAATGCTGCTCGATCAGCTGGATCACTTGTTCGCGAGTCTCCCCGACAACGGTCCAGAACATCAGGCGTGCGGGTTCTCGGTCGGTCACCTCGACCCGGACGGAGAGCGACAGTATCGGGTCCAGGGTGAAGCCGGTGGCGCCGGGGCCGGGGGAGTCCGAGTGCGGTCGCTGGGCGTCATGGGGTGTTCGGTTACGGCCGAGGAAGGCCGCCCGATCGGTCTCGGCCAGCACGGCCAGTGGCCCCGTGCCGGACCCGGGGACCACGAAGTGGGCCACCCACACCTGGGGGTCGCTTGCGGACCGTCGCCGCCGGGTCGCGATGATGGCATTGAGCCGGGGCAGGAACTCGGTCTGCACGAAGATCTTCGAGAAGGCGGGATGAGCGTCGTCGTCCGCGATGGCAGCGAGCACCAGTTCGGTGTAGGAGGTCACCCGGATCGAACCTTGCCGCGGGCCAAGGTTGCGGATCACCAGGCGCTTGGCAGCAGCGTCTGCCTCGGGTGAAAGATGGTGATCAACCACGGTCTCCCAGTTCCGGCGGCGGGTCTGGAAGGTGGCCCGATCCTCAGCGAACCTGGCCTCGAAAGAATTCGGCTCGACCAGGCACGGCTCCAGCCCGGTAGACCAGACGTCCCCGGAGCGCTCGTCCCGCAAGTAGAGGTAGTCCCCGGTCGCCTCACCGGTCGGGTCCGGGTGCCAGCGGGTGATCGCGAGACCCTGCCACCGGAGTTGTCCTCCGCCCGCTGGGGTCAGCAGGGAGGTCAGGCGGCCGTTCGACATCATGTGGATGGCCGGGTCGAGGGCCGCGGCGTCGAGGAAGGTGCGTTCGGAGGGCGGCAGGACGGCCTTGATGACCCTCGTGGTAACAGCTTCCTCGCGGCGGGCGTGCACCACCGGCACCGAGCGTGGGGCACGTTCCTGCAGCAGGAGCTCTGTGGCCCTGATCATTGGCTCGGCGTGGAACCTCTCCCGCATAACTTCGTCGTGGACGACGTTGTTGATGGCCACGATGGTCATCCCCTGGTGGTGGGCCATGTGGCTGCGGACCACCACCGACTTCTCCCCCCGCGGCAGCCGGCGCGAAGTGAAGTCGATCGCCTCGTAGTAGCCGTACTTGCCAAGCGCTCCTGCCGTGGCGAGGGCGCGGAAGTTCTTCGCTGCCTGGTCGGGTTCGAACATCGCGGCGAGCGCAGTTGCGTACGGGGCGACCACCAGGTTGTCGGCCAAGCCACGAACGATCCCCAGCCCGGGCACTCCGAATGGCGAGTATTGATAGTTCAGGTCCTGGTCTCGCGCGTTGTAGCCGGATTCGGAGACGCCCCAGGGCACCTTCTTCTCCAGCCCGTACTGTTGCTGCCGGCGAACCACTCGACGGCAGGTGCTCGTCAGCAGGCCCTGAGCGGGGCTACGCATCACCAGTGCCGGCATCAGATACTCGAACATGGAGCCCGACCAGCTGAGCAGCACGGCCCGGTTGACGGCGGCGGTGATCCCGCGGCCAAGCCGGGCCCAGTGCCGTGCGGGGAGGTCGCCCTTGGCGATTCCGACGAAGCTGGCCAGCCGGCACTCAGACGCCAAGAGGTCGTAGCAACTGTCGTCCCGTTGACGCTCAGCCACCTGGTAGCCGACCGACAACAGCTTCCGGCTCGGGTCGAAGAGCAGTGTGAAGTCCGTGGCGTTGACGGCGTCGCGGGTGAGGGCCTCCAACCGCCGCAGCCGACCGACGAGTCCATCCATCTGTTCGGGAGTCAGCGCGCGGTCACGGTGCTGGGAGACGATCGTGGCGGCCAGGGCCGCGATGGACGCGTGGGCATCCAGGTCCAGTCCGGGCATCCTGTCCAGGCTTTCCACAAGGGCTTCCAGACTGGCCAACTCGGCCTCTCCCGCGCGGTCGGTGAGCCGTCGAATCGCTTGTTCGACACTGTCCAAGCGGTGGCCGAGCAGCGGAGCGATGCCGACCGTGACCTCGCTGGGCATGGTCGCTCGGACCAGCGCGAGTCCGTCCAGGATCCCCGGCGGGCGGCAGTTCCCGCGAGTCGGGTCCGCCCGCCACTCCGCGCAAGTATTGGCCAGGGCCAGGAGGTGGCCAGCCAGGTTGCCGCTGTCCACCGAGGAGATGTAGCGGGGTTCCAGGGGTTGCCCGGTCTGCGTGTCGTACCAGTTGTAGAGGTGCCCTGACTCGTGCTCGAGTTCAACCATGGCGTTCAGTGTGGCGTCCAGCCGATCGCAAGCCTCAGCGACGCCGATCCAGCCGAAGTCCCTGGCGCTGACCACGGCCAGCAGGTAAAGCCCGATATTCGTGGGGGAGGTGCGGTGCGCCACCAGGGGCTTGGGGGATTCCTGGTAGTTGTCTGGAGGCAAGTGCCGGTCGGCCACGGTCACGAAAGCGACGAAGAACTCCCAGGTCCTTCGGGCGACAAGCCGCAGGTCGGCCAATGCCTCGTCCCCTGGGGCCAGCTCGACCCGCTCCTTGATGCGACTGACCTGGTAGGCGATCAGCGGGGCAAAGAGCCACAACGTCGCCGGTACGACAGCGATGGCTAGCTGCGTCCAACTGCGCGCGGCAGCGATCGCCAGAGCCAGGACCGCGGGCACCAGGCCAGGAGCCATGCGCCGCAGGAATCTGGACAGCGTGCCCTTGGCCTGCTGCTGGGCCGCTGCCGCTGTGGTCCACTCCAACAGGTGGCGCCGGCTGACCGCCATCCGCCACACGGTGCGCACGATCGCGTCCGAGAATGCGACCGCCCGATGGGCAAGGAACGCCAGGTTGAAGGAGCCGAGCACCAGCGCCCTGCCCAGGTCTCCTGTAGCGGCAGCGAAGTGGCTACGCAACGTCACGTGCTCGGCGATCGGCATGAGTTCGGAGATTGCCGACCACAGCGGAAGCGCGTAGAGCGTAAAGACCATCAACCCAAGCCAGGCAAAGGCGGACACGGGCACGGGTGAGGCCAGCGCTACGAGGAAGCCGAGCACTAGCAGGACCGGCACCAGCGAACGCCGCAGGTTGTCCAGCATCTTCCATCGGCCCAGCGCGCTGATCGGTCCGCGGCTCCCGAAGGCCCAGGGCAGAAGCTGCCAGTCGCCGCGAGTCCAGCGAAGGTCCCGCGACATCGACACCTCATAAGAGGTCGGGAACGCCTCCACCACCTCCACGTCGGAGACCACCCCCGCCCGGGCGAGGTTCCCTTCCAGAAGGTCGTGGCTGAGCACCCGATTCTGCGGGATCCGACCCTCGACGAGTTGGCTGAGGGCGTCGATGTCGTAGATCCCTTTACCAGCGAAGGAGCCTTCGCCGAAGAAGTCCTGATAGACATCGGAGACGGGGAAGGTGTATGGGTGAAGCCCTTGGGGGGTCGTGTAGGCGGCCTGGAACAGTGACGTGTCCTCGGTCACCGGCAGGGACGGTGTCACCCTCGGCTGCAGGATGGCGTAGCCCTGTTCCACGACCTTGCCCTCCGGGTCCAGCCTTGCACGGTTCAACGGATGGGCCAGCTTCTCGACCAGCCGGAGGGCAGCGTTCCTCGGCAATTGGGTATCGGAGTCGAGGGTGATGACGTACCGGAAGGGGCCCGGCATCCTGCCCTCGAACGGCAGGTAGGTGGTGTCGTCGGCTCCGCGCAGCAAGCGGTTCAACTCTTGGAGCTTGCCCCGCTTCCGCTCCCACCCCATCCACACGCCTTCGGACGGGTTGAAGACCCGGCGGCGGTGGAACAAGAAGAAGCGATCCGGATACTTCTCGTTGAGCACATGGATGCCGTCGGCGGCGGCGGCCAGCAACGCCTCGTCGGCGGGGCTGACCTCGATCTCACTGTCGGCCCAGTCAGTTAGGGCGGCGAAGTAGACCTCGCCGTCATCATTGGCGAGGAAGTGCACCTCAAGGGCGTCCAACAACTCCTCGACGCCGGCCGGAGACGTCAGCATTGTGGGAACCACCACCAGAGTGCGCAGTTCCTCAGGAACACCCTCGCTGAGGTGCAGGCCCGGGAGGGGCGTGGCCGGCAGGATGCGTGTGGCTACTCGGTTGATGGCGGCAAGGACCACGCCGCTGGCCGGAACAACCGCTAAGAGTGCCAGCACGATCACCCAGGGATCGGCCCAGGAAGACGGGACCAGGCCGGCCATCACCCACACCAGGGCGAGCGCCAGCGCGAGGGTGAGAACCGCCGCGGTGAGCAAGTAGACGAACAACCCGCCGCCCTTGAACAGCCGCAACCATCGCTGTCGTGGGGGCGGCCGGTAACGCAGGAGGGACTCCAGGTGCCCTCGCCCCTCGTCCATCAGCCAGTACCCGACCTCGCGGCTCACATCGTCTGGTGCACCTCCGACCAAGTTCAGGACAAGGCGAGTCACCGCTATCTCGGCTTGCCCCGAGCCGCGGGCGAGTTCCTCGATCGCCGACCGGAAAAGGTTCCGGGTGCCGAAGTCCGACGCCGGGTAGGTGCGGCTGGTCCGGAGCTCCTCTTCGATCAGGCTCACCGATTCCAGCCAGTCCTCCCAGTTCACATCGGTCAGGAGCCGTAGTGACCGGAAGATGTTGCGCATGGTCACGGTCGCCGCCGCCTGCCTGCGATGCTCTCCTTGGATTAGTTCCTCAACGTCCCAGCCACGCTCCTTGACGACGCGCTCCAACCAGTGCGAAGCATCTTCCACCCGGTGCTCAGTCAGCCGCCGCATCATCTGGACGACGAACGATCGGGACACCCTGAACGCGTCCTGGGACGGCAGCGCCACAGCCAGCGGGACCGCTTCCCCCGCTAGCCCGAGTAGCCGGTCGGCCACCCGATCAGCCCGCTGCCGGTCACGGCCGGCCGTCACCATGAGCTCTGCTACCCGGCGTAGGTTCTCCACCAACACGATCCGCAGATGGATCGGGACAGCCCACAATTCGCCAAGACTCAACGCTTGGCGGGACTCATAGACACCGACGAACCGGCCCAACTGGTCAGCATCGAGGTTGCTGTCAGTGTGGGCGATATAGGCCCACACAATCCCGAAGATCCGGGGATGACCCTCGAGGAAGCCGGGGCCCAATTTCGGCAGCAACCGGAAGTAGCCCCTCGGCAGATCCTTCCGAATCTGGCGGATCTGCTGCTCGACCGCATGGAAGTTGTCCACCAGCCACTCAGCGGCCGGCGTTATCGGACGCTCGGCCCCGATGTCTGCCACGGTGACGTCATAGCTGTGCAGCAAGCTTGCCCGGTTCTGCTCGACCCGCGTCAGCAGCGTCGTCACCGGCTTGGCCCGCTTCACCACAACCTGGCTGTCCGCAAAGCTCAGTGCATGCCGGGACATCTGGTCTTCGCTGAACAGTTCCGCGCGGATGATCGCGCTGTCGCCCCCCGGCGCATCGCCGAGGTTTCCGACCAGCCGGGCCCTTACCTCCATCGCGCTCCTCCACTGCCACCGGGTCTCGATAGATCGTTGAGGATCGACAGGACGAGCCAACCAGCAGCCGGGGCCCGCCTTGGTATCACTTTATGTACCCGCGAGGCGGGTACATGGGGAAATGGCAAACCCTGCCTGACATGGCATGCGCTAGCCCCGGTCTGGCAGGGGTGATCACATGGCCAGTGCCCACGGCGGGGGGCTGCGATCAGGCCCTGAATTCAACTTGGCGGTCCACGTCGCCGAGGGTGTCGTCGATACACGGAACAATCGCTCGCAGCCCTGTGTTTATCTTCTGAGCGTTCTGCCAGAGTGCGGACGCGAGCTGCCGCACCTTTGCCGGTCGGGTGATGATCGGTGCATGCGGCTGGATGACGGTGAGCGCCGCGTGCAACCTGCGCCGGGACCTGTCGGCTCCTCCTGCTCCACGCAGCAGCCGTCCTGCACGGCGGCCGGCTTCCGGACGGACATCCGGGACTGGCCGTCCAGGTAACCATGACCTTCTAGCCACCAGGCCGCCGCGCCGCCCAGCAGACCCACGACGATTGCGGCGACGAAGAAGGTCGTGGCGAAGACTGTTGATATAGACCTGCACGATCGAGGCGACGATGACGCTGAGCAGCAGGTAGGGCCAGGTGCCCCGCCAACGCCCATCCGTGTGCGACCTGTGCTGCTCACCAGTACTGCAGGGTGAGCTGGAGCCCGCCGACGCGCTCGTACTCGCGGGCGCACTGAAGGTGCTGGCAGACCCTGCCCGCCTTCGGTTGCTGAGCCTGATCCGCTCGGCGGACGGCAGGCGCGCGACCACCGGTGTGCTTGCGGAGCAACTCGGACTGACTCAACCGACGATCACCCACCATCTGGGTGCGCTCTTCGACCCCGAGCCAGCACTCGTACATGCGATCGAGTCCGACTAGTCTCGAAGACGGCCCCGGGCCCGCGCAGCACTCAGAGCTGCGCGTCTTGCTGCGCGCCCTACGAGACGACGAGATCGGACCCGTCGGTGCTGGACGACTTGGGGATCAGCGGCTTGGTGGTGGGCCCGTTCACGACCGAGCCGTCAACGATGGAGTAGGCCGACCCGTGGCAGGGACACACGATGTTCTTGCCTTCGATCGAACCGACGATGCACCCCTGGTGCTGGCAGACAGCGGAGAAGGCCTTGTACTGCCCGGCGGTCGCCTGGGTGACGACGACCTTGTCGGCTGCCCGGATCACGCCACTTCCCACAGGGATGTCCGACAGGGGGATCCGCAGAGCCGCCCCGGCGCTGGCCTTAGTGCCCGCCGCAGTGGATGTGGTTCCCCCCGTCGTGGAAGAGGTGCTGCTGCACGCGGTCGCCCCCCCGAGAGCGAGGGCGCTGAGGCCGAGTAACTGAATAGCCGTGCGACGTTCCATGCTGGCTCCTTCTCCTCCGGCGTCGGCTGGACCCGACGTCTCAGTGCCCACAGTGTTGTCCGGTGAGCCCAACTGGAGAAACGTCAGCCGATGCCCGGGGGTTCACCCGTCGGGGCGGGACGTCGCAGTGCCACCTGTTGTCCGGAGACCCAAACAGTCCCAGGACCCATTCACTGCCTCGCCGGTCGGCGAGATCACGCCCCAGTCGCGGTGGGCGGCGCGGCGGCCTGGCTGAGGTGCCGGTCGAAGAAGGCCAGGATTCGTCCGCGGGCATCGGCGGCGGCCTCGGGCTCGTAGCGGTTGTTCATGATGGGTCCCAGTACGGCGAACAGGGCCGGTGTGTGGTCCCCGGCGCCAACCCGGTCGTTGAGGAATGCGTGTCCCGCGCTGCTGTACTCCTTCACGTCATGGTCGACTCCGACCTCAGTGAGTACGCGGTCGAGCCGTGCGGCGGCGCCGCGGAGCGTGTGGTCCTTTCCGCCGTAGCTGCCCACGATGGGGCACGCGGTCCGAAGGAAGCCGGCCGAGTAGGCGTTCTTGTCGGCGGTGCCGTAGTTGACGCTCGAGGCGGCGAAGCCGCGGTCCGGGGCGAGCAGCAGCGCGATGCCGCCGCCCAGGCAGAATCCGATCACGCCGACCGTGCCGGTGCAGTCGGGGCGGCGGGTGAGCCACGCCCGCGCCGCTTCGATGTCGTCGAAGGTCGGCCCGCTGCGGTCGCGCGAGTCCCGCATGATCGAGACCATGCACGCGAACTGGCTGCGGCCGCGGAACAGGTCGGGGGCGATGGCGAGATAGCCGGCGTCGGCCAGCCAGTCGGCCTGAGCGCGGATGTCATTGCCCAAGCCGTACGCGTCGTGGACGACGACGACGCCCGGAAACGGACCCGGTCCCGTCGGTGTCGCCACGTACGCGGGCAGCTCGCCGGTCGGGGACTCGATCGTGGTGTTCGGCATCGACCAAGACTGACACGGGACGTACGGCCGGGGCTACGGTCCCTGGGCTGGTCCTCGTCCTGGGCTAGCCCATCGACCTACCCTCGTGTGTTCAGGAGTTGCTGGAATCGGTCGATCATCAGGTCCCGACCCTTGGCGTTGGCGACTTGCTCAGTGGTGGCGAGGTCGCCGTTGGCGAGCTGGCCCGTACCGTGTTCGGGTCCGAGCGGGAGGATGATCGACACGGGGTTGGGGGTGTAGTCGCTACCTTCGCCGCCGTCAATGGCCGCGAGGATGTTCGACGCGGAGAGTTGGGCTTGGCGGCCCGCCACGCTGGCTCGGTTGATGTCGATGTCGGCAATGTCCCCGATCGCGTACACCCGGTCGTGCCCGACCACGTTGAGTCGCGGCGTCACGCGCAGGTACGCACCCGTGGCGATGGCATTTGCCAGGTCGCCGGCAACGTAGTCGGTGGAGGGTTTCACCCCGTACGTGCGGAACCAGATGTCGCCCTCGATGTGGGTGCCGTTGGCTGTTGTCACGGCGAAAGCGCCGAGCTCTCCGGGCGGAGTGGCGGGAAGCTCGACGAGTGAGGCACCGAGGACGCGCTGCACGCCCAGCTCGTCCAGCTGACGGTTGAGCTCGTCGCGCAGCGGCGGTCCGTACGGGCCGGGAAGGATCTCGGGACCCTGGTCGACAAGGGTGATTGCCTTGTCGGGCCATGCGTGGGCAATCTCGCCAGCGAACTCCAGCCCGACCGCTCCCGCGCCGAGAAGCATCACCCTTCGAGCTGCGCCCAGCTGCTCGTAGGTGTGCTGATAGCGGGCGATGGCTTCAAGGCTGAGGTCACGGTCGCTCTTGGCGGGATAGGGATAGCTCGAGCCGGTTGCCAGCACGATGAAGTCGGGCCGCAGCACCCTCCCGGAGGCGAGCTCGACCTGGGTGCCGTCGACCCGTATAGCCCCGTCACGGACGACCTCGCCGTGCGCGAGCAGCCGGTCGTAGGGAAGGAAGATCTGCGCCGCGATGGCGGGGTCGACCGCCGCTCGCAGCGCCGCGACGTTGTGTACGAACGCGTCCTTTGGCTCGACGAGGGTGACCTTCGTACGTTCGTCCAGAGCCTTCGCCACGGCCACGCCCGCATAGCCACCACCGACGACGACCACGGTGGGGAGGTGGATCTCTTCTGTCATCTGCGTTCTCTCGGTCGACTTGAATGGTGTCAGCTGGCGGCGGCCCGCACGGCGGGGGCGATCTGCTCGGCGTACCTGCTTATCGAGTCTGACACGGCGCCGCGAGGGAGCCCGCCCCAGTCGATCTGTCCGAGGAACCGGTCGAGCCCAAGGACCTCGTGGGCGTCGAGGATCTTCTCGATGAGCTGCTCGCTCGAGCCGATCATGATGGCGTTGCCGTGCTGCGTACCGGCCTCGAACTGGCTCTGGGACACCACGAAGCCACGTGCGCCCGGGATCTTGGGGCGCAGGTACTCGTGGTAGTAGGGGAAGCTCTTGCGCGCGGCCTCGGGGGTGGTACGCGGACGCCTACGCGCGGCTAGGGACCATCGAGTACGGCAGCATCCTGTACGCGGTCCACTTCACGCCCGGGTCGCCAGGCCTCGACCCAGGACCCGTCGCCCTGGACGTGGGACTTCTCTAACAGCCGCTACACGGCGGACGAGCTTCAATCCGGGTTTTGGCTGCCCAGTCGCGGATTCACGCCGCCATCGACACATTGCATCGCACTGCGCGGCGAAAACCCGGATCTTGCTCCACAGACAACGGACCCGGCCCGGTGACGAGATCACGCAGGCCGGGTCCGTACTCGGTTGTCGGTGTCGGTGACTAGCCAGGAGAGACCATCGTCGGCTCGTCCTGCTCCTTCACCGCAGACTGCTTGCCCGCCTTGTGCTCCTTGCGCCACACCAGCACGTACACCTTCAAGACGTCAGGAAGCCTGTTGACGTAGGGGATGAAGGGGAACGCGAGCATGGTCAACAGCAGAGAGCCGAAGATGATGGCTCCGTCGCGGTCGCCGTTGTCGTCGTTCGCCAGGACGGTGTGATTCAGAAGGCCGATCGGCGACAGCCACCAGGCGCCCGGCGCGTGACCGGACTCCTCGCGGATCATCC
>Ga0209539_1001185_pt1 | contig 14268 bp, 13 predicted proteins | sample BarGraNGADG00312_2_FD_184499 | JGI IMG/M metagenome (GOLD analysis project Ga0209539, IMG submission 184499) | Arctic peat soil microbial communities from Barrow, Alaska - Barrow Graham LP Ref core NGADG0011-312 (SPAdes) (version 2) | ecosystem: Environmental > Terrestrial > Soil > Wetlands >... | reverse complement strand
CCCCTGGAAAATCGGATGGTACCATTCAACTCCATCAGGACGGCTACCCCTTGATACCGCCCCCGCCAATGCCCTCAATAAACTGTCTCTGGACAAAAAAGAACAGGATGACGATGGGGATCGTCGTAAAAACCGATGCTGCTGCCAGCTGAGACCACTGCTGCCCCTTCTCGCCCAGAAAGGAGTTCAGGGCAACTTCGATCAGCTGCTTGTTCTGCGACTGGGTCATGACTGTGGGCCACAGGAATGACGTCCATGAACCCAGGAACGAATTGATGGCGATGGTCACGATCGCGGGCTTCGCGAGCGGCAAAGCGATGCTCCGGAAATAGCGCAGACGCGACGCGCCGTCGATCTGTGCCGCCTCCCACAGTTCCTTGGGCATCGACATGAAATACTGCCGCAACAGGAAGATGCCGAACACGCTCGCCGCGAAGGGGATAATGAGCGCGTAGAACTTGTCATACCATCCGAGCGTTCGGATGATGAGGAAGTTCGGGATCAGTGTCGTCGCCGCAGGGATCATCATGACACTGAGGACCAGGCTAAACAGCGCCTCCTTCCCCTTGAAGTTGATGCAGGCAAAGGCAAAGGCGGCGAGGGACGACGTCACCAGGGAGATCAATGTCGCAGCGACGGCCACGAAGAGCGTATTGCCAAAGTACCGCAGCCATGGCGCCGCATTCCACGCGTCAATGTAGTTCTGGAAGGTGGGATGCGTTGGCCACAACTGAGGCGGAACGTTGAAGACGGCGTCCTGAGGCTGCAGTGACGTGACGATCATCCAGTAGAACGGGAACACTACCAGGATGAAGAGCGCTGCTATGGCAAGATAGAGGAGAACTCTGGTGACCCTGTTCCAGAAGACGGACTGTCGCATCGTCATCATGTCACACCGTCATCCGTAGAAGACCTTGCGTCCGGTCACCTTGCGCTGGAGCATCGTCAGGAGGAAGATGATGACAAACAGTCCTATGGAAACTGCACTGGCATAGCCGAAATGCATCTGCCCGAACGCCTGCTCGTACAGGTAGTAGCCTGTTGTTGTCGTCGAATCGACTGGACCCCCCTGCGTCAGGACAGCCACCTGCGTAAACATCTTGAACGCGCTGATCGTGTAGATGATCACGACGAAGTAGGTGGAAGGGGAGATCATGGGCCATGTGACATGCCAGAAAGTCCTCCATCCGCTGGCTCCGTCGATCTGTGCAGCCTCGAGGAGCTCGGTCGGTACCTTGGACAGGGCGGCCATGAAGATGATGACCGCAAACCCGATGTCATGCCACGTCGAGTAGAGGATCATCGCGGGCATCGACGACACCGTGTCCGTCAGCCATCTGCTGACTGGCAGACCCAGGAAGTGCAGTGCCGCGTTGAGCATGCCGTAGTCGGGGTTGAAGATGTAGAGCCAGATGATGGACGTGGCGACCAGCGGCGTGATGTATGGGATGAAGAACCCCATACGCCAGAATGTCCGCCCCCGGACTTTCGCGTTGAGGAGCACGGCGATCAGCAGTGAAACGGCGACCGCGACCGGGACACTACCTACCGTAAAATAGAGCGTCCTCAACACTGAACCCCAAAAATCACCTGAGAGGAGCATCTGCCTGAAATTGCCAAGCCCCACAAAGTCGCTCTGCCCGACAAGATTCGTGTCGAACAGGCTGAGGCCAATGACGATGAACGCCGGGAGAAAGGTGAAAACAAAAAGCACCAGTGTCGAGGGAAAAGTAAACAGCCAGCCGGCGATGTTGTCGCGGATAACCTGCTTTCGTCTTGCCGGCGTGAGTTTATTGTCCATACTGCAAACACCTCGAGAACGCAGTTTCAAGTTCATAAGCAACTTGGCTAAGTGGACTTAGCTATTTAGTATACCATTGGCAACCTGCAAGTCAAAAGAGACTGTGAGCACCTCGGTAGCTCTTACCATGTAGTCTCGGAGTGAAAGAAACCGTGCTTCTGCTATACTTTCCGAAGCAGGATTCGCCCTGCAGAGAGGGGGTGGGAAATTGACACAGCACTTTATTGAGCTCACAGCACCGAAGCGGCTCATGGCCAAGGTCGCATTTGCTCGCTCGGCCGGCATCGCCGGAGATGTTGTCCTTGTCCTTCCCAGAACACCGGATGAGGAAATCGGCCGTGTCCACCGTCTGGTAGCGGCGGCTCGCAAGGCTCTTGGAGCTGAATCGATACCCTTCCAGATCGTCGAGATCGATGAGGCAATCCGCCTGGCAACGTCGGGAGATCCTTCCCGGGCACTCGTGATCGACCTCGACCTCCTGCATCACGAAGACATCGGTCTGCTCGAGTCCGCCTGTAGTTCGAGCTCGCAGGTGATTGGCTACAAACTCCACCAGAATCCTTCCAAAACGACAGCCGCCATCTTCGCCCGCGGCGATTCCAATGCCGCGCTTGCCGGGACGCTGGTGCGTCGGCTTACTGAAGCCGGAGTCGTGGACAGGACGAGCTTTGTTCACGTCACCCATGCCGGCGAGTCTGCGACCGTCGACGACAGCGTCCTCGAAGCGTATGGCAAGGTGAAGGCTGAACTGCCACAGGCCCGTCTCGCCATCGAACAAGCCGAGGAACGCGTGGAATCCGCCATCGAACACTCTTCGCTCCAGTATGGCCTGCTCGTCCTTGGACTGCCGCAGCATCTCAGAAAACACTCGGTGACCGAGCACCTGCTTGCGCAGGTCACGGCAGGACTGCTCCGCGCGACAGTAGTGTTCGTCTACGCTCGCGGCGCAGAGGTTGAACAGTTATCAGACACGACGAAAGCCATCGAGCCCTGGATCCTCAAGAACACGTTCTCCCAGGACGAGTTCGCGGACATCGACCGACTCCTCCAGGCCAAGCGTGACCGCCATGTATCGATCTCTCTCGTTCTGCCGGCGCTCAACGAAGAGAAGACGGTTGGACAGGTCATCGACGCCTTCAAGGGCCCACTGATGGATGAACGGCCGCTGATCGACGAGATCATCCTCATGGACAGCGACAGTGGCGACAACACGCGCGAAATAGCGACCGCTCGCGGCATCCCCGTCTATGTCCACCAGCAGGTACGTCCGGACCTCGGAGCCTATACCGGCAAGGGCGAGGCGATGTGGAAAGCATTGTTCGTCGCAAAAGGAGACATTCTCGTCTTCGTCGACACCGACCTGTCCAATCCCCACCCGTCACTTGTTACCGGACTTGTCGGGCCTCTTCTCCTGGACGAGCGCCTGAACTTTATCAAGGGGTTCTACCGCAGACCCGTGCGTGTCGTCAACGAGTTCGTGGAAGTGGGCGGCGGCCGTGTCACGGAGTTGGCCGCGCGCCCCTTGCTGAACCTCTGGTATCCGGAACTCGGAGGGCTGTTCCAGCCACTTGCGGGGACCATCGCGGCACGTGCCGGCATCCTGCGCGAGCTGCATTTCCTGACCGGCTATGGCGTCGAGATCGGGCATGTCATCGAATACGTCCACAAGTACGGCATCGAGGGTCTGGCCCAATCGGAGCTGGGCGAGCTCATCCACCGCAATCAACCCCTGGACGCACTGTCCAAGATGTCGTTCCAGGTCCTTGAAGCCTTCTTCCGGTTGTCGCACGGCCTGATGGCCCCCGGCATGGCTGACCACATGAGCGGAGTCCTGCGGCAACCCTTCCTCTCGGACACGGGTTTCACACTCTACCAGACACGCCTCGGGCAGGAGTTGAGGCCTCCGGTGTCCTCGGTGCCACCTCTCGATCCTCCCGCTTCAGCGCACCACCGACGTGACACAAAGAAACCGACATGACCGCGACTGGCGCCCAGCGCCCATCCTGGTGGAAACGAGGCATCATCTATCACTGCTATGTCCGCAGTTTCATGGACGGCAATGGTGATGGCGTTGGAGACCTCCCTGGGCTGACCAGCAAGCTGGACGTCCTGCGTGACGGCACACCCTCGTCGCTCGGCATCGAGGGCCTGTGGTTGTCACCTGTCTACCCGTCGTCCAACCGCGATTTCGGATACGACATCAGCGACTACCGCTCCATCGATCCCGTGTATGGCACGCTGGACGACTTCGACGGCCTCGTGGCCGGTGCCCGCGCACGGGGCATCCACCTCATCATGGACCTTGTCGTCAATCACAGCTCGACCGAGCACGCCTGGTTCAGGCAAGCGCGTACCTCCCGCGAGAATCCGTTCCACGACTACTACCTCTGGAGCGACGGAACCAATGCCAAGCCTCCCAACAACTGGGGTTCGACATTCGGAGGGTCAGCCTGGGAATGGAACGAGCAGACCCATGAGTTCTACCTGCATAGCTTCCTCAAGGAACAGGCAGACCTGAACTGGCGCAATCCCCGGCTTCGTCAAGAGATTCACGACATCATGAGGTTCTGGATGGGCCGGGGAGTCGACGGCTTCCGTCTCGACGTCGCCAATTACTACGTCAAGGACGCCCAGCTTCGGGACAACGCTCACGAGTTTGTCGTCGCTCAGCCCATGCCCGGCAACCCGTCGAAGACGCTGTTCATACCGATGTCACACGAGGTGTACAACCACACTGTAGACCAACCGGAGACGCACGACGCCCTGCAGGAACTGCGCGGCGTCATCGACGAGAAGCCCGGGCGCATGATGGTGGGCGAGATCACGCAGCGCACGCTGGAGCAGGTGCTCTCGTATTATGGAGACGGCGAAAGCGAGCTGAACCTGGTATTCAACTTTTTCTTCTTCGTTCGACGTTTTCGGGCGAAGGACTTCCGCGACATCATACAGAGAACCCTCGACCTGCTGCCCGAGGGCGCCTGGCCCGCCTGGGTCCTGAGCAACCATGACGTCGTCCGCGCGGTATCACGCTACCATTGCTCACCCGCGATGACAAAGAGCATGCTGGGACTGCTGCTTACGCTCAAGGGGACCCCGTTCCTCTATAATGGAGAGGAACTGGGGCTTGCGAATACGCCGCTCCCGAGGAGGCTCCTTCAGGACCCCGTGGGCAAGAGATACTGGCCCCTGCCGGTTGGCCGGGATGGCGAACGCGCGCCGATGCCGTGGAATGATACCGCAAACGCGGGCTTCACTACGGGAATCCCATGGCTACCCGTCAGTGCATCTGCCATGACCTATAGTGCGGAGTCGGCAGATCCGGCCTCGGTACTGAGTTTCACGAGACGGCTCGCCTGGTTCAGGTCCCATCATCCTGCACTGACCGCAGGTGACCTGTCCATCGTCGATGGCCCGTCTGACACCTGCCTGTGCTTCATACGCAGATCCTCAACAGAACGCATGACAATTACCATCAACCTGTCTGGCCAGACCGTGGGGGTCCCACTGGGCAGCTTTACATCAGACCAGGCTCCCCTGTTCAGCACAGAGGACCAGCCATCCATGGACAGCTTGGCCCCCTGGGAAGTCAGGATAGCGGCCGCTCAGGCATAACCCGGAGGACGGGTGGTCACTCTCCTTGACAACGAGAGAGGGCCCGCTAGAACATTGATGGGAAAGACCGCCAGTCGTGTCGCTGGACGAGGATGCGCTGGCGGATACCCTCTACCGGATGCGCTATGACGTGCCGGTTTGCGCCGACTGGAGGCAACGATGAAAGTCAGCATCATTGGTGGAGGTGGAACAAGAGTCCCGATTCTCGTGGGCGCCCTCCTTGACCTTCAGGGACGGCTCGACCTCACAGAGATCTCGCTTATCGACCCCGACGGCGAACGGTTCGCCGCTGTGGACAAGGTCATATCGGCCATCGTCCAGGACAGAAAAAGCACGGTTGAGATCTCACACGCCGGTACATTCCGCGAGTGCGTGACAGGAGCCTCCTTCGTCATCGCCGCCATACGCGTTGGTGGCGACCATATGCGTACGCTGGACGAACGCATCCCCCTCTCGATGGATGTCCTGGGGCAGGAGACGGTCGGCGCAGGCGGCTTCGCCATGGCTGTGCGCACCATCCCCGTTGTGTTGGACATGCTCAAAGAGCTGCGCGAGGTTGCGCCCGACGCCTGGTTCATCAACCTCACGAATCCGTCGGGGATCATCACACAGGCCATGGTCAGCCACGGAGGCTTTCACAACGTCGTCGGCATCTGTGATGCGCCGACCTCCATCGGCATCCTGCTCGCCTATCTCCTCAAGGTCGAACCGGAAGACCTGGTACTGGACTACTACGGGCTGAACCACTGCGGTTTCGTCAAGGGCGTCTACGCCCTCGGACACGACGTGCTGCCCCAGATCCTTTCCATGATCGACCAGGTGCCCGGTTTCGAGGCGATGACGCACTTCTCGCCGGCATTCGTGCAACACCTCGGCAAGCTGCCCAACGGGTACATCTGGTACTACGCGTTCAAGCGGGAATCGCTTGCGGCCATGAAGGCTGCCGGGGAAACGCGCGGCGAGGAAGTGGAGCGCCTGAATGCACAGCTTGTGGTCGATCTCATGGCAACCGGCGACCCGTTGGCCGCATATCAGGCATATCTCGGCAAACGCGAGGACGGTCACCTGGCAGAGGAATATCGGACCGCCATGAGCCTCAAGAGTGGCGAAGGATACAGCGCAGTCGCCATGGACGTGCTTCTCGGCCTTGCAGGCAAGATCCAGTGTGTCGTCCCCGTCAATGTCATGAACCGTGGCGCTATTGCCGGCCTTGCCCTCGACGACATCGTCGAGGTCCCGTCACTGATCACTGAACGGCTCATCCGCCCGCTGGCGGTCGGACCCGTCGACAGGGAGTCACAACTGCTTATTGAGCAGGTGAAACTGTACGAGAGGTCCCTCGTCGACGCAGTCGCGTACCGCGACCTCGAGGCTCTCATCGAGGCTCTGGCGCTCAATCCGCTGGTCGCCTCGCCGGCCGTGGCGCGAGATCTGGTCCTGGCGTTCAAGGAACAGGAGACCCCATACTTCGACAGCTTCAAGTAGCCGCACGCATCCGCAATTCGCTGGAGGCAGCATGAACTTCTGGAAAAAGCTTGCATACAGCTTCGGTTCGATGGGAGCAGGCCTGCCGGAAAATGCATTCACGGCTTGGGCGCTGTACCTCTACGTGGACAAGCTGGGTTTTCCACAACAGCTGTTCGCGACCGCCATGCTCATCTATACGATCTGGAACTGCATCAACGACCCGCTGTTCGGCTACTGGTCCGACCGGACGCATACCCGGTGGGGACGGCGCATCCCGTACATCGTCCTGGGAACGCTGCCCTTGGCGCTCGCCTTCTACCTTATCTGGGTCCCACCGGCCGGCATGTCCACGCCGGCGCTGTTCTGGTACTACCTCGCCGTCATCTTCGCGTTCGATGGATTCTATACCATCGTCATCATCAACTGGACGTCCCTGTACCCCGAGACGTTCTCGAGCACGAGCGACCGCAGTACCGTCAACGCCTGGCGCCAGGCGATCGGCATCCTCGGCGCGATGGCCGGTCTGGCCGCGACGCCGCTGATCGTCGCCAAGCTTGGATGGAGAGGCATGGGAATCATCTTCGGGGCGGTTACCGCCCTGTCCATCTTCGTGTCGCTGCTGGGCTCAAAGGAAAACATGCATGCCCCCGGCGAGCCTCTGGCACTCGGTCCCGCCATCAGGAATACGCTGGCAAACAGGTCGTTCCTGACATTCGTCATGTTCAACCTGTTCGTGAACTCGGTCATCGTGCTGGTACCCCAGGTCATACCCTTCTTCGCCAAGTACGTTCTGCGCATCTCGGACTCCCAGAGCAGCCTTATCATGGCCCCTATCTTCATCGTCGCCATGGTCACCCAGATTTTCTGGTCAAAGGTTGTCATCCGCAGGGGTGTTCGCACGACGGCCATCATCGCCTGCGTTCTGTTCGGCCTGACGCTGCTTCCGCTGGGACTGGTCCGCACAATGCCGCAGGCGATCACCGGTTTTGCCATCGTAGGCGTCGGTCTGGGAGCCCTTCTTCTGGTAAGTGACATCATGGTCGCCGACATCTGCGATGAGGACTACCTCAAGACACACACACGCAGGGAGGGCATGTACTACGGCGTCAACGCGCTCATCATCCGCATGAGCGTCGCCATCTCCGCCGGCACCATCTCGCTTGTCCAGACGATCACCGGGTACAGGCCCGTACAAGACCCGGCGCTGATGGCTCCGACCGCCGTCATAGGCTTCAGGTTCCTGGTCAGTATTGTTCCAGCCGCACTGATCGGCCTGGGGCTCATCTTTGTCTTCCTCTACCCGCTTCATGGCGGGAGGCTCGTGCACGTGAAGGAGCAGTGCGCCCTCGCCGCGCAACTCTATGCGGCAGCCGGGACGCCCATCCCTCAACCAAAAGCTGTCACGCTATGAACTGGAACGACTTCCTTCCTGTTTCGCCTATCGATTCAGCACAGAGATACGTCGTGTTTCAACCACACTCCGATGATGCGGTCTGGTTCGCGGGTGGCCTCCTGCTCAAGCTGGCCAAGGCAGGGAAAGACGTCACGCTCGTCACGATGACCGACGGCTGCCTGGGCACCACGGACGTCTCAATGACACGCGAACGCCTGGTCGAAATCCGCCGTGATGAGGACCAGAAGGCTGGCGAGGCCATGGGGGTAGTCAATCACCTGTACCTGCCCTTTCACGACGGTGAGCTGCCGCACTGTGGAGAAACGACCAAGGCGATGGTCCGCATCATCCGGCAGGAACGGCCGGATGCCATCCTGGCGCCCGACCCATGGCTGACGTATGAAGCCCATCAGGACCACCTCAACTGCGGCTGGTCGGCGGCAGAAAGCATGATCTACTGCAACCTGCCCCTATATCTCCCCGAACTGCCCCCTCACAACGTCCGCTTCATCGCGTTCTACCTCACCGACAGGCCAAACCAGTTTGTCGACATCGCAGCGGAGAACGAGGCGAAGCTGGCAGCCCTCGGCCTGTACAGGAGCCAATTCACCCCAGAGATGCTGGAAATGGCGACACGTTACACTACCCTCAAGGCCTCGGAGCTGGGGAGAGCACACGGCATGCGACTGGCAGAGGCATTCAAGGTCCTGACCTCTCTCCACCTCCACACGAGCGTCGACTCGGAGTCCCTCTAGCGTGGCTGTGACGTATTATCTCGGCGTCGACGGGGGAACCACCAGGACGAAGGCTGTCATCGGTGACGATGCCGGCCATATCGTCGGATCCGGCGAAGGAGGAGCCTCCAACTACCAGATCGTTGGACTCGAAGCAGCCATATCAGGCATCACCAACGCCGTTCAGGGAGCCCTGACGGCTGCGGACCTTTTGCTATCGCAGGTCGAACACGCCGTGTTCGGGCTGTCGGGCATGGATCTGCCCATGGACCGCGAGGCGCTTGATGAAACTCTGACCACTGCGTTCCCGGGACTCATCTTTGATCTTGTCAATGATACATGGATCATGCTCAAGGCAGGAAGCGACAAGGGCTGGGGAATCGCCCTGGTGTGCGGCGGGGGCGCCAACGCATGTGCCTGCAGCCGCGAGGAAACCTGGGTCACGCTCCGGGGCCTCGGCTACGAGAGCGGTCTGCGAGGCGGCGGACTGGACATGCTGAGAGACATCCTGCACTTCGCATTTCTTTCCCACGACGGGACGGGACCGAAATCCGTGCTGGAACAGACGGTGCTGGACGTGACCGGCACCCCCGACTATGACACGCTGCAACTCCTGTTCCTCGAGGCCGTGCAAGACACGGCAGGACACGGAGAACTGCTGCATCGGGCTCTGGCCATCGTACCACTTGTCTTCGACGGCGCGACGGCCGGCGACGAAGTATGCAGGCGTATCCTCATGCTGCAGGCGGAGTCTCTGGCGGAGGGGATCACGGGGCTGGTCCACAAGATGGGCTTCGAGCATGAGGTCGTCGATGTCGTCCTGGGTGGCTCGGTCTTCGGAGGCGGCAATCCTGCTTTTATCGACAGGCTGACACTCCTGACTCATGAAGTCGCCCCACTCGCACGGCTGCAGCCGCCACTGCTCGACCCGGTCCTCGGCGCGTACGTGATGGCGTTGCAGACAATGGGCAAGTTTGACGCGATGACCACCTATGTGGTTCTCGCCGGCCAGGTGGTCTAGCAAAAACAGGCGGGACTGCTACACTGCGAATACGCCTCTGTCCTGAGGCTGTGCTGACTCGACCGCGTCAACCCAGGACCGAGGCAATTGTCTGGGTCTGAAGAAGATGGCTGAGGCGGCTGGAGTCGAACCAGCAATTCATGGCTCCAAAGGCCACTGTCCTACCATTAGACGACGCCCCAACATGCGGCTTTGCTGCAGTATTCTAGTGCTGCCTAAGGGGGCTGTCAAGAAGAGCGAGGCGATGAATCGTTGACAATGACAAACCACGATGAAGGTACTTCCTCCCTGGGAGATAGGCAACCGACGCTCGAACAGTCTGATGCCCTCAAGCTTGTCGCTATCGTCTCGATGACCATCGACCACGTGGGAGCCATTCTGCTGCCACAGGTGGGCTGGCTCCGCATCATTGGACGCGTGGCTTTTCCTCTCTTCGCCTACCAGCTTGCCGCCGGCTATCTGCACACGCACAACCTCTCCCGCTATGTGCTCAGGCTTGCCATCTGGGGTCTCATCGCACAGCCGATCTACATGATCGCGTTCGGCGTGCGCCCGTGGACGCTCAACATCTTTGGCACGCTGCTGCTGGGTCTGCTGGCTATCTGGGGATGGGACCACCACCACTGGTGGGCGGTCGCCCTCGCACTAAGCGTGGCCGCCATACAACTCTGGCTGCCGGCCGTGGGTCCGGATTATGGCCTCTATGGCGTTCTGTTGTGTCTGACCAGCTTCGTCCTCTTTCAGCATAGAGAGCAACTCATCATCGGCCACGGACTCCTGCACATGCTCGCCGGGACCCTGTTCTGGCCGTCCCAGGTGTACGCGCTGGCCAGCATCCCGTTCATCCTCTGGCCGCCCCGGTTGCACCTGCGTCATCTGCCGGAGCTGTTCTATGCGTACTACCCGGCTCACCTCGCCCTCCTCGTGCTCATCCGTTATCTGCTGATGCGCTGAAGACTTTGCTCGAGCAGTGAGCCGTCCTATAACCTGGAGGTAACCGTGAACCGCAAACGCATGCGTACATTCGTCACCATTCTCATCGTGCTCGCCCTCGTCAGTGGAGGCGCAGTCACGCTCATCTCTGTCCTGGGAGGTGCGACCGTGGACGAGCCTATTACGGTGCTCCCCGGTGTCACGCTCAGTCCGCAGGACTTCAAGGAGACGGGGCTGGGAACAGCCGTCGACGTTGGGTACGCCGACCAGACCTTCGTGTTCTTCCCTGATCAAGGCACAAACGGCCAGGGCAAGGAACTGGCCGGGGCAAAGAACGGTATCACGATCGATTTCCGTGGTGGGGGCTCCCTGACGTTCCTCGGCGGGCAGTTCACTCCCGATCCGAATCACGCGCTGCGTGACCGGGCGTATACATGGTACAGGAACAAGCTCGCTGCCGACGGACTCATCGATGACACGGGGACGGCAATCGTCGGCGAGGCTTCAGCCCGGCACTCTGACATCGGCGTAGCCGCCCTGCTCGTACGGAAGAACGCGACGGTGTTCACCCTGCTGTACACACTCAACCCCACTACCACCGGCACGGCGCCCCAACCAATCGTCGCCCTCGAGGCTCTCGCCCGCCTGCTCGCCTCACGCTTCTAGCCGCCGGGAACCCGGCACGTATGTCTGCACCTTGAGTCGACCTGGCGGGCAGGATATGCCAGCCATGTCATCAAGGTGAGGACGGCCCCCAGCTCGTCCTGTTACGTGGACTGCCCGTCGTCGGGCTTCGTCGGCTCAACAGGCGTGATGGTCTCCTGCTTCGCGTCCGTGGGAGGCACGACCGGAGTGCTCATCCTTCCCTGGGGGGCGCCATGACGCTCTGCCCGTCTCTGTTCGCGCTCGGCGCGTCTTGAGCTGCGTTCACCGGGGGTACCGGCGAAGAGGACGGTAACGCCCACCGCCAGCAAGATCACTCCTGGCACCCAGGCCGCAATCCGGCCGAGTCCAAATCCCTCGAACCCCAGCCAGTTTTCGAACACGAAGCCAAGGACGAGGAACATGACCATGCCGAACACGAATCCGCCAACACCGTCACGCACATGCCGCCAGTTGGCGTGCAGCGTCCCATGAATGATGCCTGCGAGTCCTCCAGCGGCCGGAAACACCAGTGCCCAGGCATATGCCCAGGTTTCCCACGTGCCAGTGACGCTCTGATACCAGAGCAGGGTGCCCACTGCCGCAGCCACAAGCCCGAACCCGGCCAGACCCTCGCCCGCCCGGTCCGGCAGCACCAGACCCACGACGAACAACGCAAGTCCAGGGATGATGATGCGCAGCGGCCATGTCAGCTCCGCCCAGCGCTCCGGAAGCCGGCTCAGATCGATATGAACATACTGCAGCGCGAGGATGACGATGCCAACGATGATCAGCAGGATGCCGAGATTCGCCGTCGAAGAACGGGTCGTACGAGTGCCCTGGTCAGCCATATCTGCTCCTTCCCACGTAGCCGGTCTTCTGAGAACACTGACCGACTGTCCACCTTATCTACGTCCGCCCCCTCGCGAAGGTTACGGCGAACCCGCCACTTCACACTGCCCCCCGGCATCGCTGACAGCCCCCCGCCTGCGCGCCATGCCGATGAACGGCAGCGCCATCGTCTCCAACGCGCCACCAACAACCCAGGCCGCGGGGATGGACACAGCCCGCGACACAACTCCCAGCCCAAGCTGCCCGACCGTCCCGCCAGCCTCGCCAAAGAGAGAATTGAGCGAGATGAGCGTCGCCCTCTCCCGGGATGGGATACATGCATTCAGCCATGCCATGCGGACAGGCCCCGCGATACCGTCCAGCAGACACGCCAGGACATACAGCGGGACGGCCACCCAGAATGCGCGCACGAGCCCTGCCGCGACGATGCATGCCGTCCCGGCCCCTGCCGTCCACAGGAGCACGCTCGACCGGCGCGGTCCATGGGCCATGACAGGCCGCACCAGCGCTCCTCCTGCGGCGCCGGCCAACCCGATGGTGGCGGCGATGATGCCTGCGACCCACACGGCGTCGCGCCCCAGCAGGTCCAGAAAGTACCGTTGCCATGAGTAGAACCCGTACATCCCGAACACACCCTGGACGCAGCCTGCCAACATGAGCGAGCGGACGAGAGGGGTACGCACGCCGTACAAAACGCCGACAGACGCGACCCTGCGCACTTCAGCTCCGACACCGGACCAGCGCAGCTGTCTGCGCTCGAACCCAAGGTCCGGCATCGACACGAGCCCAAGGACGAGCGCCGGCACCAGCAGGACCGCGCGACCGACATACGGCAACCAGAGGCCAACCTGGCCCAGCACTCCTCCTGCCGTGGTCCCGACGACCATGGACACCCCGAACACGACGGCAGCCCGGGCGAACACGGTCTCCGTCCGCAGCGTCGATCCCGTCGCACGCAGCGCATCTACCATCCAAGCGTCGACTGCCCCAGTGTAGAACGTGAACCCGAGCCCGAGCAGGGCCGAGGCAAGGCAGAGGGCGAGAATCCCGGCCCTGGAAACCCCAGCCCACATGTACAGGAGCGTCGCAACCATGATGATGGATACCGACAGCAGGTAACTGGTACGCCGTCCCCAGGTGTCCGCCACGACGCCGGTCGGCACCTCGAACAGGACCTGCGCAACAGTAAACGCTGCATTCGCAACCATCACACCCAGGATGTCGAGCCCCGCATGCATGAGGAACAGCGTGTTGACGCCCCAGATCAGCGACTGCGCAAGTGTCGTCAGTGACGTGACTGCAAGATAGGTTCGGACAATGCCGCGTTCCGAGACACCACCGGCCGTCACGGACGCTCCAATCCGACCGCCAGAAAGTGGGAGCCATCATGTGCGGTGACAGCGCCGGAGACCAGTCGCAGCGCGAAGGCGAACGAGGGAGCGTTTGTCACGACAGTATGCAGCTCGCCTCCCTCGCCAGTGGGATCGCACCCCACTGTCCTGAGTTCCTCGATGCAGGCTTCATCCAGCGTGCACCCCAGAAATGTCTGGCTGACCGCAGCATCCCGCGTCATCACGATCATGGCATAGATATGGTGTTGCCGCTGTGAGGCCAGGACGCGCTGCGAACGACCAGCGGCAACCCGAGGGCGTCGGCCTGGACCTGCAGTGAAGCGAGCGTCAGACCATGAGAGTGCGACCGCGCTCCCGTCTCATCCATACCAGTAAACAGCGCCGCTGGCCGGCTGCCTGCCTCTGTGCTGAGTTCAAGCGCAAGACAGCAGTCCTTGCCCCCACTCCAGGAACAGAAGAAC
>Ga0209539_1001184_pt1 | contig 14273 bp, 13 predicted proteins | sample BarGraNGADG00312_2_FD_184499 | JGI IMG/M metagenome (GOLD analysis project Ga0209539, IMG submission 184499) | Arctic peat soil microbial communities from Barrow, Alaska - Barrow Graham LP Ref core NGADG0011-312 (SPAdes) (version 2) | ecosystem: Environmental > Terrestrial > Soil > Wetlands >... | reverse complement strand
CGACGACGGGCGAAGGCTGGTGGTGGCGACCCCCGGCGTGGATGTCACGCGCGTGACCACGTCGGAGGTCAGGGCCGGGCCGCTGACGACGAGGTCGGCCTCGGCGTAGGCCGCCGCGATCGAGTCGTAGGTGGTCCGCGTGATGACGTTGCCGACCAGCAGCGTCGCCGCGACGAAGGCGGTACCGATCGCGATCGCGATCCCGGCCGACACGAGCCGGCCGAGGCTGCGTCGCATCTGGGCGAGCGTGAGGCGCAGCATCAGCGCTGCACCGCCACGGCGGAGGCCGACGAGGTCTCGATCGAGCGGAGCGAATCGAGCCCCGCGAGAACCGACTCGGGCGTCGGGTTCGCGATGTCGCCCGCGATCCTGCCGTCCGCGATGAGGACGACGCGGTCGGCGTAGGCCGCCGCGGCGGGGTCGTGGGTGACCATGATGATCGTGCGACCCAGCTCGCGGACCGACCGGCGGAGGAAGCTCAGCACCTCGGCACCGGAGCGCGAGTCGAGGTTGCCGGTGGGCTCGTCTGCGAAGACGACCTCCGGGCGGGCGATGAGGGCGCGAGCGATCGCGACACGTTGCTGCTGGCCGCCGGAGAGCTCGCTCGGCCGGTGCGTCAGTCGCTCGCCGAGACCGAGGGTCGAGACGAGGGTGTCCTTCCACTCCCGGACGGAGCTGTCGATCTTCACGCCGGCGAGCTCGAGCGGGAGGGTGATGTTCTGGTCCGCGGTGAACATGGGCAGCAGGTTGAAGGACTGGAACACGAAGCCGATCCGGTCGCGCCGCAGCTGCGTCAGCTCGCCGTCCCCGAGGGACGTCGTCTCGGTCGGACCGAGGAACACCTGACCCGACGTCGCCGAGTCGAGACCGGCGAGCAGGTGCATCAGCGTGGACTTGCCGGAGCCGGACGGTCCCATGATCACGGTGAACGCGCCGGCGGCGAAGTCGATGTCGACCCCGTCCAGTGCGTGCACGGCGGACGCGCCCTGCCCGTAGACCTTGGTCAGCCCCCGGGCTCGCGCGGCCGGCATCGCGCCGGTGTCCGGTCGGGGTGGGGCGGGCTGGTGCACGGTGGTGTCCACAAGGATCTCCTGAATGCCGGTGGTGATGTCACCACGACGCTAGGTGTCGCCTGTGAGCGGGTCATCGAGCCACGGACGGGCCTCCCCGGCTCCCGGGTCATCCTCTGGGCGGACACCACCGACCCGGCGTCACGACCCTGGGCGCACGAGGCCGGTCTCGTAGGCCACGACGACGGCCTGCACGCGGTCGCGGGCGCCGAGCTTGGCGAGGATGCGCCCGACGTGCGTCTTGACCGTGGCCTCGGCGACGAAGAGGTCGTGGCCGATCTCGGTGTTGGACCGCCCTCTGGCCATCAGCACGAGCACCTCGCGCTCGCGGTCGGTCAGGCTGCCGAGAGCCGCTGCTGTCGCCTCCGCCGCTGCGTCAGGTGGTGCGGGCAGCGCGGTCACGAGGTGCTCGAGCAGCCGGCGTGTGCTCGACGGTGCGATCACGGCGTCTCCGGCGTGCACGGTGCGGATCGCCGCGAGCATCTCCTCCGGCGGGGCGTCCTTGAGCAGGAACCCGCTCGCACCGGCACGGATGGCCTCGAGGACGTACTCGTCGAGGTCGAAGGTCGTCAGCACGATCACCCGGGGCACCACCATGGCGTCGCGGCCGTCGCCGTCGTGCAGGGGCAGCCCCGCGGCGGTGATCGCCGCGGTGGCGCTCAGGCCGTCCATCGTCGGCATCCGCACGTCCATCAGGACGACGTCCGCGACCCCGCACGGTGCCGGTACCGGCGGCCGGGTCAGGGCGCGCACGGCCTCCGCACCGTCCCCGGCCTCGAGCACGACAGTGAGGTCCGGCTGGGAGTCGATCACCATCCGGAAGCCTGCGCGGACCAGCTGCTGATCATCGACGAGAGCCACGCGGATCTGTGCGCTAGGAGTTCCAGGGTCAGTCATCGTGCCTCGTCCATGGTGTCGGGTGTATGCGGGGTGCGTGGGGTGTCGGGAGAGCCTGCGGGGAAGGCGCGGCTGTCGGCGGCAGCGGGATCTCGGCGCTGACCCGGAAGCCACCGCCTGCGCGTGGTCCGGCGACCACGGTGCCGCCGAACATGGCCGCGCGCTCGCGCATGCCGAGCAGCCCCTTGCCTGCCCCGTCGTCGTTCGCGGAGGCGCCGCGGCCGTCGTCGCTCACCTCGATCACGAGGCCCGCGGGAAGCCACTGGACCATGACGGTCACGGCCGGGTCCGGACCGGCGTGCTTGAGGATGTTGGTGAGGGATTCCTGGCAGATCCGGTAGACCGTCAGCCCGGCACCGGGAGGCAGCGGACGGGGCGCACCCATCCGGACGAGCGACACCCGGAGGCCGCTTCCCCGCACCTGCTCGATCAGGGAGTCGAGGTCGGCGACGGCCGGCTGCGGGCCGACGGCCGCGGTGCCGCTCCCGCGGGGCTCGTCGCCGCGCAGCACGCCGAGCAGCCGGCGCATGTCCGCCAGCGCCGCTCGACCGGTCTCGCTGATCGTGGCGAGGGAGCGGACGGCCGCCTCGGGATCCGACTGCGCGGCGTACCGGCCGCCGTCGGACTGCGCGATGATCACCGACAGGGAGTGCGCGACGATGTCGTGCATCTCCCGGGCGATCCGGTTGCGCTCGGCTGTTGTCGCGATGAGGGCCTGCTGGTCCCGCTCGACCTCGAGCCGGTGGGCGCGGTCGACCAGGGCGCTGATCGTCTCGCGCCGTGACCTCCGGACGAGGCCGAACGCCCAGGCAGCGAGGGCGGACGTGCCGAGGAACCCCGCCGTGAAGATGGCGGAGCCGGGATCGCTCAGCGTGCGACCGCTGACCATGAAGCTGATGCCGGAGACCCCGGACCCGACAAGCGCGGACACGATCGCGGTCCGGTATGCCCAGCGCGGTCCGTACACCGTCACGGAGTACAGCGCGACGAGCACGGCAATGTCGGCCGGCATGATCAGCGGCAGGCCGAGCACGACGTGCAGGAGACCGACCGTGTAGACCGCCACGACGGAGGCGACCGGATGGGTCCGGCGCCAGGCGAGGGGCAGGACCATGGCGAGAGCCCAGATCGTGATCCACCCCGAGGAGGAACCCTCCATCGTGCGGCTGATCGGCGGCACCACGATGGCAAGGAAGGCGGTGCCCAGGGCATCGATAGGGAAGTGGTGCGCCTCGCGCCACTCCGTCAGCCTCTCCCACCACTGCACCGGGCAAGCCTAGGAGACTGCTGAACAACGAGGTGCTGCGGCTCGCGGAGTGGTCGGTGGCGGGGCCGGTGCGGGCCGTAGTGGCCGCTGGGCGGCGTTGCTGGTCGGCGTCTCGGGGGTGCGGCAGGTGGCCGTAACGCCGGCTATGCCCGTCGTGGCGGGTGCCGTCGTGCTCGTTCGCTCTCCCGGTGGGGTTCAGGCGATGGCCCAGCCGCCGGTTCCCCAGGTCAGGCCGAGGTTGAGCAGGCGTCGGAGGTTCAGCCCGGCGGTGCGGTGGTGCAGCCACGCGTTGTTCTTGTCCACGCCCCGGTAGGGGACTCGGCGGGCACCGCGGGTCAGCCACGCGATGGAGCGTTCGACCATCGGCCGGTATCGGCGGTAGGTGGCCTGGAAGGCCGGATCATCGGCGCGTTGCCGGTGAGCGCGTTGCAGGCCGTCGTGCTCATGGAGCTTGACCTTCCGGCCACGGGCGCTGGTCGTGCAGGCCGTGCGCAGCGGGCAGGTCGTGCAGGCCGCGCCGAACGTGACGGTCCGGGTCCGACTGATCGGCCGGGTCACACCGTTCGGGCAGGTCACGGTGCCGGCGTCCTCGTCCGGGGTGAAGTCCTCGATCGTCAGCCCACCCTCGATCGTGGGCTTGAGCGGCCACGGCTTGACCATCGGCTCGAGCCCGGAGCTGATCAGCGCAGCCAGCATCGCCCCGGTCCCGTAGGCCGAATCCCCTAGGACCTGCACCGTGTCGTCCTGCGAGGCGCCGCGCGTGCTGATCGTGGTGTCCGCGGCCAGCAGCTGCACGCCGATCGCGGAGTCGGAGTTGGCGGGCCCGGCGGCCTTGGTCAGCGCGACGGCGGTGCTCAGGCCGGTCTCGGGTTCGATCACGACGTGGGCCTTGAACCCGTCCTGACGGCGCGCGACGGTCCTGTGCGCGTGCCGGGCCTCGGGGTCCACGGTGGAGATGACGCGCTCGGGGGCGACCTGGCGGGCGATGCGCCAGCGACCATCGGTCCCGTCCGAGCCCGGGGCCGGCTCCACGTCCTGCCCGGCGACCAACGCCAGCAACGCCACCGCGTCGGCGGCCAACCCGCCGGTGGCCGCGATCGCCTCGGTGTCCAGTCCGGCCAGCAACGCCAGGGCGTCACCGACGAGAGCGCTGACCAGCGCCTGACGGGCATCGGTGTCGTCCCACGCGATCGCGGGCTTGCCGACCTGGTCGTAGCCCGCACCGGTCAACGCCGCCAGCCGGGTGCATACCCGCGCGGCGACCTCACCGGCACCGGGCACGACCTTGCTGACGCGGCGGACCTGCGCGATCAGCTGGGTCACGGTGTCCTGCCGGGCGACCGCGTCGTCCAGGACCGTGGAGTCCAGCGCCCGCCGACGCCTACCGGCCAGCACCCCGCACGCGGCCACGACCTGCGCGACCGCCTCGAAGATCCGCTCCGGGCGCTTGCTGGCAGCCAGGCGCTTGCGCCAGTACGTGAACGTCGAGGGATGAAAAGCGACCGCGTCGATCGCGAACCCGCATGCGGCCTTCCACCGCAGGTCGAACGTCAACGCCTCGACCGCCTCACGATCGGACAGGTTGTGCAACGTCTGCAGCACCAACGCCGAGGCGATCACCGACGCCGGGACCGACGGGCGACCACGCCCCGTGGGGAACAAGTCCTCGAACGCCTCGTCCGGGAACAACCGAGACCGGTGCTGCGCGAGGAACGAGAACACGCTCCCCTCGGCCAGCAGATGCCCCGCGAACGACTCCACGTCCAGCAGCTCGCGCTGCCCATCCTCACGACCCTGCACACACCAATCATCCCGAACTGGCCAGGGCCGACGCCGCCACCACGCGGACCGCAGCGACCGAATTCTTCAGCAGTCTCCTAGCACTTGGCGACAGCTAAGGGGTAGGTCGAGGGTTCGGCCTGCTCGATGCTGGCAGGGACGCCATCCCGATTGATCCACGCGATGAGACCCGGGAGGTCCGCGCACCGAAGTACCGCGTGTACTGCTTCGACGGTGCCGGGTCGGACGAGTTCGAGCTCGACGCCCGCGACGTCGTCGAGGCTCTGAACTGCATCGTGCGCAATCACTGCTTCTTGATGTTCTCCTTCAGCTCGACGCGAGGGGGCCGTAGTCCCAGGCGGACAGCGTGCCGCCGTAGATCTCCCCCGAGGGGAAGACGAAGCCGCGACGCTTGGTGAGGGAGATGACTCAGTCGTGACGAGAGGGCGCAGCCACAGAAATGATCACCTTGAGCCATGCCCCCGACCTGGCTGGCGGGGGCGGACGTTGCAGGTTACCGGCGGGGACGTTCGGCCCTGTTGACGGGCGGCGGCCCCTGGAACGCTGCTGGGGTGGCTCATCCCTCCGGGCCACCCCAACCGAAGGGACCGGCAATGAAGGTGCTCGGCGTGGACAACATCTTTCTGCAGGTCGGCGACCTCGTCGAGGCGGTGCGGTTCTACGAGGACGTGGTCGGGCTGACGGTGGCCAAACGGTTCGACGACATGGGGACGGTGCTCTTCCAGATCGCCGACGAGACGCCGGGACTGGGCGTGGCGGGCGTGGATGACCCACGTACCGCAGGCCAGAAGCTCTGGCTCGAGGTACCCGACGCCCGGTCCGCGGCTGAGGAGCTGACCCGCGGCGGGGTCGAGTTGCTCGCGCCGCCATTCTTCGTCTACACGGGGTGGGCCGTCGAGATCGCCGACCCGTGGGGCAACGTCATCGGCTTCACCGACTACGTCGCCAAGCCCGAGCTCGGCCGGTGCGTTCTCGCTGGGTGACTGGTCAGCATCGGCCAGAACGGGCCTACGCCCACTGGTTCCGCGTTCACCAATCCCGACGCGACGAGTCTGTGAAGGGCGCGCCGCACGCCCTCGACGGTCACATTCGGAATCAACGAGGCGATGCGTGAGCCGCTCAGAGGCATGTCTGTGCGTGCGAGGACCTGCAACACGGGACCCTCGACAGACGGGATCACGGTGCTGATCGCGTTGCTCATGTCGCCGGCCGGAGGCCTCGGCTCAGCGGGCTTCTGGGAGCAGGCGCGTCAGGCGCGCCTTCTTCCGGTTCTCCCGCACGATCCAGCGGACATCGGTATCTGACGAGGCCTCGAGCTGGGCGAAGGCGGGGAGCCCGTGCTCGGGGTCGCCTGCGATCGCGACGCTCCAGCAGTACCCGAGCCCCTGGCGTAGGACGCGGACGTCCGTGTTGCGCCGGTCGGGCGTCGGCCGGCGGGCGAGCAAATCGGTCGCGATCCGGCACGCGTCGAGGGCGCCGAGCGCGGTCTTCCCGTCCCGCAGCAGTCGCGGCTCGCAGACCCCGGCGACGGCGGCGCGCTGGACGAGCGGATCGGGGTCAGCCGCCCAGGAGGCCACGACGTCGCGCATGCCGGCGCCGTCCGCGTCGCCGAGGCGTTGCAGCGCCATCGCGACTCCTTCACGGACCCGCCACCTCGCGTCCCGGGCCTCGCCGTGCAGCACCCGGAGCAGTTCGGCCCGGCGCTCGTCGTCGGCCTCGGCCACCAGCCTCCCGAGGGCGGCGGCCGCGCACGAGGCGAGGTACTCGTCGTCCGAGCCGACCAGGTCGAGGATCACCCCCGGCCGCGCCACGTCGCCGAAGGCGGCGAGCAGCTCCAAATTTCCGCGCGGGCCGGGCAGGCCCGAGTGAGCGGTCAGGAAATCCCGGATCCCCGACGCGTCGAGCGGCCGTAGCGCGTCCTGGAACTCACGTCGTTTGCTCACGGCGACATGGTCCCACCCGCCAGCTCAGGGGGTGTGCTCCCCGAGCGTGCAGCGCCAGGGGACGTCCTGCGCCGGGCCGGGCCTGGCGAGCAGATACCCTGCCGCGGAGTCGCACGCCGTCGCCCGCAACCCAGCCAGCTGCGCATCGATCTCGACACCTTCCGCGATGACGTGGGCGCCGATCGAGTGCGCGAGGTTCACGACGCTGTCGAGCAGCGCGTCCCCGGCCGCAGTCCCGAGCCGGGCCACGACAGACTGGTCGATCTTGACGTCGTCGACCGCCATCTGCACGAGGCGCGCGAGCGACCTGAAACCCGTCCCGAAGCAGCCGTACGGTCATGCGGGCCATACGACGGACTCGCGATCCACCGATCTCGCGACACCATCTACGAACACCGCTTAGCGCCACCTAAGCGACGGCGACGGTTTCCGCGTCGAGCTCGCCAACTTCCCCGCGACATCCGCCGGTGTCCACCGACATCGGCCCCCGTCCGCCGACGACGTCTGCCCACATTCTGCCCACATGCACGAAAGAGGCCCTCCCGCTCCCAGGGGAGAAAGGGCCTCTGACCTGCACTAACGTTGGTAGCGGGGACAGGATTTGAACCTGCGACCTCTGGGTTATGAGCCGAGACCACATTGCGATTCGCCGTACTCCTGCTAGTGTAGATACATGCGTTCTTGCAGTTCAAGTGGCCTTTCTGGGTCCGTGAGCGTCCGCCCCGATCCGCCCCTTTCCAGGCGTGTCTGCGTACATTCTGCGTACATGGCCCGAGTCTGTGAGGAGGTGTCCTGATGGGGTGGGTGATCCAGCGGACGGCTCAAGACGGCAAGACCCGCTTCACCGCAATGTTCCGAGACCCGTGCGGGCGAACCCGTTCGGCAGGGACCTTCGCGACAAGCCGGGACGCGGGGCGCGCAGCGGACCGCCAGGACGACACGGTCTCGGACGGCACCTGGATCGACCCGGCCGCCGGGCGCATCACATTCCAGGAGTATGCCGAAGAGATCTGGCTGCCGTCCCGGCACCTGGAAGTCACGACCCGTGCGGGCTACCAGTCCTACCTGCGCAACCACTTCGTGCCGTACTTCGGGCACATGCGACTGGCCCGCATCATGCCGTCGACTATCCAAGGGTGGGTCACCCAGGCGGTCGAACTCGGCCTGTCGCCGCGGTCGATCGCGAAGTATCACGTGATGCTGCACTCGGTGTTCGCCCGCGCCGTTCGTGACCGGATGATTGCGTTCAACCCATGCGAGAACACCGAGCTGCCCAAAGTCGTGCTCGCAAAGTCCCGCATCGTGACCCCGGCGGAATTCGAGACAGTCCTGGCCGCTATGCCTGCGCGGTTCCAGGCGCTGCTTCTCACCGACATCGAGACCGGGCTGCGCTGGGGCGAGCTGGTCGCGCTGCGCCCTCGGCACATCGACTTCCTGCGCTGCACCATCACCGTTCAAGAGACGATCGTCGAGGTCTCCAAGAAGGACTCCCCCACCGGTCAGCGCATGATCATCAAGCCCTACCCCAAGAACGACCAGTCACGCACGCTGCACGTGTCCCAGGCACTGGTCGACACACTCGCCGCCCGGATCGCAGACCTCCGGCTCGGCCGTGACGACCTGCTGTTCCCCTCACGCGAAACCGCCGGCGGCGAGCCGCTGTCCCGCGGCACGTTCAACACCCGCTTCTGGAGACCGGCCATCACCAAGGCCGGCATCGACTTCCCGCTGCGCATGCACGACCTCCGCCACGCCCACGCCTCCTGGCTGCTCGCCGGCGGCGCCGACCTGAAGTCCGTCATGGAACGCATGGGCCACGCCCAGATCATGACCACCCAGAAGTACCTACACACCCTGCCCGACGCAGACCAGAAAGCACTCGCGGCATTCGAGTCCGTCCGGCAGCGCCCCGGCGGGTAACACTCTGCAAGTCCCCCGGCTCTCCGGTCAGCCCGGCCCGCGCGTCGTGCTGCGGGCGGACCTGGCAATCCCCTCGATCGTCTGGTCACGGTTCATCTCACCCGCCGAGTACCGCTGCGCGATCTCATACGGGCTCGCCCCGGAAGAATCCTCCCGCGGCTCCGCGACCCTCGCCGCCGACCTCAACGCCGACGAGATGCTCGGCTGCGTCAACCCCAGATTCCGAGCCCGAGCCGGGTCATCTCCGCCAAGTTGGCGCCCTTGCCCCCGAGCAGGTCTCCCATGGTGTGGTCGCCCTCAGCGAACGCGTACACGTGCTGTTCCATCCGCTTGCCTCTCCGGATTGTGGGGTCACGCCAGGTCGTGCGTTCAGGCTAGGTCGGTGAGCAACGCCCGCACGGCGTCGGACCCCTCGGCTGTGACGGCCCGTGCGGCGAGCCGCTGTGCCGCCGCCAGGTCGATCGTCCGGACTGCCTCCTTGACCTGGGGGATCGCCGTCGCGCTCATCGACAGCTCACGGACGCCGAGCCCGACGAGCAGTGGGGCCGCGCGGTCGTCGGCCGCCAGCTCCCCGCACACGGCGACCAGGGCGTCACGGGCCCCGTCGCACACGATCTGGATGAGGCGAAGGACTCCTGGGTCGTACGGGTCCCCCAAGCCGGCAACGGCGCCGTTGCCGCGCTCGGCGGCCATCGTGTATTGCGTGAGGTCGTTGGTGCCGATCGAGAAGAAGTCGACGTGGGGTGCGAACCTCGCCGCTTTCAGCGCGGTTGCCGGGACCTCGACCATGATCCCCACCTGCAGACCGGCCGGGGTGCCGCGGCCCTCACGTGCGATCGCCTCGTCCAGAAGAAGACGTGCCTCCGCGAGCTCCGTGACGGTGCTGACCATCGGGAACATCAGGCTGACGGGGGTTGCGTGGGCCGTCCGGACGACCGCGAGCAGCTGGTCCGCCAGCAGGCCCGGGCGCGCGAGCGACAGCCGTAGCCCTCGGAGCCCGAGGAACGGGTTGGCCTCGACGGGCATCGGCACGTAGTCCAGGGGCTTGTCCCCTCCGACGTCGAGGGTACGCAGCGTCAGGCGGCGCCCGCCGAGCGCCTCGGCGAGGGAGAGGTAGGTCGTCTCCTGCTCGTCCACATCCGGTGCTTGCGATCGCCCGAGGAACAGGAACTCGGTGCGCACCAGCCCGGCGAGGTCCGCCCCGGACTCCGCAGCGAGCGTCGCGTCGTCCAGTGATCCGAGGTTGGCGGCCACGAGGACGGGTGTGCCGTCGGTCGTCACGGCGGGTGTCGAGGAGCGCGCAAGAGCGGTCGTCCGGGCGAGGGCCAGGTCTCGTGCTCGTGCTCGGAACCGCTCCAGCAGGTCCTCGTCCGGGTCCACGGCCACCTCGCCACTGGCCCCGTCGACGGCCACGAGCGTGCCGTTGGGGATGTCGAGGACACTGGTACCCGCTGCGACCACGACGGGGATCCCCTTGGCTCGGGCCAGGATCGCGCTGTGCGCGGTCGGACTGCCCTGGGCAAGGACCACCGCAGCGACCCTGTCGGTCTCGAGGTCGGCCACCTCGGCCGGGGTGAGATCCGCGGCGACGAGCACTCCGACGACGGTCGCGGTCACGGTGGGGATGTCGAGCAGTACTCGCAGGACCTGGTCCCCCACAGCCCGGACGTCGCCAGCCCGTGCCTGCAGGTAGGGGTCGTCCAGTCCGGCGAAGTCCGCCTCGACGCGCGCAATCGCGGTGGCCCACGCCGGTGCGGCCGCTTGCCCGGAGTCGATCCGACGGTGGACGTCGTCCACCAGGTCGGCGTCGTCGAGCAGGAGCATGTGCGCGTCGAAGACCGCCGCGTCACCCTCCCCCACATCTCGGGCGGTGCGTGCACGGGAACGCTGGATCTCACGCCGGACGTCTGCGATAGCCCGGCGAACTCGACGCCAGTCTGCGGCTGGGTCCTCGGTGGTCGCGTCGGGCACTTCGAACACCTGGGGCGGGCGAGCCTTCCAGACGGGACCGATCCCGATGCCCGGAGCAGCCGGGCGCGCTGTGATGGCGGCGGTGCCCCCGTCCGGCGGGGTGGTCCTCCCGCTGGCCTCAGCTACAGCCTGTCGGCGTCCGGCAGTCGTGTCTCCGTCAGAAGCGGACGCGCCCGCGATGTGCGCATCCTCGTCGAACCCGCGACCGGCCAGGGCCAGGAGGTTGTCCAGGGCTTCACGCGCCTGGCGTCCCGTCGCGGACGCCTCGACCTGGTGACCGTGGAGGGCGCCGAGCGTAGCCACGCGTGAAAAACTCGACGCGGGGACTCGCCCGGATCCGGTAGTGACGTTGCGCAGCACCACGACCGCGTCCAGGGACCTCACCTCCTGGACGAGCCTGGCTGCTGGGCGTGCGTGGAGACCGTGCGGGTTCGAGACGACGAAGGTACCGATCAGCGCCGCGCCGGGATCGGCGCCCCCCGGCGGCTCGGACAACTGCTGGGGTTGGTCGGCGCCGACCCCCAGATGTGACTGCTTGCCAGCGAGCGCGGCCATCGCCTCGGCGCCCACTTCGAGTCGACTGGCCCCGCCTGCTGCCGCAACCGCTGCGACGACCAGGCCCTCGACCATGGGGGCAGGGCACAGCAGCACTCGGCCTCGAATGTCGTCGTCGAGAAGGTCGAGGGCGAGCTCTGCTGACAGGACGGCGCTGCCGAGGTCCATCAGCACGATGACACCAGCGCCGTCGTCCGCGGCGATGATGGCCTCCAGGATCTGGACCGCGTCAGTGCCAAACGTCCGCTCGTCGAGTCCGGCAGCAACCTTGATCCGAACCGGCTTGCTGTGGAGCATCTCCTCTGCGACGGCGACGGCGGCCTTGGCCAGGGGCGCGCTGTGAGAGACGAGAACGATTCCGACAAGGGGTGTGTCACCCATGGGGGCCGCCCAGGGTGGCGGCGGCGGCATGTACAAGCAGAGCGACTGACGTAGCCCCGGGGTCCTGGTGGCCGATGCTCCGCTCCCCCAGGTAGCTCGCGCGCCCCTTGCGGGCGAGCATCGGGATGGTGGCGTCCCGTCCGGCGTCCGCCGAGGTGGCGGCGGCAGTCAGCGCCTCGCTGAGGCCGGCCCCCTCGGCGAGTGCTGCGTTGAGGGCGGCGCAGGCGGGTGCGAGGGCGTCGCACATCGTCTTGTCCCCCGGCTCGGCCTTGCCCCGGGCGACGACGCCCTCCAAGCCGGCCGCGAGCGCCCGGGAGAAGTCAGCGCCGTCGAGGGCATCGACGTCCCCGGCTGCGGCGGCCATCCTAAGGAAGAGGGTTCCGTACAGCGGGCCGCTGGCCCCGCCGACGGCGCTGACGATGGTCAGGCCCACGGTCTTGAGCAACGCCCCCACACTCGCGAAGGAGCTCGCCTCGGCGATCGACTCGTCGAGCGCGGCGACCGCGGCCGACATCCCTCGGTCCATGTTGGAACCGTGGTCGGCATCGCCGATTGCCGAGTCGAGCTGGGTGAGCAGGTCCTTGTTCGAGCTCACCGCCTCAGCGAATCGCCGGATCCAGCGGTCGAGAGCGTCGACATCGACCGTGACAGTGGTGTTTGTCATGCTCATGCTCCCCACCGAAGCCCCGGCGTCCGCACCGGAGCGTCCCACAGCCGGAGCATCTCCTGGTCGAGCTTGAGCAGGGTGACCGAGCACCCGGCCATGTCGAGGCTCGTGATGTACGGGCCCACCAGGGAGCGGACCACGTGGATGCCAGACTTCGCCAGGATCTGGGTGACCTCGTTGTACATCAGGTAGAGCTCGATCAGCGGGGTGCCGCCCAGGCCGTTGACGAACGCGATCACACCGTCGCCCCCGGTGAAGTCGAGGTCCGCGAGGATGGGCTCGACGAGCAGCTCGGCGATCTCCTTGGCAGGGGCCAGGGGGATCCGCCGGCGGCCGGGCTCACCGTGGATGCCGACGCCGATCTCGATCTCCTGCTCAGGGAGCTCGAAGGTGGGCTTGCCGGCGGCCGGCACGGTGCAGGAGGTCAGCGCGACGCCCATGCTGCGGCCGTTCGCATTCACCTGCCGGGCGACCCGTGCGACCTCGGCGAGGCTGCGGCCTTCCTCGGCTGCGGCGCCCGCGATCTTCTCCAGGAGCACCGTGACCCCGACGCCCCGGCGTCCGGCCGTGTAGAGGCTGTCCTGGACGGCGACGTCGTCGTCGGTGATGACCGAGACGACCTCCACGCCGGTCTCGGCTGCGGCCATCTCGGCAGCCATCTCGAAGTTCATGACGTCGCCCGTGTAGTTCTTGACGATGTGCAGCACCCCGGCACCGGTGTCGACGGTCTTGGTGGCCTCGAGTATCTGGCCCGGGACGGGGGACGTGAACACCTCACCTGCGCACGCGGCGTCGAGCATGCCGAGCCCGACGAAGCCGCCATGCAGCGGCTCGTGCCCGGAGCCTCCCCCGGAAATGAGGCCAACCTTGCGCGATCTGGCGACGTCGGCCCGGTAGATGATCTTGTTCTTGTGGTCGACCCTGAGGTCGGGGTGCGCGGCGTCGATCCCGAGCAGCGCGTCGGCGACCACGTTCTCGGGGGCGTTGATGAGCTTCTTCATTGAAATCTCCTCTGGGGGATGTGTCGTGGGGTTGGCTCAGACAGTGGGCTCAGGCGGCGGACTCGGCCTGCACCTGCGGTTGCACCCCGGCCTGTGGGTCGGCCGGCGCGGTTGGTCGAGGCGCCTGCGCGGTGGTCTGGTGAACCGGGCGCGACGAGCCGGTCAGACGCCGGGCGGCCGCCCGGCGTCGATCTCGGCCGCCCTCGCCTTGAGGTAGCCGCCCAGCTCGCGCATCCGGCCGACGGCCATGCGCCCCGTCGGGCCGGTGATGCCGATGGCGCCGACGAGGCTGCCGCGGATGCGCAGCGGCACCGCGACGCACCGAACACCCTCGTATGTCTCCTCGAGGTCCAGTGCGTAGCCGTCCTTGCGCGCCTGCTCCACCCTCATGCGCAGCTCCCGCGGTGTCTTTGCAGCGAGGTGGCTCCCGGTACCGTAGGCGAGCGTGTCGACGAGGGAGTCGAGCTCGTCGGCCGGGAGCGCCGACATGTACGCCTTGCCCTGCGCCGAGCACTGCATCGGGCGCATGGCGCCGACGCCCTCCGAGACGCTGACCACGTGCGTCGTCGGGTAGTAGGCCAGGTACATCATATTGAGCTTGACTGGGACGGACACGATCGCCGAGTCCCCAGTGTGGTCGCGGATCGCCTCGAGGAACGGGTTGACAGCCTGGCTCCAATCGTGGGGGACCGGGGTACTGGGCACCAGGGCGAGCAGCTTGGACGTCGCAATCGTGTAGCGCTTCGTCTCCGGGTCGCGCAGCACGTAGCCGGTGTCGACCAGCTCCGCGAGGAGCCGCAG
>Ga0209539_1001183_pt1 | contig 14277 bp, 14 predicted proteins | sample BarGraNGADG00312_2_FD_184499 | JGI IMG/M metagenome (GOLD analysis project Ga0209539, IMG submission 184499) | Arctic peat soil microbial communities from Barrow, Alaska - Barrow Graham LP Ref core NGADG0011-312 (SPAdes) (version 2) | ecosystem: Environmental > Terrestrial > Soil > Wetlands >... | reverse complement strand
AATCCTCACCCCGCTGTGTATCACTCGAACTCGCACAATTGTTCTAGCAATACAAGCCGGTCACCTTGCCGATGGTGGTATCATCCTGGGTGATTTATGCAACAGGCTCCTGACCTCTATATTGCACTATCGGGACGACACCCTATTTCGCGTTTTTAGCGGTTGAGGTCGTGGCCTGCTTTTGAGAGGGCTGGATAGAGGCGGCGGAAGTTCTGATAGAGCTTCTCGTATTCCGGAGTGTTGAGGGGGTCCGGCTCGAACGTCGCGCGGACCTTCACTATCTTCTTGATGTCTTTGTAGTCGTCGTAGATCCCGAGGGCCACTGCCACGGCCAGAGCGCACCCCAGCGCGCCCGCTTCCTGTGGCTTGTCGACTGCCTCGACGCGCCGCGCCGTCACGTCCGAGATTATCTGCATCCAGAGGTCGCTCTTCGCGCCGCCGCCGATCGCGCGCAGAGACTTCGCCGGGAAACCCGCGCGTGCCACCTCGTCGATCATCCACCGGAGGTTGTACGCGATGCCCTCATAGATCGCTCGCAGCATGTGCTCGCGCTTGTGCTCGAGGGCCAGGTTCACAAACGCGCCCCGGAGCGTCGTGTCCGACACCGGCGCGCGCTCGCCGAACATCCATGGCATGAAGATCAGCCTGCCGGAGCCGGGATCGATCTTCGCGGCGACCTCGTCCAGCACACCGAAGATAGCCATCTTATCCGGGCCGGCGGCCTCTTTCTCGGCGGGAAAAGCCAGCGTGTCGGCGAACCACTCCAGGCAGATCCCGGCGGTCTCCGACTCACCGATCATGATGTACATCGAAGGGTCGGGCGATGCCACCGATACGATTCCGTTCTTCGGGATGTTCTTTGCCTTAGCCACCGACAGGCAAAGCCACGAGGACGTTCCGAGGTAGACGTGCGCGTCCCCGTCCTCCAGCGCCCCCGAGCCCGTTGCGGCCGCGGGGATGTCAGCCATGCCCGCTATGATGGGAGTGCCCTCCGGCAGCCCCGTGTCGCGCGCCGCCTCGACCGTGAGACCGCCCACGACGTCGATGCTGCGACGGATGGGAGGCATCTTTTCGAGAGGAACTTTACAGATGCGCGCGAGCAAGCCAGACCAGTCGCGCTTCCCGGTGAGCATACCGGTGCCGCCGGCGCCGGTATGGTCGATGGACATCTCCCCCGTCGCCCTCGAGACCAGGTATCCGGTCACGTCGAGGATAGCCGTGGTGTTCTTGAAAACATCAGGCTCGTTCTGCTCGAGCCACGCGATCTTGCATACGACGTCTTTTCCCGTAGGGAGTGCTCCCGCGACGATGCTGAATATGCGCTCGCCGCCCAGCTTCCTGATCAGGCGCTCGGCCTGCTCGTCCGCGCGGCTGTCCATCCAGATGATGGCCGGGCGAAGCGGCTTGCCCGAAGCGTCGACCGGGATGACACCGATCATCTGACCCGCGAAGCCCATTCCCTTGACGTCGCCCGGGTCGGCGCCGCTCTCCTCGAGCAGCCGCCTTGTGCTGGACGCGACGGCGCGCCACCAGACTTCCGGGTCCTGCTCGGCCCAGTGTGGCTTCGGGTAATCGACCTCGTAAGGCTCGAACGTGCGGGCGAGGATGTTTCCCTGCGTGTCCGCGAGGACGGCCTTGCTGCCGCCGGTGCCTACGTCATGGCCCACCAGGAGGTCGGGCATCTTGCCTCCAGTTTAGTGCTCCATCCCACAAATACCTTGGCATTCGAGCGCCGCTGCATCCACGTCTCCTTCGTTCCACTCCCTCGGAGTACTCACCGAGTACGACTCGGTCGCGCGCCTCGCAGGCGCGGCGCCCCGACGCTCTCGGTGCTCAAGCTACCCGTGGGACGGAACACTCAGATCTTCAGGTCGACGCTCTCGACCTTGCCGTCCTTGTCGATGTGGTCGATGTAGATCGGCACGCTGTCGCCCATGCCGGTGCCCTTGATGACCTTGTTCGCCAGCTCGATCATGTCGGTCGGCACCACGCCGCCCTCGGGCGGGAACACGCCCTTCCCGGTCACCTTGCCCTGTAGCATCAGGATCGCGCCCATCGCCGCGGGGATGCCGGTGCCTTCGCCGGCGCCCGCTCCCTGCGAGTACATGGAGAAGATGAAGGTGTGCGCGTCTCCGTCCTTGGTGCCCATGACCTCGACCTTGAGGCAGCCACTCGGCTCTCTGAGGCCGGCCTTCTTGATGAACTCGGGCCGCCTCGAGATGATGTAGGCCACCTCGAACTCGATCGGTATGACCTCGCTGCCCTGCACCATGATCGGCTCCTCCGTCGCGAGGCCGAGCGCCACCGAGTCCATCGTCAACTGAAAATAGTCGAGCGGGAAGACGATGCCCATGTTAGTGACTTTCTTTATGCCCTTGAAGTACTTGGGCATGGTGATCGTCTCGGGGTGTGGGTACGGGTAGACCGGGTACGTCCCGATGTTCTGGAAGTCGGTCGTGCTCCAGTACTTGCGCCCGCTGTCCTCCAGCATCCGCACCTGGATGAACTTGCCGTCGACGAACAGCGGAATGTCGCTCGTCATCGCGTGGATCCGGTGCTTGATGACGGCGCCGCCTTCGGACGGCTCTCCGCCGTGCGCGTGATAGATGTTGACCTCGTCGACCTGGTCGAGCATCGCGTCGACGCACCAGCGCGCCAGGACGTTCGCCATGCCCGGCGAGTTGCCCATGCCGATGAGAGCGCCGATGCCGGCCTTGCGCGCCTCACCGTCCAGCTCGAGCATCCTCTCGGTAGCGTCGAGGTCGTCGCAGACGTCGACGTAATCAATGCCCGCCTCGATCGCCGCCATCAGAATGGGCGGGCCGAAGCGGTAGAACGGGCCGATGCAGTTCAGGATGACGTCGGAGCCCGCCATGGCCTTCTTGAGGCTGGCCGGGTCCTCCGCGTCGACCTGCACCGCCGACACCTTCTTCCCGAGCGCGGCCGCGAACTCGCACGCCGTATCGTAGCGGTTCTCCGCGATCGCTATCTCGTCGAAAAAGCCTGAACCGGCAAGGGTGCGCGCGGCTACGCTTCCAATCCCGCCGCAGCCACCGAGCACTGTGATCTTAGACATTTGTGCACCTCCAGCGTTGTTGCGTAAGGGGGTCGGACCCCTGTGAACATCCTATCAAATAAGGCGCTCCCTGACGCCTCTGTGATATCATGCCTTCATCGCTACGGAATCTGGGGATAAGCTTGCCGGGGCGCCATGCGGCTATGTGCTCCCGGGCGGCGGAAGAGGTCACAATGCGGCGCACCATCCTTTCAATCACGGCTGTCGTCCTAGTCGTCGGAGTCTGCCTGGTCCCACTGGGGGCCGTCTCTTTCGCCGACACCGGCTCTCAGCGCGGTCCCGCGGTCAGTGACGAAGCCGGGGCGACCTCACCCGTCTGGTACCTCGCCGAAGGTTCCACGGCCTGGGGTTTCTACACCCGCATCTCCATCGAGAACGCCAACAACGCGCGCCTGCACGCGCGCCTTACCTACATGACAAAGGACGGAAAGGTGGACGGAGGGGTCATAGCACTGGCACCCGAGAGCCAGACGACCGTCTACCCGTCATACCTGCTGCGGGACACCGACTTCTCCACGGAGGTCGAGTGCGTTGAGGGACAGAACATCGCCGTCGACCGCACCATGTCCTGGGGCACTTACTACGAGCCATATTACGGGCAGGAACCGACCACGGTTGTGAACCAGTACCCGGACCAGTGGTGGGAGGAAGCGCACTCGTCCATCGGCGTGACCGCCCCGGCCACGACCTGGTACCTTCCCGAGGGATGCTCGGCGTACGGCTTCGAGACCTGGCTCCTCATCCAGAACCCCAACAGCGGCAAAGCAAAATGCAATATAACGTACATGATCGAGGGCGCCGCCCCGGTCACCGTAGCAAAGGAAGTCGCCGGAAACTCGCGCGGGACCTTTAACATGGCTACCGACATCGGCGCGAAGAACGCGTCGATCAAGGTTGCGGCGGATGTCCCCGTCATCCCCGAGCGCGCGACTTACAAGGGCCAGAAGCGAGCGGGCAGCGACTCGATAGGCGCGACGGCCCCGGGCATGGACTGGTACCTCGCCGAAGGGACGACCGCGTGGGGCTTCACGACGTACCTGCTCGTGCAGAACCCCGGCACCACCGACGCCCAGGTGAAGGTGGACTGCCAGGCCCCACAAGGCCCGAAAACCCTGACTTCCTTCACGGTTCCGGCGACCTCGCGAAAGACCATCGACGTCAACGCGCAGCTGGTATCGACCGATGTCTCGTTCCACGTGCACGGGTCGGTCCCGATAGTCGCGGAGCGCTCGATGTACTGGGACACGGGCATAGGGCCCGCCTGCCACGACACGATCGGGCTGCCGGCGCTGCACCGGCGTTTCTACCTGCCGGACGGAGACGCGGGTGAGTCGGAGACCTGGACGCTGGTCGAGAACCCGAACGACAAGCCGGTGACGATCCAGATCGCGTACCTGAGCGAGCAGGGAATGGGCGACGTCTGGTTCAACGATACGATACCCGCCAGGTCGCGCAAGTCTTACAACATGTATGACCGCACCCAGTACGGCAGGGCATCGACGATGGTCACCTCCCTGAACGCGGGCCGCAACATCATGGTCGAGCGCTCGATGTACTTCTACGGCCGCGTCGGCGGGTCGAACACCATCGGGGCCTGGAGCGACTAGGCCAGCTTCGCATAATATACTGGTTGACCTGTTGGTCGATCAGTACAAGCTGGCGCCGGCTGGTGGTCGGACGGAATCCGTTCGATCGTGTCCGGTTGCTCCTGGAGGGATGAATGCCGGTCAAGGATGCGAGGACTGTCTATTGCTCGGGCGCCCTGTTCTGCCCTGAGGAAGTTCGGGCCATGGAGCTGATATCCGCGGCGCTCGAAGACGCCGGCTTCACGACTTACCTGCCACACCGGGACGGCGTGGAGGCGTTCGTCTTGAACAATGTCAACGATCCACTGGCAACCCTGCTCGTGTTCCGGCCGATAACCCGATTCCTGAGCAAGGCCACTTTTGCCCTCGACATCTTCAAGATCCTCGAGTGCGACTACTTCGTATTCAACATGAACGGGAGCGTGCCCGACGAGGGTGGCGTCGTCGAGACGGGCGTGGCATTCGCCGCGGGCAAACCGGTCGTGGTCTATCGAAACGACGAGCGCTGTACGTCCGGCCGCAACGGCAGCCCTGTGTTGATGGGAGCGTCGGCCACTTTCGAGACGGTTGACCGGGTCGAGGACATCCCGCCCGCATTCGACAACCTCGAAGGACGCCTTCGCCCACTGGGCACGAGTAGATATCGCGCGGAAGATGCGCCACCGTTCGTCCGCAAGGTCGCGAGTTTCGGCAGCAAGGTCGACCGCGTCCTGCGGATGGCTTCTTTCCTCAAACCGAAGAACATGATGTCAACATGAGCCGTCTCCGACGTGACGGCTGCAGACAACGAGCAGGAGCGTGAAATGGTTGCACCGCGAGTGACAGTGATGGGCAGTTTCGTGGTCGACCTCATGGCCCGGGCCCCGCATCTCCCGCAGACGGGCGAGACCGTCAAGGGCGACGGCTTCCTGATCGGCCCCGGTGGGAAGGGCTCCAACCAGGGAGTCGCGGCTCACAAGGCCGGCGCCGAGGTGGACATGATCACCAAGATCGGGAAGGACCAGTTCGGGCAGATAGCTCTCGAGAGCTTCCAGGGTGCGGGCATGAACACCAGGTTCGTGCTGCAGGACGACGTGCTTGCTACGGGTGCGGCGCTGATAATGGTCGATGAGAGCACCGGCGACAACAAGATACTGGTCTCGCTTGGGGCCTGCTCCAATATCACTGAAGCCGACATCGAGAAGGCGCGCGAGACGATAGCGTCGAACCCCGTCTTCCTGACTCAGCTCGAGACCAACCTCGACGCCGTCGAGCGGGCCGTGGGCATCGCCGCGGGCAGTGGGGTCCGCATCATCCTGAACCCGGCGCCCGCATGCGAGGTGCCCGACAGGCTGCTGGGCCTCGTAGATATCCTCACCCCTAACGAGGTCGAGGCGTCCATCCTCTCGGGTGTCCCCGTGACTAACGCCGAAGACGCGGGCAAGGCGGCTCGGGTCCTGATGGACAAGGGAACGAAGAGCGTCGTAGTCACGATGGGCTCGCAAGGAGTGTTCGCGATCACCGGTGACGAGGAGCGCTTCCTGCCATGCATGAAAGTCGCGGCGGTCGATGCCACCGGGGCCGGTGACGCTTTCAGCGGAGCACTGGCGACCGCCATCGCGGAAGGAAAGGGATTCTTCGAGGCGGTCGAGTTTGCCAACGTTGCGGCGGCGCTCTCGGTCACGAAAATAGGGACCGCACCGGCCATGCCCACCAGGGCCGAGATCGACCGGGCGATAGAAAAACAGGGGAATTGAGAGTAATGGAAATAGAGAAGCTTATTGATTCGACGCTGCTGCGACCGGAAGCCACGGAGAGTGAGATCGTTCGCCTCTGTGAGGAAGCTCGCGAGTACGGGTTTGCTTCCGTTTGCACGAACTCGTGCTACGCGGAAACGGTCAGCCGTGTGCTGGAAGGAAGCGGCGTGAAGACCTGTGTTGTGGTCGGGTTCCCTCTCGGTGCGGCCTCGACCGAGGCCAAGGTGTGCGAGGCGCGGTATGCGCTGGAGGCCGGCGCCGAAGAAGTGGACATGGTCATGAACGCCGGGGCGCTGAAGGGCGCCGAACCCGGCAGGGTGGAGAGCGACATCAGGGCCGTGGTCGAGAAGTGCAAGGGAAAGGCCCTGGTGAAGGTGATCCTCGAGTGCTGCCTTCTGAGCGACAGTGAGAAAGTAGAGGCATGCGGCATTGCAGTCGCGGCAGGCGCGGACTTCGTGAAGACGTCCACGGGCTTCGGCTCAGGCGGAGCGACGGCGCACGACGTGAAGCTGATGAAAGATGCGGTTGCCGGTCGGGCTCGGGTCAAGGCGTCCGGGGGCATCAGGGACCTCGAGAAAGCTATCGAGATGATCGACGCCGGAGCCGACCGCCTGAGCACCAGCAATGGCGCCGCGATCGTCGTTGAATCCAGGCGAAAGGGTGTCTGAGTTGGAGCCGCGTGCAATAGTCCACCTCGCCGGACCCGCATACAGCCCCGAAGAAGCGGCGGGCATGGCCGCTATGGCCGCGTCGCTCGAGGGAAGCGGCTTCGAGGTCTACCTTCGATCGCGTGACGGAATAGAATCCGCGCTGACGCTTGCCTCAAACTCTGAGGAGCAACATCGCCCGGCGCTGGAGAGCGCCGCGTTCGCACTGGAGATATTCCAGGTGGCGTACAGGTGCGATTGCCTGGTCTTCAACATGAACGGGCGGGTACCGGATGACGGGGGCGCATTCCTCGCCGCCGTGGCCTTCGCCCTCGGCAAGCCAGTCGTCCTCTACAAGCGTGACCACCGGACGAAGCTGTACGGCAACGACAACGCAATGATCTCCGGGCTTTCCTTCGATTTCGCACCGGTCAGAGAACCGGCGAAACTGCCGGGGGAAGTTGCACGAGCGATCGGGCGCAGCCGGGAAACGTGCTGCGAGCGCGCCTCAATGACGCCGCTGGTCGAGCTCAACGCCGAGCTCGGGCGTGTGGTATGGGAATCTCTCCAGAGGTTCAAAGCTCCAGGCTCGAACGCGAAAGCGCGCGACCTGTGCGATGAGCTCACCGCGGCATGCGAGGCCTCGGAGGCTTTCCGCCTCAGGACCGCCTGATCAGACGCAGAACCCCTCGAAGATCCTCACTGCTTCGACCGCGTCGCGCCCCATCGCGTCAACGCCCATCTTGTCCACGAGCTCCTGGGTCGTGCACGCGCCGCCGATTGCGATCTTCACCTGCTGTCGCAGGCCGGCCGATTCGAGCGCCTTCACGACGTCCGCGATCGACTGGACCATCGAGGTCAGCAGGACTGAGAGCCCCACCGCCTGTGCGTTGTTCGAGCGGACAGCCTCGACGACCTCCGCCTCGGATACGTCACTGCCGAGGTCCACGACTTTGAAGCCCGACGAGGACAGCATCGTGGCGACGAGGTTCTTGCCGATGTCGTGGATGTCGCCTTTCACCGTGCAGAGGACCACGGTCCCCTTGCCGCCCGTCTCTCCCGCCTTGAGTAGCGGCTCGAGCACCTCGAGCCCTTCCTTCATCCCCTCGCCGGCGAGGACCAGGTCCGCGAGGTAGTATTCACCCTTCTCGAAGAGCTCGCCGACCACGCCCATTCCCTGGCACATGTCGCCGAGGACCGCGGTGGGAGTTTCGCCCTCGTCCAGCGCCTGCGTCACGAGCGGCGCTATGTCATCGATCTCGAGCTCGGCGACCGCTTTCTTCAGTTTCTCGCCCATTCAGTCCTCCTCGCGAGGGCAGGGCCGCTGCCCCGACACTTATGCCTTCACGTTCAACGGGTAATATCCGTACTTCTCGACCGCCTGGAGCATCCACTCGAGCCGCTCGAGGGAGATGTCGGGGTGGCTGTTGGTCGGGGCGAGCATGTAGCCGCCGCCCTTGCCCGCGTCCTCGATGCTCTTGCGCACCGCCTCGAAGACCTCATCCTTCGTCGCGTCCACCAGAATGTGCGTGATGTCGACGTTGCCGATCAGGCACATCCTGTCGCCCACCATCTCTTTGACCTTCGCGAGCTCGACGCCCGCGGTCGGCTCCAGCGCGTGGACACCGTCGAAGCCGCAATCGGCCCACCACTCGAGCAGGTCGTATACTCGCCCGCACGAGTGAACGATGATCTTCATGCCAAGCTTGTGGGCGGTCTCCGTGATGCGACAGAACGAATCGCCGTAGAGCTCCTTCATCAGGCGAGGGTTTATCATCGGACCCGAGCGGAAAGCCTGGTCGTCGGTGTAGACCGCGCCGGGGACGCCCGCGTCCGCCCACGCCTCGAGCATCATGCAGAAGTGGTCCTCGTAAAATTTGATGACACGCTTGATGAAGTCTTTCTCGCGGCGCAGGGCGACCGAGAACCGCTCGAAGCCCATCGGCTGCCAGGTGTTCTCGAAGAGCCCGAAGAGGAACCCTGCCATGACGAATATCTTGTCGCCCATGTCGTCGATGATCGCCTTGAAGGCGCGGTTCGTCCGCTCGGGCCAGCGGAGGATGTCGCGCTTGTCCCAGGAATACCAGTCCGACGGGCTGGTGATGAGTCCCTCGCGGAACATGGGCGTGCCCATGTTGCCATCTTTGTCGAATACGACGTCGTATGCCCGGCCGTAGATGTCGCTCGCCGTCTTCGAATCCTCGAAGCGCCAGATGGGCACGTGCATGACCCAGGAGGAATCATAGCCGAGCTTCACTGATGCGGCGGTGCGGTCGTACGAGAACTTGTCCATCTCGTGGTCCATCACGTGCGTCTTGTTGATGAGCGGCGCGAGGCGATCGATGGTCATCGCCGTGTACTTGTTCGAGAAGAGGAAGCCGAGGGGGATCGGCCTCTTGTCGATGATGTCATAGATATTTGCGTACTCCTCCATCACATCGAAGGTCGGTACGCGGTCAGGCTCGCGGAGCTCCAGCGCCGCGGTGACGCGTTCGATCGAGGTCATGCTTCCTGGCAAGACAACCACGTCCTTCAGCCGGTTTGCTTATACGAGCAGTCTATTGCATCAAGGGTCAAACCTGAAAGTCTTGCATTGTTCTTGCGAAAAGTGTCAGGCCTTCCCCTCCGGTTCTTCCGCCGACAGGAGCTTCACGAAGCTCTCAAAAGGCACGTCATGTTCCGCGGCAAACGACTCGTCGAAGCCCTTCCCGGCGTTATCGACCATGTATCTCTTCGTGGTCTCGAGCGTAGGCAGCGGGGCCTCGAGAATGTTGACCGCGATCTCCCGAGCGCGAGCCAGCACGTCCCTACCCCTGACCACCTCACTGACCAGCCCGGTGCGATGCGCTTCTTCGGCATCCATGGTCCTGCCCGTGAAACACAGGTCGCGCGCCGTGCCGCTGCCGACGATCCACCGCAAGGGGGTGTACAGCGGAGGGGCACCGAACTTGATCTCGGGATGGCCGAACGCGGCGCCAGAGCTGCAGATCCTGATATCACAAAGCGTCGTGAGGTCGAAGCCACCGCCGAACGCGCCGCCATTTATCGCGGCTATGGTCGGCTTGGAGAAACGCCAGACGGCCTTGTGGTAGATGGTCGAAGAGCTGAAGACCTCCTTGACCAGTGCGGCGTTCCCGAACTCCTTGAGGTCGAACCCCGCCGAGAAGACGGGCCCCGCGCCGGTGAAAATGATGACGCCGACATTGTCATCGCCGGCCCACTGCTCGAGACAGGTGGTGATCTCTTTTCTCACCTGGATAGAAAGGGCGTTCCGTTTCTCGGGTCGGTTCAGGGTGATGATCCCCGTTCTGTCTCCCGCAACCTCCGCCTTTATGGTTTCGAAGTCCATCTGCGCCTCCCCCCTGTTCGGACTTAAAGAAAAAGACCTGACCCCGGAAATTTAAGTGAAGGGGTCGAGAGCGACGGGCGTGCCAGGCGGGACGACGAGGAACTCCTCGTCCCAGTCTCCGTCGAGCATTTTGAGCAGCATGCGGTTCGAGCCGGGCAGCTCGTCGAAGCCCAGCTCCAGGAAATCCGCCATCGCCATGCCGAACTCGCGGTAGTCGTCGATCTTGTAGTTGCCAGTGTTGATCAGGGCCACGCGCGTATAGTTTCCGAACATCGCGCGCGCCACCCTGAGGGCTCGCTCCTCGCCGTACTTGTCCACGATCCTCTGGTATTCGGTGAGCGCAGACTCCTGTGCCTCAACCCAGCCTTTGGTGAGAAAGTACGTCCCGGGCTCGAGGGCGAGCATGCGCTTGTGCTCCGAGCGTGAGCCGAGAAACAGTGCGATGCAGTCATCGATGAGCGGGATCACGAGGCGGTGCGACTTGGACTCGAGGCCCACGACCGCATACGAGCACAAGCCATAGCCGAGCAGGATGTCGCAGTCACCCGCGATAGTGTCCAGCGCCTCCTGGAGCCTCTTCTTCAGGTCCTCGGGATACACGTGGAGCCCGAACTCCAGGATAGTGAGTCTCTCCTCAGGCACGCCCAGTTGCTTGAGCTCCTCAGCGACCGTGGCACATGAAATGATATGGGCACCCGCTGCACTTTCCATGAACCGATACTATCACGACTTAATTCGGGATACGTTCGATGCCCGAGAGAGCGCAATTGGAAAAGCAGTATCGGCGTGCCGCGCACCCTTGACACGAGCCCTCCGACTCGTTAGGGTGCTTGTATACTTGTATATACAAGCGTCGCGGAGGTAACATTGGCTGTATCGACCCAGACGGAATTTGACTCGTTCACCCCCAGCTACTTCAAGCTCGCCCGAGATCTCCACCAGGAGATAATGAGCGGCGAACTGCGAGCTGGAGACCGCGTCCCCAGCGAAAACGAACTGAGCGAGCGCTACGGCCTCAGCCGCATGACCGCGAGGAAGGCTATTACCCTGCTCACAGACGAAGGGCTGGTGCGCAGGGAGAAGGGCAAGGGTACGTTCGTCACCAGCCCGAAAGTGGATGGCGGCATATTCCTCATCCCCGATTTCCACGAGGAGATGCGCAGGCAGGGCCTGTCCACCAGGGTAAGGATCCTCTCCGTGAAGGTTTCGCCCGCGGGGCGCGTCCAGGCGGACAAACTCGGCATCAGGAAGTCAGAGAAAGTCATTCACCTGGAGCGCGTTCTCGAGGGGGACGGCGAACCGCTGGTCTTCGATCGCAAGTACCTCCTCCCCGACCGCTCCCAGCCGCTCCTCGAGGCCGAGATAGGGCACGGCTCGACGGAGGAACTCTTCTCCCACTCCCCCGGGATGGCGCCCGTGAGGGCTGATCTCAACCTGTCCGCCACGGTGTTGACGGCAGCCGAGGCCAGGCTCCTGAACAGCCGAAAGGGAGCTCCCGCGTTCTGCATGGAACAGCTCATTTACGCGGTAAACGACAAGAGAGTGATCTGGGGATGGTTGATATACCGCGGCGACAAGTTCAACTTCAGTTCCGCAAGCAGGTTCTTCTGAGCCCCGCATCCAGGGCTGGGGGCTCTGGCTAAAGAGATGGGTGATGACGGATTGGATGACGGACAGCGGCTCGTACAATCGATGGGAGATCTCGACGATGTTGAGGTCCTCGAACTGGTGACGCGCATGCTCGCCTCGGGCGTCGAACCGCTCGAGATAGTCAGTTTGTGCATGGAGGGTCTCGGCATCGTGGGCAGGCGCTACGAGAAGCGCGAATACTTTCTGAGCGGCCTCATACTGTCCGACGATATCTTCAGGCAGGTGCGCAAACTGCTCGACGAGTCTCAGTGCTTCAAGCCGTACGCGGGCGCCGACCTCGGAAAGGTTGTGCTGGGAGCGCCGCTCGGCGACGTGCACGATATCGGAAAAGAGATAGTGCGCACGCTTCTGTATTACTCGGGTTTCGAGGTCATCGACCTGGGCGTGAGCGTCAGGCCGTCGGAGTTCCTCGATGCGACCGTGGATAGCGGGGCCCGCATCGTGGGGATCAGCACGCTCATCACCACGGCGTACGAATCCCTTCGCGAGACCGTGGTCGCCTTCGAGCGCGCGGGGCTGCGTCCCGGGGTGAAGATAATGCTTGGAGGCGGGGCCGTATCGCAACGCGTCTGTGACTACGCTGGCGCCGACGCCTGGAGCTGCGATGCCTCGGACGCGGTCAAGTTCGCAAAGTCGTTCGCTGAAAGGGAGTGATGTACCGTGTGCGAAGAACTGGCAACTTTCATCGCCGATGTCGACGATGAGAAGACGCTCTTCGGGGTCAAGGAGGCTCTGGAGTCGGGCGTCGCCCCCCTCATGGTCGTCGAGTCTTTACGTCGCGGGATGGCGACAGTCGGAGTGCGGTTCGAATCGAAGGAGTATTTCCTGCCCGACCTCATCCTGTCGGCGGATATATTCAACCAGGCCATAGTGCTCATCGAGCCGCTCCTCAAAGCCGAAAAGACGCAGAGCAGGGGGTCGATCGTCATCGGTTCGGTCCAGGGAGACATTCACGATATCGGCAAGAACATCGTCGCTACCATGCTGCGCTGCGCGGGGTTCGAAGTGGACGACCTGGGCGTGGACGTCGCGCCAGAGATCTTCGTCGCCAGGGCGAAGGAAATCGGCGCTGGCATGGTCGCGATGTCGGGCCTGTTGACGTCGGCGTTCGACGCCATGAAGGCGACCGTCGAGGCTTTCGCGAATGCGGGCATGCGCGACTCGGTCAAGATGGTCATCGGCGGGGGCCCTGTCAACAAAACCGTGCTCGAGTACTGCGGCGCCGACGCCTGCGGCAAGGACCCGACCGAGGCCATACGAATGGCGGAAGACTTCTTCGCCGGCGATCTCCCGAAGAGTTGATGCACGCGGCCCGTCCAGGATTCGATGCGAAAGAGCCAAGGAGGACATCGTGAAAATAACTAAGAAGCTCCACGAGAAGGACAAAATGACCTCCGAGGAGCGGTTTCAAGCCGTCATCAATCTGCAGGTCCCCGACAGGGTGCCCTCTTGCCCTTTCATCTACTTCTTCGCGGCGAAGTACGTTGGGATAACGGCGCACGAGCTCTGGAGCGAGCCCGCGAAATACCGCGCCGCGATCGACAGGTGCTTTGAAGAGCTGGGGCCGTGGGACATCTACTACCCTGTCAATACCCGCTTTCCCGAGGTCTACTCGTTCGTAATGCCCATGAAGTCACTCTGGCCAGGCAAGGACCTGCCCTCCGACAACATAATGCAGCTGCTCGAGGAGGAAGTGATGAAACCCGCGGATTACGCGTTGGTGATAGACCTGGCGCGCAGGTGGCCCCGCTGGGCGCAGTTCGCTTTCTTCATGCAACTGATATCGCGCATCTGGGACACCGTGGACGAAGGCTGGCGGGGTTACGCTTTTCTCCTGCCGCGGATGATGATTCACAGCCTGGAATGGCAACTGGAGTTCGCCTCGCAGAAAAAGCGCGGGGCCACCATCCTCCACGCCTACCTGCAGGAGGCGCCGTTCGACTGCTTCTCACTGGCGCGAGGCCTGATCCCTTTCATCAAGGACTGTAAAGGGCGACCTGATGAAGTGCGCGCCGCCGCGGAGGCGCTCACCGACGGCTATTCCTTCATAACGCAGCTCTTCACCCGTACTGGCGGGGTCCCCCGTGCCACCATCGCCCTGCACAGGACCTCCAATGACTTCATATCGCCGAAGATGTTCGACGAGCTGGCGTTCCCCTCGTTGAGGCGACTGGTCGACAAGATCGTTGCGGCGGGAATCTCCCCGATCCTGCACTGCGACGGCAACTGGGAC
>Ga0209539_1001179_pt1 | contig 14303 bp, 12 predicted proteins | sample BarGraNGADG00312_2_FD_184499 | JGI IMG/M metagenome (GOLD analysis project Ga0209539, IMG submission 184499) | Arctic peat soil microbial communities from Barrow, Alaska - Barrow Graham LP Ref core NGADG0011-312 (SPAdes) (version 2) | ecosystem: Environmental > Terrestrial > Soil > Wetlands >... | reverse complement strand
GGCGGGCCAGGCTCGGCGCCGCTCCCGTGTGCACCACGGCCGGGCCCACCACAGCGATCGTCAACCGGCCTTCCTTCTTCACCTGCCGCAGGATGTGCGCCACCTCGTGGACGATCTGCGCCTTGGGCTTCTCGCTGCTCACCGCCGACGCCATGAACTCGAACGGCTGGCTCTCGCGCGGCCGCTCCAGCGGCAGCACGCGGATGCCGCGATGCCCGGTCACCAGCAGGTCGCCCGCGCGCACTTCGCCCATCGAGACGGTCTCGGCGGCGCCGGCCCCAAGGTCGACGCGGATGCCGCAGTCCATCTCGGGGTGCGCCACGCGCACCCACTCGCCCGCGACCCTGACGAACGTCTCAAGGTTGGTGGTGGAGTAGAACCGCGCCGTGAAGACGCCGTCCATGTCGGCCGCTTCGAGCACGGCGTCCTGCGGCTTCACCGCGACCACGCCGTGCGAGGTGATCGCCGTGAGCAGCTCGTCGAGGTGCGTCGCGTCGCGCCCGTAGATGCGCATCACAGCGTGCGACGCGTCGTCCTTCATGCGCCCGACCTCGAAGGTGAGCATCTCGAACTCGCCGTCGAGATCCATGACGTGGTCCATGATCTGCGGCATCATCAGCGAGTCGATGAGGTGCCCCTCGATCTGGACGTCTTCGTAGGGCTTGTCGGGCATGTGGCCTCCCGTCGGCAGCGGCGCGTGGCGACAGGATAGCAGGCGCGCCCGCGAATGACCCCGGGTGCTAGAATCCGCGGTCAACCGTGAGCACACCGCCGTCAGACTACCTCCTGCGCCATCCCACGGCCGACGAGCTGCCGGCCATCCAGCGCCTGGTGGACGAGTGCGAGGCGGCCGACTGCGGTGAGCCGCGCGCAAGCGACTTCGACGTCACCGCCGCGGCCGCGGACCCGGATTGCCACCCCGAACAGGATTGGTGGGTGCTCGAGCACGCAGGCGGCGACCTGGCCGGCTTCGCCAACGTGTATTGGCCCTCGACCGGCGAAGCACGCGGGGACGCCTGCGTCGCCCCCCAGCACAGCGGCCGCGGCCTGTCCACGCTGCTCTTCCGCACACTCGAGGCCCGCGCCGCCGAGCTCGCCGCCGGCGCGGCGGCGGGCTCGGCGCCGGCGCTGTTCATGCAGTGCGAAGACACGCAGCCCGGGCGCCAGACCTGGCTGCTCGCCCATGGGTACCGCCGCGTGCGCGAGATGTTCATGATGAGGGTCGACCTCGGGCAGGGCTCCGCCGCCCCGGACTGGCCGCCCGGCATCGACGTCCGCGACATGCGGCCGCACGTCGACGACGAAGCGCTCTGCGCCGCCGACAACGATGCGTTCTCGGAGCATTTCCTGAACTTCCCGTTGAAGCTGGACGTGTGGCGCTCCTGGGTCTACGGGCACGCCGCACTCGACCCCGGGCTCTGGGTCGTGGCGTGGGACGGCGACAAAGTCGCCGGCCAGACCACGGCGATGCCGGTCGGCGCTGCCGCCAGCATCGAAAACGTGATGGTGCGGAAGCCCTGGCGCGACCGCGGGCTCGGCCTCGCGATGCTCCTCGAGGTGTTCGCGAGGCTCCACGAGCGCGGCCGCGACGACGTGTCGCTCTGGGTCGACGCCGAGAACGCCACCGGCGCCGTGCGCCTCTACGAGGCGGCCGGGATGCACGTGTGGCGGCACATCGGTGTGTTCAAGCTGGAGCTCGCCCCGGCTTGAGGTTGGTCAGCCCAGCGGCTCGGTCGCAGAAGAAGACTACGCCGCGGAGCGCAACCAGAGCTCGTACCTGAGCGCGTGCTCGACCTCGGTCGCAGTGAGGCCGAAGTCAGCCGCGATGGTCTTGATAGCCTCGTCGGCCTCGAAGCGACCTCTGATGATCTCCGTGCGCACGCCCTTGACCTGAGGCAGGCCGTACTCGACTGCGGGGTTCTGCCGCACCACGCCACCGCGCGGCCGCCACTCGGCCGGCCATCCCTCTTGCCAGTCGACGATCTGCAGGTACTCGGCGAGGACCGGCTCCAGAGCACGCTGGCCGCCCTTGGTGAGCGCCGCAAGCTGCTCGCCGTCTCGCTCCGTTGTCTCGCCCGCATGCATGAAGATGTCGCTGCCGGCAACAAGGATCTCGCGACGCGCGAACGCGTGCTCACCGACCTCGCAAGTGGCGATGCGATGCGCCTCGCGGATCGCCTGCAGCGAGATGCGACGAGCCCTGAGCGCTGCGATGAGCGCGGTCTCGATGAGATCCTCGAACGCGAGCGGCGCCGCGCAATCAATGGCCCGGGTACCTGTGAGCAACGGTGGATGGAGTGCGTCGCCGTCGCGATAGCCCAAGTACAGCCGGCGCACGAGCTGCTGCTGCGCGCGCGAGTACCGCGCCACGTCGGTCAATGAGTACAGTGGGGTCGATGATGGTCTGGTCTTCATGGCCTCCTACGGAGTTCGCTTCAACTTGATTCTACCCTGCGAACCGGACGACGCCGGAAGCTCGAGGCGGGACGCCTGTCCTGAGCCTGCTTGACGGGCACGGCCGCGCGAAGGCGCCTACGACCGCTCGAGCTTCTTCAGATGCGGCCTGAGGTCGAGTGACCCCCAGCACTTCGTCGCGAGCTGGCTGCCACGCGGAGGGAAGCCCGCGTGGAGCACCTTGCGACCCTTCGCGTTCAGGAACTCCACCGCGGGGATGAAGTCACGGTCGGAGGACACGAGCATCGCCCAGTCGTAGGCGTCGTCCCACGCGAGTTTGATCATGTCCGTGGCAATGGCGACGTCGACGCCCTTCTCTTCGGTGAGCGACAGTGCGGCGCCACAGTGGCAGCAAGTCTCCACGCGCTGGTGACAGCTCTGGCAGATCGGCGGCTTCTTCTTCACACGCTCCTTCAGCACGACAGTGACGCCGGCGACCCTGTCGAGAAACCTTGTGGCCCACTCGCGGAGCCTGACATCGCCGGCGCCATTGCCGACGGACAGATAGACGGTGGAGCCTTCGAACTGGAGCTCGGATGCGGCTACGCCGGAGATGAGCGCGGCAGCTTCGACGCCGAGCCACCTGGACAGGCTGCTCCAGTCGGGCCTGAAGCTCCGCCCCAGCACATCATTGGCGCTGAGCTGGAAGTTCCAGAAGTCGACAAACACAGGACTCTCTGAGGACGCAGAATCGGTGCCACCGGTAGGTCCACGGTCACCCCCTTGGTCGACAATCGCCCCAGAACGAAGACAGGGAGCCCAAAGGTTCCCTGGCGTTCTAATAACGAGCGTCGACCCGACCGGGTCGCGCGGCGCTCGTGGGTCTGCAGTACCGGAAGTGTACCCGATTCTCAGTGTCCGTCAATCGCGCCAGGACCTGCAGCAGGTTCACATTCGGCGCGACAAGCCAGGGATCCGCCGCCTTCATGAACTCCGCCTTAGCCTCGGGCCTGAACTGGAGCTCGTTCTGGACCCAATTCGTGATTCGCCTGTACCACGCCACGACATCGGCGTCGTTGCTGCACACGGAACCCGAACCCGCATGCCACACAATGGCGTCCCAGAAGCCGGGGCAGATCGAGAAGGAGTAGTACCGGTTCTTCGCCTCGATGAGGACGTTGGCGTCCACGAGATAGACGGTGTGGGTCGTCATCGGCGGCTGGTGGCGTCCAGCCTCTCCGCGTAGCGGGCGAAGGTGTCGCCGCGCAGGTCGGTGAGGACGAAGGCATCGCGGTACAGAAGTCTGCCCTCCTGCGTCGCGCGCACGACCGCCTCGCCGAACCGGCGCCCGATGCGGTTCTCTTGCGTGGCCCAGAAGTCCCCGCCGCTCGGCTTGAAGGCCGCCTGACGGCGCACGTCGTCTCGGTAGTCGGCGTAGAAGGCGAAGAAACCGCCACGATCGATGAGCTGGAGGTCCAGCGCCCGACGGGCGACTACCAGCGCGCTGACCTTGAAGCGTCGCGCCAGCTCGTCGAACGGCTTGAGTTCCCCGCGAACCGTGGGCCAGGCCGTACGCATCTCCACCTCAGGCACGAGGAACTCGGCCGCGACCCTGTTGCACGCCTGCTCGATGGGAGCTCGGGCCGGCCGCATGTCCCGCAGATCGAACGCGGCACTCTGCGCGAACCACACGTGCGCCAGCTCGTGCGCGACCGTGAACATCTGCGCCGCCTTGCCGTCCACGGTGTTGATGAAGATCAACGGCGAGTAGTCGTCGGTCAATACGAACCCGCGGAACTCCTCGGGATCGAGCTTGCGATGCGTGTCGTTGCCGACGATGCCGTTGTTCACGACGAGGATACCGGCATGCTCGACGAGTTCGATGAGAGCGGCCAACGCGCCTGTCCACGTTGCCTGCTGTCCGGCCCAGGCGTCTCCGACGCCGAGCGCCTCCCGCATGCGCGCGGCGACCTGAGGAGGCGGGTCGTCGGGGGTCGACTCGCCGACGAAGCGCAGGGGGGGTTGCCCCTGCTCGATGAGATACTCCCGCATCCAGTCTTGGCGGCGCAGCATCGCGTACACCGTCTCCAACAGGTTCGGACTGGGACGCGGCGTGGCATCCTGTTGCACCGTGCGGAAATCGGGGATCGGCAGGTGGATGTCCGGCGGGTCAGCGAGGAACAGGTAGCCCAGCGGAGTGAGGGTCTTCTTCGCGTAGTCCTCGAGCTGCCTCAGCGTGGGCTGCGTCTCCTCGGCCTCCCACTCGGAGATCTTGGGGAAGCGCTTGGCGAGATCGTGCAGCGATGCGCCCGAGCGCTCCCGCGCCCAGCGAACCACCTCACCATTGACAGCCACTCTGGTCATGAAGTCGCTCTTCGTCGAGTCTGCGCGCTTGTGATTCAGGGCCCGAAGGCGGCGCGCTACTGCGCGACTCGCTCCATCCACGGCGTGCGGTCGGACCAATAGACCAGGCTACCGACCTGCTGCAGCAGGTTCTGGATCTCGTCCTTGACGTGGTCGCCACGGTCGTCGATGACGGCGTAGCGCGAGAAGCCGTTGACCTTCATCACGTCGCCGAACAAGGCGTACACCGCGGTCGCCCGGGTCCACGGCGCCTCCGCGCCGATCGGCTCCACCAATGCGTGGGCCGACGGCACGAACAGCGTGGGGTGATGCTTGTGACCAGACTGACCGACGATCGTATGCGTGCGCTCAACGCCGACCCTGCGCTCGACCAGCTCGTGCTCGACCTCCCGAGAGAAGTCACGCTTAGTCCGCTCGGGCTTGGCGAGCTCGAAGTCGACGGCTTCGGCGATGCGCGCCGAGGCGGCGGCCACGCGCATCACCGCGTCCGCGAGATCGGCCTGTGACACCACGGTCGAGACCCGGCCATTGGTGAAGGTGAGACCCGACGCAGCACACACCCGCTGCCCGACCGTGGCCAGCACGCCGGTGCGCCTGTGCAGGCGCTGCATGGCCACCGCCATGCCTTCGCTGTAATCGCTCACCTCAAACAGGCCGTCGTGATCCGTGACGTAGACGACCACGCTGTCACCGTTCGGGTAGTACAGCGCGGTATCGCAGGCCAGGCGATGGTCGAAGAACGCACAGGTCGTCTCGTCGGCCACGTGACGCACCAGAGCATCTGTGACCGCTTCGGCGTTCATGACTCCTCCTCGAACGGCATCACCAACTGATCGGCGATGATGGGTGGAGCATAGGCTGGCCTGAACTGGATAGAAAGCCACTCGCAGATCACCAGCCCGCGGGTTTCGCGATTCTTCGGCCGTCGATGGTCACGATGGGGTCTGCCAGCAGGTGCTCGGGCAGCTTCCGAGGACTGATTTTGAAGTCGGCGTTGACGTGGCGCCGAAAGGCCTGGTTGGAGCGGTAGGGCGGGAAGAGGCAGTAGAGCCGCAGTTCGGGTCGGAGTCGGCGCGCCGTGTCGAGTGCAGGCAACAGGTCGGTGTCGCCGGACATCAGGGTGAGTGCCGTGCAGTCTCCCCGAGCCGCAGCCTCGACGATGGCTGCGGCGATGGCCACGTCGGTCTCCTTCTCTTCGTGCCGCCTGAGAAGGACGTCGCAGGTCCGGGAGTGATAGCGGATGTCCTTGGGCTTGAAGACGCCGAGGTGCGTTGTGACGCCAGTTGAGCCCAGGGCGTCGATGTAGCGCTCGTGACGGGCAACCGTTCCCGGGCGGCTCGCTTCAATGTGATGCGCCAGCGCGCTGAAGTAGTCGATCTGAGTGATCTCGGCGCCGCCGCCGATGGTGTGCAACATGGACTTGCACAGGGAGCGAATGTCGAGCCAACGGCACTCGACGCCAGTCTTGCGCCGTACCTCTCGCAAGGAGTGGTAGAGGTTGAATCCGTCGACCAGGAATCGGACTGACGTTGACATTGGCCCCCAGAAAGAAGAAACCCCCGGGATCGCAACCCCGGGGGGACCAGGGAGCCGGAGCCCCGCTGGCGATGAACGACTCATATGTTGCCACCGCAGACGCTGGGCGTCAATACGACGAGGCCGCCATGCGGTTGACGTTGAGAGCCGGTGCTGTTTCGGACTTTCGATGCGCCGGGGGAGCTTATCGCCCGTGGGGAACCTTCGGCCACACGGGGTCAGCCGCGCCACTCGTGGATGCAGGCGTTCTGCAGATGGTAGGCAAAGAGAAGGGTCCGGGCCGTCGGCCGCGTTGCCGCGGTGTCACTGTCTCCAGCGACTGACGGGGTTCCCGAACCCACGCTCATTATCCCCGACCCCGGGAGGAATGCAACGAGCGCAGCGAAATGTCACCCATCCACTCGATGCCCGCCTACTCGATCCCCCATCGTTGCTTCAAGCGGTCCACCGTGTAGCCCCACGCCGCGGTCGTCGGGCGGGCAACCGTGTTCTGATTGCCGAAGAAGCCCTTCTCCTTGACGGCCTTGGCCGCGGACACGGTCTTGATCCACTTGACCGGGACCAGATACTCGGCTTTGTCGGGGTCGTCGACTACACGCGTGAGGCCGGCCGCTTTCACCGACAGACTAACCAACGGCACTTCGTTCCCAGCTTCGTCGATCACGGTGAAGTCGTCGAGCGCCATGACGGCACCCTGCACTTCGCCGACGCCCACGTAGCCGGTGCCCGGGATGTAGACCCACACGCGGTCGCCGGGCGAGAGCATGCCGAGCGTGGTCGTGTACCAAGCGCCGCCGCCCGCCGCGATGAAGCCGTACTTGGCGGCCTCGTCCCAGGAGCGGTTCGGGTCGCTGCCGAACGACACGTAGTACTCGCCGTTCCACTCCTGCGCCGGCCCCTTGGCCGGCTTCGCCTCAGCGTCGCTCTGCTCGCGCAGCCAGGCGCGCGCCAAGTACTCCCGCTCCCCATCCTTGAACACGCGGAAGAAGAGGGCGTTGATGCGCACACCGTACTCGGCGGCGAGGTACCTGACGATGCGCTCTGTGCTCGGGTCGAGGCTGGCCGCGACGATGACGAGCTCGTGCGAGTCGTTCAGCTCGTCCGGTAGCGGCACGTGGAAGCGCTGCTGAAAGGCATCGTTGATCGAGACGGCGCCGCGCTCGGCGTGATGCTCCTTGAGGTATGTCGCGAAGATCTGGACGATGGCTTCTTCGAGAGGGGCTCAAGCGGCTCCTCGCTCAGTCTGCAAACCCGAAGCCGGTGACAGCCCGCTCTCCGCCCTCACGCTTGTGACGCTCCGTGAACCCCTTGGTGAAACGCCACGACACTTGCCGACCCAGGCCGACTATGCCCAACAACTCCTCGAGCGACATGCAGCGATCCGCTAGTCCCAACATGCACGCGCCCTCGATTGCCGCGCCGTCGGCGCTGCAGAACACGTGCTCGACGTAGATGTCATCCTGCGTGAGAAGCGCAAGTGCCTCGAGTTCGCCATCGTGAAGCTCGATTGCGTCAGTGAATCGGGACGCCACACGAGAGATCGCTGTCAGACTAGCGGCTGCCGCAAGAACGCGTCCAGCCCCAACATCAGCGGCCAAGTCGATAGGCTCGCTGTGCCCAGTGGCGGCATCCTTGCTGTAGAAGAGCGCTTCATCGTCTAGAACCAGCTGAGGAACGACCACTTCGTACCGCTCCACAAACGCTTTCCAGGCGCCCAGCTCGTGCAGGCCAATGACGGGCCCGGCATCAAGGATCAGGCAAAGGGGCCTACTCTTGCTCACAGGGCATCGCGATGGGGTCGAGATCGCCCGTCTGGAACTCGAGCGAGATGTCCTGTGAGGTCAGCTCGGCAAGACCCTCATCGATGCCGTAGGTGGCCAGACACGTCGGTAGATCGGGTAGGCCACACTGCAGATACGTGGCGAGCTTGGTCCGGGACAGCCTACCGCGGAGGGTCGCCGCATATGCCGACTGGACGAAGCGCTCGGGCAGATGCGTGGGCTGCGTCCACTCTCCGGCTTGGGACGCCCGATCGAGCTCGCGAAGCCGCGGATTGCACAGCAGGCCATCGACAGCGGCACGATCAGGCCAGCAGCCAAGATTGTGCAGACGCCACACGAGAGTGTCGAGCGCCACGCTGAAGTCGCGCGCCATGGCGACCAATTCGGCAAGCTTCACGCGTCGTGCCGAACTGCGCTCCTCCAGCTCTCTGAGTACGAGCTCCCCCGGCAACAGCAGGCTGGCTGCGAAGGCACTTGCGAGTTGCTCCGTGTGTTTGCTCGGCGCACTCGTACCGTCCACCAACATCTCGCGCTCTGCGGCCCTCCACGTGAGCAAATGGAACAGCTCGTGCGCGATATCAAAGTAGCGACGCCAAGGAGCCTCGCTGCAAGGCACGAGGATTGACACTCCGTGCGTTCCGCGCGTGCAGGCGGCGCAACCCGGGGGAGTGTCGAGATACCAGATCGTCACGTCGAACTGCGATTCGAGGGCGTCACAAAGTACCCGCGCCGGCCGTGCCCCGAGGTCCAGCGATCGGCCGACGTCTCGCGCCAGTCGGTCTGAGTCCGCATACGTCATCTGCGCGAGGTCGCGGTCGTGGCTCGGCAGCTGGTCCGGAGGCTTCTGGTCGAGCAGCCGGAGGACGCGCCGCTGCCGATCACACCACTGAAGGAATGTGGCCTCGATAGGCTCGGCACCTTCGCTCGGCTTCGCCCGCCAGAGCACCCGTGGCTTCGCTTGAGGCTCCGACAAGAGCGACGAAAGGTCGAGGTGCAGCAAGCGAGCGATACGAGCCGCCTCAGACGCCTTGACGTCGCGGACCCCGCGTTCCAGATCGGACAGAATCTGGCGTGAAGCAAACCCGACTGCTCGCGCAAGCTCCTCTTGCTTCATCCCCGCTGCCTCTCGAGCAGCCCTGATGCGAGCACCGATGTTGTGAATCTCCTGCGACATGTGTCTCCTCCCACGCGTCGCACCTAGTGTAGCGTTGCGCAAGATAATCTTGCAAGGTGGACAAACGACGGTAGGGTCTGCGCGCGACCGAACGACCGGAGGTGCGCGCTACCGAACCACCCGCTCCATCCACGGGACGCGGTCGGACCAGTAGACCAGGCTGCCGACCTGCTGAAGCAGGTTCTGGATCTCGTCCTTGACGTGGTCGCCACGGTCGTCGATGACGGCGCAGCGCGAGAAGCCGTTGACCTTCATCACGTCACCGAACGTTTGGCGCATAACCTGCGCGGGCTGCGCTGCCAGTGTGTCGAAGCGCGTGGGCGCGTCGGGTTGATGCGCTGTTAGCCCGTTCTGGGTCTACTCACGACCATGCCAGTAGAACGGGCGGCGCGCATGGTGGGCCACGGCAAGGACGCGGATCTCCCATTCGGTCACCGAGTACATGAGCGAGTAGGGGTAGCCCAGCAGGATCTTGCGCCGGGTCCGGGCGTTGACGGGCGACGACGCCTCAGGGAACGCGACGATCTGCGCCAGCGCCAGCTCCATTTCGGCGATGAAGCGCTGGTCGAGACCGGGGCTCTGCGGGGCGTAGTAGTCGGCTGCGTCGTTGAGTTCGGTCTCGGCCTCGGGATGAAACCGAAGCGACCGGCTCATCCCCGACGGGCCTTGGCCCGCGCGAGGACCTCGTCGGCGGGCAGAGACTGCACCGTGCCCGCGTCGAGCTCGCGGTCGCGCCGCGCCGCCTCCTCGAACCAGAGCTGCTCGATCTCGGCCTCGCTCAGTTCATCGAGGCTGCTGAGCAGCTCGCGGGCGAGGTTGGCGCGGGCCTGGGGGGCCAGTCGCAACGCTGCTGCCTTGAGTTCGTCGACGGTCATGGGTCGCACCTCGCTGGGAGCGGTTGATACATACTGATTGTACCGCCGTCCATGCGTGTCGCCGCAAGATGACAATGGGCCTGTTGACCCCCGGGATCGCAACCCCGGGGGGACCAGGGGGACCAGGAAGCCGGAGCCCCGCTGGCGATGAACGACCATCATGTTGGCGCCGTGGACGGTGGGCGTCAACGCGACGAGGGTCATGCTCCCACTCTTCCCGCTGTCGTCCGTCTCTCTTGGCAGGTGCCGCTCACGGGCGGCGCGTCCCGCTACTAGCCTGCTTCACCAGACTACGCGGCAGTCCGCGCTCCGGCAACGGCGGCGCGGGGGACAACCGCGGTAAGGGCCGCGAAACGGAACGGCTCGGAGGGTGGCTACCCCGCCGCCTTCTCGTAGGCGAGGCGGGCCAGCTCTTTGGCTTTCGCGACCTGGTCAGCGTGCTCGATGCGCACCTCCAGGTCGCCGGTGCCGAAGTGGCCTATCTGCCGCATGTCGCGGCAGAAGTCGCAGCCTGCGCCGAGCGCCGGGTCGAGCGAAAGGTAGAGGAATAGGTGCCTGGCGTGCGGTTCGAGGCAGCAGAAGTTGCGCGTCGTGCGGAAGGCGACGTAGAGCCTGACCGGCGAGGCGACGACATCGTCTCCGAGCCCACTCACGTACTCGAAGAGCTCGTCGGCGATGTCGCGCAGTCCGCCCTTCGCTTTGGCAAGGTGCTCCTCGACCGAGTAAGCGGCGGAGACGCCTGCGGCACCGCCGCCCTTCCCCTTGCCACCCTTGGTCACTCCGCTGCCCTTCTTGACTCCGACTGCGCCACCCGCGCCCGCGGCCAACTCGATGGCCAGATACTCGCCGGCGAACACGCGGTACTTCCAGAGCTCGATATTGGCGCCGATGGTCTTGACCGCGTAGGTGTCGTAGTGGCTGAAGTCCTCGGCCACGCAAAGCACCCGAGGCGCCGTCCAGTCGACGGTCACATCGGCGCCGAGCTTCTTCTGCACGAGCATCTCGAAGTCGCCGCGGTGGTCGACGAGCCAGTCCAGGTAGTAGAGCGCCTGGTTGATGACCGCCTGATTGCTGGAGAGCTTGTACTCGATGATGACCGGCGTGCCGTTCTCGTCGAGCCCCAGGCTGTCGATGCGCCCGGGGTGCTTGTCGCCGGTGGAGAACTCTGAGGCCAGGAAGCGGATTCCGAACACCTCGCCAAGGTTGTCCTCCACAAGACGCTGGATCTCACGCTCGAGCTTGAACGCCGTGCGCTCGAGCGGCTCTAGCCTGGCGGTGCTGATCTTGAAGAGGTCCATGGGTTCCTCTCAGGCGGGGGGAGGCTTTCCTCAACGAGGGCGATCTCGTGGTCGGAGAGGCCGTAAAGCTCGTAGACGAGGCGGTCGAGGCGATCTCTGAGTCCGTGCAGTCGGCTCGTGGATGACTCACGATCCTGGGGGGTGCGACACCCGACGATTCGGGACTGTGCCTGAGCAATCTCGAGCGAGACCGCCGAAATGCCTCTCGTAGCACCATTGTCATGAAAGGGCGCTATCGGCAGCAGGTCAATGAATCTCTTGCCGTATGACCAGTAGCCCCCCCTGAACGGAGTGCTGACTTGTCGAAGGTAGAACTCGAGCAACCGCGAGTTGAGGAGGGCCACCAAGTATGGAAGGTCGTAGTCGTCGTGGCGAGGCCGAAGTCCGTAGTACGGGCCATTGCCCCCTCCGGTGAAGAAGAGCGACTCCGTGTCGACTGCGAAGCGTGAGCGATTGGCAATGACTTGAACCACTGCCTTGGGCTCGTCGAACTGCCCGAGGTTCTTCTTGTAGACGAAGCCAAACCACGCAGGATTCTTCATCCTGCCCTTCTCGCGACTTTCTAGCACCGTGCGGCACCTGTCGAGGTAGGCACTAGTGAGTGGGGCCTCTGCGGCAAGCGTTTCGTATGGCACGAGGTCGCCATCAGGGTAGGGGAATACCAGGACGTGGCTGCGCTCAGGCTGGAGGAATGGCTGGATCGTGTGGTCCTTGAGGCACGGCTTCAGATACGTCTTCTCGAGCATGACGTCCTCCTGCAAGCAGCCAGACCGAGCCCTAACCCCAGTCCCAAGATCAGCGAGCTCTTCCAGAATGAACACCGTGTCCGCACTGGTCTGCAAGCCAACGAAGACGTGGGCGACCTCCTCAAGTCTCGGTCGCCCTTCAGCGAGTCTCTCAAACAGATCGTGCGAAGCGCCGGCAGTCAGACACCACTCCGCTGAGCCGAGTTGGAATCCCGGAATACGCGAGCGTTCTGCAGGTCCGGCAGGCGTGGCCCGCCATTCGGCGATATCCGATACTCGCAGGACCTCGATGGATCCTGGCTCCCCGCGCGATAGGAACAGAAGACACGTGTATGTTGCCGCGTTCCTAAACACCTGCTCGTGGCCAAAGTGCACAATCTGCGAGACATGCCGGCCTGTGGCCAGGAGCTTGCGCAACGGCTCGCCATACTGCGCGTTCATGAACTTGTGCGGAAGGATGTAGCCGAGTAGGCCGCGCGCGTTCAGCAGCGACACGCCCCGCTCGACGAAGACGACATAGATGTCGTAGTTGCCCTTGCTCGCCGAGACGTAGCGTCGCTTGTAGAACTCAACTTCCCGCGGCGCGAACTCCTTGAGGTTCTGGATGCGGATGTAAGGCGGGTTCCCGATCACCGCATCGAACCCCCGCTTCTCCTCCGGCACAGCCTTCCCGAGGATCTCGGGGAACTCCGTCTCCCAGTCGAAGACGTTGATGCGGTAGCGCTCCTCGTCGTCGAGGCCGGCGAGGCCGAGCTGCTGGTCGTCGTAGAAGTCGGGGCCGATCAGCGAGTTGCCGCACTTGATGTTGGCGGACAGGTCGGGCAGGGCGCGCTCGCGCAGAAAGCTGAGCTGGGCGTCGATGCTCTCCGACGTCTCGCCCTCGAGCACCTTGAGCAGCAGGCTGAGCTTGGTGGTCTCCACGGCCTGGGCGTCGATGTCGACGCCGTAGATGCAGCTCTGCAGGATGCGCTTCTTCTCGGCGGTGGTGAGGCGCCACTCGCCGCCCCTGCCCTGGTACAGGGCCTTGGCGTGCTTCTTGGCGCTGCCCTGCGCGTCGGCTGCGTACCAGTCGCGGTGCCAGTCGAGCAGGTACTGGTAGGCGCCGATGAGGAACGAGCCCGAGCCGCAGGCCGGGTCGAGGATGCGCAGAGAGGCCGCCTGCTTGGGCGTGAGCCCCTCGAGCAGGCGGCCGACCGTGTTCTTGACGATGTAGTCGACGATGTAGGTGGGCGTGTAGTACACGCCGCCGGCCTTCTTGACCTCGGGTTTGTCCTCGACCACGGCGCGGTGCCCGGCCGTGAGGCGGATCACCTTGCCGAGGAACTGCTCATACACCTGCCCGAGGATGTCGGCGGGCAGCACGCTGAACTCATACGGGCTGTCGGGGTAGTACAGCCGCTTCAGGATGTCCTTCAGCGGCTTGTCGTCGATCGCCAGGGCGGGGGTGAGCCGGTCGGCGTAGCCGGCCCGGCCTTTCTCTTCCTCGAAGTGGAAGAGGCCGGAGTCGTAGCGCTGGTCGGCCTCGAAGAAAAGCTGCCGCAGGCGCCCGTAGGTGCCCCCACCGTTGCAGAGGCCCTGCAGGCGACCGTAGGGCTCGATGCCGCGGTCCTCGCAGATGCGCAGGAAGATGATGCGGTCGATGGTCGCCTGCACCGCGAAGTTGAGCTCGCGCTGGCTGAGCGACGGGTTGCGCAGGGCGATGTTGCGCGCCAGCACGTCGCGCCAGCCCTCGATCTCGCCGAGGAACGCCTTGTCGACCTCGGCGGTGCCCTTCTTGGCCTTGGTCGACTCGGCGTAGCGGTCGAACGAGCCCTGCAGGATCGCCTCTTTGCTGAACACCCCGGCGATCTCGTCCCAGCGCTCGTCGTACTGTTCGCAGGGGACGTAGAGGGTGCGCGCCGCTGAAGGCTTGTCGCTCGCGGCGGGCTTGACCCGGCAGTCGTAGACGACGAGCTCCTGGAAGTCGGTGAGGATGCTCAGCGGGAGCTTGCCCGACCAGGCGTAGCGGCGCAGCTGGTAGGCCGGCGCGAGGTCGTCCTTCAGATTGACCGCCGGCTTCTTGGCCTCGACGAAGAACTTGCGCGTGCCGCCGATGCGGAAGGAGTAGTCGGGGGCGCGGCTGTCGAGGCCGATCT
>Ga0209539_1001177_pt1 | contig 14314 bp, 17 predicted proteins | sample BarGraNGADG00312_2_FD_184499 | JGI IMG/M metagenome (GOLD analysis project Ga0209539, IMG submission 184499) | Arctic peat soil microbial communities from Barrow, Alaska - Barrow Graham LP Ref core NGADG0011-312 (SPAdes) (version 2) | ecosystem: Environmental > Terrestrial > Soil > Wetlands >... | reverse complement strand
ACCAGGCGCACAAACGGCGATATACGGAATCCGACGCCGGCAATCCAGTCCAGCAAGCTCTTCTGAGTGGGAAGAACAAGATCTTCCGATGTCTCCCCCAGCGCATAGGCCACCAGATGCAGTGGGCGCGAAGCGGTGATGTGCGGGTCCAGCTGACGCAGCGATCCAGCAGCCGCATTGCGTGGATTGGCAAACACGGGGTCGCCTGAGGCAGCTCGCGCGGCATTCAGTGCCTCGAAGTCACGCCTGAACATGACCATTTCGCCACGAATCTCGACCAATGCTGGAATACGACTCCCTACGCTGGCCAGGTTCATGGGGATGGAACGCACCGTCCGGACGTTGGCGGTGACGTCTTCGCCCGTTGCGCCGTCGCCGCGTGTGGAGCCCTCTACCAGGAGACCCTTCTCGTACCGAAGCGAGATGGCAAGCCCATCCATCTTGATCTCCGTCAGATACTCGACAGGGTCATCCCGTCCGAGTGCTCGCCGGACGCGGGCGTCGAAGAGGACGACGTCTTCTTCGGAGAACATGTTGCTGAGGCTGAGCATCGGAACGCGATGCCGGACGGTCGTGAATCCCCCGAGAGGGGCTCCGCCCACGCGTTGTGTCGGTGAGTCCGGCGTCACCAGATCCACAAACTCGTCCTCCAGACTCCTGAGCTCGCGCATCAGGGCGTCGAAGGCTGCGTCTGCTATCCTCGGGCTGTCCAGGACATAGTACTCGTAGTTGTGAAGTTCGATCTCTGTCTTGAGCTCCCGTATGCGTTCGCGCGCTGTGTCGCGGTCCACGGATCCCTCCTGTCAGGGTGTCAGAATGGAGAAACTACTGCCGAGAGCAAGGGCGGAGCGCATCCCCGGCAGCTGGAAAACTCGTACCTCGTCGCTCTCAGCCGTACTCCACTGGCGCACAAGTGCGCGTGCTTTCATGTCGTAGATACCAAGGAAATAGACCGCAGTCTGAGAAGCGGTCTGCTCCTGGAACAGGAGTGCGCATTCTCCATCGGACATCGAAGCGTCGATTGTATTGAAGTTGAGTTTTGAGGCTGACAGCAGCAGCTTTCCGTCCTTGTCGAAGATCTCTGCAGTGCGTCCAAACGTCAGAAAGTCATTACCCAGCGCGCGAAGGCCGGGATTGACGGAAGTGGCCGAAATCTGGCCTATCTTCTTGCCCGTCTGATCGAACAGATAGCGGGGCAGGGGACCGGGGGTGCCCGAGATGCTGCGGCCGTAGCCGACCAGGATGCGTGTGCCGCTGTCGTCGACAACTGTGACGAGTCCTGCCAGTTTCTGGCCTGGGTTGGGGACCGTGAACTTGGCGATGACCTTTCCTTGCGGCGAGACGGTGTAGATGGTGCCGCTTTCCAGTGTCACGACGAGCGTTCCGCTGCGCGCAAGGCTGATCTGCGACCCACGGCCGAAATCGGGTACGGTGTAACCATCCTGGTACTTGCCGGCAATGTCGTACATGACGAATTGCCGGGATTGGTCTGCCAGGAACGAGTAGACGACGGCAACCCCTCCGGTGACGGTGAACACGGCTTGCTCGACCACGCTGGGAGTCGTTGTCTGTCGCGACCATTTCTGGCGAAGGGTATCATCCAGCAGTGTCAGCCGCTGTCCCGCTACCAGAAGATACTTGCCCGATGTACTCAACGTGAATGACGTGGGGTTATCCCCGAGTTCCACGCTTTCACTCTGGTCCGTCCATCCGCGCAGCGCAAATATCTGGCCGGCCGCCGTCAAGGCATATCCCTGGTCCTGTGTGCCTACGATTCCAATTGGGTAATCACTGGTCTTGAACTGCGAGGCAACGTGCAGCGCCGTCTCTTTTCCACGAAGCGCCCACATGGTTATGGCACCCAGGGTTGCCGCCACAATGATAAAGGCGGCCAGCCACCGCTGATTGTGGAGGGATATTTGCCGCAGGCCATGCGACTGAACGGTTTTCTTCATCTCATCACCGTGACAATTCTAGCCTGAACGTCAGGTTTGGCAAAGAAGAGGTTGGCGGGCCCAACGGCACGTGGCTCCTGCGTTGCTTTTGGCGGATGCTCCAATATACTGACACTATCGACCAGGGAGGTGGCTAGTGGACAAGTTTACGGAACGGGTCATTGCGGGCGCGAAGCGCCTCGGCGCAAGCTACTGCGATTGCCGTCTCATTGACATGGAACGAGAGGATGTGTCGGTTGTCGGGGGAGCACCCCGCGCCGTTGTGCATGCTCACCAGCGTGGATTTGGGGTCCGCGTCATTGCGAACGGGGCATGGGGATTTTCATCATCGTCCGTCGTGACCGACGCCGAGGCCGACCATATCGTCGAAGAGGCGGTGGCCATCGCGCACGCAAGTGCACTGGCAAAGAAGAAGGATGTCGCCCTGGCCACAGTCGCTCCCAGTCAAGACATGATACCGCACCAGGCGGACGTGGATCCCTTCACGATCCCTGATTCTGACAAAATCGGACTGCTCGCCGAAGCCACCAGGGCGATGATGCTCCCGGGAGTTGTCCTGGCACGAGGTCAGATGCAGTTTCTGAAGGAGCGCAAGGTCTTCGCGTCCTCCGAGGGTTCATACATCGTCCAGGACCGGGTCGAGAGCGGGGCCGGCGTGAGTGCCATGGCTGCCAGTGACAAGGGCGACGTCCAGATCCGCAGCTACCCCATGTCTTTCTCCGGCGACAACGCTCAGTCGGGCTGGGAGTTCGTGAAAGCCATGAAGCTTCTGGAACATGCGGAGCCGACCGCCAGGGAAGCCGTGGCACTCTTGTCTGCCAAGCCTTGTCCGTCGGGAGTCAAGGATCTGGTCGTTGGTGGGCAGCAACTCGCGTTGCAGGTCCACGAGTCATGTGGCCACCCCTCCGAACTGGACCGGGTCATGGGCATGGAGGCGTCGTTCGCCGGGACATCATTTCTGACGCCCGACAAGAAAGGCAGCTTCCGCTATGGGTCCGATATCGTCAATCTGACTGCTGATCCCACGATTCCCCACGCGCTGGGCGGACTGGCATATGACGACGAGGGGGTGAGGGGCCACAAGGTGTACCTGGTACGGGGCGGCATCTTCGAGCATTACCTCAACTCTCGTGCATCAGCTCCCGTCGTCGGCGAGGAGCCCATGGGGGCGATGAGGGCCGACGGCTTTGCACGGTGTCCTATTGTCCGTATGGTGAGCATCAACCTCGAACCGGGCGACCTGACCTTCGAGCAGTTGATTGGCGGCGTCGAGGATGGTCTCTATGTGGACGGCATCAAGAGCTGGTCCATCGATGATCGACGCCTGAATTTCCAGTTCGGCAGCGAGATCGGCTGGGAGATCAAGGGAGGGAAACTGCAGGACATGGTCAGGAACCCGACATATACCGGTGTCACGTATGAGTTCTGGAGGTCCTGTGACGGCATCGGAGGCTCTGAGCTGTACCACGTGTGGGGTGTCGACAATTGCGGCAAAGGAGAGCCGATGCAGGTGGCACATGTGTCGCATGGCACATCTCCTGCCCGGTTCCGCCACGTTCAGGTGGGGGTGCTTCATGAGTAAGGAACAGCTTCACGGCCTCATGCACGACGCACTGAGGGCGTCGGACGCAGATCAGACAGAGATCGTGACCATGACCTCCAACAGCGCTCTCACGTGGTATGCCGAGAATATCATCCATCAGAACGTGGCCGAGCATACGGCTCGGGTTCAGGTTCGCGCCGTCGTCGGGAAGAAGGTCGGAAGTGCCTCGACGACCGACTGCTCTCCCGAGGGTCTGACGCTCGTTGTGCAGCAGGCATCGCAGGCTGCCCGGCTCATGCCTGACGATCCCGGGTTTCCAGGTCTTCCGTCTCCTCAACCGACAATTGCAGAAGGCGTCGGTGGATGGGTCGCGGCGACCGCCGCCTCCCAGCCCGGAGAACGCGTTCTTGCGGTGAAGAAGGTCATCGAGCGCGCAGAGCACCAGGGCCTGCGGGCGGCCGGGACCTATCAGGTGCAGAACACTGAACTGGCAGTTGTGAGTTCGATGGGCGTAGCAGCCTATCACCGGTATACCGTCGCGGCGCTGAAAGCCGTCGTCATGGGCGATGACAGTTCCGGATATGGTCTGATGTCGTCGGCTGACGTTGCGGACATTGATCCGGAAGCCACAGGCGAGCAAGCTGTGCGCACGGCGGTGGAGACACGGCATCCCACTGAGGTCGAACCTGGAGCCTTTGAGGTTGTTCTGAGCCCGTTTGCCGTCGAGGAGCTCATGGGCATGCTAGCCTATCTTGCCCTGTCCGCTCGCAGTGTCGAGCAGCACACGTGTTTTCTCGAGGGACACGAGGGTGAGCAGATCGCCTCCCCCATCGTCAGTCTGTACGACGACGGGCTGGATCCTGCAGGAATGCCCGTTCCCTTCGATTTCGAGGGAATGCCGAAGCATCACGTCGATTTCCTGACTCAAGGCAAGGGAGGGAACGTCGTGTACGATTCCTACTACGCTGCCAAGATGGGTCGCGCTACGACAGGACACTCGCTTCAGCAGCCAAACGACATCGGCCCTTATCCGCTCAACATCTTCATGGGTGCGGGTGACAGTAGTGAGGTTGACATGGTTTCGCACGTCGAACGTGGTATCTATGTGACCCGTTTCTGGTACGGTAACCCTGTCGAGCCGCGGCGTGCGGTGGTCACCGGGACGACGCGTGACGGCACGTACCTCATCGAGAACGGTCGCAAGACGCATGGGATTCGAAACCTGCGGTTCACGCAGGGACTCGTCGACATGCTTGCGCACACTGTCGAAATCAGCCGGAACCGCGCGGTCCTGGCTTCATCATTCGGAATCGGCGCCATGGTGCTCCCCAGTATCCGGGCCGTGGGGTTCCAGTTCACCGGTGTGACCCGGTAACAGAAAGGGAAAGGGAGGAACACAGATGAGACGTATCGCAATCATGACGGCAGGGGCGGACGCACCAGGCATGAATGCAGCCATTCGCTCCGTTGCAAGGCGTTCATTTGAGCTCGGATACGATGTCCTGATGGTACGGGACGGGTTTGAAGGACTCGTGCGTGGCGACATCGAGATCATGAACAAGAAGACAGTCTCCGGTATCCTTCCTCTGGGTGGAAGTATCTTCGGCAGTTCTCGGGTGTCGCCTGAGTTTGCGGTCCAGAACCTGGCGAAGATACGCGACGTCCTGGAAAGCAACAGCATCACGACCAGCATCATTATCGGCGATCGCAGTGCCGTTGCTGTGGCGGCAGTATTTGATGCAAACAGCATTCCGTGTGTCGTCGTGCCCAATACTATCGACAATGACATCTTTGGCACCGACTTCAGCATAGGATTCGACAGCGCGATTACGACCATCAGCGATGCGCTGGACAAGCTCCATTCGACGGCGTCGGCGCATCATCGAGTCATGATCGTGGAAGTCATGGGCCGTCAGTCTGGCTGGCTGGCGCTGTACGGTGGCCTCGCAGGGGGAGCCGATTTCATTGCCATCCCTGAGCAGCCTGTACCCATAGAGACGCTGGCAACACACCTCAAGCAGCGGAAGGAAGAGGGGAAGGATTTCTCCATCGTCGTCGTGGCCGAGGGATACCCGGTAGCCATACACGAACCGACTCTTGCGGGCAGGCCCGTGGCGGGATACGGATTGGCAGAAGCATTGGCCAGTACGACCAACCTGTCCATACGTGTCACGGTGCTCGGTTATCTCCAGCGGGGCGGCTCGCCCACGGTCTTTGACAGGTTGCTGGCCACCCGTCTGGGCCTCGCGGCCGTGAACGCGGTGCGCGAAGGCAAGTCTGGTATCCTTGTGGGCGAGGTTGGGCAGCGCATTGCCTTCACCGACCTCAGGGAAGCGACCACTCAGTCACACGTCATCCCGGCCGATATTGTCCTTCAAGCCAAGACTTTCTACTAGATCCTGGCCGACTACTACACTGCCGCTCGACAACAAACGCCCCGGCCATCAGACCGGGGCGTTTGTTGTCGAGCAATGCTTTGAGGCGACGCGGACTACTTGCGCCAGTCGCGCGGGTAGAGGAAATCGGTGCCGACGGTGCGTTGTGAAAGCTTGGCGATAGGAGGAGGGACGCGTTTGAACTGGGATGTTAGAATCTTGCGCTCGACCCGTTGCACAAGGTCGAGTTCGAAGCCTTCCGAGTTGACTTCGGCGGACGAGCACCGCTGGTCGACCAGAAGGTACAGGACCTGGTCGAGCGTCTCGTAGCTCACGCCGATTTCTCCCTCATCCGTCTGGCCGGCCCAGAGGTCGGCGGAAGGCGGCTTGGCGATGACCTGTTGTGGCAGTCCGAGATAACGCGCGAGCGACCGCACCTGGGTCTTGTACAGGTCGCCGATGGGCATGATGGCACATGCCATGTCACCATACCACGTCGAGTAGCCAACCAGTAGTTCGCTCTTGTTGCTGGTTCCGACGACGAGGGCATTCTCCTTCTTCGACTGGTCGAAGATGACGGCCATGCGCAGGCGAGCCAACAGGTTGCCCGTCCGCAACCGGTCGATGTCGGGCTGCAGTCCAAGGTACGCATCGGCCATGCCGCTGATGTCCAGTTCTTGCCAGGGAATGCCGCAGAACTCGAACATCGTGCGCGCATCCCGCTTGCTTTCAGCTGAACTGGCCTTGTAGGGAAGGAAGATGGCGTGAACATGGTCGGCTCCGAGAGCGTCGACTGTCAACTTGAGCACCAGCGCAGAGTCCAGTCCACCGGAAAGGGCGATGCACGCCTCTGTGAACCCACTCGTGTGCAGCTCTTCCTGGACGAAGCGTTTGAGATAGTCCTCGACAAGTGCGTTGTTGAGGGTCAAGGCATCCACCGTCATGAGTTCCTCCTCGTTTCCAGAGCATGGCGTACGATCTCCAGGTCTTCCTCCCGGCGAATGGGAAGCTGGTAACGGCGTCGTGCAATGTGTGACGTGTCGACGGTTCCGAGAAGCTGTACTGCCTCGAACCGTGGGGCCGAGACGGTGATCCCGCCGATTGGGTCGCTCAGAGCCGAACCTCCGTAGAACCCGATCCCGTCGTCGAATCCAACGCGGTTGACATATACGACGAACATCCCGAGGAACGTGCTAGCCGAACCGAGGGCCAGGCCGACGGTCTGCTCGATTGCAAGTTCCTCGCCGCCAAATCCACGTGCCGGCATGGCACTGGGCGCCAGCAGCAGCTCGACGCCGAGAGCTGCCATCGTGGACACCTCGAGGGGATGGAACAGGTCACGACAGATGACGATGCCAGTGCGCCCGAAGCGTGTGTCGAAGACCGAGAGTTCCCTCCCGCGTCCAAGGAACTTGAGTTCCTCGAACATACCATTTGTGGGCAGATACATCTTGCGGTGGACGTGGCAGACTTCGCCGGCGTCCATGAAGAACGCACTGTTGTAGGGAATGCTGTCTTTGCCTTCTTCGACAAAGCCTGCGCAGATCGCGATGTGGCGCGAGAGCTCACGGAGCCGGGCGAACTCGGGGCAGTCGGCGCGGCGCATGACGTCAAGCGTCTGGTCCTTGAGCATGTATCCGGAGAGTGACAGCTCGGGGAAGACAATCAGGTCGGCGCCGGCCTCACATGCTTGCTCCGTCTGGGCGACGTGCATCTTCACGTTGTATTCCAGGTCACCACACGCAGGGTTTACCTGGGCAAGAGCGACGGTATAGGTCATTGAACCTCCTTGACGGGGCGGATATTGTGACGGACCAGGACAAGTACGGGGAGGCCGAGAAGGATGACAACGGCCGCTTCACCAGCGAGGATCGAGAGCGCCACCGGCACATAGACTCCCCAGGAGAAGTGCGCCAGGATGAAGCGCAGCCCCGCCGTGAGGCTGTGCGTGAGAGGCAGGTTCTCAGCGCCCGGCAGGGTGAGTGTCGATACGTAGGCGGACACGATGAGCGCATTCAGGACGATCGGTGGTATGGCTGCCAGCCAGAGCTTGCCGGTTCTGCGCAAGCGTCTTGTGAGAAGGGCGGCCAATGCGGTCACACCGGTGCCGATAACGACGTCGATGAGGCCAAACGGGGAGAACAGGTTGGCGACAAGACAACCGACGACCACACCAACGACTGCCTCGTCGAGCAGAAATGGCAGCAGGACCAGAGCCTCTCCCAGCCGGAACTGCACGGCTCCGTAGCTGATGGCACTGAAGGGTGGAACCATTGTGAAGACGATGTACATCGCCGCAATGAGGGCGGCACGGGTAATCTGGACCGTGCTGTGGCGGTTCATTCTGGAGATTTGCGCTCGCCAGGAAGAGTTGTCGCCGTGGTGTCGGCGATGTCCTTGTTCTCGTCGCTTGTTTTCAGTCGCTTGCTCTGCTCAAGCATCATCCCGCGAAACCTCTTTCGGAGTGCCATGTCGCCGGCGAATGCAATTCCCGTGGCAAGCAGCAGACCGATGAAGAAGGAGACGTAGGCCAGCACCTCGCCTGATGTCTCTATTGTCGGAAAGAACAGGATACTCAGTTCAACGGGCGTCCCGCGCAACGGGCCAATGATAAGTGCGAAGGAGACAAACACGACAAGAAGAACGACCAGACTGGTCAGCACTCGCTTCATGTAACACCTCCAGATTCTACCCTATTATACTATTGGCATTCTTGACAACGGCAACTATCTGTCTAATATACCCCAAGGGGTATATGATGGAGAAGACAAAGGTCCTACATAGCCTTCGACGTGTCGAAGGGCAGTTGCGGGGAATTCAGAAGATGGTCGACGAAGGTCGTCCGTGCGATGAAGTCCTTGCGCAGCTTGTGGCTGCTCATGCGGCCATAGGTCGCATCGGAACCGACATCCTTCTCAACGAAGTCGGCTGCCGCGTACAACAGGATCTTACCCCCGAGAAGGAACTGGAGCGGCTGGAGAGACTCCTTCTCACATACAGTGGGCTCAAGTAGAGTAGTGTAGTGAAGCAGACATAGCATTGAGCAGACAATCCTGCAAGGAGGAACACATGGAAGACAACGAGATTGTTGCAACAACCGCGAATTTTCAGAGCGAGGTACTCTCTTCTTCGCTACCTGTCCTGGTCGATTTCTGGGCCCCGTGGTGCGCCCCGTGCCGCATGATTGCACCAGTCATTGCCGAGATTGCTAATGAATATGCAGGTAAGTTGAAGGTCGCTCGTCTGAACGTGGACGAGAATCAGGAGATTTCCGCTCGCTATGGTGTCATGAGCATACCGACACTGGCATTGTTCAAGGGCGGCGTTGTCGTTGATCAGGTGATCGGCGCCGTTCCAAAGCGGGCCATCACAACGAAGGTCGACGCCCTGCTCAAGAAGAGCTAGGATATCTTCACAGTCCTCGAGAGCGGGTGGTTGCCTTCGTGGCGGCCGCCCGCTTCTTGCTTGACAGATTCGGCAGTGTGTATTACAATACACATCAAGAGGTGTAATATGCGTACAAATATTGTTTTGGATGACGGTCTTGTCAATGAAGCATTCAAATATGCCGAAAATATTCATACCAAAAGAGAACTTATTGAAGTCGCACTTAAAGAATTTGTTACGATACGAAAAGTAAAAAATCTTCGTGATTTAAAGGGAAAGATTCATTTTGATGATAACTATGATTATAAAAAAATGAGAGCCGGAGAATGATTTTAGTTGACACTTCCGTACTGATTGACTTTCTTAAAGGTGCTATCAATGATTATGTTTCTCTTTTCGATGATATTCTAGATAAGCACATTCCATTTGGAATTAACGAATTCATTTATCAGGAAGTCTTACAAGGTTCAAAAACCATAACTGAATTTAATAAACTTAAAGAATACTTTGAAACAATACCATTCTATTATCTGAGTGAAGAGAAGAAATCATTTGAAAAAGCTGCATATATGAATTTCACCTGCAGAAGAGCGGGCATTACAATACGAAGTACAATTGATTTATTAATTGCCCAGACTGCAATAGAAAACAATTTATATCTCCTGCATAAAGATGAAGATTTTACCAATATTGCGAAAATTATTCCCGAATTAAAGATTTATAAGAAGGGAGATTTTGCCTAACAACCGCTTCAGCCTGACTCGCGGGACCGTGTCAGCTCACGTAAGAATGTACGTGAACCGCCCTGCCTCCGTCATTCCCCCGAGCCCTTTTGTCGAAGGCGAGGGGTGCTTTCGCCGCGCATGCGGGAATCCAGTCCTTTTGTTGAAGGGTGCAGCGAAGGTGTAACAGTCTTGGAGAAAACGGAACCGTTCCGAGAGTGTTCCCCCCACTGCTCCGTTCTCGTCCCAAGGATCAGCAGTAGTCTGTCATCCTTCACCTCCGTTTTCTCATGAGCTTACGGAGTCATTTCACGTACATCTTAGATGAGTCGATGTACTTGCTTGTCAGTCTGGCACTAATCGGTACAATAGATGAGGTGAGATAGATGTTCCTGACAGAACGGCAGAAGCGCATATTGCTGGCTATCGTTCGGAAGTACATGGACGACGGCGAGCCTGTCAGTTCGGGATTCGTAACCAGCCAACTGGGCAACGACCTCTCGTCTGCGACGATCCGCAATGAAATGGCGGAGCTTAGCAGCATGGGATATCTTCAGCAGCCTCATGTATCAGCCGGGCGCGTTCCGACGGTGCTGGGGTATCACATGTATATCTCGGCATTTCTCGTCGAGGCGACGCGTCAGCGCATGTTCACCGGACCGATGGATCTCCCACTGCAGTATGAGAGCCTTCCACGTCTGTTCGACGGTGTGGCGACTGCGGTGTCTGACCGCACGAAGAAAGTGAGTTTTGTCCTGTCTCCCCCGATCAACTCTGTGACTCTGCGTCATGTCAGTCTGGTGCCATTCAGCGAAACAGTGCTCATGCTGGTCTTCATCACTGACCGCGAGAACGTCGAGGGATACAAGCTGCTTGCTCCGGTTGACACGACTGAGCAGGAACTCGCAGACATCAATGCCATTTTTGCCAGGGAACTCCGCGGGAAGAGCCTCGATGAGGGCATTCACACCCTTCGCTTTGGCAACATGCTGCCACAAGACCTTGCTCTGCGCTACGAAGGCGTTCTGGACGCCGTGGCCCAGCTCATGGAAGGCGAGTTGCGCAAGGGAGAGAGCCAGATCTTTGTCCGGGGTATCGAACAGATGCTGAGCGAGCTTCCCGATGACCAGGTAGGGGCGTTTTCCACACTGAGCACGTTCCTGAGCCGCGAAGAGGTCGTAAAACCCTACCTGAACTCGCTGAGCAATCGGGGAGAGATCAGCCTGTTCATCGGAGAGGAGAACCAGCGGGAGGAACTGAGGAGCTTCAGCCTCGTGTCGGTGAGCTACTCGCTTGATTCGAACCAGAGGGGCGTTCTCGGTCTCGTCGGCCCCATCCGCATGAACTACATCCGGGCCATCACGGTCCTGGAGAGTTTCGCAGGATACCTCGGCAGGGTCTCGGGTAGCGGCTGATCCATGCCGGCGTTCGAGGCGGGTCGGTCGCTCAGGCTGGGCGAACATGTCATGCTTGGCGGCACGCCTGCTGCACACCACATTGCAGATGTCCTCCGTGCTCGTCACGGCGAACGGATCATCCTGTTTCACGCAGGAGAACTGTATGACGCGGTTGTTGAAGATGCTTCCAGGGCCGGCCTTGCCGTTTCCGTGGAGGGCGTCCGCCAATCGCCCTTTTCCCTACACCCGGTCACCCTTTTGCAGGCGATCATCCGACCTGCACTGCTCGATGACGTTGTCCATGTTTGTGCTCCACTGGGAGTGCATCGTTTCGTCCTGTATGCCGCTGAGCGCAGTCAGCCATGGAATGTCGCCGGGCGGCTCGAGCGCTTGAGCCAGGTGGCTCTGTCCTCAGCCGAGCAAGCCGAGACAGGGGATGTCCCAACAGTCGAACTGGCAACAGGACTCCAGGGCGGTTTGTCGTGTGTCGGCCCTGTGGACAGTCTGATCATGATGTCTCCTCGTGCAGCCTCGACCATGATGGAACTTGCGCGTGACGGGACACTTGCTCTGGATGGTTCGGTTGCGGTCGCAGTAGGCCCGGAGGGTGGGTTCTCGGGGGCCGAGGAGGCCCTGCTCGTCGAACGAGGCGCCCTGGCCGTCCGCCTCAGTACAGGCATTCTCAGGAGCGAGCTCGCCGGGTTCGCCACCGTGCTCATGGTGCGAGAGTTGCAGGCGACGCCATGAAGGTGTTCATCTACACACTTGGCTGCAAGGTCAACGAAGTCGACTCCGAGCTCTATGCGCAGGAAATGCAGTTGCTTGGCGCCGAGACGACCACAGCGCTGGCTGAAGCCGACGCCGTCGTCGTGAACTCGTGCAGCGTCACGAACCGGGCTCAGGCTCAGAGCTTGCAGTTTGCGCGTCGTGCCCTGCGTGAACGGCCGGGTGCCCCCGTGTATCTCACCGGATGCGGGGCAGCACTGCTGAACCTGACACGTACGCAAGCTCCTGTCGGCGTTGCCGTCGTTGCCATGCGTGATCGAGCGGAAGTGGCGAGGCTTGTCGTCGGCTCAGGTGACACAGTCCAGACCGCTGCGCGATGGGTCGACGGGCGCATTCAGAGAGCGAGCGCTCGCAACCGCGTGGATGTGCGCGTTCAGGAGGGCTGCGACAACATGTGCACCTATTGCGTGGTACCATTTGTGCGTGGCTCGCGGCTAGAATCCAAGCTGGTCGATGTTGCAGTGGACGAAGTCATGGAACTGGCGACGGCAGGCGTCAAGGAAGTCGTGCTGACCGGGACGGAGATAGGCAAGTACGGAGAAAAGCCGGACATGCTGTCCGTCCTGCTGGACAGCATGCTGGGAGCGCTTGAGACTGCAGGCCTTCCGACGCGTGTGCGCATCAGCTCGCTGAACCCGGATGCAATCACGGAAACACTGGTCAGTCAGTTTGCGAACCATGCCGCGCTGTGTCCGCAGCTGCATCTTCCCCTGCAGAGCGGCAGTGACGCAGTGCTGAGACGCATGCGGCGGCCGTATGTATCGAAGGGCATGCTGGGCAGTGTACAACGCCTGCGGGCGGGTGACCCATCGTTTGCCCTGACGACGGACGTCATCGTCGGGTTCCCCGGCGAGACCGAGCAGGACCTGCAGGCCACCCTGGACGTGATCCGGCTTGCGGCGTTTGCCAAGGTCCATGTCTTCCCCTATTCACCTCGTCCATTCACCCCTGCGGCGCGTGAGGACCATCAGGTCTCCGCGGGAGTCGCGAAGGTGCGGCTGCATCGTGTGCTTGAGGCCGCGGAGCAGACGGGCATGGCATTTGCCCACCGGTTCATCGGTCGGGACGTGACGATCGTATCGGAGAAGTCCTCCCCCGGGGAGGTTGAAGGGTATTCAGAGCACTACCTCTGGACGGAGGGACGGACACACGGGAACGACATGCTCGAACGTGACAGCTTTGTCGTCGTTCGTGTCGAGGGCTGTCACTTCGACGGCGACCGGGTCGTCCTTTCCGGGAGCGTAGCCGCATGATGAGCGCGAACGAACAGGACTGCGTCTTCTGCCGTGTGGGCCGGCACGAAGCGCCGGCCGAATACATCTATGAGGATGAGACAGTCTTCGTCATCAAGGACCGGTTCCCAAAGGCGCCGGTACACCTGCTCGTGATCCCCCGCAAGCACATCGCTCGTATCGATGCTTTCAGCACAGAAGACAATGGGCTGATCATTCACCTCTTCGAGGTTGTCCGTCTGATCGCGGTCAAGTATCACCTTGAAGCAGGGTACCGTGTCATCATCAACTCGGGCGCCGAAGGTGGACAGACCGTGTCACACCTGCATGTTCACATTATCGCGGGCAAGTGTCTGGGGTTCAGGGAGGACGCTGTTCTCTAGAACGGTGCGAACCGGTTCTCCGCCCAGATGCGCTCTTTGAGGAGGTCGTATGCCTTCTCGAGAAGATGAAGGTGGAGCTTCTCCCATTCTTCCAGCTGCTTGTAGAGCGAAACCTCGTCGGGCTGGGTGGCTTTTTCGGCCGCTGCATGATAGAATTCCCATGAATTGCGCTCAAGCAGCATGCCCGTGTGAATCGCGGAGGCTTCGTGCTGTGAGAGGTCTGTTGCGCTGCGCACGGCGTCGGCCAGGACCCCATCGTGCGTCGTCTCTTTCAGTGCTGCGAGTTCAGTGATGTCCAGCATGCCGCCCGCCAGCACTTGGTCCAGTTCCTTGGTGATGTACTTCTGGTGTTTCTCCTCCTGCTCGGTCAGATAAACGAAAACATCACGAACTTCCCCTTCTGGCAGGGTACCGGTTACGCCACGGTAGAACAGCCATCCTTCGATTTCCAGCTGCAGTGCATCCTTGAGAAGAGCAACGGTTCCTTCTTCGCTCATTTGCCACCTCCAGTGGTCGTGTCGAGTCTGTCGAGCA
>Ga0209539_1001174_pt1 | contig 14324 bp, 13 predicted proteins | sample BarGraNGADG00312_2_FD_184499 | JGI IMG/M metagenome (GOLD analysis project Ga0209539, IMG submission 184499) | Arctic peat soil microbial communities from Barrow, Alaska - Barrow Graham LP Ref core NGADG0011-312 (SPAdes) (version 2) | ecosystem: Environmental > Terrestrial > Soil > Wetlands >... | reverse complement strand
GCGTATCCCTATCGGAATAGGCTCTAGGCTAGGCCGATGGGCTCTAGAACGGCATCGGTCTTTCCTCTCGCGACCGCGCGGGCGCTGGCGCGCGAGTTCACCTATCTGGTGCCGGAGGAGATCGAGCCCGGCCAGGTTGTGCGCGTCCGCCTCGGCGGTCGGCGCGTGCGCGGCGTCGTGAGCGAGGTCGGCGTGACGCCGCCGCCCGGGATCGAGCTGGCGCAGGTAGAGGAAGTCGCCGAGCGGATCCCCGCCCATCTCGTCGAGCTCGCTCTCTGGCTGGCCGCCTACTACGGCTCCACTCCCGGTCGCGCACTTGCGCTGGTGGCGCCGGCTAGCCCCAAGCGCCGCGGCGAGCGCGCTCGCCCGCTCGAGCGCGAGGCGCTGGTTGCCGAGCCGGCGCCCGAGAAGCTAACCCGATCTCAGGAGCAGGCGGTTGAGCGCATCGTGCAGTCGCTGGACGAAGGAGGCAGCCCCTTCCTCCTCTACGGCGCAACCGGCAGCGGAAAGACCGAGGTCTACCTGCGGGCCTGCGCCGCCGCGCTCGAGCGCGGCAAGGGCGCCATCGTGCTGGTGCCCGAGATCTCGCTGACGCCGCAGACGCTCGGTCGCTTCCGCCAGCGCTTCGGCGAAGAGATCGCCGTCCTGCACTCGCGCCTGACCGTCGCCGAGCGCCGCGACGAGCGCGAGCGAATCGCCTTAGGCCAGGCGAGAGTGGTGATCGGCGCTCGCTCGGCGGTATTCGCGCCGGTCGCAGATCTCGGGCTGATCGTCTGCGACGAGGAGCACGACCCGTCCTTCAAGCAGGAGTCCGATCCTCGCTACGACGCCCGTACCGTCGCCGTCAAGCGCGCCGCGCTCGAAGGTGCGGTCGCCGTCTTCGGCAGCGCCACGCCGAGGCCGGAGTCGTGGCGGGCGCTGGAGCGGCTCGAACTGGGCGGGCGGCTGATCGGGAAACTGCCGCCGGTACGCGTCGTGGACATGCGTCGCGAGCGCGGCTTTCCGCTCTCGGCGCCGCTGATCGAGGAGCTCGACGCCGTCGTCCAGGCGGACGCCAAGGCGATCTTGCTGCTCAACCGGCGCGGCCTCGTCTCGGCGCTGCACTGCCGCGCCTGCGGTCACACACCTCGCTGCCCGGCCTGCGATGTGGCGCTGGTGCTGCACAAAGACGGCGCGCTGCACTGCCATCACTGCGGCTACTCCGAGCCGGAGCCGGAGGTCTGCCCGGCCTGCGGATCGCCCGAGCTTTCCCGCATCGGCGCCGGCACGCAGAAGCTCGAGCGCGAGCTGGAGAGACTCTTTCCCGGCCTGGAGCGGATTCGCCTCGACTCCGACACGACCGCCCGACCGGGCGCTCTCGCCGAGGCGCTCGCCCGCTTCGCGACGGCGAGGAGCGCCGTGCTGCTCGGTACGCAGATGATCGCCAAGGGCCACCACTTCCCGGGCGTCGCCCTGGCCGCGGTGGTCGATGCCGACGCGGGTCTTGCCCAGCCCGACTTCCGCGCCGAGGAGCGCACCTTCCAGCTTCTGACCCAGCTGGCCGGACGTAGCGGTCGCGACGCGCCCGGACGCGTCGTGATCCAGACCTTCCAGCCCGACAGCGAATCGGTTCGCTTCGCCGCCCGTCATGATGTCGAGGGCTTCCTCAGTGCCGAGCTCGAGCGCCGGCAAGAGCTCGACTATCCACCCTTCAAGCACCTCGTTCGCATCGTCGCCTCAGGTCCCGATCAGGCCGAGACAATGCGACTGCTGGAGGAGATCCGCGACGGCATTCCGGACGAAAACCTGATCGGGCCGGCGCCGCTTTTTCGGCTCCGTGGCCGCTACCGGGCTCAACTGGTGGGCAAGAGCGGCCGGCCGCGCCGGATCGCCCAGCGCGCCGCGGAGCTCTTGGCCGCCGCCGCCCCGGCCATGCGCCGCGCCGACCTGAGCGCCGTTGTGGACGTCGATCCGCAGGGGTTCTGAGCGGACTAGTTTGACTCAGAGAGTCCGATTTCTCGGGAAAATTCTCTATTCGCCCGCCGCCGAGAGCGCGGAGCGGAATGAAGGCTCGTCGACTGGGCGCGATTCGGTGGATGCGAGGCTAGGACGCGACCGAGGACGCGGCTTTGTCAGCCGAAGTGCTCGCGACGCCGAGCGCGGAAGTCGACTCGGCACTTCTCTACTCGCCCGCCACCGAGCCACCCGCCCGCGGGGTCGTTCGAATCTACCGCCCCAAAGCGCGAACGGGCGCGCCAAGGCGTAACAACTTCGCACCAACACGCACGCCGATCCCGACCGCACAAACGGTCGAACCCCTCTCTACGCGTAGAATCCATCCAGATGGCAGACGCGCGCAAAACAAAGAACTCCACGCAAGAGCACGAGCAGGCGCACGAGCACGAGCACGAGCTCGACGCGGAGCGCAACGTCGAGCGCGAGGCCAGGCGACGGACGGCGCTGGCGCAGATCCGCCAGTACCCGGATCCTGTGCTGCGCATGCGCGCCCGCGAGGTCGAGGTCTTCGACGAGGCGCTGGCGCGGCAGGCCGCGCGGATGATCGCGCTGATGCACGATGCCAGCGGCGTCGGTCTGGCCGCGAATCAGTTCGGCAGCCTGCTACGCATGTTCACGATCGAGCTGGGCGACGAGTCGGCCCGTGCGATCATCAATCCCCGTATCACCCCGCTCGGCGATGAGCTGGAGACCGATGAGGAAGGCTGCCTCTCGCTCCCGGGCGTGCTGGTGCCGGTCGAGCGCGCGGTCTCGGTTCGCCTGGAGGGGCAAGGAGTGGACGGGCGGGAGCTGACGCTGGAGCTCGACGGCCTTCCCGCGCGCGCCGTTCAGCACGAGGTCGATCACCTCGACGGGGTCCTGACCATAAACCGTACGACTCCCGAGGCCCGTCGCGAGGCTCTCGCAGTACTGCGGCCGCGCGTGGTTCTCGCCGGCTCGCGGTGAGGCTCCGTGGCTGATCGCCTCGCCGTCGCCGCGACCGCTCCCTTCGGCGCCTACGTTCTGGAAGGACTGGCCGCCCGGCGCGAGATCGCCTTCCTCATCACCCGTCCCGACCGTCCGGCCGGGCGTGGGCGCAAGCTCCGTCCGCCGGCGGCGAAACTGGTGGCAGGTCGCCTCGGCATTCCCGTACTCCAGCCCGAGAAGCTCGACGCCTCCTTCCAGCTGGAGGCCGATACCGTCGTCCTGGCCGCCTACGGCGTTCTGATCCCCGAGGCCCAGCTCGAGCAGGCGCTCTGGCTCAACGTCCACCCGTCGCTACTCCCGCGCTGGCGTGGGGCGGCGCCGGTGGAGCGCGCGCTGATGGCCGGCGACGCCGAGACCGGGGTCACGATCCACGAGACGGTCAAGGAGCTCGACGCCGGACCGATCGCGGCCCAGGCCGCCTTTCCGCTCACGCTCGAGGACGACGCCGGCGCGGTCTTCGAGAAGACGGCCTCGCTCGCGGTAACACTGCTGGACGGAATCCTGCCCAAGCCCGCCTTCCAGCCCCAGCCGGAGGAGGGAGCCTGTTACGCGGCCAAGATCGCGCCGGAGGACCGCGAGCTCGACTGGGCGCGCCCGCCCGAGGAGAACCTCAACCGCATCCGCGCGCTGTCGCCGCACATCGGCGCCCGGGCCGAGCTGGATGGACGCCGCCTGCTCGTCTGGCGCGCGCGCCCGGCCGGATCAGACGCCGCACTCGTTGCCGGCGGGCTAGAGCTGCTGGAAGTACAGCCCGAAGGCAAAAAGCGAATGGCCGCCGCCGACTACTTACGCGGTCTGCGGCAGTAATCATGTCGGTCTCGCCCGGACGCCTCGCCGCCTTCAAGACGATCCTGCGCGTCTTCGAGCAAGAGGCCTACGCCGACCGCGCCTTCGCCGCCGAGGCGAGGAAGCTGAACGATCGCGATCGGGCGCTGGCCCAGAGGCTCGCCTACGGCACCGTGCAGCGCGTGCGCACGCTCGACTACGCGATCAACGAGCTGGGCAAGAAGTCGCCCGGCACCTTCGACCCTCCCGTGCGCGCGGCGCTGCGGCTCGGTGCCTATCAGCTCGCCTTTTCCGCAGGCATCCCGGCGCACGCCGCCGTCAACGAGTCGGTCGAGCTGGTGCGCGAATTCGGGCCCCAGCACGCGATCAAGTTCACCAACGCGATCATGCGCCGTCTCTCCGAGGGCGCCCGCGCCCTGGTCGAGAACCTGCCCGAGTGGACGCCCCGTGAGGCGGCGCTCCGCTACTCCTATCCCGACTGGATCGCCGAGACCTTCTGGCGCGAGCTCGGCCCCGACGATGCTCCGGCTCTGCTGCGCGCCCAGAACGAGCCGGCCGAGACGGCGGTGCGTAGAAACACCCTTATCCAGGGCGAGGTCGAAGGCGATCCCGATCCGCTCGTTCCGGGCGCACTGGTGGTCAAGCGCGTGGACGTGAAGGCTCTGAAGGACGGCCTCGTCTGGCCGCAGAGCCGCGGCTCGCAGCTGGCCGGCCTGGCCGTGGGTGCCCGCCCGGGCGAGCGCGTGCTCGACATCTGCGCGGCGCCGGGTGGCAAGGCGACGCAGCTGACAGCGCTCGGCGCCGAGGTGACGGCGATCGAGAAGCACGAGGGCCGGGCACGCGAGCTGGACGAGAACTGCCGCCGCCTCGGCGCGGGCTCGGTGCGCGTGCTGAACGCCGACGCGCTCGATCTACCCGCCGAGCTGAGCGGCTTCGACCGCGCCCTGGTGGACGCGCCCTGCTCGGGGCTGGGCGTCCTCGCCAGCCGTCCCGACCTGCGCTGGCGCTCGCACCCACTGGCCGAGCTGCAGCTCGAGCTACTGCGCGCCGCCGTCGCCCGCGTGCGGCCCGGCGGCAGCGTCACCTACTCGGTCTGCACGATCAATCGCGAGGAGAACGAGGACGTCGTCGCGGCCTCCGGCCTCGAGCCCGAGCCGCTGGGCGAGCTCTGGCCCGAGTTCTCGCACCCGCACCATCCCGAATTCCTGCTTACGCTGCCGCATGTGCATCGTACGAGCGGGTTCTTCGTTGCGCGTCTGCGCGTCTCGTAACGGCACTTCTTAATTCGCCCACCACCAAAACCACCCGCCCGCGGGGTCGGCCAAACATACCGTCCTTTCGCGTCCAGCCGAGCAAGAAACCGAGCCAATTCTGTACCATTTCAGCGTGCGATAGGCTCACGCGAGGGAGTGAAAACTACGCGAATTGAAGACCCAAATGGCGATACCGTTCTCGACCGTGTCGACGTATGCCTCGAGGAAAGCGAAGCAGAAGAGCTCAGAGACAAACTCGAGCTTCTTCTTCGCGACAGCGAACGAGGCGAAAGAGCCCATGAGCACGTGTCCTCGGCCGACTACAAAGTCGAGATGACCGTCTGGCTAAATCCCGGCTAGGTCTTCTTTCCGCCCGTCTCAACCGTCCCAAAAGGACACCTACCGAAAATCGCGACTCGTAGATAGTGTTCCGTCTATGTCTGCGGCAGCGGAGGCTCTCACTCAACTGAAGCGCGAGCTGGGCGAGCTCAAGGATCTCGGCCGGATCGCCGCGCTCTTGGCCTGGGATCAGCAGGTGATGATGCCGCCCGCCGGCGCCGCGGCCCGGGCCGACCAGCTCTCAACGCTGGGCCGGCTGATGCACGAAAGGTCCACATCAGTCGAGCTGGGCAAGCTGCTCGACGCGGCCGAGCCGCTGGCGGCCGAGCTCGATCCCGACTCCGACGACGCGAGGCTGGTCAAGGTCGCGCGCTACGAGTTCGAGAAGGAAGTCAAGGTGCCGCAGGACCTGCGCGCCGAGCTGACGCGGGCGGCCTCGGAGTCGTACGTGGCCTGGGTGGAGGCTCGAAAGAACAGCGACTATGCCGGCTTCCAGCCCTACCTGGAGAAGACGCTCGAGCTGAAGCGGCGCTACGTCGAGTGCATGGCGCCCGAGACCGAGCCCTACGACGCGCTGATCGACGAGTTCGAGCAGGGAATGACCGCGGCCGAGATCCGGCCCATCTTCGCCCGGCTGAAGGAGGTGCTGATTCCGCTCGTGCGCGCCGTGGGCTCTTCCGACTCCGTCGACGCTGCGCCGCTGCGCCGCCGGCTTCCGGTCGCCGGGCTGCAGCAGATCGAGCGGCGGGTGCTCGCGCGCCTCGGCTTCGATCCCGACTCCTTCCGGCTCGACCCGACCGTTCATCCGTTCGAGACGGCGATCGCCATCTCCGACATCCGCCTGACCACGCGCTACGAGGTCGAGGGGCTGGAGAGCCTGTTCTCGAGCGTGCACGAGTTCGGTCACGGCCTCTACGAGCGCCAGATCGCGCCCGAGCTCGACGCGACCATGCTCGCCCGCGGCGCCTCGCTCGGCTGGCATGAGTCGCAGAGCCTGCTCTGGGAGAACCTCATCGCTCGCGGCCGTCCCTTCTGGGAGCGGTTCGCGCCCGAGCTGGCCGACGTCTTCCCGGACGAGCTCGGCTCGCTCGGCGCCGACGACCTCTACACGATGGTGAACAAGGTTCACCCCGATTTCATCCGCGTCGAGGCCGACGAGACGACCTACAGCCTGCACGTGATCCTGCGCTTCGAGCTGGAGCAGGAGATGCTCTCGGGCGAGCTGGCGCTGAGCGATCTGCCCGCCGCCTGGAATCAGCGCATGCTCGACTACCTCGGCATCGAGGTGCCTGACGACCGGCTCGGCGTGCTTCAGGACGTGCACTGGGGGATCGGATCGCTCGGTTACTTCCCCACCTACTCGCTCGGCCACCTGCGCGCATCCCAACTCTGGCAGCGCATAACCAGCGAGCTCAGCGAACTGCCGGAGGAGATCGGCCGCGGCGAATTCGCTTCGCTTCGCGAGTGGCTGCGCGAGAACGTGCACCGGCACGGGATGAAGTTCACGCCCAGGGAGTTGCAGGAGCGGGTGCTCGGCGCCGAGGCCATCGATCCCGAGCCCTTCATCGCCCGCCTGCGCGAGAAGCTGACCGGTATCTACGGCCAAGCGCTCATCCCGTGATCCGCGCTAACTAAGATCCAGGCCATGTCCTGGAAGGAATGGGTGCGCACCGCCGAGATCGAGCCGTCGATCTACGCCGCCGATTTCTCTTGTCTGGGCGAGCAGCTAGAGATTCTGATGCGAGGTGGTGTGCGCATCTTTCAGTTCGATGTCGGCGACGGCCAGTTCGTGGCGCCGATCACCACCGGGCCGATCGTGCTGCAGTCGATCGCGCCGATCGTGCACGCCGCCGGCGGCGTGGTCGACTGCCACCTGATGATCGTCGAGCCCCAGCGCCACTTCGCCGCCTTCGCCGAGGCCGGCGGCGACAGCGTCACAGTGCACTACGAGGTCGTCGGCGACCGCCTGCGCGATGTCGTCGCCCAGGCCCGCGAGCACGGTCTCGAGGTCGGGCTGGCCTTCAATCCCGAAACGCGGGTGGCCAAGGCGGCAACCGCGGCGATGGCGGCCGGCGTCGATCTCGTCCTCTGCATGAGCATCAATCCCGGCTACTCGGGCCAGGAGTTCATGCCCGACGCGATCGGTCGCATCCGCGAGCTGCGCGAGCTCCTCCCTGCGCACATGCACATCCAGGTCGACGGCGGCATCGGGCCCGACAACATCCGCCAGGCGCACGAGGCGGGAGCGAACCTGTTTGTCGCGGGCTCCAGCATCTTCGGCCGCGAGGACATCGTGCGGGCTTATCGCCGGCTGGTCGCGGCGCTGGCCTGAGCGGCGGTGCCCTGGTGACCCTGAACCCGAACGAGGAACAACTGATCGAACGGGCGCTCGAGCTGGCCGAGCGCGGGCGTGGAAAGACTCAGCCGAACCCGGTGGTCGGAGCGCTGGTCGTGAAGAACGGCGAAGTGGTGGGGGAGGGCTGGCACGAGCGGGCGGGCGGGCCCCACGCCGAGATCGTCGCGCTGGAGCAGGCCGGCGAGCGCGCCCGAGGAGCGACGATGATCGTCACGCTCGAGCCCTGCTGCTTCACCGGCCTCACCGGTCCCTGCTGTGAGCGCATCATCGAAGAAGGCATTGAGCGCGTTCTCGCCGCGGCCGAGGACCCCAACCCGAAGGTCTCGGGAAGTGGTCTGGCCAGACTGCGCGAGGCGGGGTTGACGGTCGAACTGGCCGAAGGCGAGATCGCCTTCCGCGCCCGCCGGCAGAACGAGGCCTGGCGCACGTGGATCGCCGCCGGACGCCCCTTCGTCACCTACAAGGCGGCCGCGACTCTCGATGGACGCGTAACGCTGCCGGGATCGCGCTGGCTATCCGGCGAGGCCTCGCGCCGGCTCGTGCACGAGCTCCGTGCCGGCTCCGACGCGGTCGCCGTCGGGATGGGCACCGTCCTGGCCGACTCGCCCCGGCTCGATGCTCGCGATGTCGGCGCCGAGCGCCAGCCGCGGCGCCTGGCTTTCGGCAAGGGGCCGCTACCGAGAGGATCCGAGCTCGAGCTCCGCTCCGGCCCGATCGCCGAAGAGCTGTCGGCGCTGGCGCGGGAGGGCGTGCAGTCGCTTCTGCTCGAAGGCGGGCCCACGCTCGCCACCGCCTTCGTCGAGGCCGAGCTGGTGGACAAGCTGCTCGTGTTCGTGACGCCCTATCTCGCCGGCGCCGGGCCGAAGCTCTTCGGCGAGCTGACTCGTCCGCTCGAGCTCTCCCGCGTGAGCACCGAGCGCATCGGCAAGGACGTGCTGATCAGTTCCTACATTCACGAGCCCTGATCGGGCGAGGCGCCCGGCGGCGTCGTACCTTCACTTCGTTATCTCTCGGTATGCATGCGGTGCGAGAATGTAGACGTGAGGACTTCCTGGCTGGCAATTGTGATCTTGCTCGCCGTCGGCTCACTTCCGGCGGCCGCGGCTGCGCCCTCGAACGGCGCAATCCGGACGCTGAGGACGGCTCAGCCCGTGCGGTATATCGCCGCCGACGGATCGCGCATCGCCGTCGCGACGACCACGGATAAGCAGGGCATCTGCGACAGGATCGTCGTCTGGAGCCCAAGGAAGAGATCGACCATGAGCTTCAAGACGGGCGTCTGCAACGACGTGTCGACGATCGACGACATCTGGGGTCTGGCGCTCGCCGGGAAAACCGCTCTCTGGCTCGAGGCCGGCGGAGGCAACTGGATCGAGCTCGGAGTGTTCAGCCACACCCTGGGCAGCAAGAAAACGAAGCTCGTCTCGCCGTCCGCCTCGTATTCTCTCAGCGCCTACGAGTCCGATGAATACGGCCCCTACAGCTTCCTCGGGAACGTGTTCGGCGCCGGAAACCTGCTCGTCTTCAACAGCTGGACGGCATGCATGGAGGTACCGGCCGGTTGGGACGGGGCGACCTGTCCCCAGTCGGCCCCGGGTAGCGGTCCGGTGATGCTCTACAGCAATCAGAAGCTGCTCAAGGTCGCAAATGGCAAGAGTGTCGAGATCGCCTCCGCGCCTGACACTCAAATCGGCGTGACCGGCAGCGTGTCCGTTGAGGGCCCCAGCGTCGCCGTCGCCGTCGCCCCGGCCATCGCCGCCGTCGACGCCAAGCGCATAGCTGCCCAGAATCCCGACGGCAGCGTGACCATCTACTCGGCCAAGGGCGCCGTGCTGAAGTCGATCCCGGTCCATCCCGGCACGTTCTCCGGATTCGCGCTCCAGGGCTCGCAGCTCGTGACCATTCGCAACGACAAGCTCGAGCTCTACAGCGTCTCTTCCGGCAAGCTCGTGAAGGCGATCAAGGTGCCCGACGGCTCGCTGCTCGGCGGCCTCGAAAAGGGACTGGTCACTTACGTCGACTACAGGATTCACGTCCTGCGCCTCTCGGATCGGAAGGACGTCACCTTCTCGTCGCTGAGATCGGACTTCGTGGATGCTCGGATCGACGCTGCGGGGCTCTTCTACGCGTACAACACGAGCGGCCACGCTCCGGGGCGCGTCGTCTTCGTGCCTTACGCCAAGGTTCTGAAGAAGCTCGGCTAGATCAGCCCGAGGCCTCACTTATTCAGTCGGCGCGAATTCGGCACGGTCCAGTGCGTTTCTCCCCGATACCGCGTACGCCTCGCAAACGCGGTGCCAGGCACCGCGGCGGGCGCCCGTACCCCGAGAAGCGACTCGTGCCGGATCGTCAGCGCGGCGACTCGGACGAGCGCTTGAAGAACACGCCTTCGTCCTTGATCCGTCCGATCCCGATTCGCCTGCCGGCGACGTCCTCGAGCACGAACTCGTAGCTGCCGTAAGGCGTCATCGCAGGAGCGGCGGCGATGCGGGCGCCCTTGTCGCACAACTCCTCGTAGATCAGATCGACACCGGCGACCTGATCAGTATCGAGATAGGCGTCGTAACCGGCGCCGTAGCGTGAGGCGTTCGACTCGACCCGGCCCCGCGCAGCCTGCACCACGACGATCTCGACGCTGTCCCGGTAGAGCGCAATGAAGGGCTCGGGGCTCTCGTAGTGCTCAACCGCTTCGAAGCCGAGGACATCGCGGTAGTACTCGGCAGTCCGCCTGACGTCGGACGAGACGAGAATCGGAGCGACGTTGTCGAGCTTGGCCCTTTCCACTTTTCTCCCGAGTCGGGGCGTGCGAGAGGCGAGCCGCGATTCTAGTCTCGCGGCCCGCTCATCGCCGGCGGCTTTCGTGGGTTTCTTTGTCAGCTCGACGGGCGAAGCGAGTGCGGACGCGCTCGTTTCTCGAGCTCGTCGGCTCGAGCGACCAGCTTGACCGCTTCGTCAGGACGATCTTGATCGCCCAGCATCGACGCCCAGGCACGGCAGAACCGGCCCGCTTCCTCGAACTGACTGTCCTCTTCGAGCAGGTCTACTGCCCGCGCGAAGAGCGGCGCCCGTCGAGTCCTTCTTGAAGGCACGAGCGACGGCCAGAGCGCCAATTGCTCCGCCCTGTTCACGCGGGCTCTGCTCGAGCAGCCCGAGTGCCTTATTGGCCAGTCGCTCGGCCTCGTCAACGTCGCCGAGCTCGGCGGCGCATATTGCCTGATCGGTCACGAACAGACCGAGGTCGTCGCTTCTTCCGGCACGCTCGAGGGTGCCTACGCAGTTATCCAGAGGACCGCGAGCCTCCTCGAAGCGACCGTCGATAACGAGGATCTGACCGTAGGCGCCTTCGGCCTTGGCCAGCGCAAGCGAGTCTTCGTCGGCCTCGAGTAGTGCGATCGCACGTCGCATGTGCTCGAGCGCGGCGGGTGTCTCGCCGGACATCGCTGCGATCCGCGCCAGTGTCCAGTGGTTCGACACCTGGGCACGCCGATCGCAGTCGTCGCCATGCTCTTTCATCGCCTTCTCGAGTACGGCTAGCGCCTCCTCGAAGCGTCCGGCGTCGGTTAGTGCGTAACTCAGATGAACCGCGAAGCGCATATAGGCGCCGACGTGCTCGGTCGCGTGCTCGCGCACGAAGTCGAGCGACGTCTCGAGCACGCCAATGCTCTCCGCTAGGTGCCCGGCAGCGCTGTGTGCGCGTGCGAGGGCAAGGTAGACATCGGGTCGTAGGGCCGGTGTGATCGTGCTGGAAGCGATTGCTTCCTCGAGTAGTGGAATGGCCTGGGCGTAGGAGGAGGTTGCACTTAGCGCGACGCCTAGCGCGGCCACGGCTCGAGCCGTGATCAGCGGGTCGCCAAGGGCACGTGCTTCGGAGATGAGGCGCTGCAGGTTCTCTGCCGTTGCCTCCGGTCGGGTGCCGATACGCAACTCGAGCTCGGCATCGGCGATTCGTAGCTCGAGATCGCCGCGCGGACCAAGCTGCCGGCCGGTCTCGAGATATTCGGGTGTCACATCGAGCTGTTTTGCGAGCGCTCGAATTGCTCGTACCGACGGGCGCCGCAAGCCCGCCTCTATGCGTGAGATGTGTGCAGTCGTCAGGCCTGGGCCTGAGATCGACTGCTGCGAGAGGCCTCGCTCTTTTCGGAGCCGCCGCAGTCGCTCACCGAGCGTCTCTGTCGGCTCTCTCTTCGGGTCGTTCATGAGCTCCATTCAACCGGTGACACACCCCAGCGTCAAGTCGCCGATACGGGTATTGTCATTTGGCCTTTGTCAATTAGCATTATACGTCTTTCCTCGCCTTTTCTGAGTCTTTTATCCCATTGACACCAAGGAAGGGGGGTGAGACTCGTGAGAGGCAAGCTTCCTTGGTTCTAAACAGAAACGCCGCTCGCGCGCAGGCCGAGGAAGCGAGGGCGTCGAGGACTCTACTGATTCCCCTTGAGAGTGCCCGAGGTCTCCGACTCGCGCGAGCGTGAGTAACGCTGGATGTTGGCGGCCGGAGCGCCGTAGAGGGCGTTCCGGCCCCCTCTCGAGGTCGCGCTCTATCTCCCCCCGAAGGGCGCGCTGCTAGTAGCCTTGCTGGAGTGTTCACAGGCATCGTCAGAGAGCTCGGCCGCGTCGTCTCGCTCGAGGGCGACCAGGAGCAGGCGCGCCTAGTTGTCGCGGCGCCCGGGCTCGCCCCCGAGCTCGAGATCGGCGATTCGGTGGCCGTCGAGGGCTGCTGTCTGACCGTCGTCGGCAGGCAGGACGAGGCGCTCGCCTTCGATCTCAGCGCCGAGACGCTCTCGCGCAGCTCAATCGGCTCGCTCAAAGCGGGGCAAAGCGCGAACCTGGAGCCCGCGATTCGTGTCGGCGAGCCCCTCGGAGGGCACTACGTGCAGGGTCACGTCGATGCGGTTGGACGCGTGCGCTCGCTACTGCCCGAGGGCGAGGGCGTGCGCATCTGGCTCGAGCTTCCGCCGGACGTCCTTCGCTACTGCGTCGAGAAGGGCTCGCTCACGGTTGCGGGCGTGTCGCTGACCATCGCCGAGCTGACTGACGATGCGGTTGCTGTGGCACTCATCCCGCACACGCTCGAAGTCACGACGCTCGGCAAGGCAAGGCCCGGCGACGCGGTCAACCTCGAGGCCGACGTGATCGCCAAGTATGTTGAGCGCCTGCTACCGGGGAGGCCGGAGAAATGACACCGGATGCGAAGGGCGAGGGCCTGGGCATCACCTTTACTCCGATCGAAGAGGCGATCGAAGAGATTCGTAGCGGACGCTTCGTGGTGGTCGTAGACGCCGCGGACCGCGAGAACGAGGGCGACCTGACAATCGCGGCCCAGTTCGCCACCCCGGAGGCGATCAACTTCATGGCCACCAACGCACGCGGCCTGATCTGCCTGGCACTCACGCCGGAACGTTGCGACGCGCTCGGCCTCGAGCAGATGACCGAGCGTAACGAGGCGCCCAATCAGACCGCTTTCACCGTCTCGATCGAGGCCCGCGTGGGAATCACGACTGGAATCTCCGCCCACGACCGTTCGCACACCGTCCAGGTTGCGATCGACCCCAGTAAGGGCGTCGCCGACGTAGTCCGGCCCGGCCACGTCTTCCCACTCAGGGCCCGTCCCGGCGGTGTGCTCGAACGCGCCGGTCAGACCGAGGCCGCAGTCGATCTGGCGCAACTGGCGGGACTTGTCTCCGCCGGCGTCATCTGTGAGGTAATGAAGGAAGACGGCACCATGGCGCGCGTCCCCGACCTGATCGAGTACTGCTCGGCGCACGGGATCAAGCTGGTCTCGATCGCCGATCTGATCGAGTATCGCCGCCGCACCGAGATGCTGGTCGAGCGCGTGACCTCGGTACGGATGCCCACCGCCCTCGGTGAGTTCCGCGCCGTCGCCTATCGCGAGAAGCTGACCGGCAAGTACCACGTGGCGCTTGTGATGGGCGAGGTGGACGGGGCCGAGAACGTGCTCGTGCGCGTCCACTCGGAGTGCTTGACCGGCGATGTCTTCCACTCGCTGCGCTGCGACTGCGGCGAACAGCTCGACTACGCGCTCGCTCGCATCGACGAGGAGCGCTGCGGCGTCCTGCTCTACATGTCTCAGGAAGGGCGCGGCATCGGTCTGCTCAACAAGCTCAAGGCCTACGAGCTGCAGGAGCGCGGATACGACACGGTCGAGGCCAACCTGGAGCTTGGCTTCGGCGCCGACGAGCGGGAGTGGGGAATCGGCAACCAGATTCTCGTCGATCTTGGGCTCTCGACCATCCGCCTGCTCACCAACAACCCGCGCAAGCTGAACATCGCCGGCTACGGGCTGACCATCGTTGAGCAAGTGCCGATCGTCATCACGCCCAACAGCGAGAACGAGCGCTATCTGGCGACCAAACGAGATAAGCTCGGGCATCGTTTGCACCATCAAGGGCTACACCTCGACACGGAGCTGGAGGCTGAGAAGTGAGCACACAGGGACCGCCGACACCCGACCAGGGCCAACCGGCCCCGTTCGATCAGAATCCTTGGCCGGGCCAGCCCGGCTTCGGGTCGCTCAGGCCTCCCCTCGATCCCGAGAACGAGGTGCCTGAGAACGAGGTGCCGCAGGAGCCGGCGCCGGAGGCTGACGCCGCGCCAGCCGTTGCGGCGGG
>Ga0209539_1001168_pt1 | contig 14352 bp, 17 predicted proteins | sample BarGraNGADG00312_2_FD_184499 | JGI IMG/M metagenome (GOLD analysis project Ga0209539, IMG submission 184499) | Arctic peat soil microbial communities from Barrow, Alaska - Barrow Graham LP Ref core NGADG0011-312 (SPAdes) (version 2) | ecosystem: Environmental > Terrestrial > Soil > Wetlands >... | reverse complement strand
GCCGCGATCGCTCTCACAGTGCTCAGGAAGGGGCCGGACGCCCTCTATGCCCTCAGCGGGAAGAAGAAGGACCACAAGCTTTCGACCGTCAGAGACAAATATGGCGAACACCCCTGGTTGCAACCGCGCAGGGCGCGCGTGCTGGGGACGGTGAGCATGGTGGTCGCGGTCGAGATCGGTTTCTACGCTTTGTGCTATGTCGCGTACCCGTTAATGATCCCATCATTCCTGCATTGGCCGCCGTTCCGGTTCGGAGTGTATTTCTACAAAGAACAGATTCCCTTCTTTGTGATCGCGATCGCGCTCGCGGTTGTGACAGCCTTGCTGATCAGGCATGCAGTCAAGCGATACGCGGCCCAACCCACGCGTGAGGAGTTGGTGCGGCCTTGAAACTCGAACCTTGAGTCCTCAGAGCAATAAGTGCCAGGAAGAGAAAGATCGCTGTCCAGCGTCTGCTCATCTTTGTCCTGATCGGGGTTACAGGCCTGACTGCTCTGGGCGTTGTCGTGTGGGCGGTCGCGGTCAGCCGGCAGCCAGGCGCTGATGTGAATAGTGGGTTCGCCATCGATGCGATCGTCGTCGCGCTCTTCCTGGACGTCGCATTGGTAATTAGTTTCTGGAGCAGGAAGAGTGTTCGGGACTGTTTCGAGCACAAGTTTCTGCCGCCCGACAGGATCGCGAAGCTTGGCAAATTTCGGGACGGAGTCGAGGGAGTGTGCATAGCGGTCGACGTGGATCCACCGCACGGGAGCGTATTCGAGATCCCGGGAGCCAGTTATGTCGTGTTCGAGGACGATGACGGCAAAGCGGCGATAGCGGTGAGCGATGCTGCGCTCGACGCCGACCTCTCAGTGGAGGAAGCCGACGCGATCATGGCTCAAGCCGTATCGCACATTCTGATCGGCGACATCCTCAAGCCGGTACGGAGAGAAGGCCCGCTTGCGCTATTCCTGGCGGTCGCAGCCGAGTGCGGGTTGATCACATTCACAGTGATGATCATGGCGTGGGCGGGGAAGGGATGGGGCTGGAACGCACTATTAGGGCTTGTTTCCACCGGTGTGTGGTACGGCTCCATATTTGTCGTGGTGTTAGTCGCCATGAAGCTTGCGAAAATAGAGGAACAAAACCTCTTCCTTGCCGATTCGATAGCCGCAAAGATCACAAGCAATCCAGGCGCCCTCAAAAGCGCGATGATGAAACTGCAGGACAAGGACTTGTCGGGATACGTCAACCAGACCGACGGCGATGTCAACATCGGCAAGGGGAAGCGGTTCACGCTGAAGCGGCTCGACCTGAAAGCGCTGGAATCCCGGATCGATAACCTGACGGCCATCGAAGCTGGACATTGGGTCGACTTCGAATAACCCTGTCGCTGCCCCGGCGCAAGATGAGGGGCACGAGTCGATTTGGTAGAATGTAACCAAGCGGGAGTAGCTCAGTTGGTAGAGCGAGAGCCTTCCAAGCTCTAGGTCGCCGGTTCGAGACCGGTCTCCCGCTCCACCAAAGATATGTACTCTTCCTGTTCCGGTCTCGAACCGGCGGCCACTCGTGTGCAGCTGAATCCGTACCTGGCAACAATTCAAGGGCTATTCGATGCCGTGGTGCTTTCTGACAAGGTGGAAGACCTCGTTGATACGTTTGCCCACGGCAATGGGATCGTCCACGTATTCCCTGTTGACCTCGGCAAGTGTTTCCGGTGAGAGCTCTCCGCGCTCGACCACCTCGCGCCCCGCGCGCTCAGTCGCTGCGAGGTTGGGCGCCACGAGCTCGGGCTCGCTGGCGATGAGGGACGCCGCGGGGAAGAGGAGCTCGCCAAGCCACGGGACCCGCATGTTCTCGCATATGCGCTTGAAATGCAGCGAGATCACCTGGAAGTGCTCCCGCTCGGGGAAACCGCACGTCGAGATGACCAGGATGCCGCCCTCGTCGGGGTTCTCCTTCGGGTGGTACGTGCGCTCTCCGACTTGCTCGAAGAACGGTGGCGTATAGGCTACCATGCGGTCGAACATGGCCTTCATCTGCGCGTTCATGCCGTCGACGTACACGGGGCTCGCCAGGACCACCAGGTCGGCCGTCGGCAGCTTGGCCATGAGCGCAGGCATGTCGTCCTTGTGCCGGCACACGCCGGGGGTCTCGAACCAGCAGCGCAGGCAGCCGATACAGGGCGCTATCTTCATCTTCGCGGGATAGACGACCTCGGTCGCAGCGCCCGCGGCTTCGGCGCCCGCCAGGAACCTCTTGACGATGACGTCGGTCATGCCCTCGGATGCCCTTGGGCTCCCGTTGATCGCAAGCACCTTGTTGATCTTTCTCACTTTGATTTCCCTTCAGGTGTCGGCCGGCCGCGCGGGCCCGGTCTATTTCGCGTAGTCCGCGAGCGCAAAGTCGAAGCAGGCGCCGCCGTCGTTGGTGGCTTGTATCCAGCCCCCGTAGACCTTCACTATCTTCTCGACGATGGACAGCCCGATGCCCGTCCCGCCTGACTCTCCCTTGGTGAACGGCACGAAGATCGTGCCGATGACGTCGACGGCGATGCCCGGGCCGTTGTCCCTGACCCGGTAGAGGTGCCGCTCGTACTCGTCCAGCCCGCCGCTCGTGATCTCGATAACGGGCGAGGGGTTGTCGTTGTGCTTGATGGCGTTGCTAACGAGGTTCAGGAACACCTGGTAGATATGGGTGGGGTTGGCGCCCACGGTGCCGAGGCCTTCTCCGACCTCGACCTTCACACCCGCGTCCGACAGGTCGCCTGCGAGGTCCGCCAGCACGGCGTCAACGATCTCGCGGATGTCCACGTCCTGAAGCTCGGTCGGCGTCTGGCCGGCCTCCGCGAGCTTCAGCAGATCGGCGATCAGCGCGCTGGCCTTGTCCACGTTGTTGGTCATTATCTGCAGGAGCTTCTCCAGGTTATCCCGCAAGGTTGCGTCTTCGGGCAACCGCAATATCTTCTCGATGGTCTCGCTCGAGACCTTGATGGCTGTCAGCGGGCCCTTGAGGTCGTGGGACACGGTGTGCGCGAAGCCGTCGATCTCGACCAGCATCCTGTTGCGCTCGATCGCGTAGCGTATCGCCCTCACGAGCAGGTTGGCATCGACCATCCCTTTGACGAGGTAGTCCTGCGCGCCTTCCTGAACCGCCTTGAGCGCCACTGTCTCGTCGGACAGCCCGGACAGGACGATGATCGGCTTCTTGCGCGCCTTGTCGCGCACGGCGAAGAACGTCTCGAGTCCCTGGCTGTCCGGCAGCGAGAGGTCGCAGAGCACAATGTCGATGTCTTTCTCCGCGAGGAGCTCGAGCGCGGAGGAAAGCAGGGTGGCTGTCACTATCTCGAACTGCTGCTCGTCGACGTCGGACAGCATATCTTCGATCAGGTCGGAGTCAGCCGGGTTGTCTTCTATCAGAAGGATCTTGATGTGCTCGCTCATGTCACTCCGATGGCGGCAGCTTCACGATCGAGAACCAGAAGTCCTCGATCCCCTTGACCACCTCGACGAACCGGGAGAAGTTCACCGGCTTGGTGATGTAGCAGTTCGCGTGGAGCTTGTAAGTGCGCGCGATGTCCTCTTCCGCTTTCGACGAAGTGAGGACGACAACCGGGATGCTCATGAGGTCCGGGTCGTTCTTCATGTCCCCGAGGACCTCGCGGCCGTCCTTCCCGGGAAGGTTCAGGTCGAGGAGCACCAGGTCCGGTCGGATCGCGTCGCTGTACGCGCCCTCCTTGCGCAGGTACGCGAGCGCCTCGACGCCGTCCTCGATGACGGTCAGGTTGTTCGCGAGCTTCCCCATCTCCAGGCCTTCTCGCGTCAGATCGATATCGGTCGGGCTGTCCTCGACCAGGAGTATGTTCACAATGTTTATCCCTTTATTGCCCTCTTTCACCGGCCTCACCCCTTTCCACGGGTATCGTGAAGTAGAAAGTCGCCCCATTGTCGGGCTCGGACTCCACCCAGATCTCTCCTCCATGCCGTTCCACTATCCTCCGGCAGATCGAAAGGCCGATCCCTGTGCCGGGATACTCCGTCCTGCCGTGCAGCCGCTGAAATATCTCGAAGACGCGCGCGGCGTACTTCGGGTCGATCCCGATGCCGTTGTCCTTGACGGCGAACAGCCACTTGTTTCCCTGCATCTCCGCGGACACACGGACCTCCGGGCGGGCCTCGCCGTGGAACTTCACGGCGTTTCCGATGAGGTTCTGAAAGAGCTGCCGGATCTGGGGCCCGTCCACAGCCACTGTAGGAAGCTCGTCGTGCGTCACGAGAGCGTTGTTGTCCTTGATCGAACCCCGAAGGTTTTCGAGCGCCTCCTCGAGCACCTCGTTCATATCGGTGGGCACGAACTCCTTGCCGCGCGTCCCCACCCGCGAGTACATCAGCAGGTCGTTGATGAGCTGCTGCATCCGCTCGACGCCCCCGACCATGTGGCCGAGATACTTCTTCGCCCTGTCGTCGAGGTTCTCCGAGTACCGCATCTCGAGCAGCTCGGCGTAGCTCGAGACCGCGCGAAGCGGCTCCTGCAGGTCGTGCGAGGCGACGTACGCGAACTGCTCGAGCTCCGCGTTGGAGCGGGCGAGCTCGGTCGTCCTCTCAGTGACCCGCTTCTCGAGGTCGGCCGTGAGAGCCATCAGGCCGTCCTGAGACTCCTTGAGGTCGTCGGACATCTTGTTGAACGAGTCACCCAGCCTGCCGATCTCGTCGTGGGTCGTGGTCTCGACCTTGATGCCGAGGTTGCCGCTGCTGAGCTCGGACGTGGCCAGGGTCAGTTTCGTTATGGGCCGGGCGATCGCCCGGGAGATGTAGTAGGCGAAGAATACCGCCACGAGGAGCGCGAGGCCTGTGAGCACGAGCACGACGGTCTGGACGTTGTTCGAGGCCTGCTGCGCGCTCGCGAGAGAGGACTGGAACTGCTGGCCTTCCAGGGCGATGAAAGACAGGAGGGCCTGCTCGGCCTCGCTGGTCCTCGCGGTTATCGTCACCATGTCTCCGGCGACAGAGGCCGGGCTCTCACCGCTCTCGAGTCGCGCGACGACCTGGTCGCCGAGCTGGCCGGCGCGGTCGAGGCTTGCCTTCCAGGACGAGACGCTGCTCCGCTGGCTCTTCGGCAGGCCGTTCATGAGCTTGTTGAATGAGTCCGTTGCGCTGGCCTTCGTCTCCTTGTAAGACTTCGCTATGGCGCCGTTCTTGATGCCCGCCTCGAGGCCGACCATGTAGTGGTCGAGGCTGGAGACCGCCTCTCGCCACTGGGTCATGGTGTCGTTGCCGAGCCTGAGCACGTCCGAGTGGGCGCGCGTCGATTTGTCGAAGTCGCTCTCGATCTTCCTCGAGGAGTAGACCCCGAGGAACCCTATGATGCCCGCGATAAGGGCTATGACCAGGAAGCCGCTAAGCAGCCTTGCACGGAAACTCATGGTTCAACCTGCCGGTAGTTGTGTCAACGGCACTGTTCATAGCATATGCGAAAGGCGAGAGGATTCAAGGAGAAACGACAACGACCGATTGCGCGCGGGCGCTCAACCATTGAGTTTTTGCTTGGACTGGTAATCCTTGGCCTTCTGGGCCAGCTGCCTTGCTTTGGTGCTCTGGTTCAGGGCCAGGTTGATCTTGTCGAAAAGGTGCAGCTTGGATGCGGCTATATCGGGCGGCGTGCTCGAGTTCAACTTGCTCACGAGGTCTTTGAATTCGGAGACGAGAGCCTTGCCGGTGTCGATGGACGTGATGAGCTCGTCGAGCGAGGCGACCATCATGTCGGCGTACGTCTTGTAATCCGCGACGCCGCTGAGCGAGTCGACCTTCTTGTAGTCGGCCAGGGCTTTCTTTGCCGACTCCTGATACGCGACGAGCGCAGCCTCGATTTCGGGGAGTTGGGGAGCGGCCGCTTTCAGTTGGGCGGGGTCACCGCTGACCACCGCGGGAAGGAGGGACTCCTGCAGCTTCTGGAGCTCGAGCCCCTTTGCCACGGCCGCGGTGTATGCCAGGTCTGCTTGCCGCATGTAGGTTCGAGCCGTGCCCGTGTCGCCGCCGCATCCCGCGAACAGGACGATCGCGACGCAGCATGCGACAACAGGTATTAAGATTCTTCTGAGCGTGTTGTACCAAAGCATGATCGCGAACTATTCTACTCATTATCGCCGGGCTGTCCAAATGTGGCCGAAAGCACCCGGACTGTGGAAAGTTGACGACGCCTCTGCGATATTTGAACCAGGTTATGCGACTTGACGAGTTTTGCTTCGGCGAGCGATGGGTGAGAAAGATGGTCGACGGCAAGAGCGGCACAGGGGTCAGGGTGCTCATGATCGATGACGACCCGGACCTGCGCACCGGGGTCAAACTCGTCCTCGAGATCGAAGGCTTTCAGGTAGCGACCGCTTCGAGCGGGCCCGAGGGGATCGAGATGGCCGCCATGTCGCCCCCGGACGTGATCGTGCTCGACGTGGAGATGCCGCTGATGACTGGCCCCGAGACTCTGCGCGAGCTGCGGCGCATCCCGGCTATCGATGAGTCGCGGGTGATATTCCTGACTGGCAAGGTCGACCTCGACGCCATGGAGGAGACCTTCATGGAGAACGCCCAGGGTTATCTCCTCAAGCCGTTCGCCCCGATCGAGCTCCTGAACAAGATCGACGAGGTCCTGGGAAGGTAGTCGATTGCCGCCCGTGTCAGGGCCAGCCTAGCTCAGGCATTCAGGCCGTCGAGGACACTGAGGAGGTCTTCGTCCGGCGGAAAATCTGTCTGGATCTTGCCGACGTAGACATATCTCACGATGCCGTCCTTGTCGAGGATGACCTCGGCCGGACGGGAGATGTTGACGGACTCGAAGTTCATGCGGACGTACACCCCGTACGCCTTGACGACCTCACGCCTGACATCGGAGAGAACAGGGAAAGGATACTTGTTCTCGCGCAGGAACTCCTGCATCCGCGGCAGGCTCTCGGCCATGATGACGGCAACGCGCGCGTTCCGCTTCTCGAACTCGTTATAGATTGCGCGTATATGACCCATATACTTGCGGCAGTGAGGTCACCAGGTCCCGCGCCCGAAGTTGATCATCAGCGGCTGCCCCAGCAGGTCGGCAAGGCTGACCTTCTCGCCCGTCGCGGCATCCGTCAGGGTGAAATCGGGCGCACTGTCTCCCACGCTGAGTACTTTGTTTTCCCTGGGCAAGGTATTACCTCGATTGGTTGGGGCCGGTTACGGATCATAAGACACTATACTATTCATCAGGCGACCAGGCAGTCCTGTTCCGTCCCTCTTCAGGGACGCGCCGCCAACCTGCCCGCCAGCTCCCTGCCGAACTCCTCCGCGCGCCGCTTGTCTCCCTCGACGAGCGGGCCCTTGGTGCCCGTCACGCCGGCTTTGAAAGGTGGCGCTATAGGGACCAGTCCCTGCTCTTGGAGAATCTCGTACAGGTCCTCAGCAGCCTGGCGGTTGCTCATCATGGGAGCCTTCGTGTCGGTGTTCTCTTCGGCTACCATGCCACCCGTGCTGAATGTGGCGAAGCGTTTGCCGGCGAAGCCGACTTTGCTCGCCTGCCTGGCCCACCGCTTGATCTTGCCGCGAGACTTCCCCATCCTCGTGTAGCCGCCAACAACGAGGAAGTCGGTCGAATCCTCGAGGCCGTCCACGTCCGCGATGGGCACCATCTTGATCTCGAAACCGCTGGCGATGAGTCCTTTCGCTATGGACTCGGCGATCTTGCGTGCGTTGCCGTACTTGCTCTTGTAGACGATCGCACCCCTCATGCCAAAGGTCTCCTTTCAGATCCCCCTTCGTTCGCGTCTCACGGTCCGGTGACAGGGGGCGCAGTCTGCACGGGCGGCGGCTGCACCGCGGGCTGGGTGAACTGCGCCGCGTAGGCGAGGCTCCTGTAGATGTGCGCATGGGCGAGATATGTCAGCGGGAACGTGACAAACAGGCCTATCCCGCAGGCGATCGCGCCCAGCAGGTTGACGCCGAATGCGGCCAGCCAGAAGCCCAGCAGGTGCCACTTGGAACCCTGGGTCATGTGGCCGCTCCTCTTGATCGCGTCGACCGGCTGCATGTTCTGGTCGACTATCAGGAAGCCGTAGAACTGGTACTTGAGCGCCCAGTAGATACCCGGGACGATCAGCAGGATGAAACCCGCGAGTACCAGCAGCCCGTAGAGGATGCTGCCGACGAGCATGTTCAGGAAGTAGGGGTAGCCCATGACCAGGTCGTTGAAGTCGTTGCCCCCGTTGTCCAGGAAGCGAAGGCTGATCTTGATGAGGGCGATGCTCACGAAGATGCCGACAATAAAGCTCAGCACGTTGAATATCAGCAGCGGCGCCGACCTGCCCGAGAAGGAGCTCGGAATGGAGAATACAGCTGAGGCCAACCATACGATGAGGACTATCAGTATCAGGTAGCCAACGTTTGCTTTGAAAGTCTCCCAGCCCCAGCTCAACGACTGGCCGATGTAGAACGGCTTCTGTTCCATTGCGCACCCACCTCGCTCTTGATGACGCCCATGATGTCAGGCGTTTTACCCGCACCGCATAAAGTCTTCAACCGTTCAGGCTTTTATCCTGCCCTGCCTCGCGGCCGCGCGGCCGATGCCGCTTGCCGCGCCGGTGATCACGACGGCCTTGTTCCTGAGGTCTTTCATGCCCGGGCCGCGGATCATCCGAACCAGGGGTACCGGTGGATCCTGGTCTGCGACCTCTGTTCGTAAAACTTCTCGAGGTCGCTCTCGTTGGCCATGAAGTCCTTGCCGGGAACGACCCAGCCGCACTTGTCGCACTTGAAGTCCACGGAATTCAGCTCGTTCTGGCACCTCGGGCAGTACTTGCGCTCGAGGTCCATCCCGCGAAGCCGGACCGGCTTGCGCAGCAGCGGCGAGAAGACTATGTACTTGTAACCGGGTCTCTGCCGGTCCGGGTCGACAGCCTCGATCCGCACTTCGCACCCGGGATCGAAGGCCCTCTTGCCGTCGACGACGAGGTTCTTCTGGATCCTGCAGATGTCCCCGGCCTTGAGTTCGTAGCCCATTGTGCCCCCGGAAGCAGTTGCCGGACAGGTCTTGCGACCTGCCATCCGTACATTGATGATATTAACTGACATTTCGGCCTTATTGGAAGCGGCTATCCGGGAGTGCGCATGCATCGCAAACCGATAGAGGCGGTCGAGACCTGGACCGGGCCCGGCAACACGGACGCGGTCATCGAGGCGCTCACGCTCGATGAGAACGCGGTCCACCCGATCGACGACAGGCATTACTTCGAGCACTGGTATTTCGACGCGAAACTGGACGATGGCCACGTGGTGGTCGGCTTCGTCCAGGCCTCCGAGTTGATCACGAGGAAGCCGGGCGTCGAGCTGCACGTATATAAGCCGGGCGGCGAGAAGCTCTCGGTGGTCAAAGGCTACCCGGGCTCAGCCGTCAGAGCATCGACAGGCAAGTGCGACGTGCGGGTGGGAGACAATTTCTGCGTCGCCGAGCTACTCGGTGGGAGCAGCCTGCCGGTGCACAGGCTCCACCTCGCCGAGGAGGACATGGAGTTCGACCTCAGGTTCGAGAGCGAGGTACCCGGGTGGAAGCCGGGCGGGGGAAAGACTATGTACGGCGGCAGGGAGTTCTTCGCGTGGGTCGTGCCTGCCCCGAAGGCCCGTGTGACCGGAACGGTCAGGTTTGGAGACACCGTGCTTCAAGCCCGGGGCATCGGCTACCACGACCACAACTGGGGAGTCGGCGACATGAAGAGGATAATCGACTTCTGGTACTGGGGCAGGGTCTACGCGGATGACGTCACTCTGCTGTATGCATACGTGAAGACGAGGGAGCGGTACGGGAGCGCGTGCTCCACCCCTCTGATGCTGGCGCACCGGGATAAGGTCATCCTGAGCAGCGGAGAGGTGACCCTCGAGACAGGAGAGCGCGTATTCAATCGCGGGGGGAACCGGGATTACCCGGCAAGCCTCGTCATCGAGGTGCCGGGCAGCCTGAAGCTGCGCCTGGACGTGCGCGAGGTCATCGACGCGCACGATTTCCTTGAAGACCTGCCCGTCGTGAGGAGCAGGGCGGTCAAACCGCTCGTGAACAGGCTCGCCGGCAGGCCGGGCTATTTCCGGTTCAGCTCTGATTTCTCACTGCGCGTCGGGCACGCGGGCCTGGATTGCGAACGATCGGGGACGACCATGCACGAGATGGTCGCGCTCAGGTGAACGCCGCTGCTACGCCAGCAGTTTCTCGAGGACCTCGTAGAACTTGTCCCGGGCATGCTTCTCTACCCAAGGCTTGTGGCCGCACTTCTCGAGCTGGACGAAGGTGAAATCCTCCAGCACCCTGGAGAGCGGGAGCCAGACCCCTTCCGCGGGATGCGGGTCGTAGTCACCGTGGATAGCAATGACAGGGCAGTGGATCTGCCTGCCCTGGGCCAGCAACTCTCCGCTGCTGCGCTGCTCCTCGGCTTCCTTCCAGACGCGCTCGAAGATGTCTTGCCGGTAAACGATCTCGTCTTCATGAGGGAGAGGGTCGAAGGCGTCGGCCTCTGACATCAGCTGGCCGAGCCTTGCGAACGAATCGTTCTTGTGCTTGCTTCGAGGGTCCTTCAGCGCCGAGGCAAGGTCGTCGGCCTCCGCCCGCTGCCGCTGGGTGAGCCGCGACAACCGTGTCCTCGTTATGCCGGCAGAGTGCTTGTCATCGAACGGTGGGCTGCCCACCATCACGAGCTTCTTGACGAAGGACGGGTGGCGCGCGGCGAACATGAAGCCGAGCATGGCGCCCCAGGAAAAGCCGACGATTGACACCGGGGGAGTGGCCCCCGCCTGCAGAAACTCCTTGAGCTCGTCCAGTTGCCCGTTCAAGCTCGACGCTGTCTGAAACGGCTCGAGGACCCCGTGCGATTTCGAGAGCTCGATCGCGACAGGCGTCATCTCTCCGGCGGCGCCGGGGCCGCCGTGAAGGAGCGCTACCTTGTATGGAGGATCGCCGTAAGCCCTGATGTCATCCATTTCGTGGAGAGCTATGGTTTCTGGACGAGGCGGATGTTGATTCCCTGGACCTTGGCCGGCTTGATGCTGACCTCGGTTGAGCTGCTCTGCCCCAGCAGCCCGTTCGCCTCGAGGTAGCTGCGCGCCTGCGACAGCGACGCGACCCCCAGGATGATGCTCTCGATGCGGTCAGCCGTGCCCTTGACTATCTTTATCCCCGGGCTGGAGCCGCCGATCACGATCCCGCCGTCCTTCGACGTGGTCGTCGGAGCGAGCGTGGAGGTCCACTGGCCTGCCAGCTTGGAGGCATCTTTGGAGGTGACGGTGACCTCGGACATCGAGGTGACGCCGAGCTTGCCATACGGCCCCGGGGTCTGGTTCGCGCTGTCGATAGCTTGCTTTGCCTCCGGCGAGTACTGGCACAGGTAGGTGATGTAGTTTCGCGTGCTCAGGGCCCCGAGGGTGACGTTCGTCCACATGGTGACCTGCTGCCCGTTGAACTCCCTCGTCTGCACCTCGAGCTTCCCCGGCTGCGCGCCGCGAGTCCTGAGCTCGGGAACCGACTGCACGAGAGGGTAAGGCTCGATGACTATCCCGTAGACGTTCGTCGGGCCCGTGCTTATCGGCTTGCCCAGGTTTACCGCCTCCAGGTTAAGGTTGCCGAGGTGGATGCCGCCGGTCGCAAACCCGGGGTACACCGCCATCGGCCAGGCCACCGGCAGGCCGAGGGTGCCGGTGAAGAAGTTGAACAACTCCTGGGGATTCTGGGTGCTGATCACTACGTGGTCGATGCGCTTGGCGACAGGCGTCGGCGTGCCGCACCCTCCCGTGAGGATCAGGATGGGCGCCACGAGCGCCGCGAGCCCGAAGCACGCGACAAAGATGGCGGCGCGAGTGTGTCTGCGAATCATGAGAGAGCCTTTCTTTCGTCCGCGGCTTCACGCCGCGACACCGACCGGACCGCGCCGGCCGGCGGAGTCACTGCTTTACCCAGGTCTCCGTCTGCCCACCCTGGCTGAGGGTGAGGTTCTTTCCTTTTATCTGGAGAGTGACGGTCCCCCCCGAGGACGAGGAGGTGAAGATCACTTCGTTCCCGTTGACGCTGTAGAGGAACTGCTGCGGGCCGTTGACCCCGGGCAGGGTCACCGTGGCGCTGCCGTCGCTCCGGAGCACGATCGTCGAGCCCGAGCCCGACTTGTAGGTGCCCGCGTAGGAGGGCCCGCCCGAGAACGCCGCGAAGATGCTGGCCGCAACGACGCCGAGAACCATCGCCGCGACCAGGATCAGGGCGACAACTTTGGTCCAGTTACTCTTTTTCTTTTTCATTCGCACCTCGCTGCCGGTCCGCACAGGATGCGCGTCCCGGACTTCTCTGCGTCCAAGCTACCTCCAAATGGAGCGGGCACAAATGACGCCCGACAAGCCATTGTTACTTTAACATGTGAGCGCAGCATGAGGGCCCATGCTTGCGATAATCAGTACAAGTGGTATCTTGCTCGGTGGAGTTGAAGCGCCGACCTGGCTTGGCGGATTTGACGGGGCGGGGGAGCATGAACGGCAAGAGCGGTTTCTTCAAGAGCGAGATTCTCCGTAAGGTAGCCGTTGACGACATAGAGATCGGCTACAAGGTCTTCGGGTCGGGGGAGCCGCTCGTCATGCTGACAGGCTACATGGCGACCATGGACCTGTGGGACGCGCGGCTTCTCGAGATCCTCGCCGCGACGTACCGCGTGATCGTGTGCGACAACCGGGGAATGGGGAGAACGACCGAAGGCACAAGCGACTGGACGGTGGACAGGTTCGCCGGGGACACCGCCGGCTTCATCGACGCTCTCGGCTTGGAGCGTACTCACATTCTCGGGTGGTCGCTCGGCGGCGACATTGCGCTCGCTCTCGCGCTCAGTCACCCGGGTAAGCTGAACAAGCTCATCGTCTATGCCGGCGACTGCGGGGGGCCGGAGAAGGTGGAGGCGCCGAAGTTCCGCACCGTCCTCAAGGAATACCGTGACGTCGAGGCCCACTTCAAGCACGCGTTCGCCGAGCTGTTTCCCCCGGAGTGGATGGCAGAGCGCCCCGATTACTGGAAGTCGTTCCCGGTCCCTACCGAGATAGAGAACCCCGAGAGCGTCATCAAGCAGAACAAGGCTTACAACGAGTGGGCCGGAGTGTTTGAGGGGCTGCGCTACATCGCCGCCCCCACCCTTGTTGTGACCGGCACCGAGGACGTGTCGACGCCGCAGGAGAACGCGGTGATCCTCGTGCGGCAGATCCCGGGCTCGTGGCTCGTCAGGTTCGCGGGGGCGGGGCACGGCCTTCAATACCAGTACCCTCAGGAGCTGGCCAGGGTGATCATCGACTTCATCGAGCTGTCGAAGTAAAAACGACCTACAAGGAGTCTGGAGGCGGGCGTAAGTGGGAAAGACCTATCTGATGGCGCTGGACGTCGGAGGCGGTTCGGGGCGCTGCCTGCTGCTGGACGCGGGCTCGGGCCGGGTCCGCTCGGCCAAGTGCGACTGGTCGCATCCCGCCGCCCCGGGGACGCTCGGCCTGGGGTATGACCTCGACTCGGCGATGGTATGGCGTGAGCTGGGGAAGGCCTCGCGAGAAGCGCTCGCGCGATGGTCTGTCGACCCCCGTGAGGTCGTCGGCATCGCCGCGACGAGCATGCGCAACACGACCGTGGTCCTGAACCGGTCCGGCGACGTCATCTTCGCGACGCCGAACCAGGACGCGCGCGCACTCGGCCAGTCGTTCGCCTGGGCCGCCGAGGAGGGCATGAGCGTCTACGAGAAGGGCGGCCACTGGCCGAGCCCGCTGTTCACCGGCAGCCGCCTGATGTGGCTGCGGGAGAACGCGCCCGAGCTACTGGCCGATGCCCGTGCGGTCATGAGCGTCTCGGACTGGGTCGGCTTCGCGCTGTGCGGGCAGGTTCGCTCGGAGAGGTCTCAGGCCGGCGAGACTCTGCTGTTCGACCTTGCCGCCAGAGAGTGGGCCTTCGACCTCATCGAGTCCAAGGGCTTCTCCCGGGACATTTTTCCTCCGCTGGTGGACGCGGCGACGCCTCTCGGCAAGCTCACCGCAGGGGCCGCGGCGCACCTGGGCCTGCTGGAGGGGACGCCGGTCGCGGCGGGCGGCGCGGACACGCAGTGCGGGCTATTGGGGGCGGGCGCTGTGGGCGCCGGCGACCTGTGCGTGATCGCAGGCACCACGCTCCCGGTGCAGCTCGTGACGGACCGGCTGGTCCTGGACGGGGAGGGCAGGCTGTGGAGCGGCCTGCACGTGATCCCCGGGCTGTACGTCCTGGAGAGCAACGGGATGGCGACCGGCGCGGTGCTCGACTGGCTCGCGAACATCATCTACTCGGACTACGAGGACCCGGTGGCAATGCTCTTCGCCGACGCGACGCTTTCCA
>Ga0209539_1001166_pt1 | contig 14360 bp, 10 predicted proteins | sample BarGraNGADG00312_2_FD_184499 | JGI IMG/M metagenome (GOLD analysis project Ga0209539, IMG submission 184499) | Arctic peat soil microbial communities from Barrow, Alaska - Barrow Graham LP Ref core NGADG0011-312 (SPAdes) (version 2) | ecosystem: Environmental > Terrestrial > Soil > Wetlands >... | reverse complement strand
TATCAACAGGGAAGAAGAGATTATACCGAATAATACAATTCAAAAACCTCCTTCTGCTGAGTTGAGGCCTGATCAGAAAGATTCTGATTCTTTGCCTGAATATGATCTGCTGGATGTCATCTTATATCAGTACATCGATCTGGCGAAAAGTGTGCAGCAACTCCTCGATGCCGGCTTCGATGAATCGGTGGTCCGGAAAGTAGTGACGCTCGTCAACTACAATGAATACAAGCGTTTCCAGGCGCCGCCTACGTTGCGTGTCTCTTCCAAGGCATTCGGTTTTGGGCGAAAGATGCCAATTGTGGCGGTTTACCCGAAGTAGTTTGCGCTTCGCAGTTTGATTGTCCTCTTTGTCCTCCCTCGTTTCAAACGAGGGAGAGCAGGATTAGCATATTAGCAAATTATCACATTATTTTATATTTTTGATGTTGTAAAACATATTTTTCGTCCAATGTCCGATATTCTTAGTTTCGAGAGTCAGTTCAGAGGTGAAAACTGCATTTTTAGTATGCTGACTTCCGACGAGATGTCTGTTGTGAAAACTGCTTGTACCTCTACTCATTACAGAAAAAACGATTACATTTTCAAAGAGGGTGATACTCCCGACGGGATGCAGTATCTCAAGGAGGGTAAAGTGAAGATGATCAAAGAAGGAATTAGCGGCAGGGAACAGATTATCAGGATGTTTACTGACAATGGTTTGATTAGCTACCGTTCACTTCTGGCAGGAGAACCCCACAACGGTACCGCCATCGCCATAGAAGATTCCGAAATTGTGACGATCCCCCCGGAAATTATGTACCAGGTTTTACTGAAAAACTACAACTTCTCTCTGGCCCTTTTAAAAGACCTGGCCCTCGAACTGGGTCATTCCAATCACCGCACGGTCAGCCTTACGCAGAAACACATCCGTGGAAGACTTGCAGAGTCCATCCTGTTCCTAATAGAAAAATACGGTTTTGAGAATGACAATCAGACCTTAAAAGTCTATCTTCTGCGGGAAGATCTGGCCAGTCTTTCCAATATGACCGCTTCCAATGCCATCCGAACGCTTTCTACTTTTGCAGGAGAGAAAATTATTGCCATGGATGGACGTAAAATCAAGATCACTGATATCGTAAAACTCGAGAAGATCAGCAAACAGGGGTAATCACTCTTCAAAATATATCCGTTTCACCCTTTGCCCAACTGTCGTAAGGACTTCGTAAGGAATTGTTCCCATCCATTCTGCCACTTTACTGACTGACTGACCCTCCCCGAATAGGATGACGGTATCATCCTCCCGGCATTCGATGTCTGTTACATCTGCCATGCACATATCCATGCAGACGGTCCCAACAACCGGGGCGGATTGTCCGTTAATCAGCACACTTCCAATACCGTTGCCAAGCTTCCTGCTGTACCCGTCGGCGTACCCTATCGGGATAACGGCAATCCTGGTAAGGCGATCCGCTACAAAATTTCTTCCATATCCTACTGTTTCTCCGGACTGAACAGTCTTGATCTGAGAAATGGTCGATTTCAGCGTGGCAACGTTTTTCAGGTGCGCCGACTGAGTTGAACTGGCCCCGTAAAGACCGATGCCAAGTCTCACCATGTCCAGCTGCATCTCCGGAAACCTTTCTATCCCTGCAGAATTAAGGATGTGAAGGAGTATCTTGTAGTCGAACCGGGAAGTAATTATTTTGCTAAGTGATTGGAAAAGATCAAATTGATGAATTGTAAAGCTGTCTTTGCCAGGATCTTCACTCACAGCAAGATGGGTAAATACAGACCTGATGTACAAGGTGTCACGAGAGCGGATATAATCTGCAAGCACAGCAATTTCATTGGCCGAATCGAATCCCAGCCGTTTCATCCCAGTGTCGATCTTGATGTGCACCGGAAAGCTGGTTGTAGCGCTCCTCTTCACTGCATCTTCGAAACTTTGCAAAAGGGAAAATCGGTAAATATTGGGCTCCAGACGGTTTTCTATCATGGTACTGAAGCTGTGTTCTTCCGGGTTCATTACCACGATAGGCAGGTCGATGCCTGCATTGCGCAATTCGACGCCTTCGTCGGCGATGGCGACGGCCAGGTAATCGACTCTTCTGAACTGCAGGATCCGGGCCACTTCCACCGAGCCGGTGCCATAAGAAAAGGCCTTGACCATGGCCATCAGTTTGGTGTCAGGCTTTAGTTGCTGCCGGTAATGGTTGAGGTTGTGAACCATCGCGCTCAGGTTGACTTCCATCACCGTCTGGTGTTTCTTCTCCTGCAACAGATCGGATATCCGGTCGAACCTGTAACTTCTCGCTCCTTTCAGCAAAATGAGTTCATCGTGGAAGTCCGCTTCCTTGAAGTGGAGCAGAAACTCACCCGTATCTGTAAAGAACCTCGATTCAGCACCTGCGAACAGCTCCCGGTAACGGCTGATCTCCTTGCCAATGCCAATGATACTATTAATATGATGCAACCGGAGGTATTCCGCGACTTCCCGGTAGAGGATTCCTGAATTTTTACCCGACTGGAGAATGTCAGAAAGGATGATAGTGCTTTTTAATTTACGAGCAATGTTCTGTTGCTCCAGAAAATCCAAGGCGTTAAGCAGGGATGCGGTGTCAGAATTATAGCTGTCGTCGATGATGGCACATCCGTTGATCCCTTTGCGGATCTCGAGTCTCATCGAAATGGATGAAAGATGCAGGAACCGCTCCTCGAAACTTCCTGGCTGAAAGCCTATTGCCAGGAGGAAAGCCCAACAGTGGATGGCATTCTCGATGTGCGCCCCATCGGTAAAAGGGATGTTGAGGGTTATAGTTTTGTCCTGAAACAGGGCTGTGATTTGGGTCGACTGGCCGAAGCTTTCTTTTGAAAGTATTTGCAGATCAGCTGGTTCCTTGGCAGACCAGCAGAAAAATCGTGGATGGTGGTTGTATGTTACTTTCGAAAGTGCCTCGTGAACCATTTCAAAATCCCGGCAATAGACGATCACCCTGCAGTTCTTAAAAAGCTTGACTTTCTCGGAGATAATTTCTTCTACCGAGGAAAAATTTTCCAGGTGGGCATTCCCCGGATGAGTAAAAATGCCATAATCGGGCCGTAAAATTGCTTCAAGTTTCTCCATTTCCCCCGGAAGGGATATACCTGCTTCGAACAAGGCAAGATCGAAACTGTTATCCATCAGCCAGACAGACAGTGGATTACCAATCTGCGAATTGTAACTGCGCGGACTTCTGACCACATGAGAAACTGGTCCCAGAATTTCGGCCAGCCATTCTTTTACCATTGTCTTGCCATTACTGCCCGTGATAGCCGTAACCGGATAAGTGAATCTGCGGCGATGATGGGAAGCGAGTTGCTGCAGGGCTTTCAGGGAGTTTTCGACCAGAATAAAAGATGCATTTTCATTTCCCATACCAGGAAGCTGCTCCACAACAAAAGCGGCTACCTCTTTTTTCTGAGCCTCTACAATATAATGGTGTCCATCATTTCTTTCGTTTCTGAGCGCGAAGAAAAGCGTTTCCCGGCCGGAGAGGATGGTACGGCTGTCGAAGGAGAGGTATCTGATCTGCACATCACCCGCAGCCCCCTGTTGAATCAGGCGGCCACCGACGATTTTGGTAATTTCAATCAGACTGTATGGGATCATGATTTCTGGTTGACAACCTGAAAACACTCCCTGCAGAGCGGTTCATAACTATCTTTTTCGCCAAGTAGGACGAGTTTTTCGGCATCTGTCAGCCGGTGGCTGAAATGAGCAATATGTCCGCAACGCATACAAACGGCATGTACTTTGGTCACAAACTCGGCACAAGCCATCAATCCCGGCATCGGGCCGAAGGGTACCCCCCGGAAATCCATGTCCAGTCCGGCAACGATCACGCGTATACCCATGTCGGCCAGCTTATTGCAAACTTCCACCAGGTTCTCGTCAAAAAATTGTGCCTCATCGATACCGATGACATCCATATCACCAGAGAGTAAAAGGATCGTTGAGGAGTTATCGATGGCGGTCGACCGGATTGCATTTTCATCGTGTGAAACTACTTCTGATGCAGAATATCTGGTATCAACGGTGGGCTTGAATATCTCTACCTTCTGCTTCGCAATTTCTGCGCGCCGGAGCCTGCGGATCAGTTCCTCAGTTTTACCCGAAAACATGGATCCGACGATGACTTCTATGCAGCCGCGTTTTCGGCCATTGTTCAAATTACTCTCTATAAACATAGATCAAAAATAGTTTTTTTCTCCTTCTTTCAACCATATTTCGGGTGATTGTGGTATGGTTAAATTTGTATTTTTACCAAAATATTGAGTGATAGATTAAACCTGAAAATATTCTGATATGGACAAGATAAAGTGGCTGAAGGTGATCAGGGAAGAGCTTGCCATCCTCGATGAATTGGCAATCGGTATGATTGAAGATGCCAACCTGACGACAGAGGAAGTAGAACTTGCCATTACAAGGTCGAAAATTGTGGTGAGTGAATTTGAAATCCTTTACAAACAGCTTGTTGATGCGCCAACAGTGGTGACGTCAACTGAAATACCTGAATCACTCAACGAAACAATAGAGGAAGTCCAAATCACTCCTATCCCTAACATTGATGAACCTTCGGTAATTTTAATAGTCGATCCATCGCCTGAAATCCCGGTCTCCGAGATGAAAGAATTCCCAGTTGAGGCCGATCAAAATTTGCTCTATATTGAGGAACATCAGGAGTATCAACCGCAATTCAAAACTGCTCCTTTGAATAGTTTAAAAGAGGGTTTGAGTCTCAACGACCGTTATCTGTTTCAGCGTGAACTCTTTGAAAATGATAAATCCAAACTGGATGAAGCAATTGCAGCGTTGGACCAGTTAGAAAACATCAAAGAAGCCGTTGTTTATCTCAAAGCCAATTTCAGATGGAACAGAAGCGAGGCCTCCGAAAAGTTTGTGCATCTGGTTAAAAGGAGATTTTCATGAGCAAATTATTTCTCGTTCCTACACCGATTGGAAACCTTGAAGACATCACCGTCAGGGCAATACGTATATTAAAGGAAGTCGATCTGATTTTGGCCGAAGATACCCGGACCTCTTACCACCTGCTCAGACATTTTGAAATTGGAACCAAACTTGCCTCCCATCATAAGTTCAACGAGCACAAGATGGTCGAAAGGATCGCAGATCAGATCCTCGACGGGACTTCCATCGCACTCATTTCGGATGCCGGTACACCGTCGATTTCTGATCCCGGTTTTCTGCTGGTACGGACCTGCCTGGAAAAGGGGATTGAAGTGGAATGTTTACCCGGGGCAACAGCTTTTGTCCCGGCGCTTGTTAATTCCGGCTTTCCAAGCGATAAATTTTGTTTTGAGGGTTTTCTGCCTCAGAAAAAGGGAAGAGAAAAACGGCTGACGGAACTCGAATCTGAAAGTCGGACGATGATTTTCTATGAATCCCCTTTCCGGCTGGTTAAATTACTGGAACAATTTGGGACTCATTTTGGCCCGGACCGCCTTGTTTCCGTTTCAAGAGAGCTCACCAAGATCTTTGAAGAAAATTTCCGCGGTACAGTGACCGAAGTGCTCATGCATTTCCAGTCCAAAACCGTGAAGGGCGAGATCGTTGTTGTATTGCAAGGTAAACTATCCTAACTTATGCTTTATACCCATCTCTTCTTCGACCTCGACAATACCCTCTGGGATTTCAATGCCAACTCTTATGATGCGCTGTACGACGCAATGAAAAAGATGGATATTCTGTCCCAAATAGGAGATTATGATAAATATTTTTCTGTTTACCAGGATGTTAACGAAAGACTCTGGGCGCTTTACCGGGACAATAAGATGACGAAAAACGTACTCAAGGGGCTTCGTTTTGAGGAATCACTTGAATTAAACGGTACCCCGATGCCCGGGATAGGAGATGCACTCAATGAGGCCTACCTCACCGAGATGCCTAAGCAGCTGAGATTGGTCCCCGGCGCGATCAGGGTACTGGATTATCTCCATCATAAATACCGAATGGCCATAATAACCAATGGTTTCAGGGAAGTCCAGGTCGAAAAATTGGATCAGTCGGGTCTGAGGAAGTATTTCGACAAGATAATTATCTCGGAAGAGGTCGGCGCCCAGAAACCTCACAGGATGATTTTTGAACACGCCGTCAAATCCATGAATGCGCCGAAGAAAAAGAGTCTGATGATTGGCGATTCGTGGGAGGCGGATATTGTAGGGGCAAAACTATTCGGAATGGATCAGGTCTATTATTGTCCGCAATCATCGAAGCTTCACCTTTCTGAGGAAACAGCAGAAGTCGGCTCTTCCAAAACAGCCACCTTGGTTATTCAGCATTTGGAGGAGTTATTGGAGATACTATAGACTAAATAAGTGAACTATATACCTAAGTCTTTTCTTTCTTGAATGCCCAAAATTAATCAACAGATATACAACAGCATAGATTCGACTAAAAATTTCAAATAGTTAAATTTATGACTTTTGTCATATTAAATAGCTGGAAGTCAGTAAAAAGAATATCTCGCAGCTATTGCAAGATACATTTCTTTAAATATATTTGCATTATGTAACAATTTTTAACACATTTGCTGTTTAAGGTTAGAATATCTTCAAAAATGGGGTATTTACACTTTAGAACGGCGTCTTTGACTTTATTCTACTACTTTTTTGACATTTTTGTTGAATTGTTCGAAAAATATTGTATTATTAACTATATCACTGTTTAATTTTTGTTTAACGCTAATAATTTGTCTATGAGAAAAATTTCGCTGTTGCTTGTTTTCCTGGGCTTTATAGGATTACAAGTTGTCCTCGCACAGACCCGTCAAATATCGGGTGTTGTGACTTCCGGCGATGACGGCACCTCTATACCGGGGGTATCGATCGTTGTTAAAGGATCTACGCTAGGGACTATAACCGACATGGATGGGAAATTCACCTTGAAAGCACCCAACACGGCCAAAGCGCTTGTGGTCTCTTTTGTGGGAATGACTTCTGTGGAAGTGCCTATTACGAGTTCATCTAAGTATTCTGTCACACTGAAAGCTGAAAGTATTTCGGTTGATGAAGTTGTTGTTACTGCTATGGGTATTAAAAGGTCTGAAAAAACGTTGGGTTATGCAGCAACAACTGTTGCCGGCGATGAATTGTTGAAATCCCGTAATTCAAATGTTGCAAATTCGTTGTCTGGGAAAGTTGCAGGATTGCAGATTCAAGCTACATCTTCCGACCCAGGTGCTGTTTCTTCAGTAATTATCCGTGGATTCGGTTCAATTAACGGTAGTAACCAACCACTTTATGTTGTAGATGGTGTACCCTTACAAAATAGTACGATTAATACATCCGGACACTCGATCAGCACAGGAGGTATTGCCAACGTTGCACCTGATGATGTTGAATCAATGACTGTGCTGAAAGGTGCTGCAGCTACAGCTCTATATGGTAGCCGTGCTGCCAATGGGGTTATTTTAATAACTACAAAAGAGGGAAAAAAAGGGAATGGACGGAATTTCACTCTTTCGTATAATGGAGGCTTGCAAGCACGTGAGGTGTCAATTTTCCCCACATTGCAAAATGAATTTGGACAAGGATGGAACGGAAACCAGACTTATATTGAAAACGGATCATGGGGACCACGTTTGGATGGATCTACCCAGGTTTATGGCCCTATCTGGAACAATCAACAACTTATGCATAAATATTCTGCATTAAAGAATAATGTAAAAGACTTTTTTGATATTGGCTTGACAAAAAACCACAATTTTTCTTTAAGTGGTGTTTCTACAGATGGAAAGCTTAATTATTTCTTGTCTTATTCGAATTCCAATGATGATGGTATTATGCCATCAAGTGCTGATTCCTATAAAAGAAATACCATTGCCTATCGTTCATCTTACGAAGGCGCCGACTGGTTTAAGATTTCATCTTCTGTAAATTTTGCAAGATCCGAAACTGATGTGGTAGGTTCATTTCAGGGAACTTCAGTAGTTGATGGTTTGTATGAGATGCCAAGAGATATTTCGATTCTTGATATGAAGGACATCAGCAGTCCGTTCAATACTCCTGAAGCTTATTTTACACCTTACGGTATCACTAACCCTTACTGGTCGTTGACAAACAACTATAACCATACGAATTCAAAACAAATATACGGTAAGTTGCAGGCGGATATAAAACCAATTAAAGAACTTACTCTTACTTATCGTTTTGGTTTTGATTATACCGATTATGACTTAAAAATCGGTTCTCCTCAAATTAAACTTGATGATGCATTAATCACTGACAATATGGGTTATCCACCAAGTAAAATGAATCAGGATGGTTATGTATATGCACGTTATGGACGTTCGTATGAGCTTAATAATGACTTCCTTGCAAATTACGATAAAAAATTAGGAGCATTCTCACTGACAGCGAATGCTGGTGTGAATATCAATGAAAGATCTTCAACATATATGATAGGAGAAACAGATGTTCTGACTTTCAATACCGGATTCTGGGATTTAAGTAACGGAGCCACAAAGACTACGATATCTGAAACTCAGTCTAAACGTCGTTTAATTGGTTTGTTCGGTGATGTTACATTTGGTTATAAGGATATGCTTTTCTTGAATTTAACTGCTCGTAACGACTGGTCTTCTACTTTACCAATTGGGAACAACAGTTTTTTCTATCCTGGAACTACTCTTAGCTGGATTTTTACTGAATTGGTCCCCAAAAACAAAGTGTTAACATTTGGTAAACTGCGTTTTGCTTATGGTAAAACGGGTAATGATGCAAGTCCGTATTATACCAGCGCGCGTTATGAGCAAGGATATGCAAACGGATATTACGGAACCGATATAGCATCATTCCCGATGAACGGAGCAAATGCTTTTATTTCTTCCCTTACTGCCGGAAGTACAACATTAAGACCAGAAATGACATCTGAATCTGAAATCGGATTGAATTTAAAGTTCTTTAAAAATCGTATTGGAATTGATGCAGCTTTTTATGATCGTAAAACCGAAGATCAGATATTCACATTGCCCGTCGATCCATCAACCGGTTTCAGTTCTCTTGTAACAAATTTCGGTTCAGTGCAAAACAAAGGTATTGAGTTGTTGTTAAGTACAACACCTGTAAAGACCAAAAATTTCCGTTGGGATTTAGATGTGAATTTCGCCATTAATCGAAATAAAGTATTATCAATGCCGGAAAGTCTGGAAGGTGGAAAAGTTACAATCCACAGCTTTGCAGCAGGGAATGATGCTGTATATATGTATGCTGAGGTAGGTAAACCATTGGGTACATACCATACCTATTTGCCACAATACGTAACCGATAAGACCAGTACTTACTATGGTAAGCAGATTGTGGATGCGGCTGGTCAGCCGGTACTTGGAACCGAGGTTGAAGATACGGGTCTTGACATGAATCACAAATGGACCGGAGGTATTAGTTCTACTATAAGTGTTTATGGATTCTCTTTAAATGCTACTTTAGACGTTCGTTACGGTGGCACAATGTTCTCACGTACTAGAAATCTAATGGAATTTACAGGAAACGGAGTAGTGACCCTTTACAACGATCGTAAGCCATTTATTGTACCTAATTCAGCACAAGCTGTTGTAGATGCGGATGGTAAGGTAATTTCAGCTCAGGAAAATACCACAGCCCTTAAATTGTCAGACGGAAGCTATCAGACTTATTTCGATACATATGGATATGGCAATGGTGGTTTGGCTTACCTTGTAGATCGTTCTTTTGCAAAAATACGTAATATTACTCTTTCGTATGATTTGCCAAAGACCTGGGTTAAAACTCTAAAGCTGAGTGATATTTCAGTCTCTGCTTTTGTTAACAATGCATTTGTTTGGACTGCAAAAGATAACTATTATATCGATCCTGAGTCAAGTACTGTAGGTACGGATTTGGAAGGTAATTTCGGAGAGCTGTATGTAAATCCAGCTAACCGTATTTATGGCTTTAACCTTAGTATAACATATTAAAATTAAGAAGTTTATGAAAAGGATAATATTTTTATTAGCATTTATTATACTGGGTCTGACCTCTTGTGACAATTACCTGGATATTAATAAGGATCCAAATTCGCCGTCAGAGGCGAATATTACTCCCAGTATGATCTTTCCTGGTACTGAAATGAATTTAGCAGCAAGCTACGGAGACTTTTTACGTATAGTAGGTGGTTATTATGCACAACATTATGCTCAGACTTTCGGAACAGGTAACTATGTGGACTATTCTCAGTTTAAAATGTCTGCAACCCGGTCAAGTGGAACATATACTCAGTTATATACCCGCACGCTAAAGAATCTGGAAACTGTTCGTCAGCAGTCAAAAGCAGCCGAACAATGGGGAACATACCTGGCTGCCACAACGTTAAGAGTTTTCACCTATCAGGTTTTGGTAGATGCTTATGGTGAAGTGCCCTATACAGAGGCGTTTGATTTGAATAATCTTGCACCGAAATATGATGATGGTCTGATCATTTATCAAGGAATTCTTGCCGAACTTGATGAAGCATTGTCAAAAGCTACCTCTTCAAATGTCGTTTGCACGAACTTTTTATTCGGAACGACTACTGCTGAAGAATGGATAAAATTTGCAAAAGCTTTGAAGTTGAAGTTATTAATGCGAATGAGTAATACCTCGGACGTGCAATCGAAAGTAGCAGCGCTGATTCAAGAAAATGATTTTCCGACATCGGATGTGTCCTATGATGATTGCTGGACAGACGAAACCGGGAAAGCAAGTCCTTATTATCAGGAAGAATATGCTTCCTATTTTGGTTCAACACAGGTCAATGTTGTTGCAAATATAGCCTATATGCAAACCATGCGAGAAAGTAATGATGCGCGTATTCCAAAATTCTTCAGGACAAATGGTAGCGGTGAGTATAAAGGAGGTGTTTCAGGCACCAATTTCAGTACATCTTCTCTTTATAAAGAACCGTACTTTTGTCGTCCGGTATTTACATACAATATGCCGGTTAACTTAATTACTGTTTCTGAAATTGAATTCTTCAAAGCAGAATTTTCTGCTCTCCATGGAACATCTGCAGTCGCAGAATCGCATTACAAAGCCGCAATCAATGCATCTTTCATCGCCGCAGGCTTAAGTGTAAGTGATGCAGCAAATATTTACACTACCTCCTATCCCTGGAATAATGCAAACTATGCAAAATTGATTGGTATTCAGAAATGGATAGCTTTGGGCGGAACCAATAACTTTGAAGCATGGTGCGAAATGCGTCGCCTTAAATTTCCTGCCTTCGGTACTGTAACCGGAAGCGCTATCTACAATGTTGCAAATGATGTATATTCTCCTGAATTATATGTTGCGGGAACATTGTATACGCCTATTCAGTTTAATACAGACTTAGGTGCCGGAAAAATTCTGCAACGGTTTAAATATGCTGAAAGTTCGACAAGCCGCAATAGCAATGCTCCTGCGAACAAGGGAGATGCGATACCGGTATTCTGGGCTGAATAAAAATATGAATGATTAAAATTTCAAGTAAAATGAAAAATAAAATATTATTTTTAATGGTAATCATACTTGTCATCTCAGGATTGTCAGGTTGTGATAAGGATACCACTGCCGGTTTTACACAAATTACGTATTATCCTACACTTGAAGTGTTGGGAGGCGCTACTGTAATTGCACCTTTAGGTAAAACCTATGTTGATGCCGGTGTGAAAGCAGAGCTTCAGGGAGCGGATGTAAGCAACAAGGTTATATCCACTTCAACAGTCAATTCAAATGTGGGTGGAGTATATTCTGTTTCATATGAAATAACAAATGCAGATGGCTACAAAAGAACAGCTTCAAGAACTGTTTATATTGCAGATCTTACGCCTTCTCCAATCGCAACAGGGATGCATACTGTATCAGCCGGTACTAATCGTGTCGTCATAAAAACAGGAGTAAAAGTAAATTATAGTGGTTATTCTATACTTGTTCTTCAAACGGCCCCTGGAGTATTCTATATTTCTGATTTTATGGGTGGTTACTATGATAAACGGGCAGGGTATGGTACCAGTTACGCGATGACCGGTTATTTTAAAGTGAATGCTGATAATACGCTCTCTCTGGTCAGTAGCCACATTGCCGGGTGGGGAGATTCATTGAATGAAATGAAAAATGCTTCTGTTGATCCTGTCACTGGCAAAATAACCTTGTCTGCGATTTATGCTGGATCCTATTCGTTTAATGTTATTTTAAATTAATAAAAAATTGATATGAAAAAATTATTTTTATATGCAGCATTGCTGGTTTCAGGTCTCTTTTTTATCACTTCGTGTGAAAAAGACAAGATAGGCAATACTGCAACCGAAAAAATGGCGGGTGAATGGTATGTGACAGGTGTAGGTGTTGATGCAGCTGGGAAAGTGGTATATGAAGATGCAGATCTCTACGGAGTAGGAAAATTTCATCTTGATACGTATAATACATCTACCGACAATACTACTGAGATGTGGATAAATGACAATGGAAATTTTTGGAATTTTAAAACAAAAATAAATATTGATCTCAACGCAATGACATTTCAGGCCACTGACGCTCAAAATGAATCCTACGATTCTAAGTTGACCATAACAAATGGCAAAATTCTGTATGGTGTAGCAACTACACCAAGCGGAACGCCTGCCGACAGTATCGTATTTACTGTGACATTCAATGATGATACTGCTCCTGTAGATTATGGATTTACAGCATATAGAATTTCCGGATTCCGTTATACCGGATTAACTAATGACAATTAGAACTTGTGATGTAACTTATCAGATGCTGTTTCTGTAGACGAAGGAGGATTCGGCAAGCATCCTTTTACGTGTACGAAGCGTAATAATTCAAATTAAATCTTCGGAGGAAAGGCCGTCTCAAATTTGTTTGGGATGGCCTTTCTTCATCTTGAATAATTTAGTCCTGGATCTCTCAGAAATAGAACTATTCCTATTGTCAGACTATCTTCTAACCTGTAATCTAATATGAAATTTGCCGATGTCATATGGGTCGATTTAAAAAGTCGGTCCGGTAAAAAAACATTATTTCCATTTTGACCAACCTTAGTAATTAACCGATCTACCCCAAAATAAAACCTTATTAACCTTCTTCCCTGAATGATTCCTTGTAATGCATCAAAAATCGACTCTTTTCATCTTCTAACATGGCTTCCTGTTTGCCTGACAATAATCCAACCGTTTCTGAGGATAAGCCGGTGCAGTTCGTTGTACTTCATATTACATTGAATTTGTTGTTGGATTTTACAAAGACAGACATATTTCTATTATTTGCAATAAAATCAATAGATTTATTTCTATTGTATTTCGGCAATAAGAAAAATTCAGGCTTCATGATCCCAGTTTAATAACTTTGGGTAAATAAAATAGATCAGAATTAGTTTGCCGCAAATGCGAGATCGCGCAATCTATGATAGTTTGGTATTTATAAATAATTACATATATTTGCACTAACTCACAATAATTAACATAAAATAACACTCGAGGCAGAGGTGAATATTTGTTTGATTATTGTGATGCTAACGAATTTTTAACATCAAAATTTTTTCTATGAAAAAAATTTCACTCTTGGTTGTTTTCCTTTGTTTGATTGGGATGCAACTGGTTTTTTCCCAAACCAGGGGGATTACCGGGAAAATTACTTCCTCCGAAGATAATGGGGGAATACCTGGAGCTTCTGTAGTTATCAAGGGGACCACATTGGGTACCATCGCCGACGCGGATGGAAAATTCAGGTTGCAGGTACCCAGAAGTGCCAAAACGCTGATTGTCTCTTTTGTCGGTATGAATACGGTCGATGTTGAATTGACCACTGCTTCAAATTACCCCATCGTACTCCAACCATCCGTTGTTTCGGTGGATGAGGTCGTTGTGGTGGGTTACGGTACAACTACAAAACAATCATTTGTAGGTTCTGCTAAAACAATTAAAACTGAAGACATTCAGGTCAAATCGGTATCAAATGTTTCACAATCCCTGGCCGGTGAGTCTGCCGGGGTTCAGGTGATCAATACTTCAGGGCAACCCGGAAGTAGTGCTACAATCAGAATTAGAGGACTTGGTTCTGTTAATGGTAACAGAGATCCTTTGTATGTTTTAGACGGAGTTCCATTTGACGGTGCAATCAATTCGATAAACCCAAATGATATTGAATCTACAACAATTCTTAAAGATGCAACCGCTACCGCTATTTATGGATCTCGTGGTGCAAATGGTGTTATTTTACTTACAACTAAAGCGGGTAAAATTGGAACATCATCAATAGAAGTTGATGTTAAACAAGGAGTAAATATGAGTCAGCTTCCTAGATACAGCACAATAAAATCTCCTGAAGATTATATTGGATTATCT
>Ga0209539_1001165_pt1 | contig 14377 bp, 26 predicted proteins | sample BarGraNGADG00312_2_FD_184499 | JGI IMG/M metagenome (GOLD analysis project Ga0209539, IMG submission 184499) | Arctic peat soil microbial communities from Barrow, Alaska - Barrow Graham LP Ref core NGADG0011-312 (SPAdes) (version 2) | ecosystem: Environmental > Terrestrial > Soil > Wetlands >... | reverse complement strand
TGCATCTTCCGCGAGGTTCATGACGTATGCCGCGACGACTGCCCGAAGTGCTGCCCATGAGCGACTTCCTCGGTCTCTGCGCCATTGCCATACTCGTGCTGGCGACCCTGATCACCCCGTACCTGCTCATCCGGTGGGCGCAGGCGATGGACCGACACAAGATCCGAGGACTTTAGAACATGAGCACGAGTCAGGAGCAGTACGTCAGCATGGTCCTCGCCACGGCTCGACGTGCCGCAGGGCAGGTAGTCCCGCGCTTCCCTGGCCTGCCTTACGGAGATGCGGTGCAGGACGCGACAGAGTGGTTGCTGCGGCACCCGGAGAGAGTGCGCCACCACACGCTGCCTGACGGCACAATCGGCGGGATGCTTTCGGTGGAATGTGCGGGTCAGGTGGCCCGCTCGTCGTACCGCTCTAGCGCTCGCAGTCGTCTCATCCCGATCACGGAGGACACCTACCGGTACGGCAAGGCCGTTGTGGAGATGGTCCTGCCCGGCGTGTGGGAACCCGAGCACCGACCCCTGGGGCGACTGCCCCTGGAGCACAACTCCACCCGCTCCGACCCTGCCGTGGGCGGGGACTGGCGTGCCATCACCGCCGACGTCCAACGCGCGGTGGCTGCCGTGACCAGCGCTACCGAGCGCCGCGTCCTGTTCCTGCGCTCGGTCATGGGTCAGGGCTGGGAGTCTATCGGGGTGTCCCTGGGCGTCTCCGGCTCCACGTCCCGGCGTAGGTACGCCGCTGCGATCACCGCGATCCTCGACTTCCTCAACGGGACGGACGAGATTCGCCGTGAGGGCGAGCCGACCCGTCACGTGATGACCAACGCTGCCGCGCAGGCGCTGACCAACCGCCAATGGGATGGGTGACATGAGAAGCACTAGGGTTGACATACTTTCTGTCGCCATGGCATCCAGTCCAGACCCCTGGGAGTGGAACATATTCTACTCCCCCAATAGTCCGCTCCTGGCGCTCTTTGTCCGTCAAGTATCTCGTTCGGTCAAGGCAGAACTTACCGAGGCGGTAATGCGATGAAGAGCGTGAAGATGTGCATAATCCCGAATCCTAGCAACCTCGCGGGTTCCGCCTATGGCGACGCCACAAGGTCGGATCTCCACACATTCTGGACAGACTTCTGGTTCCACATTACCCTCCCCGTCCGTGCTGAACTAGCCCCCACGGCCGTGCGATTTCGGAACCGCGCTGCGGCCCGATGGACACCCTAATAGCCCTATGGCCCGTGGCGGTAGTCGCCGTGAGGAGTGCCGTTTGGAATGAAATCGCTTGGCCCGAGCAGTAACAACGAAAGGAATTGAAATGTCCGAAGCCCCCGAGTACACCGTAAACACCACCGGCAACCACGCCGATCCCGTGGTGCCCGAGCATACCGTCCACACCGACATCGCCGCCACCGTCGATGTCCCCGACGACACCGAGGTCCGGGCCGTTGCGGAGGCCCTCCGCGAGATCGTCGCCAAGGACGGCATCGACACCGACGAGGACATCTCTGCCATCGAGCAGGGCGCGGAACTGCTGGAGGCGCTCTCCGCGTAGAGCCCCGTAGAGACACGAACCAGCCCCCCCGGTCCTGATGGCCGGGGGGGCTCTGTGTGTCCGTTAGGAGGCTTCCTAGAGCCTCTCAGGGCCTACCAGGGGTCATCGCTGAGGAGTGGGTGGGCGCGGCAGGTGTACTCGCCCGGCTCACAGTAGTTCGGGCACTGTTGCCCCCGGTGCGACCCGGGGATGATGGTGTCGCACCGGCGAGGCGGAGGGGTGTCCTGGAGTGCGTAGTACGCAGCCTCCTCGATCACGAATTCCTCACCGCCTGCGTTGTGCACAACAAGCCACCAGCACGGGCCGTCTACGTGCGTGTCAATGTCCATGTATCTTGTCCCTAATCTCGGTATTGCAGGAGCGGCAGAAGTTATCCAGTCCCTCACTCGCCATCCACACGAGCATGGTGGGATCTAAGGACCACAGGGTCCAGTGTAATTCGACCGGATATCGCACCGCATTCTTTACGCTCTTCATTCTACGCTGCCTCGTCGGGCAGGTAACGTATGGGGAAGGTAATGCCGAAGATGATGTCGTTGATTGAATACCAAAGATGGTCGTACAGGAATGTTGACGTACCGTTGATCAGGTTCGCATACTGATCGGAATTGATGTATTCCCGCTCCAATTCCCTCTGCCAGTATTGCTGCACCTTACTCGCCAACCTTCTCGATCTGGCCGACGGCTGACGCTACGCGGATCACCCTGCGCGGGAAATCCGCGCCCAGTTGCCATTTCTGGGCGGCACCTTGTGTGGGGCTCAGGCCGTAGGCCCACGATAGTGGGCCGTCCTGGACAATGGTGAGGAACCACTCGCGTTCCAGCAACGTCTCGTACGCCCTGGACAGGATGGCGCGGGCAAGCGAGCGGCCATCCTTGTACTCGGAGGACTCCAGCAGTTCCTCGACCGCGGCGATCTCGTTGCCGCGTGGTGTGATGTGCGGGATCATGTTGCGTCTCCTATCAGGTGGCTGGCGCGATAACGGCGCATCGCCTTACGGCCCGACTCGCGCAGGCATGGAAGGCACTGGCGCATACCCGTGCCTGGCCTCGTGCGGATGTTCGCCGGGTCGGTAATATCATGACGACCGCTCCTACAGAGCGTGCGTAGCGCGTAGCCGTTCAGTCCGCGCCGTTTGTTCTCACCGGGTGAGACCGGCTCAAGGTGGTCGGGATTCACGCACGGGCGGTTGCGGCAGAGGTGGTCGAGTTCTAATCCGACGGGGATGGGGCCTACGAGGAACTCATAGGCCCACCGGTGCGAAGATGCACGCCTCTGATCTTTCTTCGACGTGCCAATGTAGAAACGGCCGTACCCGTTCCAAACGCGATTGCCGATCCACTCCCAACAGCCGTTCTCCAGCAATATGAACTTGCTGGAGAACCGCCGAGGGAGGAGATCAGTCCTGAACGAGACGGATGACATCACTTTGCTCGCGTTGCCTTGACACGGTGAAGTTGCCCGGACCGATGCCCAGGAATCCGTGTTCCGGGTGCGCCTGGTAGACGACCGACCCCTGTGGGACGGTCAGAACGCCGAGGACCAGTGAGACGTCCTCGCCCTGGCCGAGCAGCGCGGCATCGAAGAAGCCGCCCGGGAGAAGCAGGTGCGTGTTGCCGCCCACCTCACCCTTCACGACCGGAACGCCCATCGCCGGGATCGGCGTGGTTGCCGGAGCCCGGTCGGGAGCCGGGAGGATCAGGGTGTCGCCCTGGGCCTGGCACCCGGTCAGGACCGGGATGGTTGCCTCGCGGCTCAGGTGTTCATCCACCTGGACCCCGAAGCGGGTGATGGCCTCACCGATGGTGAGGGTGTTGTTCTGCATGTTCGTGCCTTCCTGTTGGGTACTGCCGGGTACTGCTAGGCGCGACGCTGGAGCGTCGCGTAGACTTCTGGACTCACATCATACCCCCATGCAGCCGCCTCGATGGGCGTGCTGCACTCGACGGGGCAAGTAAGGCCAAACTTGCGGCGGGTACCGCCGCGCTCGGGGGTGCCATTCGTACAAATGAGAACCCGGATCGGCTCGTCGTAGATGACCGCTGGCACGTCGTAGAGGGTGATGGTGTAGCCCGGGTTGCCCGGGTCGTCCATGACCTCCCCCACCTGTGCCAGTTCTGCCTTGACGACGAACTCCTCCCAGCCCATCTTCTCGATGGCGCTGCGACGGATCTCGGCGTTGGGTTCCTGGAGGATGCGGGTGGTGTCCCACTCGCCTCGGATCATCTCGGCGGGCACGCGGGTGCCGTGCCAAGAGTAGAGGGCGAAGCCGTCCGCGTACTCGATGGCCGGTCCGTCTGCCTTGTGGAGCCGCTGCTGCGGGTCCAGGTGGAGCGCCACGGGGCGCTCGGTCAGGATGATGGCCCGGTCGAACGGCCACCACCACCCGCAGGACTTCGCCACGCGGATCAGGCCGGACAACTTCTCCGTGCCCTCGACGGGAACGACGACCCTAAAGTAGTCGTTGAAAGAGAGCCAACCCGCGTCGTGCTGCCCGTAGGCTGCCGAGCGGACCTGCTCACGGATGGCCGACTTGGCACCATTGCGGGCGCTCTCGGTCATCCCGGCCCAGACCGGCGAGAACGTCGGGTAGTCCTTGCCCTTGCCAATGACCGCCATGACGCGCTCCCAGACTCCCGGGTAGCGCTCGTCGCAGTCCTCCTCGACGTTCGAGATCAGCCCAACCGTGTCATCGGTGACCACGGTGCCCGCGGCGGCCTCCTCGGCCAGGTTCGAGGCCAACATCCACGCCCCGATTGCCCCCTCCATGGGGGAGTCGAGCCAGATGACAGCCTCGGGCTGGTCAAGTCCGGCGATGGTGTACGCCTCGCGGGCGCCAGCCTCCGCCTCGGCTCGGTCGGCCCGCTCGGTGCTCAGACCGATGGCGAGCCACATATCACGATGCGGTTCCAGCGCCGCCTCCTGCTCCGGCGTCAACTCGGTGATCTTCTCAGCCACAGCCATTCTCCTTCCATGTTGGAAACTCGGTACAGGTGAACCCTACACCTCGCGGCGGGTGCCGTCAAGGACGATCCAGCGAATCGGCATACGAACCAGGCGAACCGCTGCCCTGAACACCACGGACGCCAGTGGCAGGATGCCGGTGTAATCGTAGGCACCCGCAGAGTCCACCGGTGCCAGTTCGGCGCGTTTCATCCTACACCCCGCTCAGTACGGCGTCAACGGCCATGCGCTGCGCCGCGAAGTTGAGTTCCCAATCGACCTGATCTAGGGCGTAATCGGAGATCACGTACTCACCGCGTCCAGCCCGTTCGTCGCGGTCGGACACGGATATCCGGGCCTCATCGGCGAAGAAGAGGGACAGCCGGACGGGGTTCACCATCGCCCCATCTCGGTGCCTGGTGGATACGACGGCTCGGGCCAGCCGCCACGGTTCGGGGCCAGCCATAGCGCCAGGAGTAGCGCGAGCAGGGCCAGGAGGACCGCGCGCACGGCGCGGCCACGGCAGGTGAGCCTCATCGCGGGTGGAGTTCCGAGAGCCAGGACGCCGCGACCACGCCGGGGTTGAAGTCCTGCCAGAGCCGTAGGGTGGCCTTGCACCCGGCACACAGGTACTCACGCACCTCGCGGACCCACCAGAGGTGCTCCCAGGCGCTCGGACGGGTGCCGCATACTGCGCAGATTAGTGGATAGGTCATTTGGTCCCCCCATCGCATGAGAGGAGCGCCCGACTCGCACGACGCCGCCACGCCCGGCCAGCCTCGTTCTTGCACGGGCGGCACTCACGCTTGCCCGTGCCCGGGACCACGTAGATGTTCGCCGGGTCGGTGATGTCGTGCCCGCCGCCGCGACAGAGTGCCCGCAGCGCGTAGCCGCCCAGCCCACGCCGACCGTTTTCACTGCTCGTAACCGGCTCAAGGTGAGCCGGATTGACGCAGGCGCGATTTCTGCAAAGGTGATCGAGTTCCCGCCCGTCCGGGATCGGACCCACCAGGAGTTCGTAGACAGTCCGGTGAGCGAGCCGCCACTTCCCGTCGAACCAGACCTGGCCGTACCCGGCCGGGTTGCGGTATTTAGTCCAGCACCAGCAATCGCCCTCGGTGTCGAGGTCAATCTTCGATGCAATCCTGGCGGGCAGTGCATTCATGTCGTCATCTCCCTCGGTCGTCAGGTTTCTGTCGAGTGCCCGGGCGCCGATCTGTGAGCGCGCGCCCGGGCGGTGTGCTTGCTCAGTCTGTCACCTCCCCGTCGTGGATGTGCGCGAGGGCCGTCCGTGCCGTGGCGTACTGCTGGAACTCACCCACGGTCTCGACGGACACGCTGCCGTCCGATGGGCCTGCGGCCCATTTCGTGTGCCAGCGGAACTCGTGCACCGTGTACCGGCGCGGGTCGTCCTCGAACCGCTCGGACGAGATGAAACGGCAGACCGTCTCGCTCGGCGTGTTGCGGATCGTTACCCAGGTGGACTCGCAGACGCGCGAGTTGAAGAACTTCATGCTGCTGGCATCGAACCAGTGGCACCCGTGGCGCTGGGCCACGCTCCTGGCGTAGTCGGTGTTCATGATTCCCCTTCTCCCGGGGCGCTTGGCGCCCCATCTCGGTGTTACTCTGTTAGTGTCCCACGTCGTGCGGGACTTGTCAAGCGTGACGCGGCGGACGCTTTCGGCGTGTGAACATTACCGCGACGAATAGACGGATGTGCCAGATCAGCACGATTTCGGCGTCTCCAGCGGCTTCCACCATGCGCCCATGGCGCCCAGGTAACTGCGCAGGGTGCGCGTCGTGCGCTCGTCGGCCGTAAGGATGTACGGGTCCTGTCGGGTCCCCGGGACCTCTTGCTCGTTGTCGTCCCAGGTGAGCCCGGCGAGGCCCGGCAGGATGCCGTCGGGCGTCGCCTCTAACCTGAGATAGTGCGGATAGTTCGTCGTCGCCGTCCGTAGCATGGTCATCGTCCCATTCCTTCCCTAGCGGTTAGGTAATCCTTACGTGCCGTGTGCCGATCTGCGAGCGCACACACGGCCACCGTGCTCTACTCGTCATAGGCGCCCCCATCCACTACGGTCCCACCGTCATGGCGTAGTGCCACGATCTCGGCGGCGGCGCGGTCCAGGTACCACAGCACGGCCCCGTCTCCGTTAGAGGCGAACGCCCCATCTCGGCGCGCGGTGTCAGAGTTCGCGGTCGGCCAGGCACTCGCACCAGTCTGTGCCGTCCTCACCCCATAGGACCACGGTCCCGCACGCGGGACACCTACCCTCGCGCGCTAGTTGCGCGGCGTCGCTCGCTTCCAGCACGCGCAACACGGCCGCGTGGTGCTCGCACACGCCATCGGCGCCCGCCAGGTTGTCGCACCCGCTCGCGGGGTCGCCACCGGCGCCCCATGAACACTGGACGAACTCACCCTCCGCCACTACCTCGAACATGGGCGCGGGTGGATACTTCCAGTCGTACCACGCGCAGTCGCCATCGTGGTCGCCTTGCCTGCACCCGGGCGAGCACTCCGGCCCGTCGTCGTCGTGATCGTTGCTTCCCATGGTCCCATTCCTCCCGCTAGTTGTCTCTGACCTTTCACCACAGCGCACGGGGTGAGCCGCGCGCCACGGTCACTGGTCAGGCGACGATGCTGTAATCGGCCCATCCGTACTCGGCGCGTCCCGTGGCGTCAAGCGCCGCCGCTAGTTGTGCTTCGTGGATGCCGACCAGTACCCGGCTGTACCCTGACATCGTGAGGACCGCGTGCAATGCTTCGCGCACCGTCGGCGCGGTTGACTCGCCCGTGTGGCGGTAGTCGCCGTGCCGGATCGTCTCGCGCACTCGCACGATTGACGGGATTGTCCCGCCATACACGTCGGCACTCTCGGCGTCGTCATCCTCGACCAGCGCCTGACGGCCCCATCCTTGCCCAGCGTCGTCGGCGTCGCGCGCGTCGAGTTCGGTTTCGTCCTCGCGCCGTGCAATTTCTGCCAGCGCGGCGCAACCGCGCGCGGTGCCTGCCCATTGGACCGCATAGCGGGCAAGCGCTAGGTCGGTGAGGTCGGTGAGGTCGGGCGCGCGGCGTGCAGTCTCAGACGCCAGGCGATGCTTGAGAGACGCTAGGCGCTCCTCCTGGGTCCAGCGGCGGTCGGTGTCAGTCATGGTGCCATCTCCTCTAGTTGGGTCCTGTCGTGCCCGCCCGGGGACTCGAACCCCGGGAGTGTGCCACTCGGGCTATGGTGCTCAGTCCTCAGTGTCGGTAGGGTCGAGCGCTGCGACGTAAGCATCGAAAGCGTTGGAGTGATCGACTAGCGCACGCTGTAGGCGAGCGGCCGCGACCCATTGTGCGTGGTGCGCCCGAGTCAGCTCGCAGTCGGTGGAGATGAGTGCGCCACGAGCGTAGGAGACGTTGCGGGCGTGCGCGTTGGCGCGGTCGGTAGCGTTGTCGTCGGCCCGCTTAGCGGCCGCGATGGCATCAGTACCCTCGGCGTACTTGGCAGCGGCGATGGGCAGTAGCGATGCGAGGCTAACGACCTCGCGGGTGTCAGTCATGATGCTGTCCCCTCTGTTCGGTTCGTGCTCCTGGTCGATCCTGACCGCGACGTGCGGGACATCCAACCCTGTCCAGCGCTTGCGGCCAGGAGGACAGGTTGAGATGTTGCCAAGTCCGCTAGGTCGGGTGCGCCTAGGTTCGGTCTCACGTCGTGCGACTACAAGAGCAACGCTAGTCGCATCTAGGCGCGTGTCAAGTCAGGACAGTGTGATCTTAGTCACACAGGGTAGCCTTGGTTAGGGTGCCCTATGCTGTGTGGGTGGACGTGTGCTGCTGCTGCTGTCAGTGTGTGTGCATGTGGCAGGACATGGCACGTTAGGGTAGCCTTGGTTACGGTAGCGTAGGTTACGGTTACGTAGGCGTAGGTTGTAGGGTGGGACAGTCGGCGCACGATGCAACACAGAGTGTGCCGATCCTGCCCCATACATACATAGACAGACACAGATGCACACACATAGCACAAGGTTAGCCCATCCTAACCTTGTGCTGCCTTGACTATGTGCGCAGTCTTGCCTTAAGCGTGTCTAGCAGGGTGGGAGGAGGGTGGGCGCGTCCTCTGGGCGCGCACACTCGACCCCAGGGTCGTTAACTTGGCCCCTCCTGTACTTGAGGGTACTGTCCCACCATCTGAGATACGGTGATACGTCCACCCCCTCTGACCTGCACGTATGTCCCTCCCTAGAAACCTTCACACAACCTTCACATGGATACTGGATTTCCCACCAACTATTTCATGGATATATAGAGTGGGGGGTAGTGAGCGAACAAAGTGAGCGAACGGGGGGAGAGCGTAGGCCCCCTCCTGGTGGAGGGGCCTACGCGACCGGGGGGGTAGCAACCGCCCCGGAGGGCGGTTGCGTAGGGGGGGTCCGCACACACTCGCTCACCGGGTATCTGCCCTGGGTGTCCCACCGGGTTACCTGTACTGCTCAAGGAGGACTCCTCATGGACTCACCGCTCGATGTGATCGGTACGCAGATCGACCTCATGCGCGACGACATGACTCGCAGGCAGGTTGAGATCGCAGCCGCTACGGACCACCTAGTCGCCCTCATCGCCAACCGCGACGAGTTGAACGCGGGCCTGGACGAGTGGGCCAAGGCGCGCCAGACCCTATCCCCGGCCCCCATCTACGCCCCGGCGCGACTCCTTGCGGCGAAGGTGTGATAGGGTGTGTCTATGACACCCGTCAACCCGAAACCCAGAGTTTCCGGTTCGCCCAGAGAGCGCTCGGCGCACGTCTTCGCGCACCGAGTCTTCGACGCGCTAGGGGCGGTCTACGTCTTCGTGTGGCAGGCGGCCCTCCTGTACGTCTTCATCATCTTCTGTCTCACCACACATCACTGAGGTGAGTCCTGGTTCTAGTGCTCAACCTCGCCGCATGGCCTGGCTAGGCGCTACCCGTCCCCCAGCGGGACTGCTCTAGATCCCAGTCGTCCTCCGGGACTGGCTGGGCTGTTTACCGAAACTACGTCAGACGTGACGTACTTCCGGCATCCTGGGCACGATGCGAAACTGCCCACTCCATACTGACGGGTGCGGTCGCTTCGGGAGCCCGGCGAGGTGCGCACCTCGCTAGCGTGGCTTGTGTTCGGGGGAATCCCCATCGGTGGCGACGTCTAGAACCGCCTGCCGACATTGAACCCGGCCGCCCCCGTCAGCCTGATGGCCCGGTGTACCTTACCTTCGGGCGGACCCGGGCCATCAGGCACCCCCATACCTCGACCTTCGCCAGAAGCACCCGCGCAAGATCCCCGCAAGACCAACGCTAGGAGCGCACGATGAGACTTCCCTTCGGCACCGTCCTGACCGCCCGAGAAGAGATCGACCACCGCATCGAGGTCATCAGTGCGCGCGTCACTGGGTTTGACGTTGATGCGATCACCGAGGCCGAGATGGCCCTTGCCGCCGCGGAGGACCTGCTCAGGTCGGACAAGAACTACCTCGCCCAGTGGACCGAGATCCGCGAGCAGATCAAGTAGTCGCCCTCATACGCTACCGTTAGCACGCTCCATACGCTACCGTTCGCCGCCCTGCACTATGCAGATAGTATCCCACACGCTATGCAGATAGTATCGGAGGAACCCGTGCCGCAGCCCGACGGAATGATCACCGCGAGGGTGACGATCAACCCCCCCATTGATGACGCCGGGGTCGCCCAGGCCGGGCGGTACACCTTCAAGTCCTCACGTCCTCGTATCTGGACGGCCACCTCGACACCCGTGCTCCCGCGGCCGATCACTGTGCTGGTGGGCCCGGCTACGCCGGGGGAGATCATCCTGCCCTCGACGGACCAGCCGGGCTACAGCGACGGCGCGGGGAACTCGGTCATCGACTTCACCTACGAGGTCCACATCTCCGTCCAGGGCCAGAGTCCTCGGACCATCAACCTCGCCCTTCCCTGTGGCGGGGTCGATGGACTTGAGTTCGACTTCGACTCCTCCGTCCCGGTTCCGTCCTCGACCGGAACCCTGACCCCGATCCCTGCCGAATGGTCTGCGACAACCGGGCTGGCGAGCGCGGCTCGGCTGGGCGCCGAGGTCGCGCGGGACGCAGCCATCGCTGCCGAGAACGCCGCGGTAGCGGCTGCCGACCCGACGAATCTTGATCCGACCGTTGCGGCCCTGGTCCCCGACACGGACACCGCCACGGGCACCGCCGTGGCAGGGCTTCTGTCAACGAAGGTAGACACGGGCGACTCGCGTCTGGGCGATGCCCGCACGCCCACGGCCCACGACCAGGCGGCGTCCACGATCTCGGACTCTACCGCGGTAGGACGGGCGGTCTTGACCGCCGCCGATGCTGCTGCGGTACGCACAGCGGCAGGCGCGGGCACGTCGAGTCTGGCGCTGGGGTCCACGACCGGGACTGCTCTGGACGCTGCGGCAGCGGCGACCACGTATGTCGGTCTTGGGCAGACATGCCTAGACCTGCGGAAGCAAGCGGGCGTTGTGGGTGACGGGACGACGGACGACGCCGCCGCGATCAACGCGGCCATTGCGGCGGCTGCCGCGCTCGGCGTGCGCGTGTTCGCCAACGGTGTGTTCAAGATCGCATCCACGGTGACGATCACGGACAACACGGACCTCGGTGACGCGACGTTCAACTACTCCGGGACCACAGGTACGGCAATCGTGGTCGGCTCTGTCGCGTCATCGATCAGGAACAAGCGCATCCGACTGCCGCACGTCATGGCGACGGCCAAGACGACGACCGGCTGGACTCAGGTCGCGGGCACCATCGGCGTGGATATTGTCAACGCCTACTCGTGCCAGATCGAGGTTCCCCACGTTTCGCACTTCGAGACCGGGCTGCGTATCTATGGAATCAACGGCAACGGCACCTCCTACTGCACGATCACCATCGGGCAACTAGACAACAACAAGGTCAACCAACTCCTCGACGCAGACTCGGCTAGTTCGGGGTGGTCCACACAGAACCTGTTCATGGGCGGCCGGTTCAGTCACGACAGCGGCGAAGGCTCCAATGTTGCCGGAACCGCACACATCAAGTTGACGAACCTCACCCCCGCGCCGGTCGATAACTGCACGTGGATCAACCCATCCCTAGAGTCTCCCGGCGTCGTTGAGTGGGTCATTGACGCCATTGGTGGAACCTACAACCAGTGGATGAACCCGCGCCTGGAGTTCACGGCTGGCAACCCGAAGATTCGGTGGGGTGCGGGCGCTATCCGCAACCTAATCATCGGCGGTCACAATCTGACCGGCCTTGTCGAGACGTTCGTCTCGGGGCAAGCGTTCAATTCAATTCTTGGCAACGGGTTCTCTAGGCTCACCGCCTCATCCACCCACGGCGGGGTGATCCTCGACAATTCTGACAACAACGCAAACGCGGCCTTGACGATCATGCAAGGCAACTGGGCAGCGCTGGGAGACGTACCAAACACGGCCTACGGTAGTCGCCTTGAGTACAACACTGCCCGGTTCAAGCGCTTCGGGGACGCTTACGAACGCGCCCGCCTAGAAGGCCAGAACGGACGGCTTTATTTCGGTCAGGGCACCGCTGCGATCGCCATGTACTTGTGCGCCACTGGAACCTCTGGAATCAGTCTCAACGCCGCAAACCTCTACTTTGCTACGGACAACGCCAACAGCATTGGGCTGATCGGGAGTTTGAGACCCGCAAGCGTCCACGCTGCAACCAGCGTCTCGATTAGTGGGATCAGTACCACCTACGGGGCCGCTGCGCCGACAACCGGCGCGCATGTTGTGGGCGATGAGCAGAAGAACTCCGTTCCCTCGGTGGGTGCGCCGAAGTCGTGGGTGTGCACAGTGGCAGGCACACCGGGCACCTGGGTCTCCACCGGCAACCTGTAACCCCCGCCCGCACACTCACTACGCAGTTCGTACCGCGTAGGGATACGAACTGCATACTCATGACTCCAGGGAGGTTCCGTGCCCAAGAGACCCGGGGCCAAGCAACCCCCGCTGGCCGAGTCCAAGAACATGGTCATCGGGGCTATCGCCTCCGGTGCCAAGGTACGCGACGCCATGGCGTCGGTGGGTAGGTCCGAGGAGACCTACAACGACTGGCGCAAGAAGGATGCCGAGTTCCGCTTGGCGGTAGACTCCGCCCGCGAGGTGCGCGCCACGGCCCTGGAGCGCTCCATCGACCCGGACAAGTTGACCATCTCCTTCGAGCAGTTCCGTAAGACGTTCCTCTACATGGACACCTACCGCCACCAGCGTGCGTGGATCGCCCTCGTAGAGGGCCGCGAGTATGAGCCCATCGAGGGCGAGCAGTACACCCCCGGGTCGAAGAACCGCATCCTCATCAACACCCCTCCGTTCCACGCCAAGTCCTCGACGCTCACCATCGACTACCCCGTGTACCGGATCTGCATGAACCCGAACGTCCGCATCATCATCGTATCGAAGACGCAGGCTCAGGCGAAGAAGTTCCTCTACGCCATCAAACTGCGCCTGACCGACCGCCGCTGGGCCGCCCTCCAGGCGGCCTATGCCCCGGATGGCGGGTTCAGGGGTACGGGTGAGTGGTCGCAGAACAAGATATACGTGGGTTCCGCAGACAGCGGAGAGAAGGACCCCTCGATTGAGGCCCTTGGTATCGGCGGACAGATATACGGCGCCCGTGCCGATCTCATCATCCTGGATGACATCGCGGACCGATCCAACGCTCACGAGTGGGACAAGCACATCTCCTGGCTCGATCAGGAAGTTGCGAACCGCCTCTACGGCGGTACCCTCCTGGCCGTTGGTACCCGCGTGGGAGCACAGGACGTCTACTCCGAACTGATGAACCCGGACCGCTACCTCCAGGGCAAGTCCCCCTGGACGCACCTGGCCCAGCCCGCCGTCCTGGCCTATGCCGACAAGACGGAGGACTGGCAGACCCTGTGGCCCCGCTCCTCGCGCCCCCTGGACCTCGACTCCGAAGAGGTGCCCGACGCCCGCGGCGAGTACCTGGCGTGGGACGGGCCCAAGTTGTCAGAAATGCGCGAGTCCATCGCGCCACAAACGTGGTCCCTGATCTACCAGCAACAGGCGCAGAACTCGTCCTCGACGTTCTCGCCTATCTGTGTGTGGGCCTCGGTGAACCGTATGCGCAAGCCCGGTCCGCTACATGCTGGAGCGATGGGTCATCCCAAGGGTGGCGGGGAGGGCATGTTCACCATCGCCTCGATGGATCCGGCGATGACCGGGGAGACCTTCACTCTCGTGGAGAAGGTGGAGCGCGGAACCAAGAAGCGGTTCGTGGAGAATGCCTGGGTTCAGGCGTCCCCGTCCCCGACCTACATCCGTGATATCATCAAGTCGGTCACCATCGAGTACGGCGTGAACGAGTGGGTCATCGAGCAGAATGCCTTCCAGTTGTTCCTTGTCCGCGACCCGGAGATCACCACCTTCCTCGCGTCGCGCGGAGTGCGGCTCACGCCACACTACACGTCTCGTAACAAGATCGACCCCGACTTCGGGGTTGCGTCACTCGGCCCGCTGTTCGGCTCCGTCAGGAAGATCAACGACGGTGCTGGCCGTGAGGTCCACAACAACGACAACCTGATCTCCCTGCCCGACCCGGAGTTCTCCCAGGGTATCAAGGCGCTCATCGAGGAACTGATGATCTGGATTCCCGGTAAGCGCGGCAAGGAACTTCGCCAGGACGGGCCCATGGCGCTGTGGTTCGCGGAGTTGCGGGCCCGGGAGATCCTGGGTGATGGCCGCGCGAAGGTCGAGAAGTTCTTCTACAAGTCTAAGTTCACATCCCGGTTCGGGATGAGCAAGAGGTATGTCGTTCCTGTCAACGGGTATGTCGGCGCGTAAGGGGTGAAGCATGGTTAGCAGCACGTATCTGAC
>Ga0209539_1001163_pt1 | contig 14396 bp, 10 predicted proteins | sample BarGraNGADG00312_2_FD_184499 | JGI IMG/M metagenome (GOLD analysis project Ga0209539, IMG submission 184499) | Arctic peat soil microbial communities from Barrow, Alaska - Barrow Graham LP Ref core NGADG0011-312 (SPAdes) (version 2) | ecosystem: Environmental > Terrestrial > Soil > Wetlands >... | reverse complement strand
CTCTTTTATTAATGGTTCAAATACGTCAAAACTTAAGCCTGCTCTTAAAGCGATTTCTTTCCCTATTGTAAGCATGTGGTTAGTAAAGTTACAAACAAACACAGCAGACAGGTGAAGCATCCTTCTATGTTCAGTATCAACAAAATGCGCTCTTCCTCCAATAGATTCTGCAAGGTATTTCAAAATTGCAGATGATTGTTTATCTGATGCTTCAATAAAAAACGGAAGCCCATTAAAATCGGGTTGGCGTCCCCATGAAAATGTCTGTAATGGGTAAAAAATACCTTTTGAATTAAATTTTTCAGGAAAAATATCAATTCCTATGCTACCTGCCGTGTGAACAATTAAAGTATCTTTTTTGCATTTTATATTGTTAAGGGCACTTTTTAAGCTTTGATCAGGTACTGCGACAATAATTACATCGGTCGAATCGGGAAAAATCAGGTCAGTGGACCATGATGCTTCACATAAATCTGCCAGTTTCCGGCTACCGGATTCCGATTTAGAAACTATCAGGTCGATCTTAAATCCTGACAGAAACATTCTTCTGCATAAAGCTCCGGCCACTCTTCCTGCTCCGGCAAAAGATATCTTGAGCGGATCCATCATTTAATTTTTCAGAAATATACAAAATTACCTGAAGAATTGAATATCTGATTATGAAAGAGATCTTAAAAGAGTAACAAAAAGTCTTTCCTCCGGAAGGCCATCGGGGATGCTGGAATATTAAAAATAATTGATAGTAGTAAATAACTCTTCTAAACTATTTCTTCCCGTATAGATTTACTGTGACATCAGTAACCTGAATTTGATAAACTTTTTGGTACGTTTGGTAAGAACTATTACTCGATTGGTAAAGATAATTACATTCCCAATAAACACGACCTGATACCTGTAACACATCACCTGATTTGTAATCAGTTAATTTTGGAAACATTTCAGTGGGATTGCAGAAATAATACGTTGAATATGAATCTGCTAATGTAATGAACTGAATGTTAGTTCCTGTCTCATTATAATAAACCGTTGCCGGTTCACTGGTAAGGGAGAACAAAACATCTCCATCACAACCGCATTTTGCCTGTTTTTTACAACCTGAATAGGAAATAACGGGTGCAAAAAATATGAATACAACAAGAATTTTTCTCAGTATATGAACTCTCATTTAGGATGTATATAACCAGTTTATAAACTTATAACGTGTTAAGCGAAGATATATTTCATGCCTGAGCTGTGGGACCGCCAAAACTTAATGGAATGGCAGGTCCCGAGCCTTTTACTTCTTTTATTATACCATGAACAGATTCGTACTTATCAATATTATCCTGAAGTGCTGCGACAAGTCTTTTAGCATGTTCAGGTGTCAGTATTATCCTCGATTTAACCTGAGCCTTAGGAATCCCAGGCATTATCCTTACAAAATCGATAACGAATTCCGAAGCTGAATGAGTAATGACTGCCAGATTAGAATATGTACCCTGAGCCACTTCTTCATTCAGTTCAATGCTGATTTGTGTTGGATTTTTAGAATCTGTCATAAACTTATATAATTAATTCTATTTCCCTGTTTCAGCCGGGGTTTCATCCTGGACACCAACGAGGCTTTCATATTCCTCAAGTGATCCTACTATTATTCCATTATATTGACGTTGTCCCGTTCCTGCCGGAATGAGATGGCCAACAATAACATTTTCCTTAAGGCCTTCCAATCTGTCAATTTTACCAAGTATTGCCGCCTCATTAAGCACTTTTGTTGTTTCCTGGAAAGAAGCAGCAGAGAAGAAACTCTTAGTCTGAAGCGATGCTCTTGTTATACCCTGCAGAACCTGACTTGAAGTTGCAGGAATTGCATCCCTGGCTTCAACAACTTTCAGGTCGCGGCGCTTAAGAACCGAATTGTCATCCCTTAGCTTTCGTGATGATATAATCATACCCGGACGAAGTGTCTGAGAATCACCCCCTTCAGTAATTACTTTTTTACCATAAATCCAGTCATTTTCATCCATGAACTCAAGCTTATCAACAACCTGACGTTCGAGGAATTTAGTATCTCCGGGATCGACGATCTCAACCTTTCTCATCATTTGACGAACTATGATTTCAAAATGTTTGTCATTAATCTTGACCCCCTGTAAACGGTATACTTCCTGAATCTCATTAACAATATATTCCTGTACTTTTGTTGGTCCCTTTATAGCCAGAATATCTGATGGTGTAATTGCTCCATCGGAAAGTGGAATACCTGCTTTTACATAATCGTTTTCCTGAACAAGAATCTGTTTTGAAAGTGGGACGAGGTATTTCTTTGTCTCATCGGCTTTCGATTTAATGGAAATTTCTCTATTACCTCTTTTTATCTTCCCGAAAGTCACTTCGCCGTCAATCTCCGATACTACTGCTGGGTTAGATGGGTTACGTGCTTCAAATAGCTCGGTAACACGAGGAAGACCACCGGTTATATCGCCCGATTTTCCAATAGCGCGCGGAATCTTGGCAAGTACTTCTCCAGCCTCTACCATTTTATTAGTCTCAACTACAAGGTGAGCCCCAACAGGAAGGTTATATAATCTAAGTTCTTCACCTTTTGCATTTAATATTTTAATTGCAGGGTTCTTTGTCTTGTCCCTGCTGTCGATGATAACTTTTTCCTTAAATCCGGTCTGCTCATCAGATTCTTCACGGAATGTAACCCCTTCAATAAGGAAATCGTATCCTATCTTTCCGGCCATTTCCGAGATAATTACGGCATTAAATGGATCCCATTCGCATATAAGCTTACCCTTTTCAATCTCTTGTCCGGGTTTTATATAAAGCTTCGAACCATAAGGAATCGTATGTGTTGTTAAAGCAATTCCGGTTTTCTTGTCAACAATACGTAATTCTGCAAGACGACCGATAACAATATCTATTTCACCTTTTTCAGTATCTTTTTTAGGAACCGTTCTGATTTCTTCTATCTCTGCAATTCCACCATAACGTGCTACAAGTCTTGACTCTGTGGTAATATTAGATGCAGTACCCCCAACGTGGAAGGTACGAAGTGTCAGCTGTGTACCAGGTTCACCTATACTTTGTGCGGCAATAACACCGACAGCTTCACCTTTCTGAACCATTAACCCATTAGCCAGGTTACGTCCATAACATTTTGCGCATACCCCTTTTTTGGATTCGCACGTAAGTACTGAACGGATCTCAACCTGCTCAATCGGAGAATCTTCTATTTTTCTTGCAAGATCCTCGGTAAGTTCCTGTCCTGATTCAACAATAAGTTCACCTGTGAGCGGGTGGTAAACATTATGAACAGTTGTACGTCCGAGAACTCTTTCGTACAATGATTCAACAACCTCTTCATTCTTTTTAATTGCTGTTGCAATAAGTCCTCTCAGTGTACCACAATCCTCTTCATTTATAATAACATCCTGTGAAACATCGACGAGACGACGGGTAAGATAACCTGCATCTGCCGTTTTCAGAGCTGTATCGGCTAGACCTTTACGCGCACCGTGAGTAGAAATAAAGTATTCAAGAACCGACAATCCCTCTTTAAAGTTCGATAGAATCGGGTTTTCAATGATCTCAGACCCTGTTGAGCCTGATTTCTGCGGTTTGGCCATAAGACCCCTCATACCTGAGAGCTGACGTATCTGCTCTTTCGAACCCCTGGCTCCTGAATCGAGCATCATATAAACAGAATTGAATCCCTGTTTATCTGTAGAAAGCTGCTTCATCAGAGTCTGGGTAAGCCTTGCGTTTACATGTGTCCAGATATCAATAATCTGATTATATCGTTCGTTGTTAGTAATAAATCCCATACTATAGTTACTCAGAACTTCTTCAACCTGCTCATATCCCTCTTTAACGAAAATTTCCTTTTCGTCAGGAATAATAACATCGTCAAGGTTAAATGACAGACCACCTTTAAATGCAGAATAGAAACCCAGGTTTTTAATAGCATCAAGAAAATCAGCGGTTTTTGCTGTTCCGGCCAGTTTTAGAACTCGTCCAATAATATCCCTTAATGATTTTTTAGTTAACAGGTCGTTTATATATCCAACTTCTGCCGGTACAAACTGATTAAAAATTACCCTTCCTACTGTAGTCTCAACAAGATGATTTATAAACTCACCATCTTTCCTGTCGTTAACTTTAACCTTAATATAGGCATGAAGATCAATCTTGTTTTCATTATAAGCGATATTCACTTCCTGTGGGGAGTAGAAAACAAGTCCTTCGCCTCTAACCTTCTCTGTGTCAGTGCTTTTTCTACCTTTAGTAATATAATAAAGCCCAAGTACCATGTCCTGTGAAGGAACTGTTATCGGAGCACCATTTGCAGGGTTAAGAATATTATGAGAAGCGAGCATCAGCATCTGAGCCTCCAGCACAGCTCCATTACCAAGAGGAAGATGAACAGCCATCTGGTCACCGTCGAAGTCAGCGTTAAAAGCGGTACAAACAAGTGGGTGGAGCTGAATAGCTTTTCCTTCAATAAGTTTGGGTTGAAATGCCTGAATACCAAGTCTGTGAAGTGTAGGAGCACGGTTTAAGAGAACAGGGTGTCCTTTAAGTACGTTTTCGAGAATATCCCAGACAACCGGGTCTTTTCTATCGACTATTTTCTTTGCAGACTTAACGGTTTTTACAATTCCACGTTCAATAAGTTTACGTATTATGAATGGCTTATAAAGTTCTGCAGCCATATCTTTAGGTAACCCGCATTCGTGCAACGCAAGCTCCGGACCAACGACGATAACAGAACGGGCTGAATAGTCAACTCGTTTACCTAGCAGGTTCTGACGGAATCTACCCTGTTTCCCTTTTAAACTATCGCTAAGCGACTTAAGGGGGCGGTTAGCATCGGTTTTTACAGCATTTGCTTTCCTTGAGTTATCAAAAAGTGAATCGACAGCTTCCTGAAGCATGCGTTTTTCGTTACGTAAAATAACTTCCGGAGCTTTGATCTCAATAAGTCTTTTAAGACGATTGTTTCTTATTATGACCCTTCTGTAAAGATCATTTAAATCGCTTGTAGCAAATCTTCCTCCATCAAGTGGAACAAGAGGTCTCAGTTCAGGTGGAATAACCGGTACCACTTTAATGATCATCCATTCAGGTTTGTTCACATGCTTCGAATCTCTGAAAGCCTCAACAACCTGAAGTCTTTTAAGCGCTTCATTTTTACGTTGTTGTGAAGTTTCAGTATTCGCTCTGTGACGAAGATTATAAGACATTTCGTCCAGATCGATACGGCTGAGAAGTTTATAGAGAGCTTCAGCACCCATATCAGCAACAAACTTATCGGGATGGTTTTCTTCCAGATATTGGTTTTCTTTTGGAAGCGTTTCCGTAATCTCGAGGTATTCCTCTTCAGTAAGAAAATCAAGATATTTAACGCCGTCAACCGCTTTAATTCCGGGGTTGATAACGACATATCTCTCATAGTAAATTATTGAATCGAGTTTCTTTGTAGGAAGACCCAAAAGATACCCTATTTTATTTGGTAATGAACGAAAATACCAGATGTGGGCCACAGGAACAACAAGCGAAATGTGTCCCATTCTTTCACGACGAACCTTCTTTTCAGTAACCTCAACGCCGCAACGGTCGCAAACGATTCCTTTATAACGGATTCTTTTGTACTTTCCGCAATGGCACTCATAATCTTTTACCGGCCCGAATATCCTTTCGCAGAATAACCCATCGCGTTCAGGTTTATATGTTCGGTAATTTATTGTTTCAGGTTTCAGTACCTCACCACTTGAACGATCAAGTATTTCTTCAGGTGAAGCCAGACCTATCGAGATTTTTGAGTAACTGGTCTTTGTCTTATTATCTCTTCTGAATGACATATGCTGAATATTTTTTTATTCTAAAACTAAAAATTCAAAACCTAAGCGAAATAACTTAATCAAGTATTACGCTTAGTCCGAGACCTCTCAGTTCGTGTAAGAGAACATTAAGAGATTCGGGAATACCTGGTAACGGCATTGGTTCCCCTTTTACAATTGCCTCGTATGCCTTGGCACGGCCAACAACATCATCAGATTTAATTGTAAGTATTTCCTGGAGAATATGTGCGGCACCAAACGCTTCAAGAGCCCAGACTTCCATTTCACCAAAACGCTGGCCTCCAAACTGAGCTTTACCGCCCAATGGTTGCTGAGTAATAAGAGAATATGGTCCTATTGAACGGGCATGCATTTTGTCGTCAACCATATGGCCCAGTTTAAGCATGTATATGACCCCAACTGTTGCAGGCTGGTCGAATCTTTCACCAGTACCGCCATCATATAGATAGGTCTTTCCAAACTTTGGAAGTTCTGCCTGTGCCGTATACTCATTGATCTGACTAATTGTTGCTCCATCAAAAATTGGAGTTGAGAATGTAAGTCCCAGTTTCTTTCCAGCCCAGCCAAGAACAGTTTCGTAAATCTGCCCAAGGTTCATTCTGGAAGGAACACCAAGCGGATTGAGAACAATATCAACCGGAGTACCATCCTCTAGGAAAGGCATATCCTCAGCACGCACGATTCTGGCAACAATACCTTTATTACCATGCCGGCCGGCCATTTTATCACCAACCTTCACCTTGCGTTTTTTGGCGATGTATACTTTTGCAAGACGTACAATACCAGCAGGCAGTTCATCACCGATTGTAATATTGTATTTTCTGCGTTTATAAACGCCATCAATCTCCTTATACTTAATAACATAATTATGAAGCAGCAGCTTTATACTGTCATTTTTCTTCTTATCTGTGGTCCATTTACTTGGATTGGCATTCAGAAAATCAACTTCCTGAAGCTGTTTCAGTGTGAATTTACTACCTTTTGGAATTACATCAACATTCAGATAATCCTTAACCCCTTGCGATGTTTTACCATTAACAAGAATAAAAAGTTTATCAACAAGTCTGGTCTTGAGTTCATCAACGCTTCTGTTGAATTCAGTCTCAATTTTGTCGAGAAGAGGTTTTTCGACTGCCTTAGCTTTTCTGTCTTTGATAGCTCTTGTGAACAGTTTCTTATTAATGACTACACCTTCCAGAGAAGGACCTGCTTTAAGCGAAGCGTCCTTCACATCACCGGCTTTATCGCCGAAGATAGCACGAAGAAGTTTTTCTTCAGGTGAAGGATCTGATTCACCTTTTGGAGTGATTTTACCTATAAGGATATCACCCGGTCTGATATGGGCTCCAATACGGATTAAACCATTCTCATCAAGGTTTTTAGTTGCTTCCTCGCTTACGTTCGGAATATCGGATGTAAGTTCTTCAAGGCCACGTTTTGTATCACGTACTTCAAGCTGATATTCATCTATATGTACAGAAGTAAAATAGTCTTCCTGAACAACCTTTTCAGAAATAACAATAGCATCCTCAAAGTTATAACCTTTCCAGGGCATGAATGCCACTTTCAGGTTTCTTCCCAGAGCCAGTTCCCCATGTTTGGTACCATATCCTTCAGTAAGAACCTGCCCTTTAATTACTTTTTCACCTTTTTTTACAACCGGGATAAGGTTTATACATGTATTCTGGTTTGTTTTCCTGTATTTTGGAAGAGTATAACGCTTGATGTCATCATCAAAAGTTACGAATTTCTCTTCGTCTGTACGTGTATATCGGATAACAATTTCATTTGAATCAACAAATTCAACTACGCCATCGCCTTCCGCCATGTAAAGAATACGGCTATCTCTGATCACCTGAGCTTCTAGCCCAGTACCAACGATTGGGGCTTCCGGATTAATAAGCGGAACAGCCTGCCTCATCATGTTTGATCCCATGAGAGCCCTGTTGGCATCATCGTGTTCGAGGAATGGTATAAGTGAAGCAGCTATTGAAGCAATCTGGTTTGGAGCAACGTCCATAAGGTCTACCTTCGACACTTCCTCAAACGGGTAATCAGCTTCGTATCTGCATTTAGCTCTGAGGTTTTCAAAATGTCCGTCTTTAAGTAACGGTGCATTTGCCTGAGCAATCATTTTTTCTTCTTCCTCTTCAGCGCTCAACCAAACAATTCCATCTTCACTTAAATCGACCTGTGAGTCTTTTACTTTAAGGTATGGAGTTTCAATAAATCCCAGTGTATTGATTTTGGCATAAACACAAAGTGAGGATATAAGACCAATGTTTGGTCCTTCAGGAGTTTCAATCGGGCAAAGTCGTCCATAATGAGTATAGTGAACGTCACGTACTTCAAATCCGGCTCTCTCGCGGGAAAGACCACCAGGTCCAAGAGCTGACAAACGACGTTTGTGTGTCATTTCAGCCAGAGGATTGGTTTGATCCATAAATTGCGACAACTGGTTTGTTCCGAAAAATGAATTAATTACTGATGAAAGCGTTTTTGAATTAATAAGGTCAACCGGAGTAAACACCTCGTTATCCCTTACGTTCATTCTTTCACGAATTGTACGTGCCATACGTGCAAGACCAACACCAAATTGTGCATATAACTGTTCGCCAACTGTACGAACTCTTCTGTTACTCAGGTGGTCGATATCATCAATGTCGGTCTTTGAATTAATAAGTTCGATCAGATATCCAATAATTTTTATGATATCTTCTCTTGTAAGGATCTTAACATTCATTTCAGTGTTAAGTCCCAGTTTTTTATTTATCCTGTAGCGTCCAACTTCTCCAAGGTCATATCTTTTATCGGAAAAGAACAGCTTGTCAATAACATCACGTGCTGTTGCTTCGTCAGGTGGCTCAGCATTACGCAGCTGGCGATAAATATAAATAACTGCTTCTTTTTCAGAGTTACATGGATCTTTCTGGAGTGTATTATATATTATGGCATAATCTGACAGGGTTGAATCGTCTTTATGCAAGAGGATTGCTTTTGCACCTGAATCAACTATCATATCAACATGTTCTGATTCGATAACTGTTTCCCTGTCGAGGATTACCTCATTTCTTTCAATTGAAACAACTTCGCCCGTATCCTCATCAACAAAATCTTCAACCCAAGTCTTCAACACCCTGGCTGCCAGTTTACGTCCAACTAGTTTTTTGATATTTGTTTTTGATACTTTATGTTCTTCAGCGAGGTTAAAAATCTCGAGAATCTCCTTATCGCTTTCGAACCCGATAGCGCGGAGAAGTGTTGTTACCGGCAGTTTCTTCTTCCTGTCGATATATGCGTACATCACATTATTAATGTCTGTAGCAAATTCTATCCAGGAGCCTTTGAAAGGGATAATTCTGGCTGAATATAGCTTAGTTCCGTTAGCATGTATACTCTGACCAAAGAAAACACCCGGAGATCTGTGTAACTGTGAAACTACAACTCTTTCTGCTCCATTTATTACAAATGTAGCACGGTCGGTCATATATGGAACAGTTCCAAGATAAACATCCTGAATAACTGTATCGAAATCCTCATGTTCCGGATCGGTACAGTAAAGTTTTAATTTTGCTTTAAGAGGAATGCTGAAAGTGAGTCCCCGTTCTATACATTCTTCAATAGTATAACGTGGAGGGTCAATATAATAATCAAGAAATTCAAGAACGAAATTGTTCCTTGTATCAGTTATCGGGAAATTTTCCGTAAAGACTTTAAAAAGACCTTCTCTTTTCCTGTTTTCGGGAGTAGTTCCAAGTTGAAAGAACTCACCAAATGATTTCAACTGAATATCCAGAAAATCAGGGTATTCTAGAAGTTTTTTTCTGGATGCGAAACTTATTCTTTCGGTATTTTTTGAGGACATTTATTAAAAGATTAAGTGAACTTATTATTAAAAGAACAAAAAGGCTTAGTCCCGTAAAACGGGACTAAACCTATAACCCAGTAACTAGGTATAACTTATTTAAGTTCAACTTCAGCTCCTGCTTCTACTAATTGACCTTTAACAGCTTCTGCTTCTTCTTTAGAGACACCTTCTTTAACCGGAGCTGGCGCTGAATCGACTAATGCTTTAGCTTCTTTAAGTCCAAGTCCTGTAATGTCTTTAACAAGTTTAACAATCTGTAATTTCTGACCGCCGGCTGCTTTGAGAATAACATCGAATGTTGATTTCTCTTCTACAACAGGTGCATCGCTAGAGGCTGGTCCGGCAAAAGCAACTGCGGCTGCAGCTGGTTCAATTCCATACTCATCTTTAAGTATTTTAGCCAGTTCGTTTACTTCCTTTACAGATAAGTTAACCAGTTCTTCTGCAAATTTCTTAAGATCTGCCATTTTTATCAATTTTTAATTTAATTATATTTACTATTCTTCTCTTTTTGATAGTGTTTCAAGAACACCATGAATTTTAGTTCCACCTGATTGCAGGGCTCCAATGACACGTTTAGCTGGCGACTGTAATAACATTATTACATCACCAATCAGTTCGTTTTTAGTTTTGACAGAGATAAGAGCTTCAAGCTGATTTTCTCCGACATAAACTGATTCCTGAACGTATGCGCCTTTAAGCACAGGTTTATCATGCTTTCTCCGGAATTCCTTAATAAGTTTTGCAGGAACATTTCCGGATTGCGTAAACATGATGGACGTAGTACCTTTCAGAACCGGATAAAGTTCTTCAAAGTTTCCATTAGACTGCTCAAGTGCTCTTCTAAGAAGTTTATTTTTAACAACAACAAGTTTTATGTCTTTATCAAAACATTTTCTTCTCAGGTCACTTGTATCAGCGGCATTAAGCTGAGCAGTATCAGTCAGATAAAAGTGGCTGTACTCTTTTAATCTCTCAGTAAGGCTGTCTATGATAGCATTTTTTTCTTCCCGTCTCATTTTTCTTTCAAGTTTTAACTTAACTAATTAATCATCAAGACCTTTAGGATCAATCCTAACTCCCGGACTCATAGTGCTTGAGATAAACATACTACGAATGTATGTTCCTTTAGCTGCGGCCGGTTTAAGTTTGTTTACCATTGAGATAAACTCCCTTGCGTTTTCGACGATCATTTGAGGCTCGAATGAGACTTTTCCAACTGAGGCATGAATGATTCCGGTTTTGTCAACCTTGAAATCAATCTTCCCCTGCTTCACTTCTTTAACAGCCTTCCCAATTTCCATAGTCACAGTTCCACTCTTTGGGTTCGGCATCAGTCCGCGGGGACCGAGGATTCGACCTAACTGACCGACCTTTCCCATTACAGATGGCATGGTTATTATAACATCCATATCTGTCCAACCACCTTTGATCTTTTCGACAAAGTCGTCAAGACCAACGAAATCAGCTCCTGCTTCTTTTGCTTCAGCTTCCTTATCGGGGGTACAAAGCACGAGTACACGTGTCTCTTTACCTGTTCCATGAGGAAGGGAAACAACGCCGCGGACCATCTGATTGGATTTCCTTGGATCTATACCTAACCTTACATCTAAATCGATTGAAGCGTCAAACTTGGTTTTGGTCATATCCTTAACCAAAGAAGAAGCTTCTTTCAATGTATAAAGTTTGTCCTTATCAAGTTTTTCAAGGGCAAACTTTTGGTTTTTGGTAAGTTTAGTCATTTTTTCTCCTAATTAATTATTTTACGGGGAATTCTCCTTTAACGGTGATTCCCATACTTCTGGCTGTACCAGCTACCATTCGCATAGCGGACTCAACAGTAAAACAGTTTAAGTCCTCCATTTTATCCACAGCAATTGTCTTGACCTGGTCCCAGGATAATGATGCTATTTTGTCTCGGTTAGGTTCCTGAGAACCTTTCTTCGCTTTAGCAACTTCCAGAAGCTGAACAGCAACCGGGGGTGTTTTGGTAACAAATTCAAATGATTTGTCGCCATAAACAGTTATAACTACCGGTATTACTTTTCCAGCCTTGTCCTGAGTCCTCGCATTAAATTGCTTACAGAAATCCATTATGTTCACACCTTTGGAACCCAAGGCAGGTCCAACGGGTGGTGATGGATTAGCTCCTCCGCCACGAATCTGTAACTTGATAAGTCCAGCAACTTCTTTTGCCATAATTTTAAATTTGCGTATTTAATTGCGAGACCTTGATAGTTATTCAGGAAGCATTATGAATATTACAACTATCAATATCTTCTGTTAATTCTCTTTTTCTACCTGCATAAAACTAAGCTCGAGTGGGGTTTTTCTACCAAATATTTTAACCATCACTTTAAGCTTTTTCTTTTCATCATTTACCTCTTCAATTATTCCGGTAAAGCTATTAAATGGGCCATCTATCACTTTCACAGATTCCCCGACAAAGAATGGAACATTCAATTCCTCATCACTTGCATTAAGCTCATCAACTTTTCCAAGAATACGATTAATCTCAGGTTTTCTGAGTGGCACAGGTTCACCCTCTTTTGAACCAAGGAATCCGATTACGTTTGGCACATTCCTCAACAGGTGAGGAATTTCACCAACGAGTAAAGCTTCTACAAGAATATACCCTGGAAAGAATGTTCTCTCCTTACTGATTTTCTTGCCAGCTCTAATCTGATAAACTTTTTCGGTTGGAATAAGAACCTGGGAGACATAATCTCCGAGTTTAAGACGTATAACCTCATTATCGATATACTCTTTAACTTTCTTTTCTTTTCCGCCGATAGCCCGAAGCACGTACCACTTCTTTACATTTTCACTCATTGGAACCTTCTCCTGGTTAATATAATAAACTGTAAACGAACTGCATACTACGGCTAAAGATAAAATCCATACCTGCAACGATAAGAGCAAATATGAGTGAAGTCACCATTACTAATACCGCACTATTCTGAAGTTCGCTCCAGGTTGGCCAGGTTACCTTGTGAAAGAGTTCTGTATACGATTCCTGAAAATATCCTTTTATATTCATAGTACTTAATTTTTTGCACGGGAGGAGAGACTCGAACTCCCGACACCTGGTTTTGGAGACCAGTGCTCTACCAACTGAGCTACACCCGTATTTGTTTTTTGCTGTAGGGAATGATCGCGATCATTCCCTACACAAAAAACATATATCCAAAACCTTTATTCCAATATCTGAGTTACCTGTCCTGCGCCTACTGTTCTTCCACCTTCACGTATAGCGAAACGTAGACCAACATTTATTGCAACTGGATAGATAAGATCAACTGTAATTGTAACGTTATCACCAGGCATAACCATTTCAGTTCCTTCCGGAAGAGTAATCTCACCTGTAATATCAAGTGTTCTTACGTAGAACTGAGGGCGATATTTATTATGGAATGGAGTATGACGTCCACCTTCTTCTTTCTTAAGGATATAAACCTCAGCTTTAATTTTTGTATGAGGTGTAATAGATCCTGGTTTAGCAAGAACCATTCCTCTTTTAATCTCAGACTTATCAACACCACGAAGAAGGAGTCCAACGTTATCACCAGCTTCACCCCTATCGAGAATCTTGCGAAACATTTCAACTCCGGTACATACTGATTTACGTTTAGTTGCTGCAAGTCCTATCAATTCAAGTTCATCACCTGTGTTTACAACACCGGTTTCAATACGTCCGGTTGCAACGGTACCACGACCAGTGATAGAAAATACGTCTTCCACCGGCATAAGAAATGGTTTCTCATTTTCACGTGGAGGGATTGGAATAAATGAATCAACTGCATTCATCAGATCCATAACTTTTTCTTCCCACTTTGCTTCACCATGCATTGCGCCAAGCGCAGAACCACGGATAACAGGAGCATTGTCACCATCAAACTTATAAAAGTTTAACAGCTCGCGGACTTCCATTTCAACGAGTTCAAGTAGCTCTTCATCATCTACCATATCGACTTTGTTCATAAACACAAGTACTGTTGGCACGTTAACCTGATGTGCAAGCAGAATGTGTTCACGTGTCTGAGGCATAGGACCGTCATCAGCAGCAACTACAAGTATTGCGCCGTCCATCTGTGCAGCACCGGTAACCATATTCTTGATATAGTCAGCGTGGCCCGGACAGTCAACGTGAGCATAATGACGGAGAGCTGTTGAATATTCCACGTGAGCAGTATTAATCGTAATACCCCGTTCTTTTTCTTCAGGTGCATTATCAATTGAGTCAAAATCTCTGATTACAGAGAGACCCTTTTTGGCAAGGACCATAGTGATCGCTGCCGTCAAGGTGGTCTTACCATGGTCTACGTGACCAATTGTACCAATATTTACGTGCGGTTTCGACCTATCAAATTTTTCTTTTGCCATAACATCAAGCGTATTAAATTAAGTTTATTCTATAGTCAATTAAAAATCAAAATTCCTGTTGAGCCGGAGGGGGGAATTGAACCCCCGACCCCTTCCTTACCAAGGAAGTGCTCTACCCCTGAGCTACTCTGGCCTCATAAAAGTGAGCGGGAGACGGAACTCGAATCCGCGACCCTCAGCTTGGAAGGCTGATGCTCTACCAACTGAGCTACTCCCGCCTGATATCGTCCAAAGAGACCCGTATTCTCAATCCTTTACAACCTGAGTTTACGGTCTGTTTCTGCTTTAAGTGGGGA
>Ga0209539_1001162_pt1 | contig 14396 bp, 11 predicted proteins | sample BarGraNGADG00312_2_FD_184499 | JGI IMG/M metagenome (GOLD analysis project Ga0209539, IMG submission 184499) | Arctic peat soil microbial communities from Barrow, Alaska - Barrow Graham LP Ref core NGADG0011-312 (SPAdes) (version 2) | ecosystem: Environmental > Terrestrial > Soil > Wetlands >... | reverse complement strand
CTTCACGGCCAAACGCTTGCGGCAGCACGCCGTTCAGATGCAGCAGCAAGGTCGATTTTCCCGATCCATTCGGCCCTATCAACCCGACGCATTCCCCTTCGGCAATGGCGAAGGATATCCCTTTCAATGCCTCCTTGCCATCGGCATAGGTATAGCGCAAATTGAAAACTTCAATGGCTGCCGGGGTCATTGCCAGCCCCGCGAGCACATGCATGCGAATATTTTCTCGGCGCGGCCGGTCGAGCGGATAAACAACTGCGCCATGATGGTAGCCAACGAACGCCACAGCAGCGCCCGGTTTCTCACAAAGGTCCGGCTGGTCCGGGCGCGCTGCATGCGCTCCATTTCGTCAATCAGCACGAACAGGTAGCGATACATCAGCGCCAACAAGGTGATAAGCAAAGGCGGTACCCGCCACTTGCGCAGCGCCTCCAGGAGTTTTGAAAACGGGGTGGTGTTCGAAAAAAGAACGATGGTAAAAAGGCAAAGGCTGCTTTTCAAAACCAATCTTGAAAACACAAGGATTCCATTCGGCTGCAGGAGTGACAACAGCGAAACCGTGAGCACGAACACTTCCAGCAATGCCATGCGTTTCAGCAGAAACAACAGCGGGATTCTGCTCATAATGGCTACGATGCAAAGCAGGAGTAATATAAACGCGAACATGCCATAAAAAGAAACAGGCAAAATGACGATAAAAACCAGCAGAAACATGGTTGACGCCAGCTTGCCGGGAATCGATAATCCGTGAATGGGGCTGCCCAGGCGACTATAACGATCTAAAAAAAAATGGCGCATATTTACTCGCCGTTGCAATGAACTGACTGTTTCATGTTTTACCTTTCAGCCGGCGTGAAAAAAAAAATACCAGCAACAATATCACAGCCACACCTGCAATTCCTGCAGCGATCTTAGCGAACATTATCGAGTCAACACCGGGAAACTTATATTCAGGAATAAGGCTAGGTAAGACAGGATGGGTCACCGCCTGGCGATCAAACCCGAACTTGGCCGCGACCGTTTCCAGGCCGTCCGGCCATGTGGAAGCAAAGGGCGAGACAAAAATGACAAGTCCCAGAGCAATGACTGCTCCATAAACAATTACAGTAGCAGCGGTTCTTGCGGGGAGCGGGCCGGAAGTGGCAGTGAGCAATTCGGGCCGGGTTTTTTTGATGGCTGTAATCACCAGGCAGACAATCACCGCTTCACCCACACCGATCAAGGCATGAATGCCGGCCATGGCGGGAAATACCGTCAGCCATGGGACTGTTCTTGACCAGGCCAGCTCTCCGGCGCAACATAGGGCAGCAGTCATGACACTGCCCCATGAAGCGATAGCCACGGCCGCGATGCGGCCACGTTCACCACCCAGAATACGCAGGACAATTCGGTAAACAGCGTTGCCGACAAGGACGCCCATGACCGCCATGTTGAATATATTAGCTCCCAGGGCGAGGACGCCGCCGTCGGCAAAAAGAAAGCATTGCACCACCAGTACCGCGGTCATGACGATGATAGCCGCGCTCGGGCCCAGCAGCACCGAGATAAGCACCGCTCCCAGCAGATGCCCCGAAGTGCCGCCGGCAACCGGGAAATTCAACATTTGCGCCGCGAAGACGAAGGCGGCGGCAAGGCCGAGCAGGGGAATTTGTTGTTGCGGCAACTGTTTTTTTGTCTGCCGCCAGGCCGCGCCGACTCCGATCACCGTTAACGCCGTGGCGGCGATGATGACCTTGGCATCAAGGAAACCGTCGGGAATATGCATGACCGCTATTGTCCTAAAAAATTAGTTATTAGTCAACTTGCCGTTGCAGTCTTGAATACATAGCGCTTGATGAGCGCCATTTTTCTGATCAGAAAGACTTTTGCGAGCCAATCATTGAAAAAACGGGAAACAAGAGGAATGGCAACCGGTAGCAGTAGGAACGACGCAACTGATTGGATCGCAAAGTTTTCCTGGGCGGCGTAGCCCAATAGTTTTTTTTCAGAGATGCGCCGGTGCGGCCCTTCGGCCATTTTCAATTTCAACTTTTCAAGCAAATGCAAAAAAGGCTCCCAGGCAGGATTGGCCATGGTTAGCACGATTCGCGTTTCGGGCTGGCAGAATTTTTTTAAATTGAAAAAAAGTGTTTCGGGTGACTGCAAATGCTCGATCACATCGACCAGCAGGATAAAATCAAACTGATTGCCGAGAACGAGGCTTTCGTAAGAACCGCAAAAAAATTGCAGCTGCGGGAATTTTCCCCGCGCTTTTTGTATCATACCCAAGCTTAAATCGACGCCGCTGCCCTGGCAAGGGACAAGGGCGTTTAAAATCTCGCCGGTGCCGGTACCGATATCAAGTACTTTTTTTCCGGGCGGGACAACTTCAGAGACAGCCCGGATCAGGGATTGGTAGTAATAGCCGTTCTTTTCTTTTTTTATCTTGTCGTATGAATCGGCGAGCTCATCGAAATGTTTCTCCACCAACCCAGCGTCGACAATTTTGGGCGCCATGCTTTCACCTCGTTTGTCCAGTTTTTGATTATAGCAACAATAAAAGCCGCTGTCAGGTATATTAATTTTAATCATGGTCACTATAGTATACGAGGTTCAAAATTTTGAACCCCTACCTTTTTTTTAAAAAATCGTATACTATCATCTGGGATTATTTAAATAGGAGATTACTTGGATAATCGATTGGCAGAGCGCTTAAAGAAAGTCGAGGCCATGTTTGACGCCGAAGCCGGCGTCAGGGCGCGCTGGAAGAAAAAAAACAGCTACTATTATAATAAAATTATCGATACCTACCGTTTTTTGATACCCGCAGGCGCGCGGATACTCGAGATCGGCTCCGGCGACGGGGACCTTTTGGCGGCGCTGAAACCATCACGGGGAGTCGGGATTGACGCCAGCGAACGCTTTGTCATGATCGCGCGCGGCAAGCACCCGGAGCTCCAATTTATCCACGAATTTGCCGAACTTTTCAGAAGCGATGAGAAATTCGACTATGTGATTCTCTCTGGGCTAGTGGGCTATCTTGACGATGTGCAGAGCGTCCTGGAAAACCTGCAAAAAGTGTGCCTGCCTTCCAGCCGTATTATCATCGATTATTACAATTATCTCTGGGAACCAGTGCTGCGGTTGGCAAGTCTTATCGGCCTGCGCATCAAAGACGGTGTGCAAAACTGGCTTTCTCTAAACGATCTGCAAAACCTGCTGCACATTTCCGGCTTTGACGTCGTGCGCAAATCAAGGAGACTCATTTTTCCCCTTTATATCCCGTTTTTTTCCAATTGGTTTAACCGGATTTTTTCAAATCTCCCTTTATTCAGCAAACTTTGCCTGCTCAATTTTATTGTCGCCCGCCCGGAACCGCAAGAACCGCCGCAGGCTACCAGTGTCTCGATCATCATTGCCTGTAAAAATGAAAAGGGCAATATCCAGGAGCTTATGGAACGGATTCCCGATTTCCCCGCCGGCATGGAAGTGATTTGTGTTGACGGCCAATCCACGGACGGCACGCGCCAGGAACTTGAGCGCGTTCAAACTCTCTATCCCCAAAAAAACATCCGGATTTTTGACCAAACCGGGCCTGCAGGCAAAGGCCCTGCCGTGCGCAGCGCTTTTGAAAAAGCCCAGGGCGATATCTTTATCATTTTAGACGCTGATATCTCGGTCGCGCCCGAAGACACGATTAAATTTTACGATCTTTTGCTCAAAAGGCGGGGCGAATTTATCAACGGCACGCGGCTGGTATATCCCATGGAAAAGCAAGCGATGCGTTTTTTAAATACTTTAGGAAATAAGTTTTTTAGCGGCGCTTTCACCTTCCTTCTGGGCCAGAGAATCAAGGATACCCTTTGCGGTACAAAAGCGCTTTTTCGCAAGGATTACGAGATCATCGCCGCCAACCGGGCCTATTTCGGTGATTTCGACCCGTTCGGAGATTTTGATCTTTTGTTCGGCGCGGCGAAACTAAACCTGAAAATTGTCGAGGCGCCGGTCCGTTATTACGAGAGACGTTACGGCACGACCAAAATTCACCGTTTCAGGCACGGGCTTTTGCTTCTGGGGATGTGTGTAATCGCGATGAGACGCCTCAAATTCATTTGAAAACAAAAACACAGAATCATTCTTTTTTTAAAGAGAACCTTTGGGCCGTCTTTTTTTATGGCGCAGCCGCATTGTTTTTTTTCTGGCCCGCACTGCGATTTTTTTCAACAAGCCTGATAGGCCCAGCGGAAGACAATATGTTTTTTTACTGGGCTCTCTGGCATGGCAGCGAATCGTTCTTGAACCCGGCTTTTTCTTTCATGCACACGCATCTTATATATTATCCCGAGGGCATCAGCCTTTATTTTTGCAATTATTATTATTACGGCGTTTTTATCACTTTTTTTTTGCGTGCTTTTTTCACTTTGCCGTTGATTCACAATCTGCTGATTTTTCACACCTTCGTGGTGGCCGGCCTGGGTGCTTTTTGCCTGATCCGTTATTTGACCGCTGATTTTAAAGCGAGCCTCCTGGGCGGGTTTGTTTTCGCGTTTAACCCATCCCATTTCGCGCATTCCCTGCACCATTTGACCATCGCCTCGATTCAATTCATCCCTTTTTTCGCTCTTTTTTTCATCAAAACAACGCGCGAAAAAACCAGAACCAATATTTTTTTGGCCGCTTTGTTCATGACGCTCAACGCCTTGTGTGACTGGAATTACCTTGTTTTTGATCTTGTTTTTGTTTTATTGGGATCACTTTATCTGCTGTGGCGAAGACGCGCGAACGCCTGGGAAGCTCTAAAAAGGATTATTTGGATTCCAGCCCTGGCCTTTCTTTTTTTAGCGCCGCTCATTATCCCCATGATTTCAGCCTCCATCGGCCGGACTTTTTTCAAAATACTGCCCGGCCATGACATTTATGTCGCGGATTTTTTCAGCTTTTTTGTGCCGCACCCTTATCACCTTTTTTCCGCCAACAGCCTGATCCAAAGAATAAACAACGCGCTGACCGGTAACAATTGGGAAAAGACGGCATACCTGGGTATTTTTAACCTGCTTTTAATTGGTTTTGCCGCGCGCCATATATGGAAACGAGCAGGGAAATATTTTCTGGGCCTTTTGGTTTTTATGATTTTGGCCATGGGTGTGTCGCCTCATTTTCTGGGCCGCTCATTGCCGTTGCCAATGCCGTACCGGCTGCTTCAAGCCCTGCCATTTTTTTCCCAGGCCAGGAATCCCTCCCGCATTATTGTCTATGCGTATCTTTTTTTGGCGATACTAACGGCTTTTTCGCTCCGCCATTTTTTATCCGCAATGCGATCAAAAGTTCGCGGCCGGATGGTGTGGGCAGCGATTTTTTTGCTGGTCTTTCTTGATTTTTATGCGGCAGATACGGCCGTGACACCAGTTGTCTTGCCGCCTTGCTACGCGGTGATTCAAAAAGATCTTGCTGGAAATTTCGGGATTCTCGAACTCCCCCGTGATGGCGCCCGCTATATGATGTATCAGACGATGCATGGAATTCCCTGCGTGCAGGGATATATGGGCCGGCGCTTCGAAAAGACCTTGACCGACAGCCTGGTTAATAATTTAAAGCGTTTAGATATGCAGAAAAAAATGCTCCTGGCTAACCGCGTCAAATACATCGTGTTTTTTAAAAAACAGCTGGGATGGGCCGCGGCCAAACCGGCCGATGCCAAATACTTGCAAGCGCGCGAGCTGATCGCAGCCGTTTATGCCGCCACTTATGAAAAAATTTTCAGCAATGACGAATCCGTTGTTTTCAAAGTTTATTAAACCCCTTTTAGCGCCAAGCGTAACTTTTATCTCGATTAATTCGTAAACTTGTCTCTAGGAGGATTCATGAAAAAAGTGCTCTTTATCGTGCTGATCGGATTGCTCCTGCTGCCGCTGCTCAACGCCCAGGTGCAGAAGGATGTTTCCGCCGAAACGAAAAAAAACCTGCAGATCGTGGAAAAAACGGCAGCGGTCCCGCCCCGGGCTCAGGCCGGCTTCGACAGCATCAACGCCAAGGATATCATGGCGATGCTGGCCTTCCTCTCCTCGGACCAGCTCGAGGGCCGCGAGGTGGGCACGCGCGGCTATGACACGGCCGCGGCCTACGCTCAGTCCCTCTTCACGTTGTGGGGCTTGAAGCCCGGGGGCGACCTGCCCAAGGCCCCAGCCGGCCCATTCCGCCCCGAACCTGACAAGCCCATGCCCAAACCCGAGCGCGGCTACCTGCAGGAGTTCGCCATGAAAGAAGTGGTGGAGGCCACCGCCGGCGCCACCCTAGAGAGCGCCTCTGGTCAGGCCCGGAGCAGGCGCGACTTCGCCCCCGGCGTCGACTTCGTCTTCAGCTCCCTCCTGCCCCTGGAAATGAACGCGTCCGTTGTTTTCGCCGGCTACGGCATCGGCGAGAAGGACATCGCCTACAACGACCTGGCCGGCATCGACGTCAGGGACAAAATCGTCATGATCCTCTCCGAGGCCCCGGGCAAGGATGACCCGGCCTCCCCCTTCCAGAAAAAGGAGCTCAAGGAGAAATACTTCCCGGCCATGCCGGCCTTTCGCGGCGGCGGCATCGATCTCGCCAAGGCCTCGGCGATCTTCAAGCGGGGCGCCCTGGCGGTGTTTATCGTCAAGAACTCGCTGGCGGAAGGCGGCGACATCTATTGGGATATCCTCTCCCAGCAACAGGTCCACGACGACAAGCCCATCCTCCCCGATTCCCGTAAGCGGCTGTTGATTCCCGGCGCCAAGCCAATGCCCTGGGAAGGCAGGAACATCGTTAAAATATCCCGCGAAATGGCCAACGCCATCCTGGAAACCGCCAATGAAACTGTCGAGAGCCTGCAGAAAAAGATTACCGCCAAATACAGGCCGCACTCCCTCAATTTGCCGGGCGCCAGCCTGCAAATCAGCAACCATGTCCGCTACCAGTTGCTCAAAAGCGCAAACGTCATCGGCTACATCGAGGGGAGCGACCCGCAATTGAAAAACCAGGTCGTGGTCATCGGCGGCCACATCGATCACCTGGGCCGCCGCGGCGACTACATCTTCAATGGAGCCGAAGACAATGCCTCGGGCGCCTGCGGCGTCCTGGCCATCGCCCGCGCCATGGCCTCCAGCCCGGAAAAACTCAAGCGCAGCATAATCTTCTGTCTCTGGACCAGCGAGGAAGAGGGGCTGCTGGGATCGCGCTACTACGTGGACCATCCCACCCTGTTCAGCATGGAAAACACGGTGGCCTACCTCAACCTGGACATGATCGCCCAGCCCTGGGACGAAAAAAGTCTGCGGCGGATGACGCGCATGCTCAATATCAAGGATGCGGACGAACTACTGAAAAGGATCAAGCCGGAAAACTTCCTGCCCCTCTCCTATTCAGAAAATTCACCCGACCTGAAGAACGCTCTGCTGGAAGCCAACCGTTGCGTCGGCTTCGATGTCTTATACCGCGAGACGCCGCGGATCATGGACCGCATGTCGGGAGGCAGCGACCACGCCTCCTTCGCCATGGCCGGCAAACCCTGGGTTGCATTCATGAGCGGGATGAGCGCTTTCTACCACACTCCGGCCGACAGCATGGACAAATTCGGGGGCGCCATCATGGAAAAGGTGAGCCGACTGATCTACCTGGCGGCCTTTCTATTGGCTGACAAATAGATATCCGGACCCCAATCAGGAGATGGCGTTCTGCTTAATGACGGTAATCCTGCCGCAGCCGGTGCGCCCGATTATTTACTGACCCTTTCGATATACGATCCGTCACGGGTGTCTATTTTGATGATATTGCCTGGTTCTATGAACGGCGGAACCGTCACTTCCAGTCCACTTTCCAATTTGGCCGGTTTGTATGAAGCTTGGACGGTTGAGCCCTTCATATTTTTTGCAGTTTCAGATACCAAAAATTCCATGGTCAGGGGCGGGACGATGTTGATCGGCTTGCCCTGGAAAAATTCCATCTGGTAGGTTTCATTTTCCTTCAGGTAAAAGACATTGTCGCCGACAAAATCCTTGTCCAGGCTGATCTGGTCATAAGTGACGTTGTCCATGAAGATATAATGTTCCCCGTCTTTATAGGAGTAGCTGACCTCCTTTGTATCCAGGGTCACTTTTTCCACGCGGTCGGAAGAACCAAAGCGGAACTGGTACCTGACGCTGCTGTCCAGTTCGCGCATCTTGACGTGGATCGTCGACTTGTAGCGCCCCGGCGTGACATGGTCCATTTCTTCGACACGGTACAGCTTATTTTCCATCAGAATGATCATTCCCTTCCTAATTTGAGTGGCATTAATCATAATTACCTCCGCTGATAAACTCGTTTATTTGCACACGATCATTGGTGCGGGCGTAAAACAACCGGGCATTATATTGATACAGGAAAAAGTATCCGGCTGGCGAATTTCCAGCCATGAACGGCCGTCCTTTGTTCTCGCCGGCGCGGAAAGAAAGCTTGAATTTTTTTTCCAGAAAATTCCGGAAAGCGGCTAAAAAGCGGGAGCAGTCCCCGGGCGTGTCCCACTGCGCTTCCCAAAGCAGCATGGTGGAATTGCCATTTCGATAAATGGAATAAAAATCCCCGCCCCAACCGGACGCCGCATCGGCTATTTCAGCATCGTTGGCCAGCAGCACATTTAAAAAATATTCGCCGATAACCCCCGAATTGACCAACTGTCCCGGCACGGGACGGTAGCCGATACGCACCGCCACAGGTTTTTCCCGGTCTAAATATTTTTCCGGATGCAGGATCTGCTCGGAAGACTGCGGCGGCTGCCTCAGGACCTGGTTCAAGCCCTGCCATTTCTTTTTTTTTAAAATTTCCCGGCTGAATTTCAACCCTTCCAGGTAAGGCATGAGCAGTTGATATTTGACGATAGCTGGCGCGTCGGCAAGCGAAGAAGTTCCGGCCATCGCCGAAAAAGCCAGCACATTGTCGGCACTGAAAGCCTCACCGATCAAATCGGGGTCAAACCCGAGCTGGCGGATCATAACCAAAGTGGCGTCGCCTTCAATCGCCGCCAGAACCGCCAGCCTGCGGTCATCGTAGTCGGAGTATTCACCCAGCAGCCCGGCCAGATGGAAATGCTGGTCCTGGATGGCATGGCGCAGTTCATGAGCCAGGGCGGGCGCGTTGAGCATGTCCAGGGTGCGGAATTCTTCGATGGCCAGCAATTCCTTGGTTTTTTCGTTATACATGCCACCGACATTTTCCAGGATGATTTTCTTACGCAAGGGTTTGAGGACTATTCTTTTATCGGTAAAGCCCATCAGGTAAATAAACTCAGTTTCTTTTCCCGCCAGTTCATCGGAATAATCACTATCAAACAGCTGCTCGATATATTTTTTCATTTGGGAACGGTCCAGGTAACGCACCGGAACATCCCGGGTAAAATTGAGCTGGCCGATTTCAACGACCATTTTTTTCAGCTCATCGATAGACGCGGTTTGCCCGCATAAAAACAGGCCGCATAAAAAAATAATCGTGATAAATAAAAAACGCTGACTTTTCATTGCCTGTTTTATAACACAATCGGGGCCCGGATGACAAGGGGCGCTTCGCCCCTTAGCACCTGGTTAAATCACAAATACAAAGATTATTGCCGATTTCCATCAGGTCAAATCGATGATGAACGCAGTGGGATAATGATATCCCCGCTCAACCGCATTTTCGCCACGGAACAGGGCCCATGAAGGAAGAGACTGGTAAGCCTTGGTCATCTGGAAAAGCTGCAGGGCGCTATTGGCAATAATCAGGGTCACCATGCGCTGCGGATTGTAGGGACTTGGGTAAACCACTACTAAACCATCGTTTTCTTGGCCATAGACCTGGCCGTTCCAAAAAAACCAGTTTTTCCCGAGTTTAAGTCCCAGCTTATCTCCCACTTCCTTGGTCAGCAGATTGTCTTCTATTCCGCCCAGGAGGATCAGGTCCGAATCCGCCAATATCCGCTGCGTGACCTCGCTGTCCTTGTCCAACGGCGGCAGGATTTCACTGAAGGCGTCAGCCAAAACCGTGCGGAAACGTAATCCCAGGGTATGAAAAGCCTCAATCTCCCGGCAGGTACCATATACCAAGCGCGTGCTGGCAAATTTGTCGTTGAAATTGGTGAAGGTGTAAAACCGATCGTGATCCACGGGGATATCATTGCCGGCATTGAAGATCAACTGCCCGGGCTTTTCAGCCAGGACAAATTCAACGGTCTGGCGCTTATCCTTGACTTCGATGAGCTTCCAGATCGATTTCTTTTCCGTCTCCAGGCGCACCGTGGTCCAAAAGCGGAAATGATGATCCTTGGGCTGATCGATTTCCAGGGTTACCTTCCACTTATCTCCGTCAGGCTTGGAGCTGGCCTTAACCATGGGCGCCGGCAAATCGAGGCGTGTCAGCCATTGATCCGCAATATCCTGCAAGGCCAGAGCCGGAGAGGCCTTCTGCAACCACTCCTTAAATTGGAGATTGGTCATGGCTCTATTTTGGAAGCGGGCATGGAAATCCTTCATCAAACTGGAAAAAGCTTGATTACCCAGAGCCAGGCGCAGCTGATGCAGAAGGAAGGTGCCGCGGATGCGGGGAATCTGGTAGGGGCCATAGCGATCATAACTGCGCTCGGTTTGCACGGGTACCAGGTTTCCTTCCGTGCGCATCAGGAAAAGCAGGCGGTTGTTCATCTCGGCCAGTGAATCCCGCACATGAGTGATCGCATCTTCGCTCTTTGCTGGAATACGCCGCAGCAAACCATGGTAAGCGGCAGTCGCGCTAACAAACCAGTTTTCCTTTGCTGATGCGGGATAAACGGTATTGCTCCAGAGATTCTCTGCGGCAAAGGAATAAATGGCGGAAACCGCGGAAATATCAGGCGCCGGCTTGCCGCGGTTCTCCTCGGCAACGGTTTTAAGCGCTTGGATTTTCTCGGTTACCACCTTGGGTGAAAAAATCGAATATCCCAGGGTCAAATGGGGAACAGCATCGGGCAGCAGCGGCATGCGCGGGGTTTCCCCGGGGAATTTTTCCCGCAACGTGGTTTTCCCGAAATGGATCATGAAAACCATCTCCTTGGCCATCTCGCCGGTTGTGATCTTGCCGTCGCAGGCATGGGGACGATTGATCGGAGAGGACGCCATCAGGCCGATCGCTGCATTCACGTCAATCTTGCCCCGGTTCTGCTGGAAAAAGTTGAACATGGAAATATCGCGGTTGGATGGACTGAAATTCAGGTCAAAGGGGCTGTTTTGCGGATCGGGGATATATTCCTTGCGCACCTCTGGATCCTTGGCATTGTTTACACACCAGTAGAAATCCGTTGTATCGCCGGGGAACTCCCGGTTGCGGCCGCGCCATAATTTATACTTTTTCGTACCCTGCAGCAGCACAGCGATCTCGTTGCTGCGGGCATCACCGATCAGCCAATCATTTGTATAGAGGCCATTGTTGCGGGTAGTTAGAATGCGCACCACATCATCGACGGAAGCGGCATACTGGGCCGCCTTGCGGATACGATCGGACTGGGGAATGCCGGTGATATCGAAGGCGGTCTGCTGGACCGTGGTTTCACCGATCATGATCCCGGCATCATTGAGATAAAAATCGGTCCCGGAGTGGATGCCGCCGGGAAAAGTCTGGTAAACCAGGCGCTTCCCGCGTTCGGGAGCCACATCGCAAATGACATTGAAATTAACGCCGGTATAGCCATTCCACATGAACATTTGGAAAAAAACCAGATCACCGTCAATGGTCGCCGTGCGGTTGGCCAACAGCCCTGAGCACTTGTGCAGACGGTCAGGAATCTGATCTTCGCCGGCCGGGGGAAAATCGCGGCCGCTGAGCGGTGTTGCGGTTTTGGACAGGGCGCTATCCATCTGTCCCAGGTCAATGGCCGAATTGACAGCCACAATGTCCAATAACTCCATGGGCCCACTTTTGTGTTTCATGGTCACTTTGCGGGCATTCATGCCCTCGGCCATGCCCCGCATCTCCAGCAGGTATTCTTCTTCGTACTGGCGCAGCAGCAGGGCATCGGTCAGCAGCCGCAGTTGTGTCCATCCTTGCACGGGGTTGGCGGTATTCTGCAGTATCGCCAGCTTTTCCATATAGGCGGCGATTTCATCGGCCATTAAGTAGCCATGTTGGAAGCCGCGGGAATAGGGCTTGCCCTCAATATGTAAAAAAATCCAGCCGCGGTCGGTGAAGCGGAAGGCTTGGCCATAACGCCGAATGGTTTCGGCGGGAACAACGGTAGAAATATCTTCAACTTCCTCAAGTTGGATATCATCAAACCATGCCGTGCCGCTGGCTCCGCCGTTGTAGCCAAGGTGCAGGCCGATGCGGTCAGCAGCACGCGTGGCCACAAACACGGTTTCCACTTCGCGCCACTCCGCGGTGGCACCGACTGCCGGCGAATGGTTGGTGAAGGGGAAGGATGCCATGGTCAGGCATGCAGCCACCGGTGTGGGGTAGCGGTCAGCCGGGTTGGTAAAGGCATCAACAGTACGCACCCAGGCACGCAAACGATAAAAACGGCCCACCCGCAGGTTGAGCGGCTCGGAGAAAACGCTGGTTTTTGCGACCTCATTCTGGGAAAGCCTCAAGCTGGCATGACCGGCATGAAACACACCCTGATCTGCGGCCACACGCTCAGACTGTCCTGTAACCCGCCAACCAACCGGTAGCCCCTGGGGTTCGTTCACTTCGAACCCGGGGTTCATCACCGCAACCCGCGCTCCTTCTGCGGCAACGGCTGGCACGGACAGGAAAAGAAAGACAACCAGAACGATTCCCAGTGCTTTAATCATGTGACTCCTTTGTGATGTCAAACGCCTTTATTCCCGACTTTTTTTTATGCGACGCCTACTCGATCTTGCCAATTACGGCGAAGGGCCAGTAGCGGAAAAAAGCCTTGCCGAAGATGTATTTTTGCGGCACCGGACCGAACAGGCGCGAATCCAGGCTGATCCGGCGGTTGTCGCCCAGGACAAAAAACATGCCTTGCGGAATGAGCAGCGCTTTCATGTCGTCGGGAGATTTCATGGCCTCCGGGTTATCGCTGTTCAAAGACTGTTTCAACGGTTTATCATTGATATAAACGTCGCCGGCGCGAATTTCGATAATTTCCTCGGGCAGTCCGATAATACGTTTAACCAGAGATTTTTCAGGTTCGTCTGGTTTGAATAACACCACGATGTCGAAACGGTGCAAGTTTTTCTTGTTGATAGCCAGCTTCGAAATCAGGATACGCTGCTGATCGCAGAGCAGCGGCTTCATGGAATCGCCCTCGATCCTATAGGCCGAAACCACGTAATTGATCAGGAAAAAGGAGATCAGCGCCGCCAGCAGGATATCGATGACCACATATTTGAAGAAATGTTTGAGCCTGTTTGCTGCCATGATAAGCGCATTCTAAGTGAAAGATTCCTTCAAGTCAAGGCAACTCAAATTATCCACCGACCTTGGTGGATTTAATTTGTCTGTCCCCCCTGGGGACGCCGGGCTGCAATTCTCAGGCCTCTTGACCGCCGGGCAATTTCATCTTATAATGGCGCCCTGGGCGATTAACTCAGCGGCTAGAGTGCTACCTTCACACGGTAGAAGTCAGAGGTTCAAATCCTCTATCGCCCATTTTTTAATCATGAAGCCATCACTATTCCGCCCTCGGCAGTTTGCCACCCCGCCCTCCCTGGTACTGGTCCCGTATTTCCCGCAAGACTCCCTGTTCGCCGCCCTGCAAAAACAAGCCCTGCGCCAACAAAATTTTTTGCATTCATCTTTGCTGTGGTTCGAGAACATGGCAGTTATCTGCGGGTTCATCGGTTACCCGCACCTGCTTACGCTTTTACAAATGATCGCCGGTTTGGCGGATAAGGAAATTTATTTTTTGGGATCAGCGGGAGCGATCGCTCGCCGCTTCAAGGAACCGGCAGCCCTGCAAGTGAGCAAGATATATTCCAGCTCAATCCTGAAAAGGTTTTCCAGAAAAAGCAGCTTCCCGCTCAAGGTTTTCCCGGATGGCTCTTTCCCCAGCGTGCCCGGGGTAAGCGTGGACATCATCCAGCGCGAAACACCGTCCTGGTTGGCCGAACAACGGTTGGGAAAAATCGCCATCGTGGAAATGGAGTTGTTCACTTTGCGCTGGTTTTTGCAAAAATCCTTCCATGCCCTGGTGGTGCTCAGCGACCAGGTCGAGCCCTCGGGAATCCGCCCCTTTGCCGAAAAGCAAAAGTTCCAGCGCGAATTCGAGCGCGCGTTCAATTACATCATCAAGCATATCAACTGTGGCTAAAGCGGCAAAACTCGGTCAGAATTTTTTGCGCAACAAGAATATCGCCGCAAAAATCGTCAATGAATTCCTGCCGCAGCCGGGTCCGGTCCTGGAAATCGGCGCCGGTTACGGGATATTGAGCGAGCTGCTCATGGAAAAA
>Ga0209539_1001160_pt1 | contig 14403 bp, 15 predicted proteins | sample BarGraNGADG00312_2_FD_184499 | JGI IMG/M metagenome (GOLD analysis project Ga0209539, IMG submission 184499) | Arctic peat soil microbial communities from Barrow, Alaska - Barrow Graham LP Ref core NGADG0011-312 (SPAdes) (version 2) | ecosystem: Environmental > Terrestrial > Soil > Wetlands >... | reverse complement strand
CATGGCCGCGCACCCTCGCACAGGAGCCGATCAACATCGGCGACGCCAACTATGACCCGCTCTACCCCTACGGATTCGGACTCACCACGGTGGTCACGCCGAAGGTCACGCTCAAGCTGAGCGGCCTGAGGAGCGGCGCCATGAGGCTCGGCAGGAGCGTGACGGCGACGGGCAAAGTGACGCCCACCAGCCTCGCCGGCAGCAAGGTCAAGCTCACCGTGCAGAAGAGGGGCGCCAGGTGGGTCACGCTCAAGAGCGTGGCGCGCACGATCAGCGCCAGCGGCGCCTACAGCTGGAAGTACAAGCCCGCCAGGAGGGGCGCCTACCGCATGCGGGCCACGATCGCCAAGACCGCCGCGCACACGGCCGCCACGACGACGTGGCGCTCGTTCAAGGTGAAGTAACCCGCACCAGAAGAGCCGAGCACGCGGACGAAGGCTCCCGCCGGCAGCTGGCTGGTGGGGGCCTTCTCTGCAGACATCCTGCCCGTCCAGCTCTGCGTGGGGCATGAGGACACTCACGTATTGCCGGTGCCCCTCTATCCCGCTGGTGCCTTCTTCAGTCCCGCGTCGATCTTCTCCGCGTCGACCGAGGCGACCAAAGCGACGCAGGCCCGCCCTCGTCGCTCATGTGATCGCGTCCGCGTACTACTAAGAGTTGTGGCACCCTGAGCGTGGTCCGGGCCGGCTGCCGGGGGTCTCGGCCTATCCGCGAAGCGACGTGGGTCACGCGCCGGAATTGCCAGAACCGACGATTCGACCGTGCGACGCGGCAACTGTCGGTTCTGGCGATTGTGTCACCCCACCAGAACTCCCCGCAGTGCCTCGTCGATCTTGGCCGCCGCCTCTTGCTGCATGTTCGCGGTGCAGTGCGAGTAGATGTCGAGCGTGATCGAGACATTGGCGTGCCCGAGGCGCTCCTGAACGACCTTGGGGTGGACACCCTGGCGAAGAAGCAGCGTCGCATGCGTGTGCCTCAAATCGTGAAGGCGACACGTGAGCCCGGCCTTCTTGAACACCGTGCGGCAGTTGCTGGCGAAGGTGCTCGGCTTCCATGGCTCCCCGTTCGCGCCGGGGAACACGAGATCGAGGCGATTGGACGCTACGCCGGCGACGAGGCGGGCACGTTGCTGAGCTGCGTGGTGGACGCGAAGCGCAGCCACTGTAGACGCCGGCAGGGCGATGGTGCGCGCACCGCGCGCCGTCTTCGGCTCCTTCAAGGTCATCCCGGCTGAGGATTCCTCAAGGGTGCGGCGGATCGCGACCTGACCTTCGGCGAGGTCGACGTCGTCCCAGGTGAGGCCGAGCAGTTCCCCGCGGCGTGCGCCGAGGGTGACGAGGCAGAGTAGCGGGACTGCTACCGTTGTACCCTCGGCAGCCGCCAGCAGCTTGCCGATCTGCTCGTCGGAGAGCGCCGTCATCTCACGCCGCCTGACCTTGGGCAAGGAGGCATCGTCGGTGGGGTTGCGGGAGAGTAGTCGCATGCGCACCGCGTGCTTGAGGGCGCTGTGCAGCACGGCGTGGATTTTGAGCACCGTGGCCGGCGCCAGACCCTTGTCGATGAGCTTCGAGTAGAAGCTCTGCACCTGAGCGGGGCGCAGGGAGGTCAGCTTGACGCCGCCGAGCCCGGGAACGAGGTGGCACTTGAGGATGCCCTTGTAGCGGTCGTAGGTACGCGTCGAGATCCGGTGGCGCACGACGTCCTCGAGCCACGACTCGAGCAGCTCCCGGACGGTCCTCGCGCTGGGCTCGACGAAGGTACCGTCATCGAGATCACGCAGAAGCTTCTGAAGGATCTGCCGCGCCTCCTTCTTGGTCTTCGCGTCTCTGAACACTTGCTGACGCCTGCCGTGTTCGTCGCGGCCGTTCTCGACGATCGCCTGATAGACGCCGCGTTTCTCGTAGTAGTAGATGCGTCCGGTCGCCATTAGGAGTCCTCGGTCGCGGCCTTCTCTGCCTTCCGGCGGCGGTACTCGCGCTGTGACTGTGCCCGGGCGCATTGGACCGAGCAGTACTTCTCGCCGTGGAACTCGCCACTGCCATACTTCTCGCTCATGGGCACCGGAGCAAAGAGCCGCCCGCAGGGTTCGTTGGCGCAGCGCCGGTAGGCGGTGTTGGTGGCGACGTCGTTGAAGAGCTGTAGGGCGAGCGCCTCGTAGGCCGTCGGCTGCGGATCGTCATCCGTCCGCAGATCGGCGTCGCGCAGCTCGAGGCGAAGATGGAAGTCGCCGAGGGCGGCGTTCACCGTCTCTTGTAGGCATACCAGGGCAGCCGTCCCGAGATCCCAGTGCCCATGCCGGAGCATCTGCGGCAGGCCGAGCTCGCCCTCCCACTCTTCACGCGCCTGCTCAAGCGTCCGCCCTCCGGTCAGTGCGTCCCAAACGCGTACCGCGCTGCGCAGGAGCTGTGCGTGCACGCGCATCTCGTCAAGGTGGATGAAGCCGCGGTAGGCGCGCGTCGTCTCCCAGATCGCCGGCTGCCCACGCAGGCGTGCGCGCCTCGCCTCGCTGACGCCGCCGATGAGGGCATCGATCGCGAACAGGTGCGGGGAGAGCTGACCGATGCCCGAAGCCTCGTGCGTGAGACGCCGCGGCAGGCTCTGCCAGTCCGGCTTGCAGAACCAGCCGTGCTGGTGGACGAAGTCGGCCATCGCGAGCGGATCGTCAAGGTCGAGGTCCAGCAGCTCGCGCAGGTACAGCTCTGGCGGCATCTCCTCGAGCCAGGCGTCGCCCGGCTCGCCCTTGGCCTCCCAGTCCACCGCGATCGCGCCGTCACTGAGCATCACCGGGTAGCACGCGACGCCAGGCGCCGGCTGGCGGCCCCCCGGCCACGACGTAATCGCTATCTGTTGTATTCCAGCCACACCGATTCTCCTGTCTACTGACATCTACAAGCTTTCATCACACGAAAGCATAGGCTAGAGAGGAGAAGAAAGCAATGCACAGAGACCCCGAGTACCTGTCCGTGAAGGAGGTGGCGGAGCGCCTTCACGTGACCCCACGGACCATCTACGAGCTCCTCTGGCGCGGTGAGATCGAGGGCGTGAAGCGCGTCGGTGACGCGGTGCGCATCCCCGAGGCTGCGCTGGAGCAGCTGCCCGCCTACGAGCACCGCAGGAAGGAGGCCGGCGATGAGCGCTAACCCGGACACGCCGCGCATCAGCCTCGACGAGATCCCCGGCGAACTCGCGACCGTGAGCGACATCTGCGCCTGGACCGGCGCGAGCAAGAACACCGTCTACGAATGGTGTCGCAGCGGGTTCCTGAAGGACGACGTCGTGCACCTCGGCGACCGGCTGATCAGGGTGCGCAAGACGGCCCTCGCACGGCTCATCGGAGGCGAGCAGTGACAGCTGCACACGACAGGTCCGAGGACCACACGCCGTCACAAGAACCGACCGAAAGGATCCCCATGACTACCCCCACCACCCCGGAGGCTCCGCACATCGAGCCAGCCAACGACGAGCTGTCGTACCTGGCCACACTCGTCAACGACATCAGGAAGCGTGACCGCACCAGCTACATCTGCGTGTCGGAAGAGGCCAGCACGATCCGGCGCACGGACATCGAGCCGGGCTTCGAGGACGACGCAGACTACCGGCGCTGGGCGGACCTCGCCTCGGGGGCGCTGATCATCGAGAAGGGCCTCGTCGACCTCGAGGACGCCCTGTCGGTGCTGGCCCTGATGCATCGCCTGCGGCACATGGCCGAGACCGACGACCGCCGCTACTTCGCCCTCAGCCCGAAGGCGACGCTGCGTGCGCGCTTCGGCTACCCGGGCGAGGGCTGGGAGCTCATGCGCCACGGCGAAGACCGCCCCGGGAATTGCCTGGTGCCAACGGTGCTGGTGACGCGCTCGCAGAAGGGCCGCCATCGCCTCCTCTTCCTGCATCCCGAGGCGTTCGAGATCGGGCGGACGCATCGGTACCGCTATGCCCGGCTCCATCCCCGTGAACTGGAGAACGTGGTCGATGAGCCGCGCGACGATGGCTATGGGCGGGTCTTCGACTGGGTCGACTTCAACCAGATGGAACCTGGGCACGCCCTCTCCTTGAGCAACGCGCTCATCGCCTTCGGCTGGTACGACGACGAGGACTGGTTCGCGGCTCACCCCGGCGTGCCCGTGCGCGAGCGCTTCGTCTGCCCCGGTGAGCTGGCTCTACAGCGCGGAAGTCTGTGGGAGTACGTCGAGGTGCGGCGCCTCAACGGGCTGCTCTGGCGCGTCCTGCTGCACGACGGGGAGAGTCCCGACGGTGTGGGCTACCCCAGCACGGGCTCCATTGCGCCCGAGCGCTATGCCCCGTCGCGGCTCTATCCCTGCCACGGCCTGCGCTGATCCGCATGCCATACCGCACGCGGGGCGTGCTCATCCGGCGCCCCGCGTGCCTCCTCAAGGAGACTCCTGATGAACTCTGACGCACCGCATCAGAAACGAGGTCAGCCATGACCGACCCAGCCGCTGTGCAGACCTTCCTCGACCGCCTCGAAGGCGTCGAGCAGACTGGCAAGCACGAGTACCGCGCCCTCTGCCCGGCGCACGACGACGAGAATCCCAGCCTGTCGATCACCGTGACCGATGACCGCCTGCTCATCCACTGCCATGCCGGCTGCACCTACGAGCAGGTCGTCGTCGCCATGGGGCTCAGTTCCCGCGACCTGTTCTTCGGAGCCGCCGGCGTGACCCTCGAGGACTACGCGGCCGCCAAGGCGATCCCCGTCGCGTTCCTCGAGGGGTTAGGCCTCGCCACACGCAAGAGGAACGGGCTGAATCGTCTGCGCATCCCCTACCTCGACGAAGCCGGCGTTGAGGTCGCTGTGCGTTACCGCATCGCTCTCGAGGGCCCGAAGCGCTTCATCTGGAAGACCGGCGACTCGCCGCAGCTCTACGGGCTCTGGCTTCTCGCTCGGGCACGGCAGGCTGGGTACGTCATCCTGGTCGAAGGCGAGAGCGACTGCCACACCCTCTGGCACGCGGGCGAGCCCGCGCTCGGCCTTCCCGGGGCGAACACCTGGCGCGAGGAGTGGTGCCAGTACCTCGAAGGGATGGAAACGATCTACGTCGTGCACGAGCCGGACAGTGGTGGCGGCGCCCTGCTGCGCCGGTTGGCGGACTCCGCCATCGCCTCGCGCGTGCGCGTGATGTCGTTTGCAGTTGAGGCGAAGGATCCATCAGCGCTCTACCTGCAGGACCAAGACGGCTTCTCGGCTGCGCTTGCGGAGCTCAAGAGAGAAGCGGTTCCGCTGGCAGAGATGAGCCTGGAGGAGTCGGTCCGGCCTTTCATCCAGCTGAACGACCGCGCGCTACGTGACATCTGTGCCCCCGCGGTCGCAGAGCTTAACCGCCTGAACGACCCCACCGGGTCGACCCCCCGCCTCTACCGGCACGGGACCGACTTCGCGCTGCTCCGCGGCGAGGATGGCCCCTTGCGCCTCGAGCCGGTGGACGCCGACCTTATGCGTGCCCTTATCGACGATGCCTGCGACTTCTGCCGGATCACGAAGTTCGGCGCCGTGTGCTATCCGCCGCCGCGGGACGTCGCTGTGAACGCGATGAAGCTCGGCGACTGGCACCTGCCGAGGATCGTCGGGGTCACCGACGCGCCGCTCTTGCGCCCCGACGGAACCATCCTCGACGCCGAGGGCTACGACGAGGCGACGGGGCTCTTCTACCGGCCCCAGCCGGGGCTGGTCGTCCCGCCCATCCCTGAGTCGCCAAGCGCGGCCGAGCTTGCGGCGGCGCGCGAGGTGGTACTCGATGTTTACCAGGACTTTCCCTTCACCGCGCAGGCCGACCGCGCCAACGCCATGGGCCTCGCGATCACGCCCCTCGTGCGCCCGGCGATCGGCGGCAGCGTGCCGCTCGCCCTCGCAACCTCCGCCCAGCACGGCATCGGCAAGGGCCTGCTGACGCGCATCCCGGCGCTCATCGCCTTCGGATCGGAGCCGTCCGAGACGGCGCTCCCCGGCGCTGAAGAGGAGGTGCGCAAGAAGCTCACATCGATGCTCGTCCGCGGCGACCGCTACGTCTTCTTCGACGAGGTCGCCCAGACGATCGACAGTCCCGCCCTCGGCGAGGCGATCACGACGCCGGTGTGGTCGGACCGCCGCCTCGGTCACACCGAGATGCTCGAGCTGCCGGTGCAGGTCACCTGGGTAGCGACCGGTATCAACCTGCGCGTTGGCCGCGACTTCAACCGCCGCGTCTACGTGATTGCGATGGCCTCGAAGGACGCCCGCCCCTGGCTGCGCACCGGCTTCTGCCACCCCGACCTGCCCGCCTACGTGCTGGGGCAGCGCGGCGAGCTGATCGCCGCCCTACTCACTATGGCGCGGGCCTGGTGGGCTGCGGGCCAGCCCAAGGCCGACTCACCTGTGCTCGGCAGCTTTGAGGCGTGGTGTCGCACGGTCGGCGGCATCCTCGCCCACGCCGGCGTGGAGGGCTTTCTCGGCAACCTCGAGCGCATCCATGAGGAGATGGACGAGGAGGCGACCGAGTGGCGCCGCTTCCTCGCCGCCTGGCTTGACCACTACGCACTGCTCGCGGTCACCGTCGCCGACCTCATCTTCGACCTGGAGGTCTACTTCAAGGAAGTGCTCCCCGAGGCCGTGGCGGACGCGATGGATCCCACCAGGGGGAGTACCCGCCACCGGCTCGGAAAGGTACTCCGCGCCCACTCCGGTCGCCCCTACGGGCCCGACAACCTCGTCCTTGAGCGTGGCCCCAATGACCCGCATCTCAAGGTCGCCACCTGGCTCGTGAAGCAAGTGTAGGCGATGAGGGAGACGACACAACCGATACCCGCACGACTCCCCGCCATGAAAATCGCTGCAAATCGCAGGTTTGCGGGGAGTGCGGGGAGTGCGGTGGGAGCTCAAGGGTGTGAGCTTCGTAGTTTCAGGCGGCAGAAATCTGCACAGCAAGGTGGGGAGCGCGGAGCATTCCCGCAACTCCCGCAAACCCCGCTCGACGCGAGGGTGCAGCACGCGGCTTTGCAGAGCACGCCGGGTGGTGAGCGCGGCATCTGCTCCGTCCTGACTCGCATGGGCACGGCCTATCACGAGGGGGGACACGCCGTCACGGCCTATGCGGTGTGGCCGCAGCATCCGGTCGAGTTCGCGACGATCATTCCTGCGGACGGCTACCTCGGCATGGTCCGCCCTGCCGAGCAGGACGACAGCTGGCGAGCCGACGTCGAGGACGAAAGCATGGCAGCCGCCCTGGCCGCCGAGTCGGAGACGGTCATCTGGCTCGCCGGGTACGCAGCCGAAGCTCGGTTCCTGGACGGCATCGCCGACACCGCCTATCGGTTCGATCGGACCGACGACTCCCTCGGCGCTCTGGACGCCTCCGCCGACACCTGGGACGGCGAGGCCAAGCCAATCCACCACGTCTACGCCTACTGGGACAGGACCCGCGAGCTCCTCAGGTAGCCCGAGGTATGGCTGGCGGTCGCCCGCGTGGTCGGGGCACTCCTGCGTCGCGACGTGCTCTCCGGCCGCGAGATCGAAGCGATCGTCGTGGAGGCCGGAGTCGAGCCCGACCCCTACCGAGTGCCGCTCTTCGCTCCCGGCGATGAGGACGAAGAGGGCGAGGCCTTCTCATGGGATCGCTGGTGATGGCCCTCGGTCTCGTCGTGGCCGCATCGTCTCGGTCGCCGCCCGCGGGGTCGTGGCATCGATCAAACCCGACCGCTTCAGCGGTCCGTCAAAGGAGAAAGACGATGACGACATGTCCTTTCAAGAAGGCGATAGCCGTGCAGGAGATCCTGCGCGGCGGCGGCCACACCGTTGACGAGGGGCTCGCCTGGTTTGAGCACATCGAGGCCTATCTTGCGTGTGACGAGGGGCGCTGCACATGGTGGACGGGCGTCGAGCGCGGCGCCGCCCCCTTCAGACGATAGCCCAGTTCAGATGATGAGGCCCGCTGCCCTTCGGGGTGGCGGGCCTCGCCGCGTACGGGGCGGAGGAATGGCCCCTCGGCCCCGTGGCGTGTCGCGTAGGACGCGCTCCGCACCCTGGTCTGGTCCCGAGTCGCCCGCCCCGCAGAACTCGGACGCTAGTACAGCCTCGGACAGAGTGCCGGCGTTTCGCACATCTTCGTGCTAGGGTCGCGATAACGAGCATGGTCGTGACGGCGGGGGGTAATGCATGCGCGACATCACGGAGATCTGGCAGCGCATCAAGGCGCACCAGGGCGAGGAGTTCAGGACGAAGACCGGCCTGCCCTTCACCTACGACGTCGCCGGCAACACGATCGTGGTCAGCCGCTCGCCCACGTATCCCTTCCCCTCCAGCCAGTTCGAGAAGGCCCTCGAACGCGTACCCGTCGACGGTCCCAACGACCTGCACGATCTACGCGCGCCGTCGTACCTGTGGGCGATACTCCATGACCCACGCATCCGCCTAAACGACTGGTGAGGAGTGGACTACCTGCGTTCCCAACCAAACGTGACTTATTGCCACCAATGACGCGCCTGGTCTCATGGAACCTCCACGGCGCGAACGTCCCGGGTCGCGCCAGCATGGAGCAGCAGGCGCGGGCTTGGGACTGCGCTCGTGCGCTGGGGGCCGACGTCATCCTGGCGCAGGAGGTCCGGGCGTCGGCCATCCCCAACTGGGACGATTGGACGTTCGTAGCCGGTGAGCATGGCCGTTTCCGCAAGACCTGGGACTGGGGCTCGGTCATCGCAGCGCGGAACGAGTTCGGGCTGACGCAGCACAGGGATTCGTTGGACGATCCCTGGCTCGCACAGCTCTACGACTTGGTGCTCGTCGGACGGATCGACTTGGGAGGCAGCTCCCTCGTGGTGGCGAGCATGCACACTGCGGCGGTTTCGGTCCGCGACTGGGTAGCGAAGTACGCGACTTCACTTCACCTGAGTGAAGAAGAGATGAGTGCCCTGCGCCGACCCGGCTGCAAGGAGCCGCCGTTCCTGAACGATCTCGCCTTCGAAGCGCTGACGCGGACCATCGGCGAGGGCCAGTCCATTGTCTCCGGAGACTGGAACACCTGTCGCAAGTACGCGGGCGGCCCGGGATTCTTCGAACGAGCGAAGTCGCGAGGGTGGATCGAATGTCATCAGGGGCCTGAGGAGCAGTCGTACTTCAGCAAGCGTTCCGGTGCGTATCAGCTCGATCATGCGTTCACGGACGCTCGCACGGCTGCGTCCGGGGTTGCGTGTCAGATCCGCGCTTCGGACGAAGTCCGCGCCCTGAGTGACCACGCGCCGCTCGTCCTCGACGTCGGGACGACGCGAGTCTGAGTCCTGCGAGCGTGCGTCGAACACGCCACCGGCGTCATGTGAACTTTGGCCGTACAACTGTGTGCGGCAGCTACTTCTCCGGCCTTCCTCGGCGCTTCTGGGGGTATCAGGTAAGTCCGTCGTCGGTCGGCTTGCCGGCGAGCTCCCGCAGCAGCTCGAGTCCCTCCCGCAGCAGCTCGACGTGCCTCTCCAGGGCGTGAGCGATGCGCTCCAGCACGCCGAGTAGGCGCGGGTCGCTCATGGCCGCCCCTTCGGGTAGCGCAGCCAGCGGACCTCAGCCCGGAGCTCGTCGCGCTCCCGCTCTGCGACCTTGGTCCGGGCGCGCTCCTGCTGCATTCTGTCGACCGCCACGAACTGGGCCTCACGGGCCGCCTTCGATTCCCGTTGCAGCCGCCGCACCTCTTCCTCTAGCAGGTCGATGTGCTCGTCGTCCCAAGACAGGGGCGAGCGGGGCTGGCGGCGACAGTGGGGACGCCAATCCGCCAGGGCTCGGTCGAGTTCGGTGTCGAGCCCCCAATGCGTGGCCAAGGCGCGCGTCTTCGCCAGCATCGACTCGGCATGCTCAGCGCGGATCTCGGCCTTTTCGCGAGAGTCGAGCACGTTATCGAGGCGTCTCCGCAGTTCGAGCACCTCCTCCCTGCGCTCGGCGAGCTCGGCGAGGTAGCGACGAGTGAGCGGGGTGCGATCAGGCTGGTGTTCGTCGCGATAGATTTCCTCCCAGAGCCTGCCCGCGAGCACCAGCGCCTTGCGCCCCTGCGCGTCGAGTCCCTCAAGGGCATGGAAGGCTTCGTCTAGATCGAACACGGCGGCTCCTCGGGCGGCTGTACGGACGTACAGGAGAGAGCGCTTCTGTGAGCCGATCATTGAGGAGCCGGCCGTGGCCGGACATCGCTTATTGGGTTAGTTGCGAAAGGTGCGCTTGTGGGCCTGGGGGCACCGTTTCGGGAGCAGATGGTTGCGGATCGGGTTGCAGACTACTTTCTCGGCCGCCTCAGGTAGGTGCCACCCCTGGGGATTGCGCTGCAAATGGCCCTATTACGAGATGGGGTCGCTGAGAGTGACCTCCGCCCTGCCAGGGCGGATACAGGGGTCTTATCGCTATCGCACCTATTCGAAAGAGGGACGCAACCCGGCCCCCACTGACCCACTATTTCTCTGACTCCCGTACTTCACCTGACGACGCTTGTCGTCATACCCAGGGTGGAGATGCACGCCCGAACAGGGTGGAGATTGGTCTCCTGGGTCGCTTTCGTCGCTGGGCTCCGACCAAGGCGTGTGCGATAGGCGCTGAGACCCAGGAGACCATAGAGACCGAAGCGTGCGACAACCCGCGTCCCGACGTGGGCCAAGCGTACAAGCCCACACACGACGACCAGAGCCCGGAGATAGGGAGCGAACTACTGCGCGTATCTTGCGGCTTCGACTTCGTATCAACCGACCACGCCGGCGTACTACAGCGACACATGCGACATACAACCACGGGTGGAGAAACACCACGCATGTGACGATCTCTTCTCCACCTCATGGCTGAGGGCCATGCGAGACCTGCAGGGATCTCCCCTATGCGTGGAGAATGGTGGACAGGTGTACCGTGTGTGGGCGCGCCGCTGTGCGGTGGCTGAGCCAAGCAAGCGGGTGGACGGGCATGGAGGACTACGAGACTAGAGGTCGCTGGTGGAGACCGGAGGAGCCTGAGAGGGACGTGGCGGGCACCCTCCGCTTCTCCAACCAGAAGGGCATCGCCCTGGAGCTCGACGGCGTCTTCATGACCAAAGAGCACTCGTGGTTGCACGTCGATGACGTCGGAGATCCGATTCTCCTGAACGGCATCTCAAACAACGGTTCGCGCATGACCCTCGTCGATGCGCAGCGCACCGGCACTGTCCGCTCCTCTTCCGGGTACGACCGAGAGTCGTACACGATCCGGTACGTGCTAAGGGGAGCATGTATAGAGCGAGAGGAGGATCTGTCCTTCGATGGCCATCGACTCTGGTACACGGGCCTTCCCGAGTGGTGGTCGCGGACAGGTCTGCACTCGCAAGGCCCAATCGAGCTCGACGACGCCGGCCATCGGACCCTTCGTCTCGGCTACACCGACCAAGACCCTTTGACCGTCAGACTCGCAGATGCCGAGCTCTCAGTCATGCTGGCTTGGAGCGATTCTGGATCGCGCCCGCGCCGGCATGTCGAGATTCGCGAGGATGTCCTTCTGAGCATCCGTACTGACGACCCGCTTACCCTTGACAAGTGGAGTGAGCGCTACGAAGGCCCGCTGCGAGAACTCCTCACGCTGGCCACTGGGCGACCAGCTCTCCTAAGCCGATTGATGGTGGAGAGCCCGACCATCCTCCGGGAGCTCAGCGGCCACTCCTGCCGCGTGCCGTTGGAGATCGACCGACCGCAGCATGAACCCAGCGAGCTGTCGTCTGCATGGTCTCCGATGGACATGCTCTTCTCGCTTGACGAAATCGCCTCCGATTTGGGAGGTGTGATCCAGCGCTGGCTGGATGTCCGGGAACGCTACACGCTCGCCCGTCAGCTCTACTTCAGCGCTCGGTATGCCCCCTACATGTATAAGCAGACCGAGTTCGTCAATCTCGTGCAGGCATGTGAGAGCTACCACGCGATTCGCCTAAAGAACCGTGGACGAAAGTCACCCGAGGCTCACGCTCAGGCGGTCGGCGAAGTGCTCGCGGCGATCCCGGACAAACATATCGAATGGGTCGAACCGCGGCTTGAAGCCAGGTCGCGGATCTCCCTGGAGGACCGCCTGCTGTTCCTTTGTCACGAACACGAGGACATCATCCGGCCCTTGCTGGGGAGCGTCGAGAGCTTCTGTCGTCGCGTCGTTGCCACGCGCCACTTTCTCACTCACGGCACGAGAAGATCGACCGATGTCATCACGGACATGAGAGAGATCCTGTTTGCAGACTGGGTGCTACGCATCCTCTTCGAGGCCTGCGTTCTTGGCGAGCTAGGCATCATTACGCCTGCTCGCATCAACCCCTTCGAAGGGACATCCCGATACGAGCATCTGCGGACGCATCCGCTTGAGCTATAGGGCATCTCCGTTCCCCGCTGCCAACGCGTCGATGAGGAACATGCAGCGCCTCGCTCCAAAGAGCGAAGGGCTCGGCCAGAACAAGCAGCCTCAGTTCATCCGACACGTGGTGTAGCATCCGTGCTGGCGGACGATTGCCGTCTGCCGTCTTCGTGCCAGTCCGCCGGACGGGAGGGGTTCCATTGGCTGTCGGACACCTGTGCACCGATCGCCTCAGCGCGGCGACGTGAGCAGCCATCTCACACCTGCTGAGTTCGTCAAGAAGTGGGCTGGCAACACGCGCACCGAGCGTGCCGCGTCGCAGGAACACTTCATCGACCTGTGCCGCATGCTCGGCGTGCAGACGCCGAACGAGGCCGATCCGACCGGCGACGAGTACGCCTTTGAGAAGGGCGCGGAGAAGAGTGCCGGCGGTGACGGCTTCGCTGACGTGTGGAAGCGCGGCCACTTCGCCTGGGAGTACAAGGGCAAGCACAAGGACCTGAAGGCGGCCTATCAGCAGCTGCTGCAGTACCGCGAGGCGCTGGAGAACCCGCCGCTGCTCGTCGTCTGCGACCTCGACCGCTTCGAGATCCATACCAACTTCACGAACACGGCGGCTGATGTCCACTCTTTCGACCTCAAACGTCTCCTTGCTAACCCCGCAGAGCCGTTGCGGCTGCTGCGCGCCGTCATGCAGCATCCTGAGGAGTTGAAGCCCGGCAAGACACGAGACGAGTTGACCGCCAAGGCGGCGAGCGAGTTCGCCTCTCTGGCCGAACGCCTGCGAGCCCGAGGCCACGATCCGCTGGACGTCGCCCACTTCCTCGACAAGCTGCTCTTCTGCATGTTCGCCGAGGACGCGGGGCTGCTGCCGGCTGATCTTCTGCGCCGCCTCGCGGGCGCAGCCCGTGATGACCCCACCGTGTTCGCGGACGGACTCCGCGACCTGTTCACGAAGATGGCAGAGAAGGGCGGCCTCTTCGGCGCGGAGCGCATCGACTGGTTCAACGGCGGTCTCTTCGACAGCGCCGCGGTGCTACCGCTGACCGACGAGGAGATCGCGCTCATCGACCGCGTCTCCCGGCTCGACTGGTCGCAGGTCGAGCCGGCCATCTTCGGCACCCTCTTCGAGCGCGGCCTCGACCCCAGCAAGCGTACGCAGCTCGGTGCTCACTGCACCGACCGGGCCGCGATCATGCGCCTCATCGACCCGGTGCTGCTGACCCCGCTCCGGCGCGACTTCGAGGACACCTGCGCAAAGGTCGAGGCCCTGCTGGCCACGGGCAAGGTGGTCACGGCGAAGACGCCGGCTGCGAAGAACCCGCTCTCGGTCTTCAACGCCTTCCTCGACCGCCTGCGCGCGGTGCGCGTGCTCGACCCCGCATGCGGCTCGGGCAACTTCCTCTACCTTGCTCTGCTCGCCCTCAAGGACCTTGAGCGGGAGGCCATCCTCTGGGCGTCGCTCACGCTCAAGGTGCCGCTGCAATTCCCGCACATTGGTCCCGCGGCGGTGCTCGGCATCGAGCTCAATCCCTATGCTGCAGAGCTCGCACGGGTCGTCATCTGGATCGGGGAGATCCAGTGGATGCTCGCCAACGGCTTTGCCTACTCACGTGACCCGATCCTCAAGCCGCTCGACACGATCGAGCAGCGTGATGCACTCCTCGACCTCAGTGATCCGGAGCACCCGGCGGAGGCAGCTTGGCCGAGGGCCACGGTCATCATCGGCAACCCGCCCTTCCTCGGCGGCAAGCTGATCCGCAGCAACCTGGGTGACGAGTACGTGGACACGCTCTTCAAGGTCTACGACGGGCGCGTTCCCCGTGAGGCGGACTTCGTCTGTTACTGGCACGAGAAGGCCCGAGCGATGGTCGAGTTCGGCAGGGTGTCGCGAGTCGGACTACTGGCGACACAGGGGATCCGCGGCGGAGCGAACCGACGCATCCTCGAACGGATCAAGCAGAGTGGAGACATCTTCCTGGCCTGGCGGAACCTGTCAAGCCGAATGAGACGGTCGTCGCTGGTATTTAGTGAGCAACCTCCTCTGTGTCGGGCTTGTTGATCCACGCGGCCTTGGGCAGCGCCGGTGGCCGCGGCGG
>Ga0209539_1001159_pt1 | contig 14409 bp, 9 predicted proteins | sample BarGraNGADG00312_2_FD_184499 | JGI IMG/M metagenome (GOLD analysis project Ga0209539, IMG submission 184499) | Arctic peat soil microbial communities from Barrow, Alaska - Barrow Graham LP Ref core NGADG0011-312 (SPAdes) (version 2) | ecosystem: Environmental > Terrestrial > Soil > Wetlands >... | reverse complement strand
ATGCTCTGCCACAGCTAAACACACTTCGTTTTGGCAATGATCATACCGAAGGACTAAAACTCAACAGACCCACTCCTTTTGCACATGCTGCCGATAACGATCTTGCCGTTGGTCTGTTTGTCGATTACCTGAGTCACAGCCGGGTATGGAAAAACAGCCTGGTAATAATAGTTGAAGATGATGCTCAAAATGGTCCGGATCATGTGGATGCCCATCGCAGTACAGCTTATCTTGCCGGCGGATTTGTTAAAAGTGGATTTGTGGATCATACTTCATATACCACAGCATCTCTGCTTCGCACCATAGAGCTGATCCTCGGATTACCACCGATGAGTCAGTACGATGCTCCTGCAACTCCAATATGGAGGTGCATGAATAATACTCCTGATCATCCTGCTTTTACAGTAAGACCTTGTAATATAGATCTGAATTTAAAGAATCTTGCACAGAATCAATGGCAGAACAAAAGCGAGGAGTTTGATTTTTCAAAAGAGGATATGGTGAGTGATGTTGAATTCAACGAGGTTATATGGAAAGCCGTAAAAGGAATTGAATCCCAGTGCCCACCAACTGTACATGCGGCATTTTTCAGACCGGATAATAAAAAGGATAAAGATTAAGGGAATCCATCCCTTCACCTAAACTGTGTAACATCTCCAATTGCCCGTAGGGCATATAGTAGAAAAGGTGCGAACCAATGATCCGCACCTTTTAATTATACAGCGCCAATCTTAGATTGACGATTTTACTTTAATTTAAATTCCACAGGTACCATTATCTGAACGGGTACCGGCTTGCCTCCCTGGCTTCCGGGTTTCCAGTCAGGCATGCTGCTTATGACTCTTCTGGCCTCAGCATCAAGCAGAGGGTGTACAGGTTTGCTGACCACAACATCTTTCACTTTCCCTTTAGCGCTTACTGTAAAATTAACAAGAACTTTCCCGGTGATTTTTTCTTTAACAGCTTCTCCGGGATATTTTAGATTGGCAATTATCCAGGCTCTCATGGCATCATTCCCGCCTCCGGGAAATTGAGGCATTTCTTCAACTACAACAAATACATCCTTATCAGCATCAGGTCTTTTTTCACCATTCTTAAAAGTTGTAATCTCAATAACACCATTCCTCCCCTTTTCTCCATATTTATCTGCCGCATATTCATCCTTAAGGACATTCATGGATTTTATATCTTCAGTCTTAATCTTCGACATACCATCCTTTTCATTTACAACACCATCAATAACATAAAGAGGTTTTTCCCCATTCTCCGACCTAATACCTGATTCTACTGGTGGCGGAGGCGGAGGTGGCGGCGGAGGTGTACTGATATTTACATTTAAATATTTTATTGTATCCTGAACCATCTCGATTCTCATTTCTGATGTAAAATCCGGTTTTAGAACCTTCGATTTAAATCCCACAAAAGAGACAACAAATAATCCGTTATCAGGTACATTGTCAATCTTAAAACTGCCTGTGACATCTGCTGAAGTGCCTAAAGTAGTTCCTTGTACTAAAATTGTTGCTCCCGGCAGCGGGGTTCCATCATTCTGTATAATTGTTCCCTTGACAGATTTTTGTTGTAAAGAGGTAGCTGAAATAATTTTCCCTGAGCTTTCATCTACATAATTATATTTGTAGTCGGGCTTAGCAAATGCGTATAACACAATTGCAAAAACAGGAAGAATAAAAAGTATCTTCATCTTCCTGTAAGGTGAATTTATTATTTTTTTCATCATGTTAAATCTTTTTTTGTTAAGTGAGTAATTAAAAGAATTAGCCAGACTGACGACAGGAAAGCCGGCAATCTGATTTAAAAGAGCTGCCCTGTAAATTGCCGGATCGGATGTTCGCTGCAGCGCCACCTCATCGGCAAGATATTCATGGTTTTGCCTTATGAACCGGATATAGATCCAGACAAGAGGATTAAACCATTGCATCATACAAAGCATCTCACCAAGCAACAGATCGAACCAGTGCTTCTGCCTGATATGTACCAGTTCATGATTCATGATCTCCTTAGTTTCAATGTCTGTAATTGAAGGATTGACAAACACATAGGAGAAAAATGAAAATGAAGAGGTATAATCGGTGGTCCTGATCAGTTTTGCCGGATGTATTTTAATAATCTCTGATCTTCTAATGGCTCTGAGAACCGATCTGCCTTGTCTTAACATTATAATCAGAACAAATAAGACTCCCGACACATATAAGAACAGTGACATTAATTTGAGATACAGAATAATGCTGCCGGATGAACTTTGAATTTCCCCGGCAATCGCATTTTCGATCTGAAAAGTTCTTATGGCGGGCAGAACAACTAAATAATGTATTGAAATCAGCGGAAACAAAAAGGAAGTCAGAATACCTGCTATAAGATATATCCTGTTTATTACAAAAAACCTTTCATTTCTCAGGAAAAGTATGAATACCAGAGTAAAACCTGTCAGCCAGGCTACTGATTTAAGCAAGTACAATGCAAATGTCTCCATCACTTTCTTTTTCTATTATTCGACAATTCTTTCCTGGTATCTTCCAGTAACTCGTCAAGCTCTTTGACGGTCATATCTTTTTCACGCGCAAAGAATGTTGCCATTGCCGGAAAAGAGTTGTTGAAATAACCTTCCATCAGTCCGAATAACTGGCTCTTTGAGTAATCACTTTTAGATACCAGCGGATGATACAGATGTACATTCCCATAAGCTTTATGACCAACATACCCTTTTTTTTCAAGTACTCTCAATACCGTTGATACCGTATTGCGGGCTGGTTTCGGGTCGTGAAAGCTATCGCGGATATCTTTTACAAGACCATCTTTCATGTCCCATAATATCTGCATTACCTGTTCTTCTGCTTTTGTTAACTGCATTGTTTTAAATTTGATGTCTTGCGGTCCTGCAGTCGTGCAGTCCTGCGGTCTTTACTTTTGTCTTTTTACTTTTATCTTTTATCTTTTTTGTCAATCCTTCGAAACAAAGATATGACTATTTTTATAGTCACGCAAATATTTTGCAATAAAAATGACTATTTTTTTAGTCGCCTATCGTAATGTTTTGATTTTTAGTCTTTAATAATAATTATATCTCCATTATAAGTTCTTCAGATACAACAATGCCCCCTCTGGCGCTATGCGCCATCTCCCCCAGAGGGTGAGAAAAAACTCGGGTAAAAGCAGATTTTCTCCCCCCTTGGGGGGAGTGGCCGAAGGCCGAGGGGGTGCCTGGCTATTATTGGTGAAACCGCTCTGAGGTTTTTTTATAATTGTTACCTCAAATGCTCGCAAAGGCTTTTTTTTACTAATTTGCATCAGATATTTTTTAAAAATTTATTATATGAGAAGAAACATTATTTTATCATTATTCTGTGCAGCAGCAATGCTGATAATGCTCCCTTCCTTTGGTCAGAAGCCAAATAAACTCACCAGAAAAGAGAAGAAAGAAGGTTGGGTTCTGTTGTTCAACGGAAAAGATTTTAAAGGCTGGAGACAGTGCAATGGAACAGCTATGCCGAAAAACTGGATCATAGATAAAGGTACCATGGAGGTATTTACAATGGAAGGGAAGAAACCCGGGGAGGGTTCTGACGGGGATATCGTATTTGGTGATAAGAAATTTAAGAACTTTGTGTTATCAATTGAATGGAAGGCAAGTAAAATGGCAAACTCAGGAATCTTCTATGACGTCAGAGAGGTTCCGGGACAACCTGTATATTATGCCGCTCCTGAAATTCAGATACTCGACAATGCCGATGCCACCGACAATAAAGTACCCAGTCATCTCGCCGGTTCTTTGTACGATATGATTGCTGCCGATCCCAAGACCGTACATCCTGCAGGTCAGTGGAATACAATAGTGGTTTCCGTAATAAATGGTAAAGTAACTCATATGCAGAACGGAGTAAAGGTTTGTGAGTACGAATTATGGACCCCGGCATGGGATCAAATGGTCGCCAACAGTAAATTCAAATCTTTCCCCGGATTCACCGAAGGAATAGCCAAAGAGGGTTTTATCGGACTTCAGGATCACGGCTATCCGGTATGGTTCAGAAACTTAAAGATCCGCGAGTTTTAGACTTTTCTCCTTTGTGTTCCTTTGAAAAAGAGAACAAAGTGAAATTCCTCACAGCACATCCTGAATTCAGTTATCAGCAACAATTTCTTCGTGATATGCCCGGAGAAGTATGGACTCTTTTTGGAAAATAAAAACCAGGAGAAGTTTTAGCGACGTGGACCCGTATTAAATGCGAAGCCCTCCTACGCTATCCCTCGACAGGCTCGGGATTTGCTTCGGAGGGCGAAGGTGGGTTGTACTGGAATCGAACCAGTGACCCCTACCCTGTCAAGGTAATGCTCTAAACCAACTGAGCTAACAACCCTTAATTAAATGAACATTTGAGTAATTTGCTCTAAATCTCCCGATAACTATCGGGATGAGCTAACAACCCTTATGGGCGGTAAAAATAATAATTTTATTCATTCATTTTGCTTACTGCCGGCAGATTGTTAATTCCGATTTTCATATCTTTCAGAGAAAATAAATTGCTACCCTGAATCAGTTACTTATCTTGTTAACCTTAAAGAATATGCAAACAAAATCAGGCAATAATCCGGTTCATTTATAACTTTTCGTTCTAATCCGTATTCTAATCGGCTGGCACTTTCTTTATGAGGGTGTAACAAAAGTTATTGCAGAAAACTGGAGCTCAGCATCTTACCTTGCAGGATCTAAATGGATTTTTGCTCCTGTTTTTCACTGGATGGCAGGATATTCCGGTATAATTTCGGTTGTCGACTTTTTGAATACCTGCAGATGGAAGCTATCTTTGGGTAAATAAAAACCTTATCGAACTTTTTGTTTTAACTGCTTTTATTTTTCTCCCTCCCGGCTACTTGTATGGCCTCGACCGACTCTATTACAGATGGAGAGAAGAAAAGGCCAGAAAACCGGTGCCGGATTTGCCAGTTGGCACTAAAAAGGGGATTGAACGTCGCGAAGCGATAAGAGACCGGAGTAAGATGAAGTTCTTTTCTGACTGCGGTATCGGCCTCGACTTTCAGAAAGGAATCGCCATGTCGCTTGCTGCTGATTTTGATGCCCTTTATTGCCAGGGAGAAATTACCGATCGCTGGACAAACGAGAAATATGACGATGGCACGGGTAAAACCGTTGCACAGCGTATGGAATTGATACGTAAGGGGCTTGAAGAAATAAGAAGTCACGGAAAACCTGCCGGGATCGGTGCACACAGAATTGAGGCAATAAAAGTTTGTGTTGAATTTGGGTTAAAACCTGATTTCTGGGTAAAAACAAGTCACAATCATGATTACTGGTCAGCACAGAATGCCGGTCCATGGAAAGATAATATGTTCGATTATGATCCGGAAGAAACTATCCGGTTCATGGCTACACTTAAAGAACCCTGGATTGGTTTCAAAGTTCTGGCCGCCGGAGCTATTTCTCCCGAAGTAGGGTTAAAATATGCTTTTGCCAATGGCGCCGATTTTGTCTGCCTGGGGATGTATGACTTCCAGATAGTCGAAGATGTTAATATTGCGCTTGATGCTTTCGAAAAAGCAAAAGATCGCTCTCGTCAATGGATGGCGTAACGTTTTGAAGTACTGGATTATTCTGTTTGGACAAGTAACCGTTATTCATGTTCTGCAAGCCTTTCAAGGAGCTTAAAAAGCACTTTTTTGTTTGATTCGATTAACTGTTTATTGGTTAGAATCTCCTTTTCAGTTTGTACATATTTCCCTTTCAATAATTCGTTTCTGCCATTATCAATCATTTGCTGAAGAGAACTCAGAGTGAGTTCCAGATGAAATTGCATTGCCAGCACTTTCCCATTATAAATATATGCCTGATTTCTGGTTCCATCGGAAAAGGCTATATGGATTGCATGTTCAGGTAGGTCAAAAGTATCATCGTGCCAGTGAAAAACTTTTAACCTGCGTCCCATTCCTGAAAATAAATTGGCTGATTGGGCATCATGATCCAATTCTATATCAAACCATCCGATTTCCTTTTCTTTGTTCTGATATACTTTTGCACCAAGCGCAACTGAGACTAACTGCGATCCCAGACAAATACCTATAACTTTTTTACCTGCCTTGATAGCTTGTCTGATAAATTTTTTTTCATCTGCCAGCCATGCATATTGTTCTTCATCATGAACACTCATCGACCCTCCCATTACAATAAGCCAATCAAAATCAGAGATTTCCGGGAATGTTGCTTTTTCAAAGAATTTGGTGGAAGTAAGTGAGTGACCCGAGACAGAAATCCATTCTTCGATACTGCCTAACTCTTCAAAATCTACATGCTGAAAATAATGTATTCGTAATTTATTCACAACTATGAACATTTGTGATTTCTGGAATGTGATTTACTGCCAAAGTACAGTAAATCTATGGAATTCAATTCCAGTAACCTATTTAAGATACTTACTTATCAGATCAAGTAATTGCATTCTATCCGTTGGCTTTGAAATGTAATCATTGCATCCGGATTCAATTGATTTTTCGCGATCCCCTATCATAGCATAAGCTGTATTTGCAATTATCGGTATTACCTTGTTTTTCTCCCTTATCCGTCTGGTAGCTTCATATCCATCTATCCCCGGCAATTTGATATCCATTATAATTATGTCAGGCTTCTTCTCTGAGGAAAGCATATTAATCGCTTCAATCCCATTCTCTGCTCTCAGAATGTCAGCCCCTGATGATTTAAGAATTTCGTATATGAACATAAAACCCGACGTGTCATCCTCAACTACAAGAATTTTCTTCCCTGACCAGTTTGGTTCTACATAGTCTTTATGAGAAACCACGGACACTGGTTCAATGATAACAGTGCTCTTTTTAAAAGGAAGTGAGAAATAAAACCTGGACCCTTTATTTACTTCTGATTCTACTTTAATTTCACCTCCCATGAGCTTTACAAGGTTCTGGGAAAGAGATAACCCCAAACCTGTACCCCGGTATAATCGCAATTTATTATCTTCAACTTTCCTGAACAATTTGAATATTACTTCCTTTTTGTCTTCGGATAATCCAATACCGGTATCCTCCACATAAAAGAAGATCCTGTCTTCTTCCGGATAACATCCCAGAACGATGTATCCTGAATCTGTAAATTTAATAGCATTATCAAGGAGTTTGCTCAGAACCTGTTTGAGACGGCTGCTATCAGCCTCAAAAGTCAAGTCATAACCCCTGGTATCCACAGAAAGACGAAAATCAAGATCATATTTTTCCCTTGATTTTAACTCCGCGTTATATCTCTGATAAAGTTCATTAAGAAGAGGATAGACCTTGCATGCCCTGAAATTAATATTCAACTGGTTGGATTCGATTTTTGAGATATCAAGAATGTCATCTATGAGTCCGAGCAGGCTGTTTGAGTTTGAAACTATCAGGTCAACAAATTCGGCTTTTTCTTCTTCGGAATAATATTTATCCTTAAGGAGCTCCGATAATCCGACTATTGCATTCATCGGCGTTCTTATTTCATGAGACATATTTGTGAGAAATGAACTTTTAAGCTTATCTGACAGTTCTGCGCGCTCCTTGGCAGCTATAAGTTCTTTTTCGATCTTTTTTCTCTCTTTTATGATTTCCTCTTTAACGATTATCTCTTTTGTTTTTTCATCAAGATTCTTAAGCAGCCGTTCCTGTAAAGTCCTCATATTTTTTTCTCTTGTCCTGATATACTGATAAAGAGAAAACCCTATCAATGATATAATTGCAAGATAAAACCAGACAGACAGGTAAACCGGTTTTTTAATGCTGAATTTAATGGTTAGAGGTTCCGGTGCTGAAACATCATCTTCATTGAAAGCCCTTAGCTTAAAAACATACTGACCGTGTCCTACTTTTTCATAGACTATCGTCCTGCGGGTTGTAAGATCGGACCAACCGGAGCTGTATCCTTCCAGGAAGGTCTGATAGTTAACAATTTCCGGATTGCTTAGATTGATGCCGGTAAATTCAACTTTAATCTCATAATTTCCCGGCCTGAGCGTTATTACATCGTCGAAGCTAACTTTAACTTTATTGATATAAACTGCATCAATATGAAGAATGGGGGGTTTCTTTCTGCTGGTATTAAGCTGTGAAAGAAGCTTTACGAGTCCTTCGGATGTTCCGAACCATATGTTATTCTGAAAATCAGTAAGTACAGCGTTGGGATAGAAATCAGATGTGCTTTTAATACCTTCATTATAGATGTAATTTCTGATCCTGCCTGTTTCGGTATCGATCTGGGAAAAGCCTCCTCTATGACCAACGAGTATTTTATGACTTTTATCAAATATAAGGTTATAGCAATAATCTGATACCAACCCTGAGGAGAATGCATAGTTCAGGTTTCCCTCAGATCTGAACCTGTATACCCCGTTACCATATGTTGCTATCCATAATGAACCGGTATTATCCTCTGCGAATGACATTACCGAATTAAGTCCAAACGAACTGTTATTATAAAGCGTGGAAATATTGTCGTCAGGACCGATATAGAAGATACTATTGCAGGTTGTCCCTACTAATACTCTGCCGTTTGAATCTATATAGAGTTGCTGTATATTATTGTTTGGCAAGCCATTAGATTTATTGAACCACTTCCTGATGCCTGTAACTGTATTTAACTTGCAGGCTCCTTTCTTTGTACTGATCCATATAATATTCCCTTTCCCGGTAATGTGATTTATTGAATTTTCAAGAGCATCAACCGATAAAAATATCTTTGTAAAATTTTCATTCACAGGATTAAAGGTAAAAAGCCCCTCTTTTTCGAATCCAAGGTAAATAAGTCCTCCCTGCGAACAGTAAACAGAATTAACCCGTGCGCCGGATAAAGACTGAGGGAAAGGATAAGATTTATATATTTGTCCGCGTTCAGGAGTAACTTTTGCCAGGATATTATCACTCGCCAGCCATATATGACTGCTATCTTTTGATAAAGCATATATGTGATTAGATCCGATCCTTTCCGAGTATGAAAGAAATTTGATATTATCATCAACGAGTTTAAGCAGTCCACCCCCGTACATGCCCAGCCAAATATTATCTTCCCGGTCTTCAAAGAGACACTTTACTTCATTTGATTTCAATCCGTTAGCAGTGTTTATGTAACCTGAAAGAGATAACTTTTCCGAACTCTTCTCAATCTGATATTTAATAATTCCTTTGCCGGCTGTATTTACCCAAAGTTCATTCAGCGATATAATCCGGGCTCCCTGGATATTGTCAAGATCTCCTTTGCTGTCAAAACTGATCTCGGAAAGATCGCATGAAAGATTTGCCGGGTTAACTAAAAGCCTGTAGACCCCTTTGTCTTTCGAAAAAATGAAATATTCTCCTTCTCGTACTTTTATAATTTCTACCACCTTCGATAAAGGATAATCTTTGATTCTTACCTTTATTGTCATCGAAGATAAATCGTGATGATATTCCAGGATGTAAAGGTTCTCCTGAGTACCGGCAAGGAAGAAATTTCCGGAAATATACCTGATCTTGAAAACAAGTTCATTTGCCAGCGGTGTTGAAACCCTGATTATTTTTTTGTCGGGGCTTGAAACAATAAATCCTCCGTTTTGGGTTGAGAACCAAATTGTTCCAGTATCAGCTTCTGTAATTGATGTAATTGATGAGCTTACTGCTGTTGTATCTATAAGTTTTTTAAACCGGCTATCCGCTATATGTGTGATTCCCCCGTTTATATGGCCAAGCCATAATCCTCCTGAAAAGTCTTTATATATGGTGGTTATAAAATTTTCTGCCAGACTATCCTTTTCAGTGTAGTGCTGAAATTCAAATCCATTAAACCTGTAAAGCCCCTCGGCTGTACCAATCCATAAATAACCATCATTCCCCTGGTTTATTGAATAGATAAATGAGTTTCCCAATCCATCTGACGAACCATATTGCCTGAAAAAATGGTCCTGTCCAACGAGTTGTACAAAAACCTGGGTGAGGAGGAATACTAGAAGGAGTCTGGCTTTCATACCTGTCGGAATTTACTTTTTTTCTACAGATTTCATTCTTAATGCCGGCTTATATACAGGTACACCGCCTATCGGAATTACATAAAAAGGAAGTGAGACTCCATATTGGTTTTGAACTATTACTACAACATTGTTATTCCTGACAAGCTTAGTCTTGTTCTTTATAAACTGAATTTCTAAAGAAGTGTTTCTCTCTTCTTCGACTATCGGCAATTCAGTAGTTGCCCAGTCTCCATCTCCGGAAATTTTGCAAAGCTCTCCTCTTTTTGCAACTGAAACCACCCGAATGAAACCGTCATTATCCCAATCAAAGTTTAATATTTTCATCGAGGTTACCTTATCGTCAATATATGGATAGATTTGCGATACATCATTCTGATTGTCAGAAAGCCTGAAAGTATACTTATAGGTAAAACTATTGCCTCCTTCTACAGGTTTGTTTTCCTTATTGTCAGTGCTCAGAAAGTATCTGTAAAGATTTCCGTCATCGCCACTGATGCCTTTGGCTATAATTTTAAAAATATAACCATTTAGTTCCTTAGATAATTCACCTTCCATTGGATTGAACGGACCAAAAGTATACCATTTCAGGTCATACATGGGATCATTGCCAAAGGACTTGGAATCTAACAGATTGCCGTTCTCGAATTTGCCGGAAGGATGAATGGATTGCGCATCTTTTTCGCTCCATGCATCTTTACCTCCATATATTGAAAATCTTATTGTTGTATTGAATTCACCCTTCTTTTCATCTAATGACCCTCCGGTGTCGGGATCAAATACCCTGATATAGAATGGTTGATTATATGTAAAAGGTATCCTGAAAAAGAAAATCTGACAAAAATCATAATCACCCCACGATCTGTTTGAGTTCTTCCCAAAGGTTACAAGGTAAGGTATATTTTCATCCTTTGAGGGTACAGGCTGAGACAGACCGATAAGATAGACAGAGCATCCCAGGACAGAAAGAAATATTTTAATCAGATTTTTTCTTTTCATATGGGAAATCTATTAGTTGCCTACAAAAACGTTTTTATGCCGGTAATTAATATTTTACTCAAAGTTAAATGTATTATTACCAAAAAATTAGATTTTAATTCACTTAATTTGATCTCCTCAGATACTCACCTTAGCCTTTAATCTGATTTTCTATGAAAAATCAAATCCTGATATATAAGCAGGTGCATTGTAAAAATACTCCTTCTCATTCTCAGATAAATTGATGAACCTCGAATATACCAATCCGGGTTTTGCATTCAGCATCCTGTTTAATGCTCCCATTTTTACTCCCGTCCGCATTGTGTCGTAAAGCTGACTATGGTCATCGAGCCATGTCAGACCGGTATGAAATCCTTCTGATGCGCAGGCAGAATCAAAAAGCACTGCTAACAGATCTTCACGTCCCTTTCTGCAATAAATTGCATCGAAAACCAGGTACCGGAATTCTCCGGGCCGGAATAATCTACGGAAATAAGGTGTTTTGGACAAAACCTTCATCATTACCCAACCCCATATTCCGGGGATATCATATACTTTGTAAACTGAAGGGATTGCGCTGACTCCTGCAATAATCTCCTCTCCCTCTTTTAAAATATAATACCTGTCGCCATAAAAAGAATAATCAGTGCTGAAAAACGAGTAATCCCTGTAATAATCAAGGAGAAGTGATTTCATTTTAGCTTTTTCATCTTCCCTCAGTTTAACAACCCGTTGATCGGACTTAGGTGAGAACCTGCTGAATGCCACAGTAAGGAATGATCTTATATACTCATAACCTGCCTGATGAACAAGATTCTTTGACCTTTCGTTCATACTTTCCAGAAAGGCATACATTATGTGCTTATCTCCCTCAAATACATCGTTAAGATCAAGCAAATGCGGTTTGCTGAAAATCTCCAGGGTTTTTTGTTTAAAGCTGAAGTCCTTCTCCGGTTTTATCAGAGTTTTTCTTCGATTTCTCCGGGTTAAATCAGATTGATATGTTGACTGAAAAGCCAGGTACCTGAGATATGACGAAGGGTAACGCAGGTTTCCCTGACCTGAAACACGGAAACACGACCCGACTGTCCCGGTTATCTGGTTCCTTCTGTAAAGAGAAACAAATCTTATCTGATCTTTGTATGCTGCAATACGAGGTGCAATATTCTGTAACGAAAACCTTAATCCTCCTTCAGAACCCTGTACGGCATGATTAAGGATATCAAGAATTCCTTCGTTTGCATAATCAGAGACTCTTACTTCAAGTCCTCTGTAATCGAACAATTTCTTTTCAAACATTAGAAGCTGAACAAATATGGTGCAAGATATAAAATAAGGCACAACGGCACAACGGAGTTAAGCTGTCAGGATATGGATTGTAGAAGTGCTACTGATATAATCAGATCTTCGGGGTTTGTGATCTTTATATTTTCGCGGTTGCCTTCAATAAGATTAATTTTTTCTCCTGTCTTTTCAAGAACAGTTGCATCATCAGAGAATTCAGGACTGTATTCCTGTAAATAAGCTTTTTTTATAAGTGCGGCACTAAATACCTGTGGTGTCTGTATCTGTTTTACATACAGCCTGTTAACAGGAAGGCTTCCCTGTTCGTTCAATATTCTCAGAGATTCGGTCGGTGAAATGGCCGGTATGGCATTTCCAAGTTTTTCAGCTGTGTCGAAACATCTTTTAATTGTATCGATACTTACAAAAGGTCTGACTCCATCATGAATTGCTACCAGACCCGGAATATTGACAAACTTAAGTCCATTCCTTACTGAAAAGAACCGGTTAGATCCGCCTTTAACCAGTGTATGCGGAACGGTGAACGAATGCTTTTTTTGAAGATCAATCCAAAAACGGAGCTGGTTTTCAGGAAGGACCGTTATGATTTCTATTGAATGATTGAATGATTTGAATCTTTCAATTGTGTGCATAAGAACCGGTCTTCCGGCCAGCTCAAGAAACTGCTTGGGAACATCTGCTCCCATTCTTTTACCGCTCCCACCCGCTACAATTACTGCATACAGTTCCATATAAAATTAATTATAATCAGTTCTCTTCTCTTCCCCTATTTTGCCCCCCTTTAGAGCTTGCCCCGACCTTGGTCGGGAGGAGATGGGCGGCTATTCTTTAGTATACAGAAATCTCTTAATACTTCTCTTTGGTGTTTTTGCAAATTCTTCAGCGTGTATCCTATACTTGCTCACAGCCATAAATTCAGGTAACCTCTCATTTACATCTTTCCTGGTTTTGTCGAGAATACCAATAAGTTGTTCCTCTGAAATATTGTCTCTCTTCATCATTTCATAATCGGGATATATCAATGCTATCAACTTATTATCAACTAAAATTACTACCGATTCGACTATATAATCTTTATTATTTATAAAGGCCTCGATCTCTTCAGGATAAATATTTTGACCTGATGGCCCGAGTATCATGCTTTTGCTTCTTCCTTTAATGAAGATATTGCCTTCATTATCAATTACCCCAAGGTCACCGGTATGCATCCAACCCTTATCATCAATCATTTCGTGTGTCGCTTTTTCATTCTTGTAATACCCAATCATCATATTTTCACCTTTCAGAATAATTTCGCCAACAATGTTTTCCGGATCAGGGGAATCTATCGTAACTTCAAGTGTATCAACAGCTCTACCCGATGCCCCGGGTTTTGTTGTATCCCACGAGGCATAACTGATGAGGGGCCCGCACTCGGTCATCCCATATCCGACTGTAAATCTGAAACCGATTTTTTTAAAGAATTTTTCTGCATCGGCATTAAAGGCAGCGCCACCTACAATTAATTCTTTAAACCGGCCGCCGAATGTTTCGGTGAGTTTTTCTCTGATTTTCCTGAAAAGGATTTTGTTAATCCCGGGAATAGCAAGAAGTATTTTCATATGTGGCTTGGTTATAACCGAGAGAAGCTGCTTCTTATATATTTTTTCAACTACCAGAGGAACGGATAAAATCAGTCTTGGCTTTATCTCCTTAAAAGCCTGTATCAGAATCTGGGGGGAAGGAGTTTTTGTGAGAATCGTTATATGACATCCAAAAGTAAAAGGAAATAGAAACTCAAAGGCACATCCGAAAGTATGGGCTAAAGGAAGAAAAGAGACTACCGGATCGCCTGATTCAAGGGGCATGTTTTTCTGAGCATATCTGACATTTGCAGCAAGACTATTATGAGTAATCATCACACCTTTTGAAAAACCCGTTGTTCCCGAAGTATAACTGATAACTGCAAGCTGATCATTTGATATGTCTGAAAACTTAATATCTTCCTGTTTAAGATCCGGATAAGCTTTTGAGAATTCCTCTTCAAGGGAAGAGAAGCTTTTTTCAAAAGCCGGATTTCGCGGAAATATCATTCTAAAGTCATCAAGAGACAGGACTCCGGTTATCTCAGCCATTTTTGATATAT
>Ga0209539_1001157_pt1 | contig 14443 bp, 13 predicted proteins | sample BarGraNGADG00312_2_FD_184499 | JGI IMG/M metagenome (GOLD analysis project Ga0209539, IMG submission 184499) | Arctic peat soil microbial communities from Barrow, Alaska - Barrow Graham LP Ref core NGADG0011-312 (SPAdes) (version 2) | ecosystem: Environmental > Terrestrial > Soil > Wetlands >... | reverse complement strand
TATCGACGGCCCCGACGTCTTCGTGCGCACCAACGTCCTGGGCACCCAGGTGATGCTGGACGTGGCCCGCAGGCAGTGGCAGGAGGATGCCTGCATGGACACTGCTCGTTTTCTCTACATCAGCACCGACGAAGTCTATGGAGACCTCCCCCTGGCAAGCACCGAGAAGTTCACCGAACACTCTCCCATTAAACCCAGCAGTCCCTACAGCGTCTCCAAGGCAGCAGGTGACCTGATGGCTCAGGCCTATCACCGGACGTATGGCATGCCCACCCTGATCACCCGCAGTTCCAACAACTACGGTCCCCGCCAGTACCCGGAGAAGCTCATCCCTCTCACGATCAAGAAGGCCCTGGCCGGTGAACCCATCCCCGTCTACGGCGACGGCCTCAACGTCCGCGACTGGCTGTATGTCGAAGACAACTGCCATGCCATCGATCTCGTTCTGCGCAAAGGCGCCCCTGGTGCCATCTACAACGTCGGCAGGAACAACGAGCTGAGCAACATCGACCTTATTCACCTGCTCCTCCACGCCCTTGCTGAGCAGACCGGCACGCCCGAGGAGACCTACACTAAGCTCATCACCTTCGTCCCCGACCGTCCCGGACATGACAGGAGGTATGCGGTGGACAGTTGCAAGCTGAGCACCAGCTTAGACTGGACAGCAGGCTCACCATTCATGGATTCGCTGATGCAGTCTGTTTCGTGGCTACGAGGTACTTGGTGAAAGAGATGCAACATGCCCTTGGAAGTCACGGTCAGCCTGCCTGCGCAGGAGTCAGTGGATTGCAGGAAGTGGTGGTGCAAGGTGCTCGCAGTGTGGCTGCATGCATCGTTTCGTACAACCCTGGCCCAGAAGTGCGGTTGACCCTTTGCAGCGTGTTGCCTCAGGTGTCGAAAGTGTTTGTCATAGATAATGCCTCCGACAGAGAGAGCGGGCTGGCGCAAACTATGTGCCGGGACAATCTGTTTGGTGGGCGTGTGCTATGTGGTCTCGTGAGGGTAGTCCAGTAATGGGCGATATCTCTCTCATATTTCTGGTCACGAGTCTGTTTTGTGGTATCCTGCTGTCCAGCGTCTATGCCACGATGATAGGTACTACTATCTTGGCCTATGGCAGTGTCCCGATTGATGTAGGTGGCTTAAGCGACAATGCCACAATGATAAGTATTGCTCTCTTGGCGGGTAGCATAATAGCCTTTTGTCTATGGCTATTGGTACACAGGAGAATCAAGCTTGGCATCGTCAATGCGCTACAGGTCCTCATGTTGGCAGAGCTTCTGCTACCGCTCGCTACGACAACTTTGCCACATTTCTGGGGGAACTACTTGAGTTTTGTTTATGCGACCGTGTCCTTTCTCTGCTGGTCCAACTTGGTGCGATGGCAACATCGCAGATGGATTTCCGGTCTCTTGGCTGTCTATGCTTTGATTTTTGTGGGACAGATTGCCTGGCGTGCGCTGGAAATTGCTCAACAAGGAGTCCCTTCCGGAGCGTACAAGTTGTTCATGGTTGTTCCATTCGGCCCAAGCAACTATCTAGGCGGGCCCTTGCTGATCCTCTTCTTTGTCTTTTTGTGTATCAGGGGGCGAGAGATATCGGGTAGACTGGCCTGGGTTGTCTTGATGGCATTATTCGTCGGAATGCTTCTGATCCATTCTCGTGCAACGCTCGTAGCGTTTCTGTGTACTCTACTGGTATACCTTCTGTCTCGAGTGCGATGGCGTGGAACTAAGACTGGGGTTGTTGTCTGGACCGGTTTGGCGTTTCTGCTGATCATAGGTGGATTCGTTGGAGCCTTGGTGCTTGTTAGGCGTTATGGTGGCCTCATGGCTGGACTGGATGTTCTGTCCAGCGGTCGGATAGTCCTTCTTGAGGCAGCTTCACAGGCATTTTTGAGGCGTCCTTGGTTTGGTTCTGGTCTTGGAAATAGTCCCTCTATCTCGACCCCTTTTGGCATCGTTGAGTTGTGGCGCGCACACAACTTCATCATGGACCTGCTGATGTTTTCGGGTATGGTTGGTACTATGATTCAGTGTTGTGTCTACTTGTTGGCTGCTCACAGTCTGAGAATCAAGGCCTTATTCTCGCCTTGGGCCACGGGAGCCTTTTTTGCCCTTATCGCCGTACTCATTGACGGGCTGGCAGAGCCTAGTGTGTTTACCTATAGAGTTGACGCACTCTTGTGGATGGTAATAGGGGTTGGATATGCACTGAGTAATGCTCATGACAAGTCCTTAGTGACACAGTCTCCGCAGGAGGAGTGAGGAATGCCCAAATTGCCAACGTTGTCCGTTATCGTGGTGACATACCGTAGTAGCAGTATCATCGTGCCCTGCCTTCAATCAATCCAGAGATTTAATGATATCGGAGATCGTTTGCACGTAACGGTCGTTGATAACAGTCCAACAGGTGATTCGACGTATGAACTCGTGTGCAATGAATTCCCGTGGGTACAAGCCGTACGTAATCCAAAGAACGGCGGTTATGGACAAGGAAACAACGTAGGGGCACGATCATCGATAGGCCAGTACCTGCTGTTCCTGAACCCGGATACCGAGTTGATCGAGCCGGTCTTTGGCTTTGCTATCTCAGCATTCGAGAGTGACTCGCATCTTGCTGTGTTTGGCGTACAGACGCTGACGGCGGATCATAAGCGCGCTCCCAGTTTCATCCTTCGACAACAATATGTGACAAAGTATCCGCTCGGGGTCCCCAGGTTGGTCTCATCGATGGGGCACTTCAACGCGAAAACGATGGTTTGTTCGGGTGCGGCGATGTTCATTCGCCGGGATGTCTTTCAGCGTATTGGATGCTTCGACGAAGAGCTATTCATGTATTTCGAAGAATCCGACGTATGGAACCGGATCGACATGCTTTCCGAAGGCTGGCACGGACGTTTCTTTGGACGGAAACGGCTCGTCCATCTGGGCGGATCCAGCCAGGGAATGCGGGTACCAGAGCCGCCCGCCTTTCCACACTACGATCATTCCAGTGCGCGCCGCTTCTACGACAAGTATGGGCTGGAGTTTCGCCCCTTTCTTCGCTACGAACGAGAGCAAGCCCAGCTAAGGGTATTGTACTGGAGATTCAGAAGGAAGCAGGATTTGTGCCGTGAAGCACAATTGCATGTTGTTGAGCTCGACCGAATGCTAGAGTTGGAGAAGTAGAAGTCGATGTTGGATAGGAATCGAACTCGCATGCCTGAAGTATCCCTGATGCATAGGACGACATGTGACATTCAGTGGACGGCGCACATAGCGTGTCCAAACCGACGGCGAGTGTCACTGAGAATGATTCTGCCCGTGGAAGCGGAACCGAGTCTGCGGGATACGCCAGTGCGCAGCGTGCCACGCAGTATCTCCAATGAGTGGGGCACGAGTGTGCTGACGGAGGGACTGCAATGAAGGTTATTGTCTTGGCCGGAGGCCGCGGTACGCGGCTATGGCCGATGTCGCGCGAGCTTTACTCGAAGCAATTCCTGCGCTTGCCGGGTAGCAGCGAGTCCCTTCTTGCCAGCGCGTATGTCCGCGCCCAGGCGCTGGTTCACCCCGAAGATGTCATTACGGTGACCAGTCAAGATTTCGCGTTCTTCGTCAAGGATACCTTCCAGGAGGTCACCGGTCAGGCTCCCCTGCATGTCATCTGTGAACCTGTCGGCCGTAACACGGCACCTGCCATCGGCTTGGCTCTCGCGTATGCTAGGGACAAGTTAAACGTATCACCTGAGGAGTCGTTTCTGGTCATGACGTCTGACCATGTCATTCAGCCAGTGAGTTTGTTTGCTGGCTACGTGAAGCAGGGAGAACAGGCTGCACAGGAAGGTTACCTGGTGACCTTCGGTGTCAAACCGACAGGTCCCGAAACAGGTTATGGCTACGTTCAGGCTGGCGAGCACCTGAGTGATGGTGTTCTGAAGGCCGTGCGGTTTGTCGAGAAGCCAGATGCAGTGACAGCCCAAACGTATGTTGCCTCGGGTGACTATTACTGGAATTCCGGGATGTTTTGTTTCACAGCACGGGATATGATGGCAGCCATCATCGAACACCAACCGGACATAGCGCATGTACTGGCAACAGGATACGACCAAGTCATGAGCAGTTTTGCCAGCATGCCTTCGATTTCCATCGACTATGCAGTCATGGAGAAGTCATCCCGTGTTGCAGTGGTTCCCATGGATCTGACATGGAACGATGTTGGGAGCTGGGATGCTGTCTATGCGATCACGAACAAAGACACTGACGGCAATGCCCTCAGTGGGGATGTTGTCGCCCTCGATACCACGGGCTCACTGGTTGTCTCGCGCAAGCGGTTGGTCACGACCATCGGTGTCAAGGACCTGAGCATCATTGAGACAGATGATGCCATTCTTGTGGCGCAGAGGGGAAGCGGCCAGCACGTGAAGGTGCTCCTCGAGACACTCAAAGCCAGCGGTCGACATGAGGCTCACGAGCACACAACCACCATTCGTCCGTGGGGCACTTACCGGATACTGGAAGAGAGCAGTAGGTTCAAGATCAAGAGCATCGTCGTAAATGTCGGCGCGGTGCTCAGCCTGCAGCGCCACATTCATCGGACCGAACACTGGGTCGTCATTCATGGCACGGCCCAGGTGACCATTGGCGAGAAGACGTTCTTTGTCCACGAGGGCGAGAGCACCTTCGTACCCAAGACGACCCTTCACCGTCTAGGCAACCCTGGCAAAGTTCCACTGGAGATCATTGAGGTCCAGAACGGAGAGTACGTCGGGGAGGATGACATCGAGAGAGTAGAAGACGTGTACGGTCGCACTAAACGTATGGAGGGAGAGACACCACAATGAAGAAAGCACTCATCACCGGTGTCACCGGCCAGGATGGTTCATACCTGGCCGAGTTCCTGCTCAGCAAGGGGTACGAGGTTCACGGGATCAAGCGGCGGAGCAGCTCGTACAATTCCTCCCGCATTGACCATATCTACCAGGACCCGCACTATGCCAATACCCATTTCTTCATGCACTATGGCGACATGACCGATGCCAGCAATCTGCTTGCCATCATAGCTCAGGTGCGTCCCGACGACGTGTACAACCTGGCAGCGCAGTCGCATGTCGCTGTGTCGTTTGAAACGCCGGAATACACGGGCAACTCGGACGGGCTTGGGACGCTGCGCCTCCTCGAGGCGATTCGTGCAGCTGGTCTCACCGATAAGACCCGCTTCTACCAGGCCTCGACCTCGGAGCTCTTTGGAGGTCTGCCTGGCACGGCACCGCAGTCCGAATCGACGCCCTTCGCGCCCCGCTCTCCCTATGCCGTGGCAAAACTCTACGCCTACTGGATTGTCGCCAATTACCGGGAAGCCTATCACATGTACGCCTGCAACGGCATCCTGTTCAACCATGAGTCCCCCAGGAGGGGTGAGACGTTTGTCACGCGCAAGGTGACCATGGCAGTGGCTCGTATCGTCAAGGGACTGCAGGACTGCGTGTATCTTGGCAACCTTGACGCAAAGAGGGACTGGGGATATGCCAAGGAATACGTGCAAGCAATGTGGCTCGTACTGCAACAGGACACTCCTGATGATTACGTGATTGCCACCGGCGAGACCCATACTGTGCGCGAGTTCGTTGAGGTAGCATTCAAGCGGGCCGGTATCACCATGGCATGGCAGGGTCAGGGTGCCGAGGAATGTGGGTTCGACGCAGCCTCCGGGAAGGTCATCGTTCGCATCGATCCCCACTACTATCGCCCTACCGAGGTCGATGTCCTGCAGGGTGATGCATCCAAAGCGGCAGCCAAGCTTGGTTGGCGTCCTGTGACGACCTTCCATGCGCTGGTCGACCTGATGGTGGGCGCTGACCTGTTCATGCTCGGCGATGGTCATGATCACGATTGTTACACGGGAGACAGCATCCTGAAGGAGCCGAAGTAGCTATGCTCGATCTCACCAACACACAGATTGTTGTTACGGGTGGCATGGGCTTCCTGGGCGCCCACCTTGTCAAAAAACTGAAGGAACACGGTGCCACGAAGGTCGTCCCGCTGGCCCGCGACGACTACGATCTCCGTGACCGGGCTCAGATACAGCACATGTTCGACGACCTGCATCCCGACGTCATCATCCACCTCGCTGCCGTCGTGGGCGGCATTGGCGCCAACCAGTTGCATCCCGGCTCCTTCTTCTACGACAATGCGATCATGGGCATTCAGCTCATCGAAGAAGCAAGGCTTTATGCTACCCAGAAGTTCGTCCAGGTGGGTACCATCTGTGCTTACCCCAAGTTCACGCCGGTCCCGTTCAAGGAGGAGGACCTCTGGAATGGGTACCCCGAGGAGACCAATGCTCCCTATGGCCTGGCCAAGAAGATGCTGCTTGTCCAGCTTCAGGCGTACCGGCAGGAGTACGGTTTCAACGGCATCTATCTCCTGCCCGTCAATCTCTACGGGCCGGGGGACAACGATGACCCTGTGACGTCCCATGTTATCCCCGCCATGATCCGGAAGTTCACGGAGGCCAAGGAGCAGGACCTCCCCAGTGTCACCCTCTGGGGAGACGGTTCTCCGACGCGGGAGTTCCTGTATGTCGAAGATGCCGCCGAAGGCATCGTCCTGGCCACGGAGCGGTACGATAAACCCGAACCTGTCAACCTCGGGTCGGGGCAAGAAATCAGCATCAACGACCTTGCCAATCTCATCAAGAAGCTGACGGGCTACCAGGGGGCGATCATCTGGGACACCACCAAGCCCAACGGTCAGCCTCGGAGACTGCTTGACGTTACGAGGGCCGAACGAGAGTTCGGGTTCAGAGCGGGCAGTTCGTTGTCTGACAGACTGACGGCTATGGTTGACACGATCTCGCCTCTATGAATACGCTTGAGGGGTACATCCGTGTTCTCACAGAGCTCGACTATCCGGACGAGTCGGCTGTCAACGGGGCGATCATGACGGAGATGGCAAAGGACATCGCAAAGGACATGGCGGTAGGGCACTCATCACGGTATGACGTGTCTGGCGAGCGAATACGAGAAGGGTCTGACGTTCTGCAGGCGGGACGATGGGACTGTGCTGGGGCCCAAGGAGTGGCCGTCACAATAACACCCAATCTAACGGAGGGGCGACCATCGTGAACTCGACTTCGGGGCGGCATAGGTTGTTGTTATCAAGCACATACTGCAGGAGGCTTCCATGCGGATACTAGTGGCACTCAGCAAGTTCCAGTATGGCAACACCAGTTGGGGCATTGGGCCGGAATATGCTGCCTTCGTTCCTGCTTTTCAGCAGCTTGGACATGACGTCTCCTACTTTGATCCTTGGCAGCGTGACCGATTTGCCAGTTTTGTGGACGTAAATCGGGCACTGCTAGCTGTGGTTGACGAGAAGCGGCCTGACGTCATGTTCTGCAGCCAATGGTACTATGAGTATTGGGTCGAGACTCTTGACTTGATACGCACCCAATATGGAGTGACCACTCTCAATTGGAATAGCGATGACAGCTGGAAGTATGCACAGATATCTAAGTTCCTTGCGCCTCACTACACAGCTGTTACAACTACTGATGAGAGAGCGTACCAGAGATACCATGAAGATGGTATTAAGAACGTGCTCCTGACACAATGGGGTGCGAGAGACGAGTATCTGCGCAGACCCAAGCCGGCAGACACGTGTAAGTATGAGGTGACCTTCGTGGGAGGAGCAAACGGACCACGGAAGCGCTGGATTGAGGGCCTGTCAGACCATGGCATCCGCGTCACATGTTTTGGCCGGGGTTGGGCCGCTGGACCTGTTGACGACAAGGACATTCCAGAGATCATGAACGACTCTGTTGTAAGCATTGGATTCACGAATTCGCGGGGCAGGAACCAGATAAAGGCTCGAACCTTCGAAGTACCTGGTGCGGGGGGCTTCCTTCTCACTCAGCGGGCAGAAGGGCTGGACAGATACTATAGAATTGGCGGTGAGATTGTGACATTCGAAGGCATAGGGGACTTGGCAACCTGTATTCGATATTACCTGTCCCACCGACAAGAGCGCGACGTGATAGCAGAGGCCGGCTACAGGAGGACCTGCTCAGAATATGCCTACTCCAAGATAACCTCACAGGCTCTCAGTTTCGCATTGTCTCTCGCACCCAGCAGCGTTGTGGACCGCGAGGTCGCCTCCGTCGTCATCGAGACGGCCGTACAACGTCACCGAATGAGCCGACCGTTAAGATTGCTGCGTTCGATGCTTGTTGTTCTTTGCAGTGGCCTGTTTGGCAAGACCAGAGGAGCCAGAGCCGCGCGCAGATTGATGTTCGAGTTCAGTTGGCGGTTTCAGGGCGCTCGCACGTTCACGGCGTCTGGGCTGCCTGGGCGCATGTTCTATAGGGAGAGCTAAGCATGCTGGATAGGATAGCATGTTGAGAGTCAGCGTTGTGATCCCTGCCTTCAACAGGTGTGCAGTTACGCGTCTCTGTCTAGAGGCGCTGGAAATGCAGGACCTTCCTCCGGAGGAATACGAAATCATAGTGGTAGATAACGCCTCAATTGATGACACTCCAGAAGTAGTTCGAAGCTTCCAGGAGCGTGCCAAGTGCAGCGTGACCTATATTCGTCACACCATCAATCAGGGTCTTTCGGTATCGCGCAACGACGGGGTGATGCGGGCAAGGGGAGACATTGTCGTCATGCTGGACAACGACAACATCGCTGCCCCGAACATGCTACGTGCGCATCTATTGTGTCATGAAGCGGCTGAGCCGGAGCACATCGCTGTCGTGGGAAATCCCCAATACTCGGTTTCATCTATCCATGGCTCCAATTTTGGCCGATATCTTCAATCCAGGTATCTGGGTTCACGGACGCACGATCATCGTATCAACCCCGAGAATCTGTCTCCGCATCACTTAGCGGGCTTGAACCACTCGTGCAGGCGCGCGGATCTGATTGCTGTTGGTCTCTACAGCACGGATATACAAGGATATGGCGGCGAGGACGAGCTCCTTGGATACCGGCTACGGCAAGCCGGCATACGCATCGCCTTTGCCGAAGCTGCCCACTCGGTACACGTTGATGATGTTTCCATAAGCCGATACAAACACAAGATACTGGAGGCAAATCGTGGAGCGTACTTGACATTAGTGAGGGAGATTCCCGACTTCTTCGCGGGAACTCGAGCAGCTCTCCTTCAGCCCATGAGGCTACGGCATGACAGTATGCGAGTGTTGCTCGCCAAGGCTGGGGTACATCTTGTGTTGAACCCTGTGACCACGATGCTGCTCGAAATGTGGGTTCGTGCAACCGACAGAGTCTCGTTCTTCTATCTGCCATGGGTGTGTTACGCTCTGGTGGGTGGGTGGTCTCTGGCTGGCCAGCGGTCGAAAAATGGCACGAGGAGGCTCGTCAATTATGCCTAGAATTGGTCAGGATGTGCCGAAATTGCCACAAACGAACAATCCAGACTTTAGCTCGTGGTGCATTCTTGTCACTGGTGGCACTGGTTCGTTTGGTCATGCCTTCTTGGACTACGCTCTAAAACAGGGCATCCAGGAGGTCCGTGTTCTTAGCCGTGACGAGTTCAAGCAGGAGATCATGCGCAAGGAGCTGCACGACCCGCGGGTCAAGTTCTACCTGGGTGACGTGCGGGACCGTGCAAGCGTCGACCATGCCATGGAGGGCGTCGACCATGTTTTTCACGCGGCGGCGCTTAAGGAAGTCCCCTCCTGCGAGTTCTTCCCCATCCAGGCCGTCATGACGAACGTGCTGGGGAGCAGCAACGTCATTGAATCTGCCCTTGCCCACAGGGTGAAGAGCGTTGTCTGCCTTAGCACGGACAAGGCTGTGCAACCGGTCAACGCCATGGGCATGAGCAAGGCCCTCATGGAGAAGACGGCATATGCCGCCGCGAGGGACGGAGGACACACGAGGCAGACCGTCATTGCCGTGACCCGCTACGGCAATGTGATGTGCTCCCGTGGCTCAGTCATCCCCCTGTTCATCGAGAAGATGAAGCGGGGTGAACCCCTGACGGTCACAGAACCCACGATGACCCGCTTCCTGATGTCGATGGGCGAAGCCATCGGGCTGGTCCTGTTCGCCATGGAGCATGCCGAGCCGGGCGACCTGTTCATCCGCAAGGCGCCCGCGTGCACGATCGGCGACCTTGCGTCAGCCCTCAAGCAGCTATTCCACTCTGAAGTCCCTGTGCAGGTCATCGGTTCCCGTCATGGCGAGAAGCTGCACGAAATCCTGGCCACAGCTGCCGAACTGCGTAGAGCAGAGGACATGGGCGACTACTTCCGCGTGCGCATAGACGACCGGGACCTCAACTATGAGAAGTATGTGACGGAGGGAGACGAAGGTGTCCTGATGACGAGCGACTACACCTCGGCCTCGACCCAGCGCCTGTCGGTGCAGGAGATCGTAGTCAAGCTGGCGGCGCTGTCCGAAGTGCAACAGGAACTCAACGGCGGGTCAAGGTCATCATTCTCTCGTGGGAGCTGAGATGCGCATCGGCATCACAGGAGCCGACGGGTTCCTTGGCTGGCACCTTCGGTGCTTACTGCATGGGGACACGGACGACGTCGCAGTGCCGTGTGACCAGGTGTCATTTGCCGATGACAACGCCTTGGACAACCTCGTGGCGACGTCCGATGCCGTCGTTCACCTCGCAGGCATTAACCGTGGCACGGACGCCGAGGTCGTCAACGGCAACCTTGCCATCACCGATCGCCTCATCGCCACCTTGCGCCGGTCCGGCCGGCTGCCGCACGTCCTGTTTGCCTCCTCCATCCAAATCGACCGCGACAACCCATATGGCCAGGCCAAACGCGTCTGTGCTCAACATCTGCAGGCATGGGCGGACAGCTGTGGGGCATGCTTCACGACTGTCGTACTGCCCAACGTGTTTGGCGAGTTCGGCCACCCCTTCTACAACTCCGTGATGGCCACGTTCTGCCACCAGCTGGTGCACGGCGAGGAGCCCCACATTGGAGTGGATGCTCCACTCGAACTTATCCACGCCCAGGATGCAGTGGCCCGGTTTGTGACGCTCGCCCACGACGGGACGGTGGGCGTGGTCCGCGTGACAGGGCACGAGCCCCTGCTGGTCTCCGCAGTCCTGGTGCGTCTCCGAGCACTCAACGCATCCTACACGGGCAGCATGTTCCCCCTTCTTGCCGACCCGTTCGACCTGCAGCTGTTCAACACCCTGCGGTCCTTCCGCTTCCCCGACCAGGCTCAGGGCACCTTCGAGGTCCACACCGATCCACGTGGTTCGCTGTGGGAGGTGGTGCGGGCGCAGGGAGCTGGTCAGGCGTTTGTGTCATGGACTGTGCCGGGGATTACCAGGGGTAACCACTACCACCGGCAAAAAGTGGAACGTTTCGCTGTGCTCAGTGGCAGCGGACGTATCCGCCTGCGGCGGTTGTTCACTCCTGACGTCTACACATATGACCTAGCGGGCGAAGCACCGGGCTACGTGGACATGCCGACCTTCTGTACACACAGCATCGAGAATATCGGGTCGGCACCGCTCCTGACCCTGTTCTGGTCAGGCGAGTTGTTTGACGCGGGGAAGCCAGACACTTGGAGTGAACCCGTTCTGGCACAGGAGGCAGGAAGATGAAGGTTATGACCATCGTCGGGACTCGTCCCGAGATCATCCGTTTGTCCCGTGTTATTCCCTGCCTTGATGAGCACGTGCAGCACGTCCTGGTCCACACGGGCCAGAACTACGACGATGAGCTGAACGGTGTGTTCTTCCGTGATCTTGGACTCCGCGCGCCTGACATCGATTTGCACGCCGCGGGGGCAACAGCAGCCGAGACCATCGGTCTCACTATTGCGCGTATTGATCCGGTCCTGCAGGCTGAGTCCCCGGATGCAGTCCTCATCCTCGGCGACACCAACAGTTGCCTCGCTGCCATCGCCGCGAAACGGCGTCACATCCCGATCTTCCATATGGAGGCGGGCAACCGCTGCTTCGATGAACGCGTACCCGAGGAGACCAACAGGCGTATCGTCGACCACATCGCCGACATCAACATGCCCTACAGCGCCATCGCACGGGAGTATCTCCTGCGCGAGGGTATTGCTCCAGATCGTATCATCACCACGGGCAGCCCGATGTACGAGGTCCTCCATCACTACCTGCCGGCAATCCAGGCCAGCGATGTGCTGAGCCGACTGGGACTCACCCCCGAAGGGTACTACGTCGTGAGCGTGCACCGTGAGGAGAACGTGGACGATGAGGCGCACTTTGATGCCTTCATTGCCGTCCTGCGCCACTTGAGCAGTCTGGAGAGACCTATCGTCGTGAGCACGCACCCGCGCACGCGCAAATGGCTCGACGAGCGTCATGTGCAGGTGCCCCTTGGTGTCAGCTTCCTGAAGCCGCTCGGGTTCCTCGATTATGTCCGGCTTGAACTAGACGCACGGTGCACACTGTCCGACAGCGGAACGATCACGGAAGAATCTAACATCCTGGGATTCCCCGCGCTCAACCTGCGCGAGGCACACGAGCGGCCCGAGGGGATGGAGGAAGCTGCCGTCATCATGACCGGCCTGCGACCCCAACGCGTCATGGAGGCGTTGGTGCTGGCTGAAGCTCAGCCACGGGGTATGGACCGCACCCTGCGCCTGGTCCCCGATTATGCTGTCCCGAACGTATCCGACAAGGTCCTGCGTATCATCCTGAGCTACACCGACTATGTGCGCAGGGTCGTGTGGAACCAAACCACATGAAGAAGCGCCGCCTGCTGATTCTGAGCGAGTACTTCTATCCTGACGAGGCGGCCACCGGTCGCATCGTGACAGAACTGGCAGAAGACTTCGTCAAGAATGGTTTCAGCATTGGTGTCGTCTGTGGACAGCCGTCCTATCTCGCACACAGGCGCGTGGCTTCACGGGAGGACTGGCATGGCATGAAAGTAACGCGGCTGTCGGAGTTGAAGGTCAGCCGTCACTCCGGTATCGGACGTGCTGTCAATTGGGCTTGGTTCATGCTTCAGTGTGTAGTGCGTGTGCCGTTGTGGCGACGTCGTTACGATGACATCCTAGTGGTTACAAATCCAGCACCAGCGCTGGCGATAGGGTGGCTGTTCAAGTGTAGACGCGTTGTAGGCTATGTGGCACTGGTGCATGATGTGTTTCCAGAGAACGCCATAGCTATTGGCAAGTTGCGTGAGCGGTCCCCGGGGGCGAGAGCCATGAAATCCCTCAATCGGGTCTCTCTGCGTGCTGCCGACACTGTTGTGGCTCTTGGAGAGGACATGAAACGGTTGCTCTGCGCGGACTATGGATTGCAGCCCGACCGGGTGCAGGTGATCCCAAATTGGGCTAGCGTGGCGGAGACTACCAGGGCAGTCGACCAAACCGTCACTGAAGAGTGGCAACAATCTCTTGCGCTCGAAGGTCGCTTCATGGTGCTGTATGCTGGCAACTTCGGGTTCGCCCAGGATGCCGATCTGATCATCCAGTGTCTGGCGGCCTGCAAAGACATGGCTGACGTGCTATTCTGTTTTGCCGGAGATGGCGGGCAGTACAATCGACTGAGAAATGAACAGAAGAATGGGACCATTCCGAATCTGAGGGTCGTACCTTTCCAAACCGGAACAAGATACTTCGGCCTCCTGAAGCTGGCTGGTTGCGGTCTGGTATCGCTGAATCCTCGCCTCAAGGGCATGGCTGTGCCGAGCAAGGTCACGGCCTACATGGCTGCGGGTCTGCCCAGCATCTGCCTTGGGGATCAGGAGAGCGATCTTGCCACGCTGGTCGTGGAAACAGGTAGTGGTATCATGTGCCAGTCTCCCCGACAGTTCGCTCAGGCGGTGCATGTGTTGGCCACGGACGCTCAACTTAGGGCTCGGATGGGTGCGAACGCCCTCAGGGCTGCGGAGACGAGGTACTCGCGGGCCGAGTGCACTGCTTCATTTGTGGAGGCCCTGTCACGACTACCATGAGCCTGTCGCTTGAAAAATTCGTCGATGCGTTCTCCGTTCTGGCCTCGTCGGCGACAGTTGTACTCGAGAGGGGTGTTCTTTGATGGATTGCATGGTCACAGGCGGTGCAGGCTTCATTGGTTCGCACATTGTTGACAGTTTGGTGGCACAGGGCTGTACAGCCATGGTGTTTGACGATCTGAGTTCCGGGAAGCGTGAGAACCTTGGGGGTGGGATCGCGCTGACTGTGGGTGACGTACGCGACAAGGAGGCTGTGGCTGCAGTGCTGTCCGATGGCGTCGACTGCGTCTTCCACTTGGTCGCGCAGATCGACGTTCGCAGGGCGGTCGACGACCCGGGGCTTGACGCGCAAGTCAATGTCGGTGGCACGATCAACGTGCTCAGCGCGTGTGTTGAGGCGCATGTACGGCGGTTTGTCATGTCGTCGACGGGCGGGGCGCTGTACGGTGAACCCTCCGCATTGCCAGCCAACGAACAGTCCGCTATCCGGCCTCTATCCCCCTACGGCGTCTCCAAATACTGTGCG
>Ga0209539_1001156_pt1 | contig 14445 bp, 13 predicted proteins | sample BarGraNGADG00312_2_FD_184499 | JGI IMG/M metagenome (GOLD analysis project Ga0209539, IMG submission 184499) | Arctic peat soil microbial communities from Barrow, Alaska - Barrow Graham LP Ref core NGADG0011-312 (SPAdes) (version 2) | ecosystem: Environmental > Terrestrial > Soil > Wetlands >... | reverse complement strand
CAATGTGATTATAACCGATCCTCCCAGGGCAGGTATGCATGAAGATGTAGTAAAGGTTATATTGGTGGCAGCACCTTCTAAAATAGTCTATGTAAGCTGTAATCCTGCTACTCAGGCCAGAGACATTCTATTGTTGTCTGAAGATTATAAAGTTGTCAGGGTTCAACCTGTTGACATGTTCCCGCATACTCATCATGTTGAAAATGTTGTTCTTATGGAAAGAAAGTTAGATTTGTAAATAAAAAGATAATTAATTTTGCACTTTATACTTGTTTTCCTACTTTTGTCGCACTCTGCAAGTCAGAGGAGAGATGGGTGAGTGGCTTAAACCAGCAGTTTGCTAAACTGCCGTAGGGGAAACTTTACCGGGGGTTCGAATCCCCCTCTCTCCGCAAAGCCAAAGCAAACCATCCGCTATTTTGCGGATGGTTTTTTATTTTACCCTGAAGCAGAGCCATGTTAATATGAGCGATGATTCAGGGTAAAATAAAATAAGATGCTGTTTCACAGCATCTTTGCTTTGGCTTTGCAAGGTTCCCCTCCGGGGATCACGACCGACCGAAGAGAGGTCGTAATCCCTAACAAGGTTCATTTAAGCTTTGCATTATCGACCCCCGGGGATCACGACCGACCGAAGAGAGGTAGTAATCCTGGTGTAAGAATATTAATTCAGTTCATACGATTAGGATACCTTATTAAATGAGATTTAGTTTCTTATGAATTTAGAAAAAAGTTGTTTTTAAAGCATTTTTTTTATTTATAATTGAGATTATTTTAATTTTATATTGCTATGTTCCATAATTTTAGTATATTCGCACCGTTATTTTTAAACTAAACGATTTAGTATAAAAATCGAAATGTTGTTAAACAAAAAAGTATTAAAAAGGTTAAAAAAATGAAGAACAAAGTTTTAATGGGATTAGCTGCTATTACTATGGTTGCTTTCCTTTCTAGTTGTGGAAAAGTTCCGCAAGTTCAAATTGATGCTACAAATGCAGCTATCGCAACTGCACAGACTGCTGAAGCAGCAGTTTATGTACCCGCTGAATTAGCAGCTGTTCAGGACTCTATGAAAGTGATCATGGCTGACATTGAAGTTCAGAAATCTAAATTATTCAAGAAATTTGGCCCTGCTACACTCAAACTTGATGCTACATTAGCCGCTGCAAATAAAGTTGCTGCTGATGCTGCTGCAAAAAAGGCAGAAGTTAAAAATGAAGTTGAAACTACTCTTACAGACATCAAAGCTGTAATTGCTGAAAACACAGAACTTATGAAAAAAGCTCCAAGAGGAAAAGAAGGAGCAGCTGTGCTTGAGCAAATGAAAACTGAAATGGCTACTATTGAAGCCTCAGTTGCAGAAGCACAGGGTTTGTATGATAAAGGTACCTACCTCGATGCACTTAACAAAGTTAAAGCTGCAAAAGAAAGAGCAGTTGGTATTAATACCGAACTTAAAGATGCAATCGCAAAAGTAAAAGGAAAATCAAAACCAGCAGCAAAAAAATAATTGAATAAGTAATATCTTATTTATAAGAAATCCCCGGGAGATTCCCGGGGTTTTTTTTAAAATAGACATAGGTTAACATGAGAAAGGATTGGAGGGATATGTTGATTTTTACTGCACTTGCGGTATCTATACCATTGGCATTATTATTATTAATTCGTTTTACACCAAGTCCTCCGGTTAGTGAAATGGAATGTGCCCGGGAGACTTTATCCAAGGCAGTCTCTAACAGGGCAGATACATATTCTAAAAAACTATTTACTCAGGCAGCAATATATTATGATTCTGCCATGGTGAACTGGAAGAGAGAAAATAAGAGATTCTTATATTTCAGAGATTACGAAAAGGTTGCTTTTTTTGCAGAACTTTCAACAAAAAAAGCAATCCAGGCAGGAGATAATTCAATCACAAGTACTTCAACACTGAAGATAAAACTGAAACAGAAAATTGAAACTCTTAATGATCTTGTTTCTGAAATTAATAAGTTATTCACTACATACCCGTTATCATCCGAGATAAGAAACCGTATTTCTAATGGAAAAATGTTGCTTGAAGAGGCTGAGATAGCATATAAAAAAGGTCAGTATCTACAGGCAAACAGAAAAATGACCGACTCGGAATATCTTCTTACAGCATCATACGATAATGCTTCAACAAATCTTAAAAACTATTTTAAGTCTTATTCAGTTTGGAAAAATTGGGCTGACAGGACTATTATTGATTCTAAAAAAAATCGTGATTATTCGATAATTATTGATAAATTTTCACGAAAATGTTTTATCTATTATAATGGTTCTAAAAAGTACGAATTTGTTACTGAACTTGGCAAAAACTGGGTGGGCGATAAAAGGTCAATGGGCGATAAAGCTACCCCGGAAGGAATGTATAAGGTTTCAAAGAAATTTGACAAAAATAAGACTAAATATTATAAAGCCCTTTTATTAGACTATCCGAATGACGAAGATATAGCGAACTTCAAATCTGATATCGCACGTGGTACCCTTCCTCCATCTGCAAAGATTGGTGGTTTAATTGAGATTCATGGAAACGGAGGAAAAGGGATAGACTGGACTGAAGGATGCATGGCTCTGACTGATAAAGAGATGGACATTGTATTTAAAATTGCAAAAGTCGGCACCCCAGTCACAATTGTAGGGTCACTGGTTGATATTCAGTATATTGTGAATAGATAGATTATCTGATATGGAAAATGATGAGATAACAAATAAAAAATCACATTCTGATATTGATAAAGGTCAGGTTAATAGCAGTAATGATATTAATAAAGATACTATTCAGATAAATATATCATTTTGGCAAAAGTTCAGGTCAAATAAGAAACTTTTCCGTTTTTTTCGTACTCTCTTTTATTTCTTTATTTTTATATTGATTTTTCTGACCACAATCAGTTTCATTCTTTATGCTGTCCCGGTTTTACAGGAGAGCAGGTCAGGTGAGAATAGTAAGATAACCAATAGTAAGGATTTAAAGAAGGATGCAGCCTACAAAAAGCAAATAGCTTTGATGACGAAGGATATTCAGCGTCTTTCAAGAAAATATAATACTTATACTACCGGACAATCATATATAGTTATTAATACTACTGATAATAAGTTTTCCCTTTATAAAAACAAGGTGCTTGTACGAGAAGGCATATGTAGTTCTGGGGCTAATAAAATACTTCAAACGGAGAAAAAAACTTATTTTTTTAAGACTCCTAAAGGAAAATTTTCAATAACCGGAAAGAGAACGCATCCCTATTGGCACCGCTCTGATTGGGACTTTATTGAGCAGGGTCTTCCAGTACCCCCAAAAGACGATCCTTCCAGATGGGAAGGGGGTGTGCTGGGCGATTATGCTCTTGATCTGGTTGACGGGTATATGATTCATGGAACAATTTACAAACGCCTTATGGGTATGCCTGTTACTCATGGATGTGTAAGGCTTTTGGATGATGACCTTGAGGTAGTATTTAATACTCTCAATATTGGCTCTAAAGTTTATATATTCTGACCCGGAGATACCCATTATGGAAGCAGAAACAAGGGAAAAAAACAGTTTTTTATTAATAGTCTTTATCATTGTCATTATAGTTGTTCTGGCATTTGTTGTCTATTATAGCTTAATGGAAATGAGGAGTCCTGCCAAAAAGATGGCTGAAATATCAGCTAAATACGGTTTAGCTAATTATGAAAAAAGCAAACTGCCAAAGAGTATCACTTCTGATTCAACGTTTCTCTCATTATTCAAAGATGATGCATATTTGCAATCGAGGGTTCTAATGGCTGAAACCGATTCCGTTTACCTTACTATAAATCTTTCAGAAAGGGTTATTAATATTGAAATAAGCGGCGTAGTTGTTCATTCTACAGCTATTAGCGAATTTGAAGCAAGCAAATTAATAACTGATGGGGATGAATTTACAATTACTTCCTTACTTTCGGCACCAATGACAATCGAAAGCGACACATCTTCTATCGCGAAAGTGCCTTTTGTAATGAAAATTGCGCCCAAAGACACTTCTGAATATAAACCCGATGCAATACCTGACACAGCATTTTATGAACCTGTAAATTACATCTTTGAAACAGACAGAGGAATAAAAATAATAGTATACCAGAGCGAAGAAATTATACAAGGGGATAGTAATGATCGTTTTATGTTCGACCTGCGCCACAGATTGATTATTACTTTGGCTGCTATGAAAGACATCATCTCATTTAAGGTACCTGAATATCAGCCTTTCATTAAAATTAAAATACCAAGCGCTGATGCAAAGATTATTTACAGAGCTATTCCAAAGCATGGCCAGATTGCAGTTTATCTGTAGCAATTCATTAATTATAAAATTATGAAAAAACGAGCTTCCCTATCACCGTTTGTATTTCCAGTTATACTTGCTTCCCTTCTATTATTTAACTTTTCACTCTTTGGTCAGGATCCATCAACAGTATCACCTTCGCTTCCAGATAGTATTAATGTTATAGTATCTGTATCGTGCATGCCATGTCATTCCGATGCAGGAGGTGTATTTTCCAGGCCAAAACTGAACTTTGAAAAATGGACTCAGTATTCCCCCGAAAAGCAAAAAGAAAGAGCCGCAAAGATGTATTCAGAACTTAATAAGGGTGCGATGCCTCCTAAGGCTGCAAGGGAAAAGAATCCTGAAAAAATTCCAACTTTAGAGCAGATCGGAACTATAAAGCGATGGTCTGAATCGTTCAAATAATATACGGGATAATAAAACCTTCCTTTTTTCCCTAAACCTGCGTTACATATCAAAAAAAAATGTAGGTTTGAAGAAGACTATTTTATTTAACCGATACTTAAATGGGAAGATTTACTGGGGTTATAGGGATTATTGTTATCCTGGCACTTGCTTTTTTATGGTCGAACAATCGCAAAAAAATTAATTACCGCCTGGTTTTTACTGGTTTAGGTTTACAGATAGCGCTTGCAATTTTCATACTTAAAATACCCATCGGTCAGGATATTTTCTTCTGGCTGGGAAAAGCAATAAATAAGCTTCTCGACTTTTCGAAAGAAGGTGGACTATTCGTATTTGGCGATCTGACAAAAGTCACACAGATTCTTCCTGAAGGGATGGTGAAAAGCGGAATTTTTCTGTTCATTTTGCTTCCTACAATAATATTTGTATGTGTACTGGTTGCTATGGCATATCATGTAGGTCTTATGCAGAGGTTCGTTGCTGTAATTGCACGTTTCGTCCATTGGGCTATGAGAGTCAGTGGCAGCGAAGCTTTATCGAATGTTGCCAGTGCTTTCGTTGGTCAGGTTGAGGCGCAGATTATGATTCGGCCATATCTTTCAGGAATGACAATGTCGGAGCTTCTCGCATCAATGACTGGAAGTATGGCCTGCATTGCAGGAGGCGTTATGGCTGTCTACATTTCTATGGGAGTACCTGCTTCATACCTGCTGGCTGCAAGTCTGATGGCAGCACCGGGTGCTTTGGTAATCTCAAAAATAGTTTTTCCCGAAACTGAAGAATCTGAAACACAGGGAGTAGTGAAGCTGGAAGTTAAAAAAGAACATTCTAATATTATGGACGCTATTTCAGCGGGTGCAAGCGATGGTATGAAGATCTCTATTAATGTGATAGCAATGCTGATCGGTGTTATTGCCCTGATTGCTCTTGTTGATGCACTCCTCGGATACTTCGGACATCTTCTTTCATGGATAGGTCTTTCTCTGAATGCCCTTGGACTGAATGTTGATAATCTTCGTCTTAAGGATGTTGTCGGAGTGTTTTTTAGTCTTTTTGCCGTAATAATGGGAGTGCCACCTTCAGAATCTCTTCATGTAGGCTCACTAATGGGGACCAAAATGGTAATCAATGAGTTTGTCGCTTATTCCGACCTTACTCCAATGATACATCAGGGACTGTTAAGCGCAAAATCAGTTGTAATAGCCAGTTTTGCTCTTTGCGGCTTTGCGAATTTCAGTTCTATAGCGATTCAGTTAGGCGGAATTGGAGTTCTGGTGCCAAGCCGGAAAGCTGACCTTGCCAGTCTCGGATTTAAAGCAATGCTCTGCGGAACTATGGCCTCATATATTTCGGCTTCACTTGCCGGAATTCTTCTGTAGGATTCTTTTTACTGATAAAATACAGGGTTACACTTAGATAACCTCCTATTTCACTTAACTTTCTTGGTTGTGAAGTCAATTGCATTTAAATTTGTTCAGTTTTTATGTTAGTCTTAATGATGCTCTTTTGATGCAGCATTAATTGACTTAATAATTTAAATAATTATGCTTATAAAAGGGAATATCGCAATCAGTGATAATGGATTCGTTTTTAACCCATCTACAGGCGACTCTTTTACAATGAACAATACTGGCAAGGAGGTTCTGCTTATGATTAAGGAAGGTAAAAAGGCCGGTCAGATTACAGATTTGTTAATGGCTAAATATGATGTCGATAAAATAACAATAGAAAGATATCTCGACGATTTTATGAACGACCTTAGCGTCAATAACCTTTTGGAGGATTAATATGAACCGGCAGAAAGTTACAGTCGCTGTAACAGGACTTAATAATATTGACAGTCCGGGACCGGGAATTCCTGTAATAAGGGGAATCAGAGAATCGAAGGATTTCGACGTCAGAATAATAGGATTGGCCTACGAACATCTTGAACCTGGAATTTATATGAGAGATCTGGTTGATAAAACTTATATGATTCCGTACCCGGCAGAAGGCAAAGATGCTTTATTTAAAAGATTACTTGAAATACACTCCACTGAAAATTTGAACGTCATAATTCCTAATTTCGATGCGGAACTTTTCTCCTTTATAAAACTTGAAAAACAGCTTGCCGGAATTGGTATTAAGACATTTCTGCCTACCCTTGAACAATTTGAAGAAAGGAATAAATCAAATCTCCCTGTTTATGGGGAGAAATATGGAGTAAATGTTCCTGCAGGGACCGAAGTATTTAGTATCCCGGATCTGAATAATACTCTAAAATCTCTGAATTACCCAGTTATGATTAAGGGCAAATATTATGATGCCTATCCGGCTTATTCTTTGGAACAGGCTGTTAGCTATTTCACAAAGATGTCTTCAAAATGGGGTCTTCCTGTCATTGTTCAGGAACATATAAAGGGAACAGAAGTGAATGTTATAGCACTTGGTGACGGAGAAGGAAATCTTATAGCTGCTATACCAATGCGTAAACAATATATAACCGACAAAGGTAAGGCATGGGGAGGAATTACTATTGAAGACCCATCAATGCTGAATCTGGCAAAGAAAATTATATCACAAACAAAGTGGAAAGGCGGATTGGAGCTGGAACTGATAAGAACAGCTGACAACAAACTCTATCTTCTTGAGATTAATCCCCGGATTCCTGCCTGGGTATATTTAGCTGTTGGCGCAGGACAAAATATTCCTGAAGCATTGCTGAAGCTGACATTGGGTATGAATGTGGAACCTTTTACCCGTTACGATGTAGGCAAAATGTTTATCAGATACTCCTGGGATATGATTGTTGACCTGGAACTTTTTTCGAGATTGGCTACAACAGGTGAGCTTTAGAACAAGATGAAAAGGAAAGATGGAAAGTTAGAAAGTTGGAATGATGGAAAGTTGGAATGATGTGATATTTCTTCCTTCCATAATTCCATTCTTCCAATATTCCATTAAAATGTAATATGATATAGTCAATCAAACTTGAAGTTATGGCAAAGTTAATTTTTGAACGTCCGACAATTACGAGGTTAACTCCCGGAGTGCCATCAAAACATGGAGTGGGCACATCAATTGCAGCTATGCCAATGATTGATGGTGTTTTGGCAGATGATCTGATTGATAAATATGGATCACCTCTTTATATTTTCTCTGAAAGGTCAATACGAAAGGGAATGGAGGATATCAAAAGAGCGTTCAGCTTAAGATATCCTAAGGTACAGATGGCATGGAGTTACAAAACCAATTATCTCGATGCTGTTTGTCGCATTTTTCATCAGGAAGGATCGTGGGCAGAGGTAGTATCTGGTTTTGAGTATGATAAAGCCATAAGAAATGGGGTGAAAGGCGAAAACATCATTTTCAACGGCCCTGGCAAAAGTAGTAAGGACCTTGAAACAGCGGTAAGAAACGGTTCCTTTATTCATATCGATCACATAGATGAACTATTCCTGTTATCAGATGTTTGTAAGAGAATAGATTTGGAAGCACGGGTTGCCATTAGGGTAAATATGGATGTTGGTATATATCCCAAATGGGACAGATTCGGATTAAACTATGAGAATGGTGAAGCTTGGGATGCTATAAATCGCATAATGCTTAATCCAAAATTGAAACTTATGGGCCTTCACTCCCATATCGGTACCTATATAATGAGTACTGATGCATACAGAATTACAGCTACAAAACTTTCTGACCTGGCAGCCAGTATTGCTCATAAATTTGATTATCATATTTCTTATATAGATATGGGAGGAGGATTTGCCTCAAAGAATACTCTGAGAGGTGCTTATCTTTCAGGTGAGGACACAACACCTTCATTCGATGAGTATGCAGAAGCTATCACCTCAGCAATCATTAATTCGCAGATTAAACCCGATAAATTGCCAACATTGATATTGGAAACCGGGCGCGCATTAATCGATAACGCAGGTTACATTGGAGGTTCTGTTATTGCCAATAAACGTCTTTCCGACAGTCGTAGGGCCACCATTGTTGATGTTGGGGTAAACCTGCTTTTCACAGCCTTTTGGTACGATCATAAAATTCATCCCGTTACCACTCACTCCGGATTAGCTGAAGAGACAACAATCTATGGTCCGCTCTGTATGAATATAGACGTATTGAGACCATCAATGATGTTCCCGGCAATGAAACATGGCGAAAGATTTGTGATTACCAGAACGGGTGCATATAATAATACCCAGTGGATGCAGTTTATTACAACCCGCCCGAATGTTGTTCTCATCGATATGGACAGAAAGGTGCATGTGATCAGGCGCGCAGAGACTCTCGAAGATGTTTCTGCCAATGAGGTGATACCGGATTATCTGACATAAAGGCACAGGGTAAGAAGTAAGAAGTAAGAGGTAAGAAGTAAGAAGTAAGAAGTAGATAGCAAATAGCAAATAGCAAATAGGTTGATTCTACATACAACTTACTTCATACTACTTACTGCAAAGAATATTAAGAAACCACATGAATAAAAGAGACACTCTATCAGTATTCACAAAGGGAGTACTCCGATCCTACTCACAGATTTTCTTCTCTGAGAGTTGTTGGTTTGCAGTACCTCTGGTGCTGGTGTCGTTTTTGGATATTTCTGCCGGGTTGGCCGGGTTACTTTCGGTTCTCACAGCCAATATAGCAGCATCAATATTAAAGTTTGATAAAACTATAATTTCAAAAGGGTTCTACGGTTTCAACAGCTTATTGGTTGGATTGGGGCTTGGTTACTACTACGAGCTAACACTTGTAATCATTGTAATAGCAATATTATCAGGCTTTTTAACACTCTTAATAACAATTACTTTCCAGGGTATTTTGGGTAAATACTACCTTCCATATCTCTCAATTCCATTTGTGTTATGTATATGGATTGTACTAAGTGCAGGAGGGATGTTAAGCAGAACTGAAGATAATCAGAGTGGTGTTTATATACTAAATAAGCTTTTTATAATTGGTGGACATCCTCTTGTAAATCTTCATCAGTGGTTAGAGGGAAAGATTACATCTGACTTTATTAAGAGCTACTTTCTCTCTTTGGGAGCAATCTTTTTTCAGTATAATGCTTTTGCCGGGTTTGTGGTAGCAATTGCATTGCTTTTCTATTCCCGCATCGCGTTTCTTCTTTCGTTGCTGGGTTATAGTGTTGCCTGGCTTGCATATTCTTTTTTTGGTACTGACATGACTCAACTGGGGTACAGCTATATTGGATTTAATTTCATTTTAGGAGCCATTGCTATCGGAGGTTATTTTTATATTCCATCAAAACAGTCATTCTTCTGGGCATTTGCAATAACACCAATTACAGCCCTGGTTTCTGCAGGCCTTTTTATCTTGCTGAAACCTTTTAATCTGTCTTTATTTTCTCTCCCATTCAATCTGATTCTCCTGACTTTTATCTACTCATTCAGATTCAGGATTGTTCAGGGTAAATTTACGGAAGTGCTTATTCAGGAAGTAACTCCGGAACGTAATCTCTATTCCTATCAGAGCTTTACAAAAAGATTTCCAAACTTCGGATGGTTTCAGATAAAGTTGCCTTTTATGGGAGAATGGTATGTTATTCAGGGACAAAATGGTGAGGATACTCATAAAGGTGAATGGGGAAATGCGTGGGACTTTGTGATTATAAACAGCGATCTGTCCCAATATGACTATGACGGCAATAGTCTTAAAGACTACTATTGCTGGGGTCAGAATGTTATTGCTCCGGCTGATGGATCAGTCGTGATTGCTGAGGATGGAATTGAGGACAACAATATAGGAGAAGTTAATACATACAAAAATTGGGGCAATACTGTAATAATAAAACATTCCGAAGGCTTGTATTCAAAACTTTGTCATCTTAAGAAAGGATCTGTTTCAGTCAGGATTGGCGATAATGTACATTACGGACAGGTTGTGGGAAAGGTTGGTAATTCAGGACGGTCACCGTATCCTCATCTTCATTTTCAGCTTCAATCCACACCATATATCGGGTCGAAAACTATTAAATATCCTCTTTTTGCATATCTCGAAGATGGCAAGGAATTGAGAACATTTAGCTATCCGTCTGAATCTCATATAATTAAGCCAATAGAGGAGAATTTACTTCTCAAAAGAGCATTTAATCTCATGCCAGGTACTAAACTGAACTGGAACATAATTAGTTCGAACAAGGCGGAGAAAGTTAGCTGGGAGGTATTCACCAGCAGCTACAACAAATCATACATTTTCTGTCACGAATCAAAATCCACCGCATGGTTCCAGAACGATGGCGTCCACTTCTATTTTACCCATTTTGATGGTAACCGGAAATCTTTACTCTATCTATTTTATCTGGCAGCTTTCAGAGTACCTCTTGTTAATATTGAGGGTTATACATCAACTGACTCTCTTCCTGTAAATCAAACATTTAATGGATTTAGACTTTTTATACACGATTTTACGGCACCATTTTTTCTCTATCTGAAAGCTGGCTTTAAGGTCAGAATGAAAAAAATCGGATCAGAATTTGACCTTGAAAAAATCGAGTATAGCTCTGAACTTACCGGTAACTCATTCAGCAGAATCATATGGAGTAAAAGTTTTAAAATAGATGTGAATAGCAATAATAGTTTAAGATTTGTGGATAAACACTCAGAATTAGAAGCTATATGCGAATCGTATTAATAATACCTGTTATATTGCTGATCATGTCCACAGAACTGGATGCCCAGAACGATTTTAAAACCCTCAATCGCAAGATGTACGATTACTATTTAAATGGTGATTATATTAATCTGAAAAGAACAGCAGATACAATGCTCTTTCTGGGAATAGATTATTATTATTTGCGGGAGCGGTTGGGGATAACTGAGTATAATATGCAGATTTATTCAAGCGCGGTAAAAGATTTATCAAAAGCGATAGAGTTTAACTCACTGGATACCATTTCTCGTGAATACATATACAACAGTTACCTTTACTCAGGAAGACAAACAGACGCCATGCTCTATCTTAAGTCGATACCCTATGATAAAAGAAATGCTTCATTAAACGAGTCAGTTGTTTCATCTTCATCTGAATTCTTTTTGGGTTCCTCCGGTATAGATTATGATGTGGTTACATACCCAACAAATAATTTGAATTACGAAGCAGTAAAAAATAATTCCAGCATTTATGCCGGCGTAGAAACTTATTTTTTAAATAGATTCAGAGGTACTTTTGCCTATACTAACTTTCATAAGTCAGGAACAAAATATTCGCCTTCTAGTCCAACCGGAGAAGCTCTTAACTTCACACAGAATCAATTTTATACTAAAATCTCCGGATATCTTTTCCCTGGCTGGGAGTTTACTGGGTTTGGTCATGTTGCATCTTATTCTGAAAGTGTTACCCGGGGAATGCCCGGTAACAGGATTCAGGCAAATCAGGTTATCACCGAGTACCTTGGGGGAGTCGGGCTCTCAAAAAATTTATGGAAAATACACACTGGTGCTAACATTTCGTTCAGTAATTTCAGTAATTCAAACCAGGTAAGAGGTGAAGGATATTTTACCTGGCTTCCATCGGGAAATCTAAACCTTTATCTTACTTCAGGTTGGATGGGTCAAAGCGATAATAATTGGGAAGCTACCTATCAGGTAAGTCAGGAGATCGGACTAAAAATCTTCAAATCGTTATGGTTAGAATCAGGGCTGGTAAAAGGCAATTCGTTCCTTTATGCACGCACCCTGGGATCTATGATCAATAATTCATTCCAGATACCAGCAATGACAATCTATACCAACCTGATCGTATTAGCAGGAAGACATCTCAAATTCTCAATTATGCCTTTTTATAGTGATAACAATATATACTCCTGGGATCTAACCACTTATTCGCGAACCAATAAGCTGATTATTAATTCATTCGGGGGATTAATCAAATTAACATATAAACACAGATGAATATGAAGAAAACCAGCCTGGTAGCAATTTTTATCTTTTCGGTAATTATTGCAACCGCACAGGATTACACCAAGTTAACTGCCGCATTCAGTGAAAGCTACGTAAAGGAAAAATCGGGGAAGTATGCTGAAGCAACTACAGCTTTGAAAGCATACTACGACGCTAACTCATATGAGATTAATCTCAGATTGGGATGGTTAACTTATTTACAGGGACAATTCTCTGAGTCTCTTGGCTATTACAATAAGGCTATCGAGTTGATGCCTTATGCTATTGAACCCCGGTTGGGAGTTGTTTTACCTGCTTCCTCTCTTGGCAACTGGGATTTGGTTATGGCACAGTATAGCAAGATACTCGCTATTGATCCTAATAATACAGTTACACTCTACCGTTCCGGACTGATTTCCTATGATAAAAAGGATTACACTCAGGCTTATCAGCTATTCGAAAAAATAGTAAATCTTTATCCATTCGATTATCAGAGTGTACTGATGCTTGCATGGACAAACTTAAAACTTGGTAAGACCCGCGAAGCAAAAATTCTTTTCAATAAAGCATTGCTCTACTCACCTGAGGATGCGAGTGCGAAGGAAGGGCTAAGTCTGATAAAATAACAGAGACAAAAGACATAAGACAAAAGGAATTAAAGAAATTTGGAGGGTGGATCTGTATTAAATACCTGACTTAGAACCCCCTTTAGGGGGCAGGGGGCAAAAAAACGAGGTTAGACTTCGCTTAACTAATGGATAGTGAGTCGTATTTCAGAAGTTAGATGGATAATTGATAAAGGAGAAAAATGGTATGCATAATAAACGAATAAAATATACCGAGATAGTTCTAATCATCTTTGTTTGGTTAGTACTTCTCTTTACTCCTATACTCTTCAGGGAAGATATTTACAGCCCGATACGTAGAAGCGTAGTTATGCAGTTGCAGATTCTTATTCCGTTGCTTGTTGTGTTTCTTATAAACCGGTTCATACTTGTTCCCCGATTACTTTTTATGGGGAAACAGGTTTCATTTATTCTATCAGTGTTTGGGCTTATAATTTTATTTACAGCTGGTTCATATTTATATGATATAAAATTTAAAAATGTTCCCCCTCCAGAAGTTCCCCCTGTGGCAGAGCAGGTGAAGTCGCCACCTTATGCCTTTCCGGGTGGTGTAGATACTTTTGGAAATCTGCGTCCGGCACAGACCAGGCAGCCACGGCCAATACCTCCATTTGCTAACTTCCTGATCCTGTCAGTACTTGTTGTGGGCTTTGATACAGGTTTGCGTTCAGGTCTGAGAGGTATAAATATTGAAAACGAAAAAGTAAAGCTTGAAAAAGAGAGTGTAGCTTCTCAACTCGTTCTTCTCAGGAATCAGGTAAGTCCTCATTTTCTGATGAATACACTAAATAATATCCATTCGTTGGTCGACATAAACAGTGAGGAAGCAAAAGAGGCTATTATAAGACTCTCGAAAATGATGAGGTATTTATTGTACGAAACAGAAACAGAAAAAACAACTTTAAAGAAAGAGGTAGAATTTCTTGAAAGTTATATTAAACTAATGAAACTGAGATTTAATGACAGAGTTAAAATTGTTCTGAACCTGCCTGCAGTTATTCCTGAAAGAACCATTCCTCCCTTCCTGTTTACTTCTTTAATAGAGAATGCTTTTAAGCACGGGGTCTCTTATAGGGAGGATTCATTCATAGATATTTATAATTAGCCCCGGAACTTGGACAACAGGTTTAATTTGATAAAAAATGATAAACTTTGTTGTTATGAGTAGAAAGCACAGTTCAGGGCTAAAGACCA
>Ga0209539_1001155_pt1 | contig 14449 bp, 12 predicted proteins | sample BarGraNGADG00312_2_FD_184499 | JGI IMG/M metagenome (GOLD analysis project Ga0209539, IMG submission 184499) | Arctic peat soil microbial communities from Barrow, Alaska - Barrow Graham LP Ref core NGADG0011-312 (SPAdes) (version 2) | ecosystem: Environmental > Terrestrial > Soil > Wetlands >... | reverse complement strand
CCTCCCGCTCGCTGAAGACGACGAACTCGTCTTCGGCGCGGATGATCTTCGACACCTTCTCCCCGATGAGGGGCACGTCGAACTCCTCGAGGTGGCGCATGAATGCCGCCGCCAGTTCCTCTCCGCTCGCGAAGGTGAACCCCGGGTAGTTCGGGATCGAGTGCGCCTTGCGGATACGGCCGAACGGTGCCTGCCCACCCATTACGGCCACGGTGCGTTTGCGGTTGGCCACATTGATGGCGGCCGAGATGCCCGCCGGCCCCGACCCCACCACGATGACGTCATATTCTGACGACTTGGCTGCAGGCTCCCCCATTAGGTCCCTTCCACCAGTATCCCGAGCCCCCGTCGGTCGGAGCTCGCCTCAACAACAAATACCCCCCACGGGCATCCCCGAAAACGGGTACATCGGGGGGAGGAAGCAGCGCCCCCTGCAAAGCGTCAATGAGACCGCCACAGGTTCAGGTGACACGTGGTGGTGGCGGAACTTGGCCCTGTGCAGGGCCTCTTGGCCAGCAGCCGACACCATGCCGACGCGGGAAGGCGGGCGCGCCGATCAAATGGGAACAGCCAGCCCAGGTCTCCGCTCGCTGACACGACACCGACGACCGCACGCGAACCGGCCCCGCACCCTCGCAGCGGCTGGAGCGACGCCTGAGGTGAGGCCCGCGGCGCCCTCAGCTCTCGTAGAGGCAGACCCGATCGCGGCCCTGACGCTTGGCCAGGTAGAGCGCCTTGTCCGCGGCGGCCAGGAGCACCGCCGCGGCGCGCGCGCTCGTCGACGCGTCGTCGCTCGGCGTGTCCGTGCCGACGGGGACCGCGAGGTCGCCGACATCCGCCACGCTCGCCACGCCGATGCTCACCGTGACGTGCTCGTCGCGCCGACCCGGCCAGCCTTCGAAGGCGTGCGCTGCGACCGCAGCGCGGATGCGCTCGGCGGCGGCGAGAGCGGCCCCGACGTCCTCGTCGCCCACCGGCGTCAGCGGCATCACGATGACGAACTCGTCGCCGCCGTAGCGGGCGACCACATCGACCTCCTGCCTGACCTCCCCACGAACGATGGACGCGAGCTCCTGCAGCAGCTTGTCGCCCGGCAGGTGCCCGAATGTGTCGTTAAAGTGTTTGAACTCGTCGAGGTCGAGCATGAGGACGGAGAGGTCCTGCGCGTAGCGGCGGGCCCTGGCGACCTCTTGGCGCAGCCGGTGATCCAGATGGCGGCGGTTGTAGAGCCCGGTGAGGTCGTCGGTCACCGCCTGTTCTTCCAGCCGCTTGATCGTGCGCGCGTTGACGATGGCGATCGCCGCCTGGTCGGCGATCGCCTGCAGCACGCCCACCTCGTCGTCGCTGAAGCGTCGCAGGCTGCGCGACTCACCGACGTCGATGAGGCCGATGAGCTGTCCGCGGTAGACCAGGGGCACCGTCAGATCGGCGAGCTCTCCCCAGCGGTCCAACTCAGCGGCCACGGCCGCAGGGATCGCCGGGTCATCGCGGTAGAGCGTAACCGCACGGCGCTCGGTGGCACAGGTCTGCAAGTCGAAAAACGTGTTGGCCCTGTAGACGGTCCCGACCCACTGCGACGAATCGAGCTCGAGCTCCGGAAGTTGGTAGTAGGCGACGACGATGAAGTCGTCGTTGTCGGGCGCCACCTCGTAGATGTCGCACCAGGCCGCGTTCGTGCACTGCGTCGCGAGCCGCGTGATCTTGGCCAAAGCCTCGTCGATGTCGGTCTCGGCGGAGATGACGGCGCTCGTTTCAAGGAGCACGCGGTATTGCTCGACGAGATGCTCGAGGGTTGCGTTGCGAGCAGCGGCTGCGTCATTGGCCACGGCTGCGAACCGCGCCGCCGCGCCGCCGCACTCACCGTCTCGTTGCGTCTCGTCCACGTCAGGTCTCCTCGAACCGTAACGATACGCCCACCGCGTCTGCCAGGATAGGGTGGCCACTTCCGGGGAGCTCGTCAGCGAGGGCAGAACCTGGGGTCGGCGCCCGTCGCGTGCCTATTTCAGCAGATGGTGCACCTCGACGAATTGGCTCAGCATCATAGGTCTGCACGACCTGTAGGCGGACGTTAGCGCCTGCACAAGGCAGCGCCGCCGACACGACACCGACCTGCGCAGAACGGACCCGTGCGACGTGTCGTCTGGGCGATCTGGTCGTGAGCCGCGGCTCAGCGGCTGCGGTCCGCCTGCTCGGCGATCGCACAGGCTCCGACGTACGGCGCCTTGGCCGCCCCGACCGGCGCATCCAGGCGCAGAAGCACGTCGGCAGCCGGGTCGTAGCGGGGCCAGCGCGGCCGCCCGGGCGCGTTGGGGTCGCCGGTCGCAGCGAAGGCCGCCCAGTAGTCGGCCATCTGACCGGCCAGTCTGACGTCGGCCGATTCCGGGCGCCCGGCCGCGTGTGCCGGGTTCAGGCTGTCGAACACGTACGGGATCTCGGCGGAATGGTGCGCACCCTCCGAGTCGCCGGGCGGCACCCGCGAGAAGTAGTACAGATAGGCGCGCAGGTTCTGAGAAGCGACGCAGCGGGCCGTGTATCGCGCCGCCGTGTTGAACTCGAGGACGGTCGAAAGGCGGCTGGTGGCCGGGAGCAGCCCCCCGTAGTCAGGGGCGGGGAACTGCGCCGCCAGCACCGGCCAGTCTGGTCCGGTGAACCAGCTGAGCCGGCGGCGAGACGTCAGGGCCACCGTGTCCGCGGCCTGTGGTTTGACGCCGGTCAGCCACATGTTGCACTCGTCCTGGTTGCTGCCGATGAGCACCGGTACGCGCGCCCAGTCTCCCCGACGGAGCAGCCGCCACGGCTCCTCGGGCAGCACGCGGCCGTCCACCACGGGCTGGAACGACGGCATCGGCGGCTGCACAAACTGCTGCGCCAAGGATCGTGGTGCGGGCGCAGTCGCGGCGAGCAGACGTTGGGCGGGGACCTTGCGAAGAGCCGCGAGTGTGCTCGAGCCCTCGTCGATGCCGAGGGAGCTGCTGATCAACAGGCCCTCCTGCTCCTGTTCCTCGAGGGTCAGCGTAGACCAGATGCCCACGCCTCGGTCCTCGTAGCGCGGGCTTTCCGAGATAGCACGTGCGAACAGGCCTCGGCTCAGCGGGCTCACAAGATGAGAGACAACGCACTGGCCGCCGGCCGACTGGCCGAAGATCGTGACGCGCCGCGGGTCGCCGCCAAAGGTGGCGATGTTGCGGCGCACCCAGCGCAGCGCAGCGACCTGGTCAAGCAGACCGTAGTTCCCCGACACTCCGTAGGCCGACTCCTCCGAGAGCTCGGGATGCGCAAAGAAGCCGAAGACGCCGAGGCGATAGTTGAGGCTGACCACCACCACGTGTTCCTGCCCGCTGAGGCGCTCGCCATACGTCGCCGGCAGCGAGCCCGACCCAGAGACGAAACCGCCGCCGTGGATCCACACCATTACCGGGAGTCGCTGCTTCGCAGCCCTCGCCGGCGTCCAGACGTTGAGGTACAGGCAGTCCTCGCTCTGCGAGTCGACCACGGCCTCATTCTCTGCGACCGGGTCGCCCTGTGGGCATGAGGCCCCAAACGCGGTGCACTTCCTGACGCCGGTCCAGGGACGGACCGCCTGGGGCGGCCGCCAGCGCAGGTCACCGACTGGGGGAGCCGCGTACGGGATGCCGCGAAACACCCGCAGTGCGCCTTCGTCGAGACCAGAGATCCGGCCGCCATCGACGCGCAGCGGATGGGTAAGCTGAGCGGCCGGCGCGACGGACGCGGCGACGGGGGACCCCGAGCCGCTCGGTCCGGACTGCCCGCCGCAGGCGACGAGCATGAGAGTCACCAGCATCAGGCAGAGACCGCACGCGGCCCGTACCGTCGCGGACTGCCCTATTCGCTCCCTCGCCCGCGCCTGCCTCATCGCGCCTCCGTCATCTCCTACCAGCGTCTACATCGGCGGATCGGGGCTCCTTCTGGAGGATCTCGTCGAGCGCACACCGACGGATGGCCGCCGGCGGGTTGACGGTGCCGTTCGAGGCAATTGGACACGGCCGCGTCGGTCACGCACAGGTCTGGCTATCCTGTCTGAGCAGCAAAGCTGCTGCACCGGGCGCCGCGGCCGACCATCGGCCGCCGACCGGCCGGGCTGGTCTCACTGCCGCGCTGAAGCGAAGACCTCCGTCAGCCAGTCCAACACCCCCGGGTAGGAATCGCAGTCGAGCACGAACTCCTGTCCTCGGCCCACTGTCCTGAGGAGGATCCCCTCGGCGTCTCGACTCCAGCGCTTTGCGCTCGCATGGTACGACAGGGTCGGCGTCTCTGGCCGCGGCTCAAAGCAGTCGGGCAGTCGCCAGACGCTGCGCGAGCGCTCTGGGGCTGTCAGCCGAAGGGCAGGGAAGTAGCGGGGAAAGATGCCGCCGCCAGGCAGGCTACCCGTGCAGGTGGGAATCTGTTGGACAGCGGGCACCGGGAGCCGGCGCCACAGGTTATGAAGACGTGACCGCGCCAGTGAAGTGACGTGTTTGCTGGCTCTCTCGGTGCCCTGCCGACGTGAGGCCGACGCGACACGCGCAGGTTGCGACTCTCTCGGCATGCCGCTTCTGTGCGAGTCGGCATCGCGACAGCCAGAGCTGCCCTGCAGTCCCCGATCGCCGAGCGGCGGTAGCGAGTCGGCTCGTGCGACGCGGCTCCGAGCTGTCTAGCGAACCAGCGTTGTCTTGACGACGGATGTGAAGCCGCCGTTGTACTCGTTGTCGCCGGCGTAGCGCACGACCTGGTAAGTGGTGCGGTCTCCAGGCTCCAGAAGGGCGTGGAAGACGTACTTCCCGTGGCGGTTTGCCTTCTTGCGGAAACCGAAATGCCAGCCCTGCTTCGTGGGATTCCAGACCGTCGGTTGTGGTCGCTTCTTCGTCGACCAGTAGAGGGTGACGTACTTGGACTTGCCGGGGTGTGAGCCCCAGTGGCCCTCTGTGGGGATGACGCCGCTCAGGGTGTACCACACGTTGGGCCGCACCCTGGAGGGGGAGCTCTTCAACGTGCAGACCTGGAAGCCGTAACTCAGATCGAGCCACGAAGTGCCGACCACGCTCGAGATGGTGTCGTTGCGGTACGCATGAAGATCGTAGGCGTACCCTGGCTGAGCGGTAGAGGGGATCGTCACCGTGCGCGTGTAGGTGCCGGTGGTGCCGGTCGGCACGGGAGAGACCGGCCAATCGCGAGCCGCCGCGCGGGGGGCGATGCCGTAGCCGTAGAGACCGACGCTCCAGCCGGGCGTGAAGTTCTGCAGGGCGACGGCACAGGTGCTGCCCGGCTTACCGGAAGCGAAGGTCGGCTTCTTGACCCAGATTCGCTGAAAGTCGGCTTCGTCGGCGGTAATCGTGGCGGGGTTCAGCTGGCCGGGGCTCACCGTCAAAGGCGTGGAGATGGGCAGCTCCGTCCCCTCGTTGGCCCACGTGTCGATGACGGCGTACTGACAGTCGGCGGGCATGGCGTTGGCGATCATCGGGCTGCCGTCGGCGACGTAGCTCCCGGCGCCCCCGTTGGTGCCCACCGTCTGGACGTACGGCAAGGACCAGCCGTTCCAGTTTGAGTCACTCGACCGGTTCACGACGACGCCGATCGCTCCGGGCTGGATGTCGACGACGTTCGGCCCGGCGGCCGTGAACGTATGACCCCAGCTCCAGAAGGAGTCGTCGGAACCGCTGGGGTAGGCATCGATCTCGCCCTCGGTCGTCTCGGCAACGCTGCTCACCGCATACGAGCCATCACCCGCCGTGGTGACTGCCGGGTAGGGGAACCACGACCCATCGGCGTCGTAGTAGCCGACGACCACGCCGCCGCCGAGCCACGCGACGGGGCTACCCTGCGGGTAGCCCTGATAGACGTGACCCGTCACGTTGCAGGGCCCGCTGGGCGTGGTTCGCAGCAAACTCGCCGGCGAGCGGGCGGCGCGGCTCGCTCCTGACAGGGTCAACGCGGCTGGCGCGGCGTGGTTCGGCAACCAGCGTACCAACTGCGCCGCGCTCGACTCGCCGCGGGGCCTGGTGACAGTGCCCTTGGGTGCAGTGGGCGCGGCGGCCAGGGCCGTGCCGGCGAGAAGCATGATGGCAAAGAGCGCCAGCACAAGCGCCGTCGTCAGCTCCCCAAGCGAACGCCCACGTGTCGTCTTCCTCATGGTCCCCATGATGCATGCCCCCTCACTGGTTGCGGCGCGGCGGCCGTCGCCGTCCACCGTCAGGCCACGCTCTGCTCACTCCCCACTATGTCACTAGGCACGCCCCCGTCAAGGCGTCACGCCATTGAGCGAGCCGCGCAGGGCTTCTGTGACCGGCTGCGCGACGTCATCTCGCCAAGACGCTGAGCGCCGAGTCAGCTGACCCCTATGCGTTGGTCCGCTCCCAATGATGGCGCGAGGGTCGGGCCCGGCGTGAGTCCCCGGCGACGGATGATCGGCGAGCGCCCTCTCGAGCGGCCAATCGGCGGCGCAGAGCTGGCCCCGACGTCACAGGTTCAGGTGACCTATCTCGTCGATCTCGTCGGCAATGTCAAGTCTCACCACCCGCGTTTCACCGTGGCTCCACCAGCTGTGTTACGCCCTCCGCAACTGGGTGAACACCGGCGCCGCGCCTCCGTGGTCAACCTACTGGCTCACGCGAGCGCCTACTCACGACCGTGCCAGTAGAAGGGCCGGCGCTTCTGATGGGCGACGGCCAGGATACGGACCTCATCTGCACGCAGCGAGTAGAGCAGCGCGTACGGGAACTTGGTCAGCAAACGCCTGTGCACGCCGGCGCGGACCGGTGCCGCGGCGTCAGGGAAGTCGGCCACTTGAGCCAGCGCACGCTCGACTTCGTCGAGGAACACGCCGCCGAGCCCTGAGCTTTCGAGGTCGTAGTAGTCGGCGGCTTCGTTGAGTTCGAGCTCAGCGGCGGAGTCGAACCGCACGCGCCGCTTCATCCCCGGCGAGCCCGGGCGCGGGCGAGGACGTCAGCCCCCACTGACGACGGCGCTCCGGCATCCAGCGCCGCGTCGCGACGCGCAGCCTCCTCGAGCCACAACTGCTCGATCTCCTCCTCGCTGAGAGCGTCAAGGCTGTTGAGCAGTTCATGGGCAAGGTGCGCACGTGTGGAAGGATCGAGCTGAAGAGCCTCTCGCTTGAGTTCATCGATCGTCATCGCAGCACCTCGGCGTCGATGGGAGGGTCGCCTCTATTGTACCTCCGGCGACAGACGGTGTAGATAGTTGACGGTCGAGGCGAACGGGCTGACGACGTGTGTCCCGTCAGCACATGCCACCAAGAAGTGGCGCCCCCGGCTGGAATCGAACCAGCGACACCAGGTTTAGGAATGATGGACGCAGGCTCTGCCACCGAGGGATCGCCGGCACCGTCGACCATGCAGTAGCGTCCCGGAGGTGTGAGCTGGCCACCTCGGCCAGCATCGTCGGCAGAGACGAAGGAGGAACAGCCGTGCCTGACGTCCGTTCGAGTGTTTCCGCCAAGACCACCGAGACCTGGGTCGCGCTCGACGTACACAAGGATTCGATCGCCGCCGGCATCATGTCGGCAGAGGGCGGCCCACCCGAGGTCGTGCAGTTCGAGAACAGCGAGCGGGCGATCCGCCGCTTCCTCCGACGGCTCGGCGACCCGCAGGCGCTCGGCGTCTGCTACGAGGCGGGGCCTTGCGGCTACGACCTCTACCGCTTGCTGACGAGCATCGACGTCGCCTGCGACATCATTGCGCCTTCACTGACGCCGGTGCGCCCGGGCGACCGCGTCAAGACCGATCGCCGCGACGCTGTGAAACTGGTGCGCCTCTACCGCGCTGGTGAGCTCAGCTTCGTCTGCCCGCCGACGCCCGTGCAGGAGGGCCTGCGCGATCTGGTTCGCTGCCGCGATGACCTGCGCTGCGCGCGCACCGCCGCCCGTCAGCGCATCGGCAAGCAGCTGCTCCGCTACCGGCGCATTTTCCGCGAGGGCAGAGGGCACTGGACACAGCGGCACGGCGTCTGGCGACGCGCTCAGCGCCTCGACGACCCCCTCGCCCAGACCGCTCTGGAACACACGCTCTGCCACCTCGGCGCGCTCGACGCCCAGCTGCTCGCCATCGATGCGCAGCTCGACGAGATCGCCCGCGAGGAGCCTTGGCGCGAGGCGGTCGAGGCGCTCACCTGCTTCCGCGGCATCTCGACTCTCACTGCGCTCAGCCTGCTCGCCGAGGTCGGCGACTTCCATCGCTTCGCCTCAGCCCGTGAGCTGATGAGCTTCCTCGGCCTGACCGTCAGTGAGTACTCCTCCGGAGCGCGGCGCACGCGCGGTTCGATCACCAAGACCGGCAACCGCCACGCGCGCCGACTCTTGGTCGAGGCCGCCTGGCACTACCAGCACCCGCCGCGCCTCTCGGCGCGCATCCGGGCGCACGAGGGAAGGGTCGCGCCCGAGGCGCTCGCCCGCGCCTGGCAAGCGCAGATCCGCCTGCACCATCGCCATCGCCACCTGACCGGCCGTGGCAAGCCGGCGACGGTCGCCACGATCGCCGTCGCCCGCGAGCTCTGCGGCGTTCTCTGGGCGACGATGACCGACCAACCCGTGCGCGCTGATCGTCCCGAGGAGCGCCGTCCGAGCAAGGAGGTGCTCGTCGCCTAGAGGCAGCGGTAGAAGACTGGAGCTCGGCGGCCGGCGTTGACCTGTGAGGAACCTCGACGTTTCCTTGCGATCCCGGACGACCATCCGCAAACTCGCGGCTTTAGGACGAGGCAGCTCACGACCGGACACCATCATGCGGTTCCGACCCGCGTATCTCAGAGTGACGAGTCGTCGCCCTCGTCGCGCCGGCCGCCGAGCCCCAGAACCACCGCCTTGAAGACGACCACCATCCACCGTGTGTGTTGACTACCGCGTCCATCTCAGGAAACCTGAGGAATGCGTCCTGGGCTGTAGTGCCTCGTGTGCAAAGGTGCCGCACGGTCCAAGGTTCCGGCGGGTCTCGGTGCTCGCCGGTGGTCAGGCGTGCTGGGCCGTGGTGAGGCGTCTCGTCGGCAGGATGTCGGCAGACGGTCGCCAACGCGATGCTGCTCATGGCAAGCGTCGCGTGTCTGCATCGCGATGCGCGGAGGCCTGCCCATGCCGAGCGCCTCGCCGCCCGTTTCCCAGGCTCGGGGGTGCGAACCCGTCCGCCACAAGGGCATCACGAATGCCCGCCTCGGACGAGACGGGCTTTCTGCTTGCGCGATCGGGAGGCTGGAGCGGAGACGTGGCGTCGCGTCAGCGCGAGAGCACCATGCCCATGGCAAAGAGCACACTGTAGAGGAGGGCGGTCTGCCCCGTTTCGGCAAGCGCGGCGTTGAGGGCGCGGCCGGTCTGGGCGAAGACGCGGCGCGTTGCGCGCAGCGCCAGCGGCAGCGACAACAATGCAAGAAGTGCAGCGAGCGGCAGAGCGTGTGTCACGACGAGGATCGCGAGCAGTGCATACGGGACGGTCATGAGCGCCGCGTACTCGAACTTGGTGGCGCGCACACCGATCCTCACGGCTATGGTCCGCTTGTTGGCGGCCCTGTCCTGCTCGATGTCGCGCAGGTTGTTCACGACGATGATGGCAGTGATGAGGGCGCCGATCGCCGCCGCCATGAGCCAGGCGAGCAGAGACGTGGCTCCGGTCTGCACCCAGTAGGTCCCCACCACGGCGGTCAGCCCGAAGAAGAGGAAGACGAAGACCTCCCCCAGGCCGTGGTAGCCGAGCGGGTAGGGGCCGCCGGTGTAGGCGAGCGCAGCGATGATCGCCGCGACGCCGATCAGGGGCACCATCATGCCGCGCACGAAGGTCAGGTAGATGCCTATCGCGAGCGCCAGGGCGAGCACGGCCTTCATGCCGCGCTTGACCTGATCTCGGCTCAAGAGGCCCGACTGGGTCACGCGCGCAGGGCCGAGCCTGTCTGCGATATCGGCTCCGCGTTCGTCGTCATAGACATCGTTCGCAAGGTTGCTAGCGATCTGGAGCAGCAATGCCACGCTGAGCGCGGCCAGGGCCGGGCCAAGGGAGAAGCCGCCGTCTCTCCAGGCGAGGACGGTGCCGACGATCACACCCGAAGCGGCGGCGGGCAGCGTCTTCGGTCGGATCGCCAACCACCAGCGGCAGAGCGTGCTTGGGCTCTCTGGGATGCTGTCAGGCGCTATGGGCAAAGGCACGTGCGCGTCTCCGCCTCAACCTTTGCCCGCCACGCCCTGACCCACTACCTCACCATCACCACAGAGTCATCCTTGCGCGAGGCCGCCTGGGGGTGTTCGCCCTTGGCGTAGCCGAGAACGCAGGATCCGACGCCGACATAGTCACCTTCCACGCCCCACTTCTTGAGCAGCGCCTTGCCTTCGTCGCTCTCGAACATCTGCCGCGTGCGGTGGACCCAGCACGAGCCCAAGCCGAGGGAGTAGGCGGCGGTGAACATGTTGCCCAGAGCGAGGCTTGCGTCCTCCACGGGCGTGACCTTGGCCTTATCGGCAAGCACGAGGACTAGCGTCGGCGCGCCGTAATAGGGGTCGGAGTCGCCGCCCATCACGGCCAGGTTCATCCGGGACAGCGTCTCCCTCGTCTCTGGATCCTGCACCACGATGAAGAGCGCGGATTGCTGGTTCGCGCCGCTGGGCGCGTACTTGCCCGCCTCCAAGACGGCGTTCAGTTCCTCGTCCTTGATCTGCTGGGGTTTGAAGGTGCGGACGCTCCGCCGATTGAGCAGGGCATGCATCGTTTCATTCATCGTTTTAGCGTCCTCCTTGTGAACGACAGTGGGGCTCGCACAGGGTGTTCAGGCGCCCGTGGATGCAGACAAGAGGTTCCCCCGATCAGAACGAGCTCCCGCGCGCCGTGATGACCTCCTTGAGGAAGTTGTTGTGCAGCGAGCTTGCCGGGTCGTCGGCCCAGCGGCAGAGCAGCTCGAACATGGGCCTGGTGACCGTGAACGCCAGAAGGCCAGGATCCAGGTGTTTACGCATGGCCTGGTCGGTGGCGCCGATGATCGCGCGCGGCGTGTCGAGGTCGCCGAGCACGGAGGCGAGTTGCCCGCAGCCGGAGCTGAAGGGTGCCATCACCGGGGGATCTTCGGGCCGGCTGTAGTAGGAAGACCCGGTGACGAGCACGGCGAGCTGGTCGGCGTTCACGTAGAAGGTAATCGAGCGCAGGTAGTCGTACTGGGCGGCCTTCAGCGGACCGATGAGGACGTGCTCGTACCGCGGCTGGTACCCGGGCGCGGCGTCGAGCCACAGATCCATGAGCTCGTGCGAAGCCCGCAGGCCCTCCTCGTCGACCAGGAACTTGACCATGGCCTGGCGGGAGCGGCCCTGCACACCAAGCAGGTGCGGCGCCCCGCAGCCGTGCAGCTGCTTGGTGATGTGCAGCGTCTTGCCCTCGCGCCAGTGCGCGTAGGAGGCAAAGATGCACTCGCGCGGACGGGTGGGCTCGACCAGCGGCGCGAAGGGCGCCGGATCGGGCGCGTCGTAGAGGCCGATCAGTGGTTCGCTGATGGAGAGGGTCTTGACGATAGTGGTGGGGTCGGGCTGCATGATGACCTCCTTGAGGATTCCGCCGGCTGCTTGTGTCTCGCGCTTCGTGGCGCGAACCTCATGCGGATATTGATGCCTGGATCACGCCCCCAACGCGGCGATCACATCGGCCGTCCGGCAGACGCGCCCGATGCGCGGAAAGATGCGTGCGAAGGCGAAGGCATGATCGCCGGCGCTCCGCGCGCTCATGGCGTCCTCGACCAGCACGAGCTGATAGCCGCGCTCGTAGGCGTCGCGCGCCGTGGACTCGACGCCGTAGTTCGTGGCGATGCCGCCCAGCACGATGGTCGTGATCCCCCGTCGCCGCAGCTGCAGGTCGAGATCGGTGCCGTAGAACGCACCCCACTGTCGTTTTGTCACCACGATGTCACCATCTTTGGGGCCGAGCTCGGCCACGATCTCGGAGAAGTCGGCCGGCAGCTGGCGCAGCACCTGCGGCTCGTCGACCGGCGCGCTCAGCCTGTCGCCGCCGTCCGGACGTGTGGCGACGTGGGCCAGGACGACCGGCGCACCGGCGGCGCGAAAGCAGTCGGCCAGCCGCGCGGCATTGGCGATCACCTCGAGGGTCGCGTGCGGCTCGGCGGGGAACGCGGTGATGCCGCGCTGCAGGTCGATCAGGACCAGCGCGGTCCGACTGGGGTCAAGCTGGGTGACAGGCATGGGAGCTCCCTTGAGATGGTGGGTCGTCGTTGGCCGGGATCCCGTGGTCGGGACTTCACCTCGTCGTGCTCGCAGTCGGCGTCGGCGGTTCAAACTGATTGGCTCTTGCCTGCCGGTTCCAGTGGCCGTCTGAGGCTGCCCTCGAGCACGTTGCCGTCGATCGCGGGGTAACCCGCGGCGGCGGGAGCCGTCGGCGCGGCGTCCTCGGCCGCGAGCCTATGGGTATCGCGGATGCGTCGCAGGGAAAAGCCGGCCCAGATGGCGACCAGCAAAGTCGCAACGCCGCCTACGCCCAGCGCGAAGCGCACGCCGTACTGACCGGCGAGGAAGCCGATCAGCGGCGCGCCGATCGGCGTCGAACCCAAGAAGACGACGGCCCACAGCGACATCACGCGCCCGCGCATGGCGCCGCTCGAGTTGAGCTGCAGGAGGGAATTGGCCACGGCGATGAACATCAGGCTGGCAGCGCCCATCAGCGCGAGCAGCACCAGGAGAAGCGGCAGAGTCGGCGCCACCGCTACCGCGAGGATCAGTACACCGAAGGCCAGGCTGACAGCCACCAGCAGCCGATAGCTCGGTCGCCGCCGCGAGGCCACGACCAGCCCGCCGGCGAGGGCGCCGACGCCCATGGCGACGGTCAAGGCGCTGTAGGTACCGGCGCCACGATGAAACACGTCGTGCGCATAGAGCGGGAGGAGCACGCTGAAGTTGTAGGCGAGCGTGCCGATGACGGCCATCATGAGCAGCGGCACGCGCAGCTCCCAGGCCTGCCAGGCGTAGCGCATCCCGGCCCGGATCTGCCCCTTGGCGCGACGCACCGGAGGCCTGCGGTGCAGATCGGCGGGTCGCATCGCATACAGCGCACCGATCACCGCCGCGAAGGAGACCGCGTTGGCCAGGAAGGCCCAGGACAGGCCCGCGCTGGCGATCAGCACGCCGGCGAGTGCCGGGCCGACGATGCGCGATACGTTGACGATGACGCTGTTCAAGGCAATGGCGTTCGCCAGGTCATCACGGCCGGCCATCTCCATGACGAAGCTCTGGCGGGAAGGGTTGTCGAGAACGTTGATGAAGCCGTAGAGCGAGGCCAGCGCCCAGACCATCCACAGGTGCACGGAGCCGCTGGCGACGAGCAGCCAGAGCACAGTGGCCTGCGCCGTGAAGGCCGTTTGGGTGACGAGCAGCACCTTGCGTTTGTCGAAGCGGTCGGCCACCAGGCCGCCGATGGTGCCGAACAGCAGCACGGGAGCGAACTGGAGCGCCGCCGTGATGCCCAGATCGAAGGCGCTGTGGGTGAGCTCGAGGACCAGCCAGTACTGGGCGACGGACTGCATCCAGGTGCCGGACTGGGAGACGGTCTGGCCGAAAAACCAAAGGCGGTAGTTGCGCGTCCACAGGGAGCGGAACATGCGCTCAAGGAAAGACGGCGTGCGCCCGCCGATCTTCTCGGGAAGGTCGTTCAACGATCGTCCTCGAGCAGGCGCTCGAGGACCGGCAGTGCCTCTCGCATAGCGGCGAGCTCTGACTCGTCGAGCTTGCGCAGCTGCTTTGCCAGAAACGCGGTCTTACGAGTGCGGGAACGCAGTACCGTGCGCTTTCCGTCTGCCGTCAAGCTCACGCGCGCGACGCGACGGTCGGCCGCGTCGGCCTCGCGGCGCACAAGCCCGAGCCGCTCGAGAGAGGCCACCATGCGCGTGACGCACGGCGGCGTGACCCGCTCGCAGGCGGCCAACCGACCGAGAGTGATGGGCCCCCGCAGCTCGATGGTCACGAGGGCTGACGTCAGGGAAGGGCTCAGATCCGCGGGCGCCTGACTGCGCAGCCGCCGAGCCAGGCGATTCACCACGAGCCGCAGACGCGCCGCGAGCTCGGAATCGTCGAGTCGCGCGTCGGCCGCGACGGCTGCCGGGATGGTCGTGGAATCGGACGTGTCGATCATACTCAGTAGTTTACCATGATAATTAGCAGTATAAAGCATCAGAGGTAGCGCCAACTCCAGCCAACTACCACAGGTCTTGATGACGTGTCACGTCAGCGGAAGTTGGCCCCGTGCAGGTCCTCTCCCCCAGCCGCCGACACCGTACCGACGCGACCGCGACGACCACCAGTTGAGTCCCGTAATGTGGTGTAAGTCCTGACGAAGCTCTCGGGGTGCAATGCGGCGACCGGCTCTCGCATCAACATGGGAAGTGGACCGACGAATGCGGTCAGGTCCGGGCGCCGCGCCGCGATTCCGACGGAGCGGGGGCCAGGCTGCTTAGAACGAGGCGCACCCGACAGCGGACG
>Ga0209539_1001153_pt1 | contig 14490 bp, 13 predicted proteins | sample BarGraNGADG00312_2_FD_184499 | JGI IMG/M metagenome (GOLD analysis project Ga0209539, IMG submission 184499) | Arctic peat soil microbial communities from Barrow, Alaska - Barrow Graham LP Ref core NGADG0011-312 (SPAdes) (version 2) | ecosystem: Environmental > Terrestrial > Soil > Wetlands >... | reverse complement strand
GGCCTGCCCCGCTTCGATCGACATCTCAAACGTCATAAGGCGGATCGGCTGCAACGACATGGCCGGCGCGGCGAGACTGGTCAGAGAGGTCAACCCTCTCGGCGAGGTCTGCGGGCTGGTCTGCCCCGCGGAGAGCCTGTGCGAGGAGGCCTGCAACCGCAAGGAAATGGACTCGGCAGTCAAAGTCAGCCAGCTCGAAGCTTTCGTCTGCGGGGTGGTCCAGGGGCCGGAGGGCTGGCCCGAGCCGTACCGGGGACCGCGTCGCGAGCACGTTGCGGTCATCGGATCGGGACCGGCCGGCATCTCCTGCGCATATTACCTTTCCCTGCTCGGTTTCAACGTCGAGATCTTCGAGCAGACCGTCGAGGCCGGTGGCCTTCCGGCGCACGCGATGACGGGACGAAGGCTGAGCAAGCAGATCCTCGAGCGCGAGCTCGAAGGCTCGATGACGGCCGGAGTGGAGTTTCGGGGCAATACCGTCTTCGGCGAGGACATCGACTTCGATTCCCTGCTGCGGGAAGGCTTCCGCGCGGTCTTTCTGAGCACCGGACTTCAGGCCATCAGGATGCCTTCTGTCAGAGGCACGGACCTCCCGGGCGTCATCGATGCGCTGTCTTTTCTCGGCGCGGCCCGCCGGAAGGTCCAGCGGGAGCTCGCGCACAGCGTCGCCGTCGTCGGAGACAGCAACCTGGCGTTCGATACCGCGCTGCTCGCAAAGGACATGGGTGCGGAGAACGTGTACCTCGTCACGCAAAACGGGGTCATCGGGGAGGAAGCCGTACCCGCCAGACTTGCTGCCATCGTCGAGGCCGGCGTTGTGATCGTCCCGGAAAGGAAAATCATCGAGGTCGTTGGCGAGGGCCGCGTTGAGGGACTCCGGACACACGTCGTCCAGAGCGCGGGCGGACCCGAGCCGGATGAGGCGGCAGACGACGAGGTCCCGGCGACCCTGGACGTTGGAACCCTCATAGTCGCGCTGGATCAGGAGGGGGACCCGGCGCTCACGGGCTACCTCGCCTCGCACATCAGGCTGGGGCCGTCCGGCCTCGTAGAGGTCGACGAGAACATGATGACTTCCCGGCATGGCGTCTTCGCGGGCGGGGACGTGGTGCGCGGTTTCGGCGGCGTCGCGAGAGCGTGCGCGGACGGCAGGATGGCGGCGCTCGGGATTGCGCATTACTTAGACTCGGGGCCTTCGGCTCAGGCGCCCGCGACCCCTTCAGGCACGGCTCCGGAAGAGCCTTCTTCAGGTGACGGATTCTTCGACCAGGACTTCGCCTCCTGATCCAGCGAGCGTAGCACCGCCAGGGTGACCTCTCCCGCGCGCCTCAGACCTTCCCTGTTCACCTTGTTGAGCGAGTCTCTCGAGCTGTGTATCGAGGTTGTGGCCGAGACGAGGCAGGTCGCCTCGAAGCCGTGCTTCACCCAGGGCATGTGGTCGGCCCCGGCCCCGACCGGCAGGTAGGCCCTGCTGAGCTTCAAACCCATCTCGTCGCACGCCTCTTTCACGAGGCCGTACAGGTGCTGGCTGGTGCGGACGGGAGGCAGCTCGAAGCCCGTGTTGACAGTTCTACATGTTGAGCTCGAATAGGGCATGTCGTAATTCAACATGTAGAACTTCGATCCACGCAGCTCATCCTCGTGCGCCAGCAGGTGGCCGATAGACCCGCACAGCCCGATCTCCTCGCACCCGAAGGCGGCGATGCGCACGTTGAAGTTCGAGGGAGGGTTCAACGCCACGACCCTTCCCACCTCGAGTATCACCGCGATCCCGGATGCGTCATCCAGCGCGCCCGGCGACTTGTTGCCCGTGACGTTGAAGAACAGCGCCAGCATCATGGCCACTGGGATGAGCGAGACGTAAAAACCCGCGTGGCTGCCGAGATAGTCGCGCCCCGCGGCGGCGAGGATCCCGACCGCGATGAGCGTCAGGCCCAGGAGTATTTCGCCCAGGAATCCCAGCATGAAGAGCCCGGCCCGGACCACCACGGGCATGAGCTGGCTCTTGGAGTCGTAGTGCGCCGAGAGCAGGACCGTGCCTTTCGGATCGGCCCCCCGGATCTCCCCTATCAGGTTCACGGAGCTCCTCTTACCGCGCGAAGCAAACTTCTCAAAGGTGCTTGACCACTTGAAGCCGAGGTACACCGCGACCAGCAAGGCTACGCCGGGGATTATGACCAGCGAGGTGCCCCACAGGTAGGCGAGCGATCCCGCCACGCTTAGCGCGCCGATCACAAAACAGGTCGCCGGGATCGCGAACTTGAGCGGCAGCTCCGAGTAGGCGAACTCCTCGTCGCGCATCGCGACGCCGGTCTCGCCCGCGGTCTGGCGGATGTATTCCTGGGCCTCTTTCTCGCCAGGCGTGCCCGCAAGCCGCCTCATGGCCGACAGCGCCTCGATATGGCCGAATGCTTTCTGCGCGTCGAAGTGCTCGTGCATCTTGCTCCATGAAAGACGATCGCGATAAGGGTCAGACCCCTATTTTGCATTGCTTAGAATATTTGCAGGAAACAGACGATAATGCAAAGAAGGTGGCCCGGTGTGAACCGCACCAGTATCGGGGATTAAGTTCCGGGGCCGGTTTGGATTAGAATTGGGACCATGAGAAAGACAGCATTCTTCATCTGCGCCATACTGCTCTTCTCCGGCCTGCCGGCCGCCGGATGCGGCGGCGGAACCGGTGGACAGAGCAAGGCCGACTCCAACTCGGCGGTCCGCGACTCGATCGTCCGAGCGCTCGGGACGGACAGCGCGCTGGACGACGAGGCCCGCAGCATCTTCGCCGCCATGAAAGCGGGTACTCTCCCCGTGGCTGACGGAATGAACAAGATGGTGACACAGACGAGCACCCTCCTGTCCCTCATCGGTGACATGACGTCGCGCGCGCGGCCGTTGAACCCTGACCTCTCCAAGGCGGAGGGGACCGCCGAGAACTACCTCCGCGACCGCGTACACCAGATCGAGGGGACCCTCAACGCAAAATCCGGCGCCGAGGCCGAAGCCGCGTACGCGGCTGGCCAGGCCGCGGTGAGCGCCACGCTCCAGCAGGTCAAGGCACTGCTGCTCAAGTACGAGCCGGCCCTGCAGAAGTCGCTTCCCTGAAGCACGCGCCCGCCGGCACGCGGCAGGGGCGTCAGCAAACCAGGCGAAAAGTGTTTTTGACTCCAGAGTTTTGACTACTGGTTTTTGATATACTAAGACGTCTTTTGCCTGAGACCGCGCTCAACCGCGCGGCTGACGGACTCATATTTCGACCTCTATCAGATGCAGAGCGTGAGAAAAAGGAAGGAAGGGAGGATATGGAGATTCTCGACAAGAAACGCAGGGTATTCGTCCTTGGTGGCGGTATCTCCAAGTTCGCCGCGGAGCGTGTTGACGGCAACATGCGCGATTGGATCAACGAAGCGGTACTGGAGGCACTCGAAGACTCGGGCACCAAGGTCCCTGACATCGAGCACAGCACCACAAGCTACTTCAGCGACCACTTCGACAAGCAACTGAAGGCTGGGGCAATTTTCCATGACAACATCGGGATGTGTCCCAAGCCCAACGTGCGCGTAGAAGGCGGCGGAGGCACTGGAGGCCTCGCCATCCGTAACGCGTACGCGTACATAATGTCGGGCCTGTGCGATTCAATGGTCGTCTTCGGCTCGGAGAACATGGGACGCTGCGTCCCCTCAGATGTGGCGCAGCAGTTTATCGCGCTGGCGTCGGACACCGACTGGGAAGTGCAGGTCGCCGGTTTCTACATCGCGTACTATGCAGTCATGATGGTTACGCACATGGATAAGTACGGAACGACTGAAGAGCAGTTCGCAAAGGTCAGCGTCAAGAACCACCGCAACGCAATGTATAACAACAAGTCGCATTACCCGATGGACATCACGGTAGATGACGTCTTGAAATCGAAGATGATCACCTATCCGTACAAGAAGCTCGACTGCAGCCTCCTCTCGGACGGCGCGTCGTGCCTCATCTTCTCAACCGAGGAGTGGGCAAAGAAGCATTGCGACGTGTGGGAGAAGAAGCCGACCATCGAGCTCACCGGCACCGGATGCGGCACCGACTTCATGAGGATGGCGGACCGGCCTCATCCGTACCCGGGCGTCACGCATTTCCGCGGAAAGCGCACGGCGGCGGAGCAGGCTTACCCGATGGCGGGCATCAAGAACCCGATCGAGGACTTCGACTGCTTCGAGGTCCACGACGCTTACTCCGGAGCAGAACTCGTTTCCTACGAGGACCTCGGCTTCTGCAAGGAAGGAGAGAGCGGAAAGCTCATGGACAAGGGTGTCTTCGACCTCGGCGGCGAGCTACCGACAAACACGTCCGGCGGCCTTATGGGCTTCGGGCATCCGGTAGGAGCTACCGGGATCGCCCAGGGCGTCGAAGTGCTCCGCCAGTTGCGTCAGGAAGCCGACCCGAGACGCCAGGTAGAGCTCAACTCCAAGCGCGGCGGTATGGACTCGCACGGCGGGACCGGCACGTTCTGCGCGCTAAACATATTCGAGAGGAGGGACTGATCATGGGACTGGAACTCATCAGCAACCTGATGGAGGTTTTCACGGCCGAGGACCCGATACCGTTCGCTCATCCCGACGGCGACCCGTGGGCTGACTTCCGCGAGGGAATGCGCATCGAGTGGAAGATGGACTTCACGTACAAGCACGTGTTGGGCAAGTACTCTAAGTTCTTCATAGAGCTTTCTAACGGCAAGTTCGTCACCACCGAGTGCCCTGGCTGCGGCAAGGTCTGGGGTATCCCGCGCCCGCTATGCGCGGACTGCCTGACGATCACCAAGTGGAAGGAACTGCCCGGGACCGGAACGCTCGAGAGCTTCTCCGTCTCGCACTTCGTGCCTTCGTTCATGAAGGTCGAGGTCCCTTACGTGCTGGCGCTTGTGAAGATGGACGGGGCGGACACCTTGTTCACGCACCAGCTTCGCAACTATGGCGATTCGACCGATAGCATCAAGGTCGGCATGCCGGTGAAGGTGGCCTATGCGACCGAGCCGGTGAACCACCCGATGCTGCTCATGCACTTCGAGCCGGCGTAAAGACAGAAAAGTAAAATGAAAAGGCGGGCTTCCGAGCCCGCCTTTTTTAATGAGGCGTCTTATTGAGCGTAGCCTATCGAGCCCGTTCCACCGCCGCGGTTGTTCCAGTAGACCGCGCGCTCGGCGGCTACTGGAGCGGAGGCCTCCACGCGGATCGACATGTTCCCCTGGTAGTAGTCGTTCAGCCTGAAGGTTGCTCGCCGGCCGGCCTCGAGGGTCACGTCGAAGAGCTTCTTCTCGCCGGCCCCCGTCATGGCGTACACCGTCGCAGAAGACTGGGTTGCGCCCGGGTTCTGCAGCAGCAGCCAGGTCTCAAAACCGTAGGCCGTGCACCCCTCGGGCATGAAGATCTCTTTCGAGGGGGCCGTCATGCCAACGGTCTCGTGCCCTGCCCTCCCGCCGGGAACGGGCCACAGCATCGACCGCTCGGCGACTATCGGGATATCGGAATGGACGGCGGTCGCGACGTCCACGCCTGAGGCCACGTCGTTCAGCTTCACCGTGCGGCGTGTCCCCGCGGGGACGACAAGGTTCTTCTTCTTGCTGCCCATGCTCTTGCCGGCCGAGGTCATCAGGTCCATCGTCACGTTTGCGCTCGTTGCTTGCGTGTTCAGCAACAACACGTACGTCTCGAAGCCGGAGTGGGTGGCGCCCTCGGCGAAGTACCAGGTCTGCGACGGCGCTGTCACGCCGTTCGACCCCATGCCGCCGCGGCGGTTGTCCCAGTAGAGCGAGTGCTCGGCCACCACCGGGGCGGCCGACGTCACCCGCGTCGAGACGTCACCCGCGGCAACGGTGTCGTTCGCCCTTACCGTGACCCGCGCGTAGGGAGCGATGCTGACGGTCGGTCCGGGGACCTGGCCCGCCGGCGTGAGGTAAGTCAGCGTCGCGGTCGTCGGCGACGCGCCCGGGTTGAGCAACTCTGTCCATGTCTCGAAGCCGTCGGATGTGTGCCCGTCGGCGAGGTACCAGTCCTTTGAAGGAGTCGAGGTCCCTATGGAGTCATGGCCCTCCACCCTGTTGTTCCAGTACATGGCCCTCTCGACGTACACCGGCCGGTCTGAACCCACGCGTATACCCGTGTTCATCGCCCATGCGTCGGAGGCGGCGTTGACCGTCAGGCGCGAGTGGGCCGGCACGACCACCGGGTCCTTGTTGAGCGCGCCATTCTCCGTCAGATAAGTGATGGTTACAGTGGCATCCTTGTCGTTCGGGTTCGCCACCAGCGCCCAGGTCTCGAAGCCGTACGCGGTGCACCCCTCGGCGAGGTAGTACTGGTAAGCGGTCTTCGGCGGCACGTCCGGGGTCCAGATCTTGTAGACGTTCATCTTCGACTCGTCGGACGTAACCTGCTTGCCGCCTGCGAGCAACACGTCACGGGTGGTCGTGAGCATCTGGCTGAAAGCGGGCGAAGCGACAGGGTCGTGCGCGGAGTTTCCGCTCACGGGCTCCAGCACGTACTTCCCGCAATAGTAATCTAGAGCGATAGGGTCCTGGCTCGCGACGAGCCTGTTCAACCTCACCGCCTTGTCGTATGGCGCGTTGGGTCCGCCGGCCGGGGTCACCCAGATGCAATCGGAGATGTTCAACTCGGGGTAGTGGCTCTTGAGCATCACCTTTCCGAAGATGCCTTCGGTCACCATCGGCGTGTGCGGAGCGTCGTTCGTCCGCTTCCACAGGTCCTGGACGCCCATCCAGTGCTTGACCGCGTTCGTGGGCATGTTTCCGTGGTCTTTCAGTACCGGCACGTTCAGCATCTTGAGGCGGGATCCGTCGTAGGACGAGCCCGTCCACGGCCCGTAGCGCAGTGAGATCTGAGTGCCATAGACGGTTGTGAACTTCGGGTAGCCTTCCTCTATCTCGGGCACGTAGACGTACCCGTCGCGGGCATCGCCCGTGTTGAACTCGTTCACGTCGTTCGTCTGCACCGCGGTCCAGTCGTAGACGGAGACCTTATGGCCGGCCGCAGCGAACATGTTGGCGACGTCGTTGAAAGACTGGTGCGTGTCCTCGGCGTTTGTCGCGTCGGGGTTCTGGTTGTCGGGGCGGTTGTCCATGTAGGAGTCCCACTGGCCGTTCTCGACGATGACGACCTCGCCGGTGAACCCGTCCGGGTGGTTCACTATCGCGTTGATCAGGCCCTTCACCACGTCGCTGTTGGTCTCGCCGCGCCAGCGCCACTCGCCGTTAACCTTTATGAGCACGACGTCGTTCTTCCCGATGAGGCCCGTGGGACCCGCGGCCTTGCCGGCGGTCGCCGACTTGAAAAAGTTCAGCCCGTTGCCGGCCATCACCTGTATCAGGGAGTCGACGCCATGCTCCGATGCTGTCGGGATGTTCTCGGCGGCGTAGATGTTGGACGCGTCCGGCGCGCTCGAGCGGAGCGCGGGAAGGCTCAGTGTCGCGGCCGCGGCCTTCATCTCGCTCATGGACCGCCCGCCCGGGCCTCCCAGGCCGGTGAGCGTGAGGACTATGGCCACGACGACAGCGGCCGCCGCCACAATCTCGATCGCGCCGACAACCTTCTTCACCCACGCGCGCTCTGTGCGATCGCGGAGGACATACCTCGGTAGTCGGGCCGCTATCGGTATGGTCACGCCGCCGAGCAGCACGGTCGCGTTCGCGAGAGCCGCGCGCTGGCACGGGTAAGTCATGCGGGTGGGCCTCGTCCCGGTGCGGACGATCAGCCAGATAAGAGAGAGGATGCCGAGCACGGTCATGTTGCCGTACGCGTACTTCCGTATCTTCGCCTTGAGCCCGCGCGGCTTCGGGGCCGCGAACGGCCCTTCCTGACGGCTTGCGCAACAGGCCTGACAGCGACAGGAATCCTTGTGGGCGTGGTCCTCGTGATCCTTCATAGGTGCTTCCCTCACTGCTTCAGGGCCGCCCCCGCCGGCGCCGGGACGGGCCGACTCGAGGCCGGCAACGGTCATGAACGGCCGGCGCTCATGTTATCGACAAGACTACATTGCACGTTAACGCGAGCAAGCAACCCCGGCCATGAGTTATCTCAAGCTTTGCCTTTACGCATGAGGTCTCCGTGGAGCTTTAGAAGCTTTTCCTTCGGGTAATCGTCGACCATCGGCCCGTGGCCGCAGCAGACCATCCTGACGCCTTCGTCCTCGACAGTGTCGACCAGCTTGCATATTGACCGCGCGGCCTCGTCGAAGTCCACCGAGAACCCGATGGTAGGCAGGGTCAGGAAGTGATAGGTGTTGATGATCGAGTCGCCGGTGAACAGGATCCCCTCCTCTTCCCAGAAGAAAGCGACGCTGCCCGGCGTGTGGCCCGGTGCGTGGATGACCCTCAGGCCGCCGAGGATGGGGATGACCTCGCCGTCCGCGCAGGCCACGTCCACCTCCACGGGCGGGACCCGGGTCAGTGCGGCGGCCGCGATCGGCAGCAGTGAGGCCGCGCGGCCGATGACGCCTTTCGGGTATATGCTCGAGATCGAGTCGTCCCCCTGGATGTAGGGCACGTCGTCGGCGTGCGCATAGACCTTTGCGTGCGAGAGTCTCTTGAAAGCGGCCGCAGAGCCCGCGTGATCGACGTGGAAGTGCGAGAGGAGTATGTGCCCTACCTCGACCGGAGAGCGCCCCAGGCTCTTGATGCGGTCCACCAGCAGCCTGTAGTCCTGGGGGACCCCTGTGTCGATGAGCACCAGCTCGTCGTCCGTCTCGATGATGTATACGTTGCCCGTGCCGTAACCGGTTACCTTGTTTACCGGGCTGATGGTTTTCATTCGACCTCCAATAGCGCTCATCAAATGCCCGCCGATCTTATCATCCGCTACTCCTCGAGCCCCAGGACCTTGCACACGTAGGCCGGCTCGTCCACGGAGATCACGTAAGCCCTCTGGACCCCGACGAATGCCAGCTTGACGCCAGAGCCCCCGCGCGTGTTATATGCGACGGTCTTGTCCATGCCTATCCTGATACCGTAGCCGTAGTAGTTGCTGAACTTGATCTCGTAAGCCTCACATGACTTCACGCTCTGGCGCGGGAACCTCTTCTTGACCAGCCCGAAGCCGAAGACGACCTCGGTCGGGGTGATCTCGAAGACGAGCCTCCAGAAGTTCACCATGACCACGAGGATGACGAAAGCGATGATGCCGATCCAGATGGCGATGCTGCCTTTATGCTTCGAGATCGCGCCGACGGTCACCACCACGTAGAGGGCCAGGAGCGCCAGCATCAGCAGGCCGAAGACCGGACCCATGGTGTGGGTCTCTCTATAGGTTGTCGCCTGTGGCTCCAGGGCGCTTGTCTCATCCATTCCAGCCACTATCCCGTGTAAATTCGGGTCTCCTCTCCCCTATTTTGCGTTTGCTAAGCCGGCGCCATCTCTTCGATGAAAGCGACCGTAGCCGCGAAAGCCCTGGGGTCGAGGGGCATGGCATGCCCGAGCGGCCCCGAGATGATCCTGTTGCGCGCCCCGGCGAGCCTCCCGCTTTCGCGAGGGACCACCAGCCAGTCGTGCCTCGAGTAGATCGAGAGCGACCTGCCGGTGAGTATCCTGCCGAGCCCATCGGTGTCAAGCTCCCCGATAAAGCCCGAGCCCGGAAACATCTGCCTGCCGGCCCGGGTGAAAAAACCCGACCAGGCCGCGCGGGTCCCCTGGTGTGGGGTCCCGAGGAAGACGACGCTCGAGACGGCGGCGCTCCTGCTCAACTTCTGGATATAGTAACGCGCGATGAGGCCGCCGGCGCTGTGGCACACCAGGTTCACGCGAAGGAACTCGCCGGCGATCGCTTCGACCTGGGTCTTGAGCTCGTGGGCGAGCTCGACCATGTCTCCGGTCGCCAGACGGGGGAAGGCGACATGGTGAAACGGGTACCCGTCGCTCTCGAACATGCGCTTGAAGCGGGCCGCGAGCGTGAATGGTGACATGAACCCGGGAACGTAGACCACGGGCAGCTTCAGGACCTGGTCGCTCACGACCGGCGATACCGGGCTCTCGAGGAGTGCCATTCGCCTCACCCGCTCACCGGACAGCCCGCTCTCAACAGGCGCTCCGCTCGGCCCTTGCGCCGGCGAGGAACCTGTCCACCGCCGCGTTGAAAGCCTCCGGCTGGTCGAGCTGCGGGACGTGGGCCGCCTTTGGTATCGCCACCAGGAAAGACCCCTTGATGAGCCTGTTGATGCGCTGCCCGATCTTGATCGGGAGCCCGATGTCGTTCTGCCCCCAGACGACGAGGACCGGCTTGGTGATCTCGGCGAGGCGCTCGTCATAGCGGTTTCCCACCACCGCCAGCGTGGTGCGGAAATAGGTCTCGAGGTATTCGGCGAGGTCGGACCTCGCCGCCGTGTCGATCGCCTCCTGGAGCAGGACCCTGGTGTACTCGTTGAGGTTGTAGATGCCCGCCATCCTGTATGAGAACTTGAAGCGCACCAGGTACGATACGAAGACCAGCATCATCCGCTTGACCCAGCGGGGCGGGAGCCGACGCAGGCCGACCTTCAAGAGCTCGGGGAACCCATGCGTCCCGGCCGAGTCCACCAGCACAATGCTCTCTACCATGTCAGGGTGATTGAGCGTGATATGCAGCGTGATGAGCCCGCCCAGGGAGTTGCCGATGATGCATGCCTTCTCTACGCCGAGGTGCGCGAGCAGGCCCCTTATCGCGGCGACGAACGACTCGACCGAGCAGTCGCCGCCCGTGCACTCGGACTTGCCGAACCCGGGCAGGTCGATGGCGATGACCCGGTTCGCGCGCTTCAGGTGCTCGATGGTAGGGGCCCAATTGCACATCGAGCCTCCCAGGCCGTGCACCAGGAGGACCGCCGGCCCTTCGCCCTCGTCTATGTAGCAGATGCGGCTGCCGTCGATCTGTGCGTATTTTTCCTCTTGAAGGTACTCTGTCAAAACAACCTCCGCTCCGATGCCGCGCCTCGGCGGTCCGGAGGCGCCGTTCAATCGTATCAGTCAAAAGTGCCGAGACGCTTGTGCCTGTTGACTTCCCTGCCGACGCCGTCGACCGGCTTGTCGACGTCGTGGAAGCACGCGCCCGGCTTCTCTATTTCCTTCACCTGCCGGTAGACCACGTCGCGGACGAAATCCATCGCCAGCTCCGGGTCCTCGTCCATCATTATGCGCTCGAGCGCCATGCGCTCACTCTCACCGAAAGATATCGCCCAGACTCGTGCCATCAAGACCTCCGTCGATCATTTTGCAGGATTCTATTCGACCGGGCCTGGCACGTGCGGGGCGGCCTGATCTAATGCAGGCCGATCACGCCCACGACGCGCATGCCCGATGCAAGTGCGGCCAGCCGGCAGACACCCTTTTCGTCAAGGCCGCCGGTGAGCACTTCCGGCGCGTAGCCCATGGATGACGCCATGAGAGAGATGTGCGACATCGCGATGGGCACGTCTATGTCCCAGAACGGCTTGTCCATCAACATGTTGCTGATCTTGCGGTCCTGGCCCGCGGCGATGATCGCCGCGCTCCAGTCGTCTCCCGCCGACGAGGTGCACAGACCTGAGAGCTCCTCCAGCCTGTTCCTGTCCTTCACAACTACGAACTGCCATGCCTGCGCGTTGTTTCCGCTCGGGGCCACGCGCGCGGCCTCGAGACACGCGTCGATGGCCAGCGGCAATGGTGCTCGCGCATCGGCGGGGCCCGCGGCACCGTCGCGGAGCATACCGAGCAACCCCATCACGTCGGCCTGCACGGCCGAGAAACTGCCGGGTGTCTCCTCGAGGGGCTCGTAGGGCGTGCGGGCGGATTCGATGCACGCGATCCTGGAAAGTGGTTTCCTTCGCCTCGACATGGCGTGGTAAGAGATCCCCCCCCAGGATGTCCTGCGAGGGACCTCGAGCGCCGGCTTCCCGACAGAGATAATCGAGGGCACCGCGCGCCCCGAGCCCAGGTCGGCGGCCTTGATGACCTCGCGCTCGCTGACCCCGGCCAGCCAGCAGGAGCCCAGGCCTCGCTCGGTCAGCCAGAGCACCATGTCCTCCGTCGCCATCACGGTCTTCGGCAGCTCCACCGGCCTCTGGGCGTGCACGTCGGGGCCCGGCAGGTCGAGCACAAGGACCGCCGCCAGCGGCGCGCGGCCGAGCCACACGTTTATCTTTCCCGAGATTCCCTTGTATGCCGAGCGCTTGACCCTGTCGACGGCGGCCTGCTCGGTGACCGCGACAATGCTGCCGCGGGCGGCTCCCCGGGCGTCGCAGGCGAGCGCGATAACATCAGCGAGCCCAGAGGTGAGCTCATCGTCCCTCTCATAAGGGAGGTACTTGCGGTGCGACCTGCGCCCATAGAGCGCGTCCCAGAGATCCCACGGCGTATCCGAGAGCGCCTGGTAGTCCCTAGTCGGTGTCTTGCTCGGTGCGAGCCTTTCCATCGTCTTCCTCTTTTCTTAACCGCCTCCGGGCGGACATCTTCCCATAGTCTCTCATCCGCACGGCGAGCGCGCCGGCGGCAATCACCACGTAGAGGATCAAGAGCGACTTCATGATCTCGGACGTGGTGTCCACCGTCACGACGTCGGAACCTATCATGACGGCCTTGATGAAGATCCCTACGAATATCACGTAGTTTATCTGATGGATGACCCGCCAGATATGCGCCAGCCTGCGCTTGTCGATCGCGGCCCATATGGTCACCGCCAGAAGGCCGAGCGCGATGGGTCCGATGATCCATACGCCGGAGTGTCCCACGTAGTGCCTTGTCACGAGCACTATGACCCCGTGCGCGATGGCGAGACAGAAGCCGAGCGCGCCGGTCGCGATGTGGAACCAGTAGACCCTGGTGGGCTTGTAGACCATGTAGAACTCCGGCCTCATGGCGCCGGTCAGGATGCTGAAGAAGATAAGGGTGAATGCCAGGAGCGCAAGCACGCGGAGCGCTGAGAAGGAAACGTTCGAGAAGCCGCCCGGCGACAGTCCCACCACGAGGATCGGCGCCGCCAGGGCAGCCGCCGCCAGGCAGATGCCTATTACCTTCAGAGGTCTCTTGTGCGCGATCAGAAAGCGTCTCTTCGGCGCGGCTGGTGCCATATCCCCTCCTGGCCTCCTGAGGTGTCCGCGAAGCCCTGTCCAGGGCCGCGCGCCTCGTGAGTTTCTTCTTGAAGGCGTCTTTGATTCCTTTGCCTTCCGGACTTTACAACAAAGCAACGTTTGTTGCAGGACAGAGGCGTGCCGCGTCGTATCAGACACGCAAAGGAGAAGGTGAGAGGATGGAAGACCTGTCTTCAAAGAAAGTGCTGATGCTCCTCGGGCCTCAGTACCAGGACGAAGAAGCGAGCAAACCCCTCGCGTTCCTCAGGGAGCGCGGCGCCGAAGTGGACGTCGTCGGCCTCGAGAAGGGGACGCTCAAGGGCCTTCACGGCCGCGCGAGCATCGAGGTCGGCAAGAGTATCGACGAGGCCGACGTGTCGAAGTACGACGCGATGGTCATACCGGGCGGGCGGGCGCCCGCAAACCTTCGAGAGCACCCCGAAGCCGTCGACCTGGTAAAGAGGTTCTTCGTGACGGGCAAGACCGTCGCGGCGATATGCCACGGCCCGCAGATGCTGGCCGCCGCCGGCCTGCTGAAGGGAAAGAATATCACCGGTTATTACAAGATCAGGGACGAGATGCTGAGGGCGGGCGTTAACTGGACGGACCAGCCGGTAATGATCGACGCCAACCTGATCACCTCGAGAGACCCCGGCGACATCAAAGAGTTCACGGAGGCGATAGAGCAGGCTCTGTCCAGACAACCGGTCCACTAGCGTGAGGCCGGGTCGTGCATCGTGCATGCGTGCGAGTTCTCCCCAGTGACCTGCGCCAATATGCACGACGCACGTCCCGGCTTCATCATGCAAAATGGGGTCAGGAATAGTCTTGATAACGCAAAATAGGGGTCTGACCCCTATTTTGCGTTATGTATCCTCGAGCTGACTTCTTTTGTCGTTTTTTCAATCTGATAGAATCTTGCGTGTATCTGTTCCAGGAACCCGCGCGCCGGCCGGTTCAGGCCGCATGAGCTCCCGAGGTGACTTCAGGAATTGGCGCTTTTACGACAGACCGACCTGGTGCTGCTGCATCCGCCAAGCGTCTATGACTTCCGAAAGATGCTGGTTATCCCGAGCCCCATCGCGGACCTGGTGCCTTCCGGGCCTTTCTTCGAGATGTATCCTGTCGGCTTCTCGTTCATCGGCGAGTATCTTGAGGGGCACGGGATGAAGGTCCGCGTCGTGAACCTGGCCGCGCGCATGCTGGACGAGCCGGGGCTCGACGTCGAGCGCCTTATCGCACGGCTGAAGCCCCGGGCCTTCGGGATCGGTTTCCACTGGATGCCGCACGCACACGGGGCGGTCGAGGTGGCAAGGCTATGCAAGAAGCTCCACCCGGACATCCCCGTGATCATGGGAGGCTACTCGGCGAGCATCTTCCACGAGGAGCTCATGGGTTACCCCGAGATCGATTACGTGGTCAGGGGAGACT
>Ga0209539_1001149_pt1 | contig 14517 bp, 11 predicted proteins | sample BarGraNGADG00312_2_FD_184499 | JGI IMG/M metagenome (GOLD analysis project Ga0209539, IMG submission 184499) | Arctic peat soil microbial communities from Barrow, Alaska - Barrow Graham LP Ref core NGADG0011-312 (SPAdes) (version 2) | ecosystem: Environmental > Terrestrial > Soil > Wetlands >... | reverse complement strand
TGCCGCCGCGCAGCGACTTGGCACCCTGCTCACCCATCACCCAGGCCAGGGCGTCCACGACGTTGGACTTGCCCGAGCCGTTGGGCCCGACGACGCAGGTGATGCCCGGCTCGAAGGTCAAGGTCGTCGCCGAGGCGAACGACTTGAACCCGCGCAGGGTCAGCGTCTTGAGGTGCACAGGGAGACTCTAGGGGGCCAGTTCCAGGTGCACCGTCACGTAGGAGTGCGCCGGCAGGTCGACCTCCAGGCCCCGCGGGTGCGCCCGGACGCCGACGTGGTCGGCCGGAGCCACCGCATCCGGGTGCGCCGGGGTGTTGTGGGTCTGCAGCGTCGGGGCCGTCAGGACGCGCGCTCGGTGGCCGGTGACGTCCCGCCCGCGCAGATCCAGGACCACGGTGCGGGCCTCCTCGGCGTCCAGGTTCGACAGCGAGACCAGCGCGGTGCCGTCCTTCGTCGACGCCGAGGCCGACAGGAGCGGGAGCTCCTTCCCGTCGACCTCGCGGCGCGCGTCCGGGGCCAGCACGTGGGCGACGAGCGACGCCGCGTCGTGGTGCCCCACGTTCATCGCGAACACGTGGTAGCTCGGCGTCAACACCAGCGCGCCGGTGTCTGGGTCCGTGAGGACCATCGCCTGCAGCACGTTGACGGTCTGGGCGATGTTCGCCATCACCAGGCGGTCGGCGTGGGCGTGGAAGGCGTCGAAGTGCACCGCGGCGACGAGCGCGTCCCGCAGGGTGTTCTGCTGGTACAGGAAGCCGGGGTTCGTCCCGTCCTCGACGTCCCACCAGGTGCCCCACTCGTCGAGCACGAGCCCGACCTTCTTGTACGGGTCGTGCCGGTCCATCACGGTGGCGTGCCGCGTGAGGAGCTCGTGGATGCGGTGGGCATTGGCCAGCGTGCCGTACCAGTCGTCGGTGCCGAACTCCGTGGCCGAGCCCTTCGCGTGCCAGGGCCCGTTCATCGTGTAGTAGTGCAGCGAAAGGGCCTGGAACGGGCCGGCGGCGTCGCGGTTGCAGCCTAGGCAGCCCAGCGCCTTGATGAGGGCCTCGGTCCACGCGTAGTCGTCGGTGTTGGCGCCGGCAGCGATCCGGTAGACCTGGTTGCCGCCGTGGTTGCGGACGTAGGTGGCGTACTGCCGGGCCAGGTCCGCGTAGGCCTCGGCGCGCATGTTGCCGCCGCAGCCCCACGCCTCGTTGCCGATGCCCCAGAACGGCACCCGCCAGGGCTCGTCGCGCCCGTTGGCCCGCCGCAGCCGCGCCATGGGCGAGTCGTCGCGCCGGGTCAGGTACTCGACCCACTCGCTCATCTCCCGGACGGTGCCCGAGCCGACATTCCCGTTCACGTACGGGTCGGCGCCCAGCAGCTCGCAGAGGGCCATGAACTCGTGGGTGCCGAAGGAGTTGTCCTCCACCACGTCGCCCCAGTGCGAGTTCACGATCGTGGGGCGCTCGTCGCGCGGGCCGATGCCGTCGCGCCAGTGGTACTCGTCGGCGAAGCAGCCGCCCGGCCACCGCAGGTTCGGAATGCGCAGCGCGCGCAGAGCCTCGACCACATCCAGGCGGATCCCGCCGGCGTTCGGGGTCTCGGAGTCCTCACCGACCCAGAAGCCGCCGTAGATGCAGCGGCCCAGGTGCTCGGCGAAGTGCCCGTACAGGTGGCGGTTGATGGTGGGGCCGGGCAGGTCCAGGTCGACGACGACGCGGGCGGGCGCGGAGCTCATGGGGAACCTCTCGGTGCGTGCGGTCAGGAACAGGGTCGGGCTCGGGTCAGACGACCCGCGGTGCGTCCAGGTCGACGTAGACGCGGTACGGGCGCCGCTCCGGGATCTGCGACAGCGGCACCAGGTCAACCGACCGGCAACCGGGCCGTGCCGGCGCCGGTGGGTCGATAGCGCAGGCCCTCGCCGTCCAGCTGACCCACTGGCCGAACGTGGCCTGGGAGGTCACCGCGGACCAGCCGTCCATCGGGGACCCGGACGTGGGCAGCCCGGCCTGGAGCCGGAAGCCGTGCAGCACGTCGTCCGGCGGCATGCCCACGTGGGTCTCGACGGCGTCCGCGATCCGCTCGGCCCACGGGCCGCCGGTGATCCGGAGCCCGCCGGTGTAGCCCAGCGACCGCGGGCGCGGCACCGGGACCGCCCGGCGTGGGGTGAGGGTGGTCATGCGATCCTCCCGACGAGATCGGCCAGCGCCCCGTCCCGGGCGTAGACCGGGATGACGGACAGGGGGGCCTCGGCCTCGACCCACGCGCCGCCGGGGTGCACGGTGCCGGTGCGCAGGCAGGTCCAGGTGGCGCCCGGCGGCAGGTAGACCCGCCGGGACGTGGCGCCGGCCTCCATCACCGGGGCCACCAGGAGATCGGGTCCATAGCAGAACTGGTCGGCGACCTGCCAGGCGGCCGCGTCGTCGGGGAACTCGTGGAAGAGCGCGCGCATCACCGGCTGGCCGTCGGTGTGGGCAGCGCGCATGAGGTCGCGGGTGTAGTCGCGCAGCGCCTCCCGCAGGTGCACGTAGCGGGCGAGCACCTCGTAGACCTCGTCGCCGAAGGACCACAGCTCGTTGCCCGCGCCGGAGGCCAGCCGCAGCGAGCCGTCCGCCGCACGCACCTCGTGGGCGGGCAGCCGGTCCCCGTGCAGGCGCATGACCGGCAGGAACGTGCCCAGCTGGAACCACCGCACCAGGAGCTCGTGGAACGCCGGGTCGTCGGTGCGGCCGCCGCCGAAACCACCGATGTCCGTGGTGAACCACGGGATCCCCGCGACCCCCATGTGCAGGCCGGCGACGAGTTGGCGGCGCAGCGTCGGGAAGTCCGAGTGGATGTCGCCGGACCATACAAGCGCCCCGTAGCGCTGCGAACCGGCCCAGGCGCACCGCACCAGGTTGACGACCTCGGTCTCGCCGTCGGCGGTCTGCCCCTCCCAGAAAGCCCGCGAGAAGCCCTGCGGGTAGAGGTTCGCCACGGCGGCGCCCGGCCCGGCGTGGAACCGGTAGGCCGCGTGGTCGTAGACGCCGAACTCCGGCTCGGCCTCGTCCAGCCAGAACAGCCGGATTCCGTGGCGGGCGTACCCGGCGCGGCAGCGGTCCCAGAGGAAGGCCCGCGCGCGGGGGTTGGTCGCGTCGACGAACCGGCTGGGCCCGCCGAACCACATCTGCACGTCGATGCCGCGGTCGGTCCGCACCAGCAGGTTCTGCCGCACCATCTGCTCGACGTTCTCCGAGTCGAGGCCCACCTGCGGCCAGACGGAGACCATGAGCTCGACGCCCATCTCCGTCAGCTCGGCCACCATCGCCGCCGGGTCGGGCCAGAACTCCTCGTCGAACCGGTAGTCGCCCAGGTGCGGCCAGTGGAAGAAGTCCGCGACGATCACGTCGAGCGGCAGGCCGCGGCCGTGGTGCTCGCGGACCACCGCGAGCAGCTCCTCCTGGGAGGCGTAGCGCAGCTTGCACTGCCAGAAGCCGAGGCCGTGCTCGGGCATCATCGGCGCGTGCCCCGTCGCGTCGGCGTACGCCGAGGTGATCGCCGCCGGGGTCGCGCCTGCCGTGACCCAGTAGTCGATCTGGTCCGTGCACTCGGCGGTCCAGCGAGTGCCGTTGGTCGCGAAGGTCGCGCGGCCGATCGCCGGGTTGTGCCAGAGGAACCCGTACCCGGCGCTGGAGAGCACGAACGGCACGCTGGCCTGGGAGTTGCGATGGGCGAGCTCCAGGGTGGAGCCCTTGAGGTCGAGCAGGTCCTGCTGGTACTGGCCCATCCCCGCCAGGTGCTCATCCGCCGGGCCCTGCAGGGCCAGCTCGGCGCGGTAGGAGCCGCCCGCCAGCGGCGTGAACGTCCGGCCGGCGAGCTTCAGCGCCCCGCCGGGGTCGCACTCCTGCAGCAGGAGCCGGCCGTCGGCGTCGCGGAACGACAGGTGGGCACGGTGCATGTGCGCGCCCGTCTGCCACTCGTAGCCGCGGGTCGCCACCAGGGTGGCCCGGAGGCGCCCGTGGACCAGGGTCACCGCGACGGTCCCGGCGCCGTCGCCGGCGTCCAGGGAGCCCTCCACCTCGATCCGCACGCCGGTGGCCGGCGCCGGGGTCAGCAGGGCCCAGTCGGTGTCGAGCACCTCCCCCATCGCCGCGCGCACCCGCACGCTGTCCACCCCCCAGGGCTCGACGACGACGGTCTCGCCGCCGCCCCGCCACACGATCCGGTCGCCGGTGGTCTCCACCAGGACGCCGGGGACGAGCCCCGCGGTCACCTCCGAGCTCACAGCACTCCTGTCCGCGCGCCCACCGGCGCGGGTTCGACGGGGACGGCGGTCGTCGGCGGCTGCACCGACGCCGCCGGTGCCGGCAGGACGCCGCTGCGCCACAGCCAGCCGAAGGATGCCCAGGCGGGCAGCGCCACGCCGAGGACCGGGACCAGGCCGGGCACCAGGTAGTACAGGCACAGCACCGCGCCGACGACGACAACGTGGCCCAGCGCGACACCGGGCCGGCCGACGGCGAGCACCAGGGCCCGTCGCAGCAGCGCGGCGACGCCCTCGGTGAAGTGCGCCTGGAGCGACCACACCAGCGTGGTGGCGACGCCCGCCACGAGCGTGACCAGCCAGAGCAGCCCGGCCGCCGCGCCGGAGACCGCCCCGGCGAACTGCAGACCCAGCAGGTGCCGGTCCCACAGGAGCAGGAACCAGGCGGCCGCCAGGACCGCTCCCAGACGGTTGGACGGCCACAGCTCGGCCTTCCAGGCGGCCGCGAACTCCGCCCGCAGGCGTGGGCGCGGCTCGTCTACCTCGTCGTTCCCGTGCAGGGCGTCCCGGCGGAGCACGGCGACGACGGCCGCGGTGGCAGGGAAGACACCGAGAACCACGCCGCCGGCGAGCGTGCCCACGACCCACAGGAGGTGCAGCTGGAGGAGCCGCAGGCCCGTCTCCCCGAGGCGGACGTGCCAGCCGACCAGGCGGCTCATCAGCCCTTCACCGACCCGATCATGACGCCCTTTTCGAAGTACTTCTGCACGAAGGGGTAGATCAAGAGCACCGGCACCGTGGCGACGATGATGACGCCGTACTTGATCTGGTCGGCGAACTGCTGCCCGTAGGCGCCACCGGTGCCGCCCGCGCCGCCGGCTCCCCCGGCGAACGCCTGGTTGGACAGCAGGATGTCGCGGAGCACGATCTGCAGGGGTTGCTTGTCGTAGTCCCGCACGAAGATCAGTCCGGTGAAGAAGTCGTTCCAGTGCTGCACCAGGTAGTACAGGCCGATCACCGAGATGATCGCCTTGGACAGCGGCAGCGCGATGGTCAGGAAGAACTGGAAGTAGGACACCCCGTCCAGCCTGGCGGCCTCGAAGAGCTCCTCGGGCAGCGAGTTCTCGAAAAAGGCGCGCGCGATGATGAGGTTGTAGACGTTCAATGCCGACGGGACGATGAAGACCAGCCAGTTGTCCAGCAGGTTCAGGTCCTTGTAGAGCAGGTAGATGGGGATCAGGCCGCCGGAGAAGAACATGGTGAACGCGAAGAAGAACATCAGCGGTTTGCGCGGGGCGAACTCCTTGCGCGAGAGCGCGTAGGCCGCCGGCAGCGTCACCAGCAGGTTCAGTGCGGTGCCGACCACGGTGTAGAGGATCGTGTTGCGGTAGCCGGTCCAGATACGCTGGTCGGCGAAGATCTGCTCGTAGCCGAAGGTGCTCCACCCCTGGGGGATGATCCAGACCTTGCCGGTGGCCACCAGCGTGGGGTCGCTGACCGAGGCGATGATCACGAAGAACAACGGGTAGAGCGTCGCGAAGAGGATCAGCACGCTCACGGTGGCCAGGACGATCGAGAAGAGCAGATCGCTCTGGTTCATGCGTCGGCGCAGGCGGGACATGGTCAGGACGGACATGGTCGGTGCTCCCGGGTTCTGCTCGTCACCAGAGGCTGGTGTTCGCGAAGCGCTTGGCGGCCTGGTTGGTGCCCACCAGGAACACGAAGTTGATGACCGTGTTGAACAGGCCGATCGCGGTGGCGTAGCTGAACTGGCCGCCCAGGATGCCGATCTTGTAGGCGTAGGTGGAGATCACCTCGGAGACCGACAAGTTCAGCGGGTTCTGCATCAGGAAGATCTTCTCGAAGTTCCACGCGTTCAGCACCCCGCCCATGTTGAGGATGAGCAGCACGATCATGGTCGGCACCAGGGCCGGCAGATCGATGTGCCGGATGAGCTGCAGGCGGTTGGCGCCGTCCACCCGCGCGGCCTCGTAGAGCTGGGTGTCCACGCTGGACAGCGCCGCGAGGTAGATGATGCTGTTCCACCCGCAGTGCTGCCAGACCTCGGAGATCACGTACACCGGGACGAACGCGCTGGTGGCGCCCAGCAGGTTGATGTCGTCGACGCCGAAGAACGCGAGGGACCGGGTGATCAGGCCCGAGGTCGGCGCCAGGAAGACCTGCAGCATGCCGACGATCACGACGATCGAGATGAAGTGCGGCAGGTAGGTCGACGTCTGCATGAAGCGCTTGCTGCGCCGTCCGACGATCTGGTTCACGATCAGCGCGAGCACGATCGGGGCGACGAACCCGACGACGAGCGTCCACAGGCTGATCGAGATCGTGTTCTTCATCAGCGTCCAGAACAGCGGGCTGTCGAAGAACTGCTGGAAGTACTCGAACCCGACCCATTCACCGCCGGTCAGGCCCTGGGTGAAGTCGAACTTCCGGAACGCCAGCTGGATGCCGTACATGGGGAGGTACGCGAACACCAGGGTGACCACGACGGCCGGGGCCACCATCACCCACAGCTGCCACTTCGTCCGCAGGTGCCTTGTCAGCGTCCGGCGTCGCCGCCCGCTCCCGCCCGCGCCGACGGGGGTGCTGGGCACCTTCGTCGACGTCTCGTCCAGTGTCACCGCCACACGACCACCCCCTTCCCGCGGGGTGCGCTGCGATGCGCACCCCGACCTGCTCCGGACCCGCGCCCCGGCCGACCTGCGGCAGTGCCCGGCACGACGACGGGGTGGCGCACCCGGTCGGTGCGCCACCCCTGCTGCTCAGGCGCCGGACTGCTCGTCGTAGTACCGCTGGTGGATCTCGATGTTCTGGTCCAGGCCGGCGGAGCTCAGCTGCTCCACGTACTCGTCCCAGCCCTCCTCGATGCCGCCGCTGGTGACGAACTCGGCAAACCTGGTCTGGGTGAGGTTGAGGATCGCCGTGTTGTTCAGCGCGATGGTGCTGAGGTCCTCGGCGGTCATCTTGATGTAGGGCGGGAAGACGTCCTGCTCCGGGTCGACCTCGGCGATGGCGTCCTCGAGCGGGGCGCTCTGCTCGACGGCCTCGGCGAGGTCCGTGGGCAGTGTGACGTCCAGGCCGGCGCGGATCCACGACGGCCCGATGTCGGCCATCGTCGAGGTCCACTTCCACGTCGACGGGTCGCTGGTCCCGTCCGCCGGCGGCAGCACCTCGTAGGTGGTGTCGTCGACCTTGGTGATGTTGGTGCCGAAGTCGCCCCAAAGCACCTCCATCGAGATGTCCTGCCCGTAGAAGGCGTTCACCACGGCCAGGGCCGCGGCCTTGTTCGGGGTCTGGGACGAGATCAGCACGTGGTTGGGCGTGAGGTTCTCGAAGTCGTAGCTCCAGGTGGGCGCCTCGTTCTGGCCGGCCTCGGCCAGCAGCGGCGCCATCGAGGCGTACTGCGGCGCGAGCTGGGCGCCGAACCGGTCGGAGGCCGTCCAGCCCCAGCTGAACCCGACCGCCGCGTCGTCGCCCGAGCCGCGACCGACCGACTGGTACGCCGAGTAGTCCTGCGTCATGACGTTCGGGCTGATGAGGCCCGCCTCCTGGCAGCGGTTCAGGAACTCCAGCACCGCGCGCCAGCGGTCGTCGGCCAGAAAGTTCCCGACCGTCCCGTCCTCGACGAAGTACCCGGTGCCGCCGCCGCCGGAGATCGGCAGCCCGGTGCTGCCCAGCAGCGCCGTCGGCTGGAAGTACCCGTACCCGGTGGTGACCACGGGCGACCAGTCCATCGGGATCTCGTCGGCCGGGTCGCCGTTGCCGTTGGCGTCCTGCTCCTTGAACGCCACGAGCACGTCGTAGAGCTCGTCCCATGTGGTCGGCATCGCCAGCCCGAGGGTGTCTAGCCACTGCTGGTTGATGTACTGCCGGGTGATCGCCTGGGGCCAGAACCCCTTGTAGCTGGGCAGCGCGTACACGGCGCCGTCCGCCTGCGTAGCCATCGCCTCCGCGCCGTCCACCTGCTCGAACATGTCGGCCACGTTCGGCAGGGCCTCCATGTCGTCCGAGAGGTCCTCGAACAGGGACCCGTAGGTGGCCAGGTCGGAGTCGGTAATGACGTTCCCGCCGATGACGACGTCCGGCACGTCCCCGGCCGCCAGGATGGTCGACTTCTTCTGGTCCCAGTCGGCCGAGACCTCCTCCCACGTGATCGAGACGCCGGTCTCCTCCTCGAGGTCGGCGACCCAGGCCATGTCGCCGATCGCCTTCGTGAGCGCGTGCTTGGCGACGAGGATTTTCAGCGAGTTCCCGTCCCCGCGGTCGTCACCCCCACCCGTGCAGCCGGTGAGGACGAGGGCCGACGCGGCGAGCATCGCCCCGCTGACGTGGACGGCGCGGCGGCGGCCGCCCGACCGGGCCACGGGCCGGACCGACCGGTTGCTGGTGCTGCGTGCCATGGATCTCCTCCTCGTGATCGCTGCCCGACGGGCAGGGAACGGGCCGAGCTGGTGGTACGCCCCGCCGCCAGGGGGCGGTGGGTGGTCGTTGGGTCAAACCGGCGCGACCGGGAGCCAGACGCGCATGGCGCCCGGCTCGCGGTTGCCCCAGGCGGCGAAGGGCAGCGCGGGGACGGTGAGCCGCTCCTGCGCCGCCGGGACGGCCTCGTCGGCCGCCGCGTAGAGGGCGTCTCCGGTCGGCCGGACGTGGACCTTGAGCGCCAGACGGGGGGGCGCAGGTCCGCCAGGCGGCGCCGCGAGCTCCTCGGGCACCACGGTCGGGTCGATCTCGAGGGCGTCGACCGCGACGCCCTCGGGCAGGTCCGCCTGCTCGACGCAGTAGACGACGGGGCCGCGCTCCAGCGCCCGGCAGCCCCGCACGGCGTCCACGCGGGGGTGGGCCGCCGTCCAGCGCGGCCGCACGTCCAGCTCCAGGACGTGCGCGCCGTCGAGCGGCACGCGTAGGTAGCCGTCGGTCTCCGGCTCCGCCGAGCGGTCCTGGCCGTCCGTGCTCAGGGTGCTGCTGCCCGACCAGGCTGGGATCCGGAGCGCCAGCAGAGCACCGGGGGCGGCCCGGCCGTCGAGCCGGATCTCCACGCGCCCGTCCACCGGGTAGGCCGTGCTCACGTGCAGCGTGCCCGTGCCCAGGTGCGCCGGCAAGTCGATCCGCGCGTCGGCGTACTGATGCAGCAGCAGCTCGCCGTCCGTGCTCGCGGCCACGTACGAGCTCAGCTGCGCGACCGTGCGGGCGATGTTCGGCGGGCAGCACGCGCAGGCGTACCAGGCCGTCCGCTCCCGGGGGGCGTTCTCCTCGGAGTACCGGTCGGGCCGCAGCTGGAGGGGGTTGGAATAGAAGAACCGCGTCCCGGTGCGGTCCACCGAGGCAGCGAGGGCGTTGTGGATCTCGCGCTCGACGACGTCGGCGTGGCGCCGGTCGCCGCCGGCGAGCTGCATCCGCCACGTCCAGTGCAGGTCCGCGATCGTCGCGCAGGTCTCGGCGTAGGCGCGGTCGGCGGGGAGCTCGTAGTCGTCGCCGAACGCCTCGTCGCGGTGCCGCGACCCGAAGGCCCCGGACAGGTACATCTTGCGCTCGTGCACGCTGGCCCACTGGGCCTGCATCGCGGTGAGCAGGGTCACGTCGCCCGTCTCCAGGTAGACGTCGGTGACGCCGGCGTCGAGGTAGAGCTGGCGCACCGCGTGCCCGACGGCGGCGGTCGACTCCCGGACCGGCAGGTGGTCCTGGAAGTAGCGCGCGCCCAGGCTGCCGACCTTCAGCAGGCCGTGGCCCCGCAGGTCGACGAGGTGCGCGGCCAGATCCAGGTAGCGGCGCTCGCCGGTGTGCCGGTACAGCTCGACGAGGGCGGTCTCGATCTCGGGGTGCCCGCAGACGCCCTCCTCGCGGCCCGGCCCGAACCGTCCGTCGACGAGGTCGACGAAGACGCGGGCGATCCGCAGCAGGTCGTCGCGGCCGGTGGCCCGGTCCAGCGCCACCGCCGCCTGCACCAGGTGGCCCAGCACGTACATCTCGTGCGTCCACTCCAGCTCGGCGAACCGCTTCTCCGGGTGCACGCCCTGGATCCAGCTCATCACGTACCCGGACGGCTCCTGCACGCGGGCCACCAGGGCGATCACCTCGTCCAGCCAGGGGTCGAAGACCGCTGTGCCGGACCGCGCGATCTCCCACGCCACGGCCTCGACGACCTTGTACAGGTCCGAGTCGGCGAACACAAAGCCGCGGTACGGCGCCTCCGACTCCCCCACCACGCGACGGAGGTTGTCGATCACGCCGGAGGCCTCGAGCTGCTCGATGCAGTGCGGGATGGTCGCGGCGGCGTTGCGCTCCTGCCACGCCCCGAGGGGGCCGCTGGGTGTCAGCCGGACGGCGCGCAGGTCCAGCGGGCGGTGCGCAGCGACGTCTGCCCGCGGGACGGCCGGGGCGGCCGGCACGGCGGCAGGCAGGTCGGGGACGACCGCTCTGCGGACGGCGGAGTCGGCCAGGGTTCCGGTCACGACAGGCCCCTTCAACGTTGAAGACGTGCCGATCCTGACGCGTCACTTCAGCGTTGTCAACAACAAGACAAAGTCCTGACATCACGCGCCGGTCGCGCAGCGCGGGCACCGCACCGCACCGAGGGGTGCTCCGGGGCGAGGGGTGCTCGAGGGCGGGGAGTGCTCGGTGGAAGGGGGTGCTCGGGGCAGACCGGGTGCGGTCAGGCCACGGCGGTGGAGGCGCGCAGGACCAGGTGGGCGCCGGTGCGCACCCGGCGGGGCGGCCCGGCGTGGCCGTCGATCCGCTCCAGGAGCATCCGCACCGCGGCCCGGACCATCTCAGGCTGCTCCGGGCTGACCGACGACAGCGCCGGGGTGGTGAACTCCGCCTCGTCCGTGTCGTCGAATCCCGCGACCGCCACGTCCTGCGGCACCCGCCGTCCGTGGCTGCGCAGGGCGCGCATGACCCCGATCGCGATGGCGTCGTTGACGCAGAGCGCGGCGTCGAAGGCCGTCCCGGAGCGCAGCAGCCCCACCATCGCCTCGTAGCCGGAGGCGCGCCGGTCCCAGTCCGAACCCGAGACCACCAGCGCGTCGTCGCGGGGCACCCCGTGCGCGGTCAGGGCCGCGAGGTAGCCCTCGAACCGGTCACCCCACGGCGCGGTGCCCGGCGGGTTGTTCCACACCAGCGCGATCCGACGGCGGCCGGTCTCCAGGAGGTGGCGGGTCATGGCCTCGCTGCCGGTCGCCTCGCCCATGACGACGCAGTCGACGGCGTCGTTGGGCCCGCCGCCGAGCTGGACCAAGGGCCGCCGCGGCTCACCGCCGGCCAGGTGCTCAGCGGTGAAGTGGTGCGGGCAGACGATGACGCCGTCGACGTCCTGCGTGGTCGGCCCCAGCGCCGCGTCGATCTCGGCGCACTCGTCGTGCGCCACCCGGAGCATCGTCGTCAGCCCGTGCTCCTCCAGCGCCAGCATCAGCCGCTCCGCGAGCTCGGCGAAGTACGGCTGATAGAGATTCGGCACCACGACGGCCACCCGGCCCGTGCGCCCCGAGGCCAGCCCGCGCCCCGCGAGGTTGACGTGGTAGCCCACCTCGTCGACCGCGGCCAACACCGCGGCGCGGGTGGCGGGCGAGACCTCCGGGCGGCCCAGCAGCACGTTGGACGCCGTCTTGGCCGACACGCCGGCCACGGCACCGACGTCGGCGAGCGTGGGACGCCGGCTCACCGCTGCCCCTCCCCGAGCGTCGACTCGCGCCGGACCAGCACTACCCCCGTCGTCACAGCGCGGGGCTCGGGCTGGGCGGTGCCGGCCAGCCGGTCCGCGAGGAGCTCCAACGCCGCCCGGGCCAGCCGCCGCGGGCCCGGGTCCACGGTCGTCAGGGTCGGGGTGGCGAACCGGCCGTCGTCGAGGTTGTCGTAGCCGATCACCGCCACGCGCCCCGGGACCTCGACGCCCTCGGCGGCCAGCGTGGCCAGCGCGCCCAGTGCCACCTCGTCGTTCACGCACAGCAGGGCGTCCAGCGCAGGGTTCCGGACCAGGGCCTCCGCGGCGGCCCGGGCACCGGCCCGCCGGTCCGCGACGCCAGGGATCTCCACGCAGGCGACGCCGTCGGTGTCGATCCGCGCGGTCGACAGCGCGGCGCGCATCGCTGCGGACGGGTGCCCGGACTCGTCGTCGCGCCGCCACGCCCGGTCGTGACCGAGCAGCACGGGGCGCGTCCGACCCATGACGGCGAGGTGGCGGGCCACAAGCACCACCGCGTCCACGACGTCCTCGTCCACACGGTCCAGCTCCTCGACGGGACGGCCGCCCTGAACCACGACCACCGGGCGGTCCGCCAGCCCGCCGTCGGTCGCGACGCCCGGGGCGATCGGGCCGATGTGCACGACGCCGTCGAAAACCCGGCCGCGCGCCGCGAGCAGGGACCGGGCGCGGTCGGGGTCGCCGTGGGTCGGCTCGACGGCCACCGGGATCCCGCGGCGGTCCGCCTCGGCGACGATGGCCTCCACCAGGGTGGCCAGGTAGGGCCGCCGCAGCTCGGCCACGCCGATCCCTACCAGCCCGGTGCGGCCCGTGCGCAGGGTGCGGGCGCTGGCGTTGGGCGACCACTCGAGCTCGGCGATGGCGGCGCGCACGCGGGCCACCACCTCCGGCCGGGTGTGCGGCTCGAGGTTGACGACCCGGGACACCGTCTTCAGCGAGACGCCGGCCAGGGTGGCGACATCGCGCATCGTGGGTGCCACGGGCTCAGCGTAGAGGCACGCGCACTAGGGTCTGGCACGGACGACGAGGAGGTTGCCATGGTCGGCGCGACGCCCCCGATGGGTTGGAACAGCTGGGACTGCTACGGCACGACCGTCACCGAGGCCGAGGTGCTGGCCAACGCCGGGTTCATGGCAGAGCACCTGCTGCCGCACGGGTGGGACACCGTGGTCGTGGACATCGCGTGGTCGGACCCCGGCGCCCGCGCGCACGGGTACAACGAGGGCGCCGAGCTGGTGCTGGACGGCTACGGGCGGCTGCAGCCGGCACCGAACCGTTTCCCCTCCGCAGCCGACGGGGCGGGCTTCGGGCCGCTGGCCGAGCGGGTGCACGCGCTGGGCCTGCGGTTCGGCGTGCACGTCATGCGCGGTATCCCGCGGCGGGCCACCGAGCAGGACCTGCCCGTGCTGGGCACCACGGCCACGGCCCGCGACGTGGCCGACCCGTCGGCGCGCTGCACGTGGAACCCGGACATGGACGGCCTCGACCACGCCCACCCGGCGGCGCAGGCGTACTACGACTCGTGCGTGGTGCAGCTGGCGGGCTGGGGCGTCGACTTCGTCAAGGCCGACGACATGCTCTGGCCCTACCGGACCGCCGACATCGAGGCCTACGCGCGGGCGATCGAGCGGTCCGGCCGTGACATCACCCTCAGCCTGTCGCCGGGTCGCGACCTCTCGACCACCCGCCTGGAGCACCTGCGGGCCCATGCGACCATGTGGCGGGTCTGCGACGACCTGTGGGACCGGTGGGAGGACGTCGAGGCGAACCTCACGCGCCTGGCCCAGTGGGCGCCGCTGGCCGTGCCGGGCGCCTGGCCGGACGCGGACATGCTGCCGCTGGGGCACATCGGGATCCGCGCCGAGCGGGGGGAGGACCGGCACAGCCTGCTCACGCCCGACGAGCAGCAGACCCTCCTGACGCTCTGGGTGATGGCACGCTCGCCCCTGATGATGGGCGGGGACCTGCCCTCGTCGTCGCCGGAGACGATCGCGCTGCTGACGCACGACGCCGTGCTGGAGGTGCTGCGCGCCTCGACCGGGAACCGGGAGGTGCTCCGCGAGGGGCCGCTGGTGCTGTGGGCAGCGGCGTCGACGAGCTCGCCCCGGCGCTACGCCGCGGTGCTCCACACCGGCGACGAGGCCATGGTGGTGGACCTGGACGACGGGGACGTCGGGGCGGCGGGCGACGAACGCGTCACCGACCTGTGGACCGGCCGGCAGTTGTCGTGGGCCGGCGGCCGACTGCAGCTGGACGTGCCCGCCCACGGCAGCCGGCTGCTCGGTCTCGATCCCGCCTGAGTCGGCCAGATCGGGTCCGGTCACGGATCAGAGGCCGGGGAACCACAGGGTGATCTCGCGCTCGGCGGAGGCCGGCGAGTCCGAGCCGTGCACGATGTTCTGGGTGACCGTCGTCCCCTGGTCGCTGCCCAGGTCGCCGCGGATGCTGCCCGGAGCCGCCTCGGTCGGGTCCGTCGCGCCGGCCATCGCGCGGAACGCCTCGATCACGCGCTGGCCCTCCACCACTGCGACCACGACCGGTCCGGAGGACATGAACTCGACCAACGGGCCGACGAAGG
>Ga0209539_1001148_pt1 | contig 14519 bp, 11 predicted proteins | sample BarGraNGADG00312_2_FD_184499 | JGI IMG/M metagenome (GOLD analysis project Ga0209539, IMG submission 184499) | Arctic peat soil microbial communities from Barrow, Alaska - Barrow Graham LP Ref core NGADG0011-312 (SPAdes) (version 2) | ecosystem: Environmental > Terrestrial > Soil > Wetlands >... | reverse complement strand
AGGACGCGATCCAGGGCCCGCGCCAGCGCACCGGGGTCCGCCGGCGGGACCAGCAGGCCCTCGACACCGTCGCGAACAATCTCGCCGAGCCCACCGGTCGCGGTCACGACAGCGGGTGTCCCGGCAGCCAGGCACTCCACTGCGACTTGGCCGAACGGCTCGGGCCACACGGACGGCACCACCCCCACTGCGGCGGCAGCCCAGGACGCCATCACCTGCGGGTGAGGCACGTTCTGATGATGAATCACCCCTGGCTGTTCGAGGTTAGGGGAATCAGCGCGTGGAATGCCAAGCACCAACAGGGGCGCAGGCTCATGCATCCGTTGACGTGCCTCCAGCAGCACATTGAGTCCCTTGTGCGGACCCATCGCTCCTACGAACAACATGAATGGTTGAACCGGGACGTCGTACCTCAAGGGCGTCTGTGCGAGCCGTCCCACATCGTCTGGGACGAACGTGGGCACAACGTCCACTCGGTCGTCATCGGCGAGCAGCGCGACACGGTTCGCCTCAGCGACCGCTGAGCTGATGGCGATCCAGCGGTCCACCCGCCGATGCAACGGGCGCACCATCCTGAGCCCGGTGCTGAGCAGAGCCGACTTCGGCAGCCCGTAGGTGCTACGCGCACAAGCGATGCACCGCGCCAATTGCGGTCCATTGGGGCAGCCCGTCGCTGTCTGTGTGTAGGTCTTCTTCACACATGCCGTGCCGTACTCGTGGAGAGTCGCTACGAGTGCCGTGCCGCGTGGGCGCCTCAGAACGACACACGACTCAAGGATCCAACCGTGCGCGTGAATCACGTCTGGCCGAAACTCGTCGACGAGCCGCTGCAGCGCCCATACCAACAAGGGGTCGGGCACTGTGGGGTGGAAGTAGTGGCCGGCGTCGCTGGCCAACCGCCGCAGGTAGCGCGTCATGCCTTTGAGGCGCACCACGCGATAGCCGCTCACTTCCTCGTCCCGGTCAGCGCCCGGGTATTCCATAGTGGCGACCACCACCTCGGCACCGTTGGCCGCCAGCCGCTGACTCAGGGTCGCGACGTACCGCTCGAGCCCACCCACGGCCGGCGGGAAGGCGTCCGAGACTTGAAGCACGCGTATCGGTCGGTTCATGAGTCTCCAGACCACATTCGGTGACGGATAAGGAACGGGACCGCGAGGGCGCCAGTTGACTGTGCCGCCAGCCAAGCCACTCCGGCCCCAGCGACGTCGAAGTGTGCAAGAAGAGGGAACGCTGATGCCAAGACCACGACGGACATCGTCATGTTGAGCGCCGCGGCGGCCCTGAGCCGACCGACGACGCGGAGCGCGGCCACTGCGATGTTGGTGATCGCGTCGGGCAGGGCCGAGAGGGCGAGGAGTCGCAGGAGAACGCTGCCGCGCTCCGCATAGCCAGGACCGAAGAGGCTTAGGACAAGCCCGGGCGCGACGAGGACGAACGTAAGAGGGACCGCCAACAACACGAGGATGACGACGACGGCCTCTCGCATCTGCTTGCCCAGTGCCTCGCCAGCCGAGCCAGTTCGTGCCAGATATGCGTTGGACACCGCCGGACTGATCGTGAAGAAGAGCCCGCCGAGCAACCACGTCGGATAGAAGAAGCCGGCCTTCTCCGGTCCCAACTGAGACAGGACGACGACAGGCAGCAGGTACACTGCTCCAGCCCCACCCAAACTGGTCACGTGGTTGCCTAGATAGTATCGACGGCGCCGCCATGTGGCGGCGCCACTATGTCGCACGTGAGCGAGCAACCCCCGTGGCCTCAGCAAAGTGAGGGCGGCGAGATCCGCAACGACGGTCGCGAGCGAGTAGGACCAGATCAGGTCCTGAAGCGATGTCGGTCCTGGGAGGGCGAACACCAGCAGACGGGCGCCGCTGGCGATCCCTCCCCTCCACAGCATGATCCGCGTGTTGGAGGTTGCCAGGGCCACCGCGTCGATAAGTTGGCCGAGACTAGTCGCGAGTACCAGGATCACCAGCGGTACTGCCAGGTCAGTTTGCCCTGCCGGCGCCAGAGATCGCACGAAGTTGGGCACCACCAAGACCATGACCAGGCCTCCGACCAACGACAGCAGCACGCTCGCGGTGCCCGCTGCGACGGCTAAGGCCTGTCGCTCCCCGGAGCTGCGCGCCTTAGTCAAGAGCGGGATACTGCCCACGGTGATCCCGGTGGTGGTGAGGAGCGTCGCCGCTGCCGCTGCACTGACCAGACTCCCCGTCAAGCCGGTTGTCGAAGGACCGCTGTGCCGGGCCGTGATGGCCCAGAAGAAGTATCCAACGGCCGATGTGATCGCCTGGGTGCTCAGGATCAAGAAGCTGTTCCGATAGAGGCTGTTGCCCCACGCGCGCCTGACCGCCGGTCTGAGCTGCTCTGTTCTCACTTCGTGGTCACCCGCAGCCGCAGGGTCAAGATCAGAACCTCTCCGGTGCCGTCCCTTGTCGCCATGGTGGTCACATCGTGGAGGCCCTGCTCGCGCGGGCTGCTCACCACGATCGGGACCACATCCTTTGACTCGAGGCGCACAGCCCTCGTCAGCTCCACCTTCGTGTCGACCCGGAGCGTTATTGTCCCCACCCAAGGTTGGCCGTCGCTCGTCGTCAGTTGCAGTGGGACTGTCACAGGCTGGCTCGGCCGCACTACGAGGGGCCCTGAGAGGTGCGTCAAATCGCCAGCGTAGCTGAGCTGCGCGAAGGGACCGGTGTCCACTATGTGCTGCCAGGAAGCGCCCCAGGCGACCGCCGCCACAAATAGCGCTACCGATGCTGCCTGCAGGACGTGCCGAGTCATGGTCCGGTGCGATGGCTCCGGACGCTCGGCGTCGACCGCGACCCGCTCCTCTGCCATCCGAGACGCTCTGAGGACCAGGATGGTGGCCGGCAAGGTCAGGGCTAGCAGGCCGAGGCCCAGACTAACCGGCGTGACAAGAACACCGACCGAGTTCAAGAGCACGCCTACCAATGGCAAAGCCGCGAGGCTCAGCACGGCGGCTAGTGTGGTGGACATCAAAGTGTCGCGACGCGTGTCCGGGCGGCGACTCAGCACAGTCAGCCAGGCTTGGCCCGGCGCCAGAAGCACGCCCGGCACCGCGACCGGGACCCGGACGACGACCGGAGCCTCGAGCAGAGTTGCGAGGACGGTCACGACCAGACACGACGTCAAAAGCATAGTGACCAGGCCGTCTCGCCGCAGCGTCAGGACGCTGGCGCTCACGGCTGCACTACCTGACAGCCAGGACTCGAACAACTCGGCATGCCGACTGCCGCGAAGTTGAGCCGGTACACGGAGTAGTTGGATGTGGCGAGCACTTTGCTGGCCCAGGGCACCTTTCCGAAGCGGTCGAGGGCTGCCTGGGGGATGGCCGACACCTGGTCGCCCTGTGGCGCCTGGATCGGCTCGTCGGGCTCGAAGTAGCTGCCCACCAGCGGGAAGAACTTGGAAAGACGCTCATCCACTATGAGGTACGTGTAACCGCTAGTCGTGAGTTCGTGGACTAGGTACGGCTCCGGATCGGTCGGACGCAGGAACAGGTCGTAGGTCCTGAACCCCAGGCTGGGGGACGCGCTGAAGGCTCGGCCGTAAGCCACTAACGCCAAGTTGGTATACCGGTCGGAGACGATCCGCGACTCCGGGTACCGCTCGCCGAACACCCGTGCCAACGAGACAACTTCTGTGGTCAACGACCGCGTGTCGGAGCCGAACCTATAAGGCCCCGGGAACCGGTAGGCGTCGTTCAAACCGGCGCCGGTATTACCGACCAGCAACCCCGCCAGAGTCAACGGGACCAGGCCAATGACCCAGCGGTTGCGCCGCTTTGCCCAGAGCCAGATGGATATTGGCCCCGCCAAGCAGAGCGCGAGCCCCAAATAGGTGAAGCCCCAGCTCCGCCTGGCACCCTCCGCCCCCATTGGGGTGAGGATAAAGGGGATGGACAAGAAGTAGAGAGCACCGAAACACGCAAGGCCCAGCAGCGTGCGCCGCGCCGGCCAGTCTCGGAACCCCCGTGTTGTGAATAATGTTGTGAAGAAGGCCAAAATCATCAGCGGGGGGGCGAGCATTCCCAGAAGCCGCTCGTACAGCGGCTGAACGCTGCCGGAGTAAAGCTCGCGGCCACCGCCCGCACCAGACGCCTGCCCCGCCAACTCCCTCAGAGCGCTCCCGACGTAAGGCTGCAAGTAGTCGTAGGTGTCGTGCGCGACGCCAAGGACCCAGAGCAGGAGCCCAACGGCGGAGGTAGCGAGGATGACCGCCCACGGTCGCCACTCACCATGTGCGGCGGGAACCAACCGCCGGAACACGAGGTGGCTCACGCCGACGACTGCGCTGAGGAAAGCTAGGACCAGCGTCGTGAGGTGGTGGGTGGTAATGCCGGCAAGGGTCAGCAGCACCGCGAGTGCGAGCCGAGAACTCCGCTGCCATCCGGCCGCCCGGAGGGCGGTCAGCGTCAGCGCCACGATCCACAGGAACAAGCACATCGCCATTGACTCGTACGCAAACTGGGTGTCGAAGTACAGGTAGCTTGGGTTGAAGGCATACAGCACGGCCGCCAAGCCCGCCCCGCGCGGGTCGGGCAAGAGTTCTTGGCCCAGCACGAAGACGGCGACCAGCGCCGCGCAGTGCGTCAGGATCATGAGCAGGGTCGCCGTCGGCCAGAATGCTAGGCCGGAGAGCCCTTGGACCGCCGCGGTCGCGATGTGAAGGCCCGGGAAGTCGCCGATGATCGAGATCGTGGGATTGCGGGTGTACAGAACGTGCGATGCGAGCAGGTCCTGTACTGCGCGGAAGTGGGCCAACTCGTCGTGGTAAAGCGGACCATAGGGGTTGCGCAGGAACTTGGGGACAAACGTCACCACCCCCAGGGAGAGCACGCCCAGCGCTCGAGAGTGGCCTGACGAGTGCTTCGCGAGCAAGCGCGCCGTGGATGGCGTGACCATCAGCAGCATGCCCAACCAGAAGATGCCGTAGTACTGCGAAGGTGCCCCGCCGTACTGAGCCAGTCGGTAGGCAGCCGCAATGATGAGAGCCCCGGCGGCAGCCAGCAGCCACATCGCCTCCGGCGTAGCGAGCAGCCGACATAGCCCTGATCCAGGTCGTGCGCGACGGGGTGCGGCGGCCGTGCCCTGGCCGATGAACACCATTCTCATGAGGCGGTCCCTCGGGTGAGCTCCTGGTATGCGCCGACGGTGCGCCGCCAGTCACCGGCAGGCTCAAAACGACGCGCGGGCCGGTCCACCACGCGCATCAGGGCAGTGCCCAGTGACTCAACGTTCCCGAGCGGGACGACCTCGGCTCCTTCGTAGTCCTGGACCTCGGCACGAAGCGCCGGCACGTCGTAGATGATCACCTCCAGGCCCTGTGCCATCGCAATGTGCAACGGTCCGCTGGACGAGGCTCGCCGGTAGGGCAGCACGAGGACCTCAGCCTCCGCGAAGACGTATGCGGCCTCAGCGTCCGTGACGTAGCGATTGACGAGGCGCACCCGATCCCGGTGCGGAGACTGCTCCAGCAGCTCAAGCGGCAGCGTCCAGCCCTCCCAGGTCTCCCCGACCACGGTCAGCACCAGCCTCTCGGCCGCCTCGCGCGGGAGCGCGCTGAACGCCGTGACCAAGTCTTCAAGCCCCTTATACGGCCGGATCAGTCCGAAGAACAGGAGGCTACGGCAGCTGGCCAGCTGAGCGGTCAGCGGGCTGCGGCTGAGTTCTGCCGGTGCCACTGCGGGCACAGCAGACAGATGACCGAAGGGACCAAGGGGCGCCACCGCTGTCCTTTTCCTGGCTAAGTCGAAGCCCTCGGCGGCCAGAAGCTCGCGGTCGTGCTCGTGGTGCAGGAGAACGCCGGAGGACAGCCGTAGAAGACCGCCCAGGACGAGCCGCCCGTAGCGCTTGACGATTGGACTACCCGCCTCCCCCGGGTCCTGCACCTCGTGCACCTCGATGAGGATTGGAATCTTGCGCAGGCGGGCGACGAGGGCTAACACCAGGTAGGTGTGACCCACTGCGGCGGTCCACCACTGGAGCACGAGTGCATCGGGTCGCTGCTGCCGGAGGAAGTGCAGACCCTGGAGAAGACTCCGACCCCAAAACCAGTCGACGCCGTCGAAATGCGGCACGTTGTCGTAGTCCAAGCTGGTCAGCGCGTCGCCGACTCTGGCCGAACCTGGGTACAGCCTGCGCGGAAGGAGTTGCCGCAGCAGCAGCACGGAGACGTCGAAGTCCTCGTTCAGCGCGCCGGCAAGGGTGCATGTGTACACGGACAGTCCGCTCAGGAACCGGAAGCCGGGCCCCACCACGCAGAGCCGCTTTCTCACTCCCACCCCCGCCTTGGCGCCCAGGAAGGAAGCGACGCGTCTCGCGCCTCGCGCCTCGCGTACAGGTGGCTACGGATGAGCCAGTAGATCTCGAATGACCGCCGAGAACGGCGCCTAGGGTTCACGATAACGAATTCATGGCTCACCTTGACCGACTCGGACTGGGCCGAGGTACTCCTGCCAGTACGCAGGGCCCCACACCTCGTGCCAGGTGACGAACAGCGGGACTCGCTTGAGCGTCGCGACGACCCGCCGCGGGAATAGTTGCAGGTACGGCATGTGATCCGCCTCGATCGCGTCGAAGCGCCGACCGAGCAGCCGCAGGCACGCCACGGCGAACACGAGCGCCTGGACGATGGAGCGTCGCTCACCGGTGTACAGCTCGCGGCGTCGGCAAATCGCGTGGTAGGAGACACCGTCGGTGACCTGGTCGCGGGGCCCGTCCCACCAGTGCATCGTATAGACGTGTACATCGAAGCCCGCCCGCGCCAGGCCGGCGTTAAGCGCCCAGTACCGCACCTCCTTGCCGCCCTTGTGCCACGGGTACACGGCGTCGGACACGACAGCGAGGACCGGTCGGCGCCCGGAGCACGGCGCGGGGCGCCGCGGCGGGTGAGCGGCATCACGATCGGGACGCCGGGCCGTGCACGGCCCGACCTGGCCGGCAGTCGCGGCGCATCCGCACCTTGACGAGGACCTTGAAGCATTCTGCGCCGTTGCGCCAGGTGATCTTCTTGCCTTCGGCCACTGACCGGCCGACGTAGCTGACCGGTACCTCGAAGGGGCGCAGACCCCGGCGCAGGATCTCGGCGGTGATCTCCGTGTCGAGCCCGAAGCCGTTCTCGGTCAGGCGCAGTTGGCGGAACAGCTCGAGCGGGATCAGCTTCAAGCACGTGTGCAGGTCGCTGATGTAGGAGTTGAACAGCAGGTTGGCACTCAACGTCGTGAGCCGGTTCCCGATGGCGAACCAGTACGACGGGAAAAGCGTGTGATTCCCGAACATGCGGGTGCCGTAGACGACCTGGGCGTCAGCGCGCTGAGCGGCCTCGACGAGGCGGGCGACGTCGGCCGGATCATACTCGAGGTCGGCGTCGAATACGAGCAGGTGCGTGCCAGTCGCGACCCGTACGCCGCTGAGCACCGCAGCGCCCTTGCCGAGGTTGCGCGGGTGGCGGTACACGACGAGCCGGTCGTCGTCGATCGCCGCCAGGATCGCAGGCGTCGCATCGCTGCTGCCGTCGTCGATGACGACGAGCTCGAACTCGCAAGACAGGTCAGTGTCGAGGATCCTGGCGACCGCTGACGCCAGCGTCGCCTCCTCGTTGTAGGCGGGCATGACAAACGACAGGCAGAACGAGCTCGGCGCCGGGCGGGCCGCGGGCCGCAGCACCGCGAGGTTGCCCACCGTGCGATGCGCTCGGCGGTCCAGGTGGCCGCAGCGGCGGTCGGCGACCCGACGTTCCTCGCCGGCGTAACTGTTAGCCCTAGCGGGGGCCGCCCGGTCCCATAGGTTGATGACGCCACGGCCGGTGTCGTCGGTGTACACGGGCGTGCTCTCGGCGGCCTCCGGTGCCTGCATCTGGCTGGCGCGGCTCATCGGGCCTGACCGCGGTGTTGCCTGTCCCGGCTCGTTCGTTGTCGCCATCGTGGCCTCCTTACGCCGGCATCAACGCCGGCTAGTCGGAACCGCTCCGCACACAGAAACAACTTGACACCGATAACCGAACGGCCATGCCGAGTGCTCCTGGGTCTCGTAGGAAGGCCGCAGGGCTCACTGTCCCGACGCTCAGCAACGTAGTGTCGACGTGTCAACGCCCAGAAGGGAGTCAAGCCACATCGTAGGGTGAAATCTCCCTGTTTGTCCGGATATGGATTGGTCAGTCCGGCGCCGCCGTATCCACGGCCAGCTGTCCTCAAGGGCCGACTACATGTGGGGGCCGCGGCGTTGCTCGCGGCGGCACGCGTCGTCGTCGCGGCGGGCCGTCTCGCGGCGGCGTGCCTCGAGTTCGGCGGCTTCCTTGGCCTTGCGTGCGGCGGCCGCCGCATCCGCGGCGCTGCTCGGGCCGGCGCCGGCTGACGGGGCGTTGCGCCCGAAGAGCGCGGCCCACCGGGTGGCGAGTTCGCGCTCTTCCATGCCGGCTACGTCGTGAACCCGGGCGACCTCGACTTTGGCGCCAGCACCCTCAGGTACCACGCTACGACGGACAACCAGGGCGGGTGCGGGAACTCCCCTTGTACCTCGCTCTCGCCAGTGCCTAGCGGCACCGGGGGTGGGGCCGGGCTGCGGCCCGGTCCCACCCCCGGTCGGCAAGAACTTCGCGCTCACCTACTCCGGGACGGCGAGCGACTGATGATGAAACGCCGCCTCGCCATCCTTGTCGTTGGCCCGCTGCTGGCTTTGGTTGCCGCGGGCACCGCCCAGACATTCGGGTCCACGACCGGGTTCGGGACGGCCAGCGGCGCCGCCGAGCGGCGCGGAGACGTGATGCGACGACTCCGGCGTGCCGACAAACGCCTGCACGTACGCGGTGACCGCCGTCCTGGGCGGCTGGACGGCGAAGAGTAGCGACAGCGGTTCCGTGGACATCTTCACGGCCATAAGGCTCGCGTTCGGTGTCCAGCCGTCGTCCGCCGTCGCCGGGGCCAGCATCGCTCCGGCCGTGACGGTTCAGCTGAAGGACTCGGCCGGCCAGGCCGTTGCGCGCGCGGGGTGTCGGTAGACGTGGGCTTCGCGCACAACTCCGGTGGAGGAACCCTCTCGGGGACCACCACGGCACCGACCAACGCGTCCGGGCGGGCGACCTTCAGCGACCTGTCGATCGACAAGGCGAGCCCCTATGCTGCGGTCGGCGGTTGGGGATCCGCGTGAAGCGGTCCCCGCGCGCCCCACGGACCCAACGCTTCCCGGGCCTTGACTGTCGCGAAGTGCTGGGGCGTCGGCGACGTCGGCGTTCGAGCAGATCGACACCACTTCACGGTCGTGAAGTTGCGGTCGGCGGCGCGAGGGATTCTGCCCATCCGGCGTACTGGTTGGCTTCTCACGGTTCCGGCGGCCAAGTGCGACCTGGCGGACAAGTGAGCGCCGCTCGGTCACCGGTCTCTACTCTCGAAGGAATGAACACCCCCGAGCTTGTCGACTCCGACGTGGAACCCGATTTCGCAGTTGTCCGCGCGGACGACCCACGATGCCGCGAACTGGAGGCCGCGGGCTACCGGCGCGTCGGTGAGTCCTGGGGTGCACGCCTGCGATTGCCGACGCCGCAGGGCCTCTCCCGGCCGCAAGCCGCCGTCGGACGGGCCCAGGCAATGGGCTTCACCGTGCTTGAACTGGGTCCGGCAGCCGCCGAAGCGCTGCACGGTCTTGAGACCGCGAACCACCCCGACTACCCGTTCACTCCCGCCACCGCTCACCACCTTCGAGACCCAGCGGCCACCCGAGCACTATGGGCGGACGGCGCCCGCGTCTTCGGCGCACTCGACGGAAGGTTGCTCGTGGGGGCCACGGCCATGAAACGCGCAGGCCGCCTGGGCGAGACCGAGTTCACGTCGGTTCTCGCCGAGTATCGAGGTCGCGGAATCGGGCAAGCCGTCAAGGCGGCGTCGATCCTTGCCCTGGCACGCGACGAAGTGGTCACCTTCGGAACCGGCGGGGCCGGCCTCAACGAGGCGAGCCTGCGAGCGAATCGTGCACTCGGATACGTCATCGATGAACGGTGGCGCAGCTACCGGCGACACTGACGCAAGCATCGCAGTCGACCAGCACACAACTGTCGCAAGAGCGCGGGGATCGGCGTGATGTGATCCCCTCTCAGGTTCGAGCAGACACCTCCATCCGACGCAATTCCGCTCACTTGCCGCGGTGTTCGCCTGGTCGGCAGCCGGTGCGTGCGACCCAGTCGGCGACGCGGGTTCGGGCGAGGGCGAGGCGTTCGTGCCAGGTGAGGGCGGCGTCGGCGTGAGCGGTGGTGGCGTAGGCGGCTTCCCAGGCCAGGTGCAGGGCGGAGAGTTCTTCCACGAGTTCCCAGTGTCTGGCCCAGCATTCGGGTACGAAGCGGCGGTCCAGGGAGTAGTGGTCGACGAGCCAGGTGACCCACAGGTCGAGGTCTTCGAACAGGTGGCGGCTGTCGTCGGGGGTGTGCGCGGCCCACAGGATCGGGGGCGGTGGGCCGCCGAGCTGGTGCAGGACTGGGTCGGGGAAGAACGAGTCGCGTGCACGGTCGGGGGTGTTCGGGCTCACAGTGTTCTGCTCCATTCGTTGGCGTCGCGTGTGAGCGCTGGGGTGGTCGGTCGAGATGGTTCGGGGGCCGGTATCGGGGTGGGTCCTTCGATGTAGTCGTGGCGGGCCGCGGTCGCGGTGACTTGCGTGCGCCAGGCTTCGCGGGCGAGGTCTTCGCCGGGTTCGGGTCCGAGGGGTCGCATCCAGGTGGGCTCGGTGCGGATCGCGTGCTCGGTGAGGGCGGCGAGGCGGGCGGCGATGAGCTCGTCGATCTGGGCCAGGGTCGCCGCGGCGCCGGGCGACATGTCGGCGTGCTCCCCCGCACCGACGATCGTGCGGGGGTCCTCGACCTTGGTGTGTAGCCAGGTTCCGACGCGGGTGTGCAGGACGGCGGCGATGTCGCGGGCCGGGTCGTCCGCCGCGGTCCGGGGGTCGGCTGTTGATCAGGTCGCGCAGAACGCTCGTCATGGGGTAGCCGAGGGCTGTGCCGCGGTCCAGGGCGGTGAACAGGGGTCCGCGGGCCGGTGAGGCGAGCACGGCGGCGACTTGGTCGGGCGTCAGGCCCGTGTCGGACAGGGCGGCGGTCCAGTGTTGGGTGGTGGCGTCGGCGAGCAGGGTGTTGCGGATGGGTTCGAGGCGTTTGAGGGACTCGGCCTGGTTCTGACGGTCGGCGATCGTCTGGGTGGCGGACAGCTCGGCACCCGCGGTGGCCAAGATGGTCTCCAGGACCTCGCGCCCAGCGGGTGCGGCGTGGGGGTCGGGCAGGTAGTCGCAGGTCGGGTCGGGGTCGTCGACAGCGACGTAGACGTGGTTGTCGTGTCGTCCGCGGCTCATCGCGACATACAGGTTCTCTCGGACCATGCCGGGTGCGGCCAGGACGTGGGCGTGGTCGACGGTGATGCCGTGGGCGCGGTGGGTGGTGGTGGCGTACCCGAGGTCGACGTGCGCGGTCACGTAGTCCACGGGCAGGACGACATCGGCCCGGGTGCTGCCAGCTCGTTGGCCGGTGTGGGTGCCGGTGCGGGCCAGCTTGGTGACCGTCAGCGACCCGTCCGCGCCGATGGCGGTGACGTGCCACATGTCGCCGTTGCGGACATACCCGCCGGGGATCTTCAGCCGCCGGTTGTTCGAGCGGGTCACGACGTGGTCCCCGACACCAACGACCGTCCCATCCGATGTGGTCACGCCGTCCGCACCGACCAGACCGTCGGCGACGCGGTCGTTGTGGGCCCGAGCGTTCAACGCGGACACGGTCGCCGCGTCGGCGGCCAGCAGGATCGCGGGGATGCCCGCCTCGGTGTCGGCCTGCCAGGCGGCATAGGCCTCCTCACACATGACCTCAGCCGCCCCGGCACTGATGCGGTCGTGGTCGGCGTACGCGTCCAGCACGCGCCTGTCCCCGGTGCGCAGGCCCCGGGTGGCGGCCGCTTCCCACTGGTGGGTGAACCGCCACAACGAAGTCAGTACCGCGGGCCGGCCTCGCTCGGCGAGCAGGTTGAACGCTCCCCCCGCGTCCATGGCCGACAGCTGGGCGTGGTCACCCACGAGCAGGACTTTGGCCCGGGCGGCGGCGGCCTGGGCGGTCAGCGCGTCCAAAGTGGCGGTCCCGGCCAGCGACGCCTCGTCCAGGATGACGAGCTGTCAGGGGCGCATGGCCCACCGGGCCGACTCGGTGCGCAAGGTGTTGATCGCGGTGTCGATCGTGCGCAACCTACCCAGCCCCGACGCACCCCTGGCCTGGGTGCGCTCGACGGTCAGGCGCTGCAGGTACGCGGCCCGGAGGGTGGCGCCGGGTCCGGTGGACTCGTGTAGCCACTTCGCGGTGTTCTCACACCCGATACCCAGGCCGTCGGCGAGCTCGGCGGCGGCGGTCGAGGACGGCGCCAACCCCAGGACCATCCCGCGCCCGTGGGTCCGCTCCCACACCGTCTTCAGTGCGGCCAGGGTGGTGGTCTTGCCCGTCCCGGCCGGACCGACCAGCACGTCGACCCGCCGCCCGGACGTCGCGATGGCCATCACCGCGTCGACCTGATCGGAGGCCAGGCGGACCGTGCGCCCGTCGGTGCGGGCCACCGGCCGACGCGTGACCGCCTCGGCGGCATGGGCGACCGGGGCGGCGGTGTCCTCGGCGGCGCCCAGGAGTCGGGTCTCGGCCTCCAGGACTTGGGTGTGGGTGTAGCGGGCTTCCCCCGGGCGGGCGAACACCGACGTGCCATCGGGGCGCTGGTACTCCCCCGGAACGGTGAACAGCTCGGGGGGTTCCAGGCTCACGCACCCTGCCAGCACGGCGTCGGCTACCCGGTCCAGCAGGGTGATGCGGTCGGCCGCGGTGGCCGTCCGCAGACCTCGTGTGGTGCGGGCCGCCTCGGCCAGCACGTTCCACCTCGTCCAGGTCGAACGCCGCGTCATCACCTGCCCGGTGGTGTGCTCGGCCAGGTGCGCGATGACGCTGGCAGGCACCTGGGCTGCCGTGATTGCGCTGGTGCGCGAGGCCGTCAAGACCGCGGCGGTGAGTTCTTCGGGGGTCTTGCCAGTGCGTGCGGTGGCCCGCGCCCGCCAGGTGGCCAGCAGGTCGCGTAGCGGGTGGACGTGCTCGTCGGGACGGGTGGCGCGGGTGACCTGCTGGCGCAGGCGGGTGACCTCGATCCGGTTCGGGCCCCGCCCATGGGTGGCATAGAAGGTCGCGACGGCGCCTGTCATCGCTTGGTCTATCTGGGTGGTGCGGGTGGAGAACTCCCGCATCAGATCGTCATCGACCCCGTCCAGCTCGAACCCGGGCGAGCGGCGCGGGCCGCGATGACGCCACCCCCACGCCACCGGCAACCGGGCCGCCAGGTGGTCTGCGAACAAGTCGTCATAGACCTCCGAGACCGTCACCACCGCGTGGTGCAACGCCCGGGAATCCACCGACAACCACCGACCATCGACGCCCTGGACCTTGTTCGCGATCACCACATGGGAGTGCAGGTTCGGATCCCCGGCCCGGGAGTCCCAGTGGTCGAACGCCGCCGCCAGCACCCCCCGCGTCGGACGCTGCTCACACCCACCCGTGCCGATCCGAGTGAACAGGGCCGACCGCTCGACGAACCCCAGCGCGTCGTCCACCGCGGCCCGGTGCGCCGCAAGGACCGCGCGCCCGGTCGCGTCGTCGGCCACCGCCCACAACGTCGACACCGACTTCGGTGGCGTGAACGTCAGATCGAACCCCGCCACCGCGCCCGAGTGCGGCCTGGCCAGCTCCACACGCGTGATGGTCTCCACCGCCGCCGCCCGCGCCTCGGTGGTCATCGCGTCGGGGAGCTCGGCGACCTTCGCCCCGATGCGCTCGGCGACCGGTGTGAACACCGGGTACGCCCGACCCAACGCCGCCCCGGTCACGGGATCCCTACCGGCGCCGAACAGGTTCGCCATCGCCGGCTCAGTGATCGTGGTCCCAACCGCCAGACCGGCACCGTCCGCCACGCCGGCGAGCCCTGCCCCCAGCCAGCGCCCGGGCGGGTTGCCCGAGTCGGTGTAGTACGCCGTCAACGGCGACGCCGACGTCCGGTCGCAGTCCCCCGAGGCGGTGTGCTTGAGCAGGTACTGGTAGCCCGCACCCGCCGACAACCGATGCATCGTCATCACCATCGCCGCCCACCACCCGCGGGCACACGACCCCCCGAAACGGGGCGGCGGCGGGCGAAACGAAAGGTCCTCACACAAGCAGGTATGCGGATCTCACTGCAACACGCGAGGCTGGGCGGACCCGAGAATGCCCGTTTTGGCACGAAGCGCAAGAAGAGTCTTCGCGAAGACGTTGCCGCCGCTTCGGCAACCTGGGCCGCGGCGCAGCGGGGCCGGCGCATCGGTCAGGTCGAACCGAGCGGCATGCCTCGGGCGCCCGAGCGGTTGCTTCGCTCCAGTTGGTTTGGCACCGACGCAGCGACTTCGCCGTGCGTCGAACCGGCAACCGAGAAGTTGCTGTGCTTCAATTGGACATGCCTCAACGCAGCAACATCG
>Ga0209539_1001146_pt1 | contig 14537 bp, 12 predicted proteins | sample BarGraNGADG00312_2_FD_184499 | JGI IMG/M metagenome (GOLD analysis project Ga0209539, IMG submission 184499) | Arctic peat soil microbial communities from Barrow, Alaska - Barrow Graham LP Ref core NGADG0011-312 (SPAdes) (version 2) | ecosystem: Environmental > Terrestrial > Soil > Wetlands >... | reverse complement strand
GCCTTCTGTCTATGTCCAGGGCCTTGATGGCCACGTTGCGGCCTATCTTGTCGTCCCGGGCCAGGTAGACCACTCCCATGGCACCCCGCCCCACTTCTCTTAGGACCCGGTAACGCCCGAAGGAGGGCGGGTGGGACTTGTCCTTTTTAGGGATCATCACAGTTCCCGGCGTGGCGCCCTCGGAATCTGAGCCCGCTCGGACCACTGTGCCGGGGGTGGGCTCACCGGTGGCTCTCTCTTTGCTGATCTGCGCTCCACAGGAGTCGCAGAAGGCCGGCTCGCCTTTCAGCTCTGTTCCGCATTCCGGGCAGTTCACTGGGAACCTCCGCTCTTGTCAGTCTTGAGTAGAACGGTCACTGCAGGTGCGCTCCCGGTCCTATCCCCAGTTGTCCCTGCCTGGCCGCGGTGTAGACGTTGTTGAAGGTGTTCGCGGCGGCCTGTGCCTGGCCACTCCAGTCGTCCACCCCTGACTTGTAGCTGAGAGCGTAGGTGTTCGTATAGCCGGGGTACATCGTGATGTAGTTCATCTCGGTGGCCCACTGTTTTGCGAAACCGTCAGCTTTCAATGCGCACTCAACCGTTCTCTCGAATGCACTATGCGACTCGGCGAACTCGGCAGGCGGCGACATCGATTTCAGTTGCGAGAGCAGGGACTGGCGCTCACTCTCAACGGCATCGAAGACGCCGTAGGCCTCTATCCAGGACATCCTACCGGCAGGCGCTCCCGAATAGGCCTGGCCGAATCTGGTCTTGGCGACATTGTATTCGCCGACCATCCTGTCTATCTGCTGGCAATATGCATGAGCGTTGTTCACGGTACCGCTGAGGTCTACTTTCACCGGCAGTTCCTCGGTGGTCGAAACATTGCCCTTCCAGTCGTAAGCCTTGACCTTGAAAGTGTGGCCACCGACTGCGTTTGCCTTCCAGGTGGTGCTGAACTTCTCGGTCTTCGGGATAGCTCCCTGGGATTCTTTCCTGGAGGTCGTGGCCTTGAATACTTTTAGCGGTTGAGTGTTGTTGTCCGCCAGCAGTTCGACCCTGTCCAGTCCTTTGTTGTCGCTTGCGCTTACCTCGACCGTTATGTCCACGCCGTTGGGTACCGGCATGTTTATCTGAAAAGTCTGGTTCGCCGTCGGCGAAGCGAATGAGACGGTGGGCGCCACGGGATCTCTTTCCGGAAGCACCACGAACACAAGGATCAGGACTATCGCGGTTGCGACAAGCACCAGCCCCCCGATTATCCCTGCTGTTACCCATATCCATTTCTTGCTCTTGCCTTCCGGCGACACCACTGCAGCCTGGGTCGCCGCCATCGGTGCCGTGGCGACAGCCGCACCTGCAGCCTTCCGGAAGGTCAGCGTGGTGTCTCCCAGGAACAGCTTGTCTCCGTCCTGCAGCATGTACGTGTTGACCTGCTGGCCGTTGACGATCGTCCCGTTCGAGCTTCCGAGGTCCTCTACGAGATAGTTATCGCCCTGTGTGATGATGCGGCAGTGGTTCTTGGACACCATGGCGTCCTCGAGCGTCACGTCGTTATCCTCCGCCCTCCCGATGCTGACAAGTGGGCGGTCTAGCAGGAACCGCGTTCCGGCGAGGAGTCCTGTCTCAACAATGAGCTCCGCTCCTGTCATAACGCTCTGAGCCATGCCGCATTCCCCCAGTTGTTGCCCGGCCCCATGAGGCCTCCGATCCTACAGTGCAAGGACGACTATCGTCACAATCAGTGCTATCAACGCCAGCGCCAGGAACGAGAGGACGATGACCCCAATAATGAACGACGCAGACTTCCCCTTCGGGGCGACCTGAACGGAGTAGTTTAGAGGTACCGCCACATACTGCTGTTGCATCCCCGGCTGCACGATATACCCTTGAGGCGGGGTCATCTGCTGTTGCACCACCTGGTACCCGCTCGCCGGGTCAGATCTGAACCCCGCCGGGTCGAACTGCTGCACGGCGGGTGTTCCCGGCGGGATATAGTGTGAGTGGTAACTCTTCTTCTCGATATCAACCGGAGGCTGCATCACCGGGGTCCGGCGCCTGCGTAACATGGTCCCGCCGTCCTTCTTCACCCCGGCCTTGGACGTTTTCTCGGAGTATTCTTCCAGCTGCTTCATCGACTGCTCGAACTCTTTCTTCTGCTCCTGCGCGTCGATGTCGTCGCCGCAGCCTTCGCAGTACCTGGCTTCAGGGATGTTGTCGTGCCTGCACTTCTCGCAGGTCCGTATCCGCGCCCGCGCCTTGGCCGACGAGGATACGTGGATGGTCTTGAAGACCTTTTTCTCCTCATCGTCCCGGGCCTCTACCAGGTGAGTGCCCGGCGTCCCCTGCGGTTGCGCGCTGCCCTCAACGGCGATACTCTCCGGCCCTGCGTCCGGTTCTTTGATGAGATCGCTTTCCCTCGCCCCTTCTTTCTCGTCCACTTGACTCACTCTCCGGTGGTATCCGAACGGCCTCTGTAGATAGAGAGCTTGCCGCCGGCATTTGATTACATCCGCGTCACATGAACCTCATCCTGATCAGGTACCTTCCCAGCTGTATCTCGTCCCCGTCCATAAGCTTGTTCTGTTGTTGCGGCACCAGTTTCCTTTTGTTCAGGTAAGTCGAATTGGAACTGTTCAGGTCGAGGATGTAGTACTCGTTCTCCTTGCATATCACCTTGGCGTGCAACCGCGACACGCCGTCCTCGAGTGCGCCCGGGTCGTCCAGCAGTATCTGCGGCTCCAGTCCCCGTGAGGGGTCACCGCGTCCGATCAGCATCTCCTCGTCCGGATCCAGCTCGTATGTCATGCCGGTAGTAATAGCGTGCAGTACCGCGGGCTTTGCCTTCACATTGATGGTCGGATACTTCTTGGGAGTTTCCACGAATTGCTTACCGCAGATATCGCAGAACTTAGCTTCATCGATATTCTCTTCTCCGCAGTAGCCGCAGTATTTCATCTGACCTCCAAAATCAAACCCGCCTGCCCGGGGCTGTCTTATCCATAGTTACTCCGCTCTGAGCACCACAGCTATGTCAGACTGGGTTGCTTTCCAGGCGGGATAGACGCCTGCGACCACCCCGACAATCGTCGCGGCCAGGAACGCCACGAGCACCGCCCACCATGGGGTCTGGGCCGGCAGCACCGTGTAACTGTTTATCAGGTACGAAACAAACCAGCCCAGCGGTATCCCGATCGCCGCGCCCACCAGGCATAGCGTCACTGACTCGAAGAGGAACTGCGTCATGATCGCCCTGAAGGAGGCGCCCTGGGCAAGGCGCACACCTATCTCCCGGGTCCGCTCCTTGACCGCGATGTACATTATGTTCGAGACGCCTATCGCGCTCTCGGCCAGGGCGACCAGGGCAACGCCGAGCACCAGCGCGGTCAGTATGCTGAATATCTTGGTATATGAAGCCACGAGGTCATCCTGCGTAGCAACGTAAACCGGGTTCGAGTCGTTGTGTGTCTTATTCAGCTCCGCGTCGAGCGCGGCCTTGGCCTCTTTTACTTTGTTCGCGTCCTTCACCTTGGCGTAGATCTCGAGCACCTTCGCGGTACCGCCTGCCCCGAAAATAGCGCGCCCATCCTCGATGCTGATGAACACCTGGCGGTTCGGGTCGGAGATCAACGACTTCTCTTTCTTGACGGCGACAGCTTTGACCGTGAAATCTTTGTTGTTGATCTTTATGGTCTTGCCGATTACCTGGGAGTTCTGCGCGTTATCCCCGAATTCCGCGGTCTTTACAGCCTCACCAATGACGCAACCGCCGCTTTCCTGTTTCTCGAAACTCCAACCCTTGACCTGGCTGGCATACGAAAGCTTTCTCACTACCAGGAATTCCGCATCTCCTGCGATCACCTTGACGTTCATCGGCTTGGGCGAATCTATCTGGGCGGGCTGCTCGATCGTACCCGTCGCACCCGCGACAAATGCAGTCATGCCAGAGATATTCTTTGCATCTTCGCCGGTGAGGTTGCTGTTGCCAATACTGGACCCCGCCTGGGCGTTCATGCCCTTGTCCTCGGCAGGAACGTCTCTCCCGGACCTCACTATCACAAGGTCCGTGCCCATACCTTTTATCTGATCAGATATCTGCGTCTTGACCCCCTGGCCCATCGATATCAGGACGACGACCGCGCCTACTCCGAAGACGACTCCGAGGATTGCGAGCATCGACCGGATCGGGTTGATCCGAAGCGAGTGCAGCGCCGTCCTGAAGAGCTCGGCGATCGACATCAGCAGTTACCCCCATCAGATACTGACATATGACCTGTCCATCGACGAGCCGCAGCTGTTGCAGAAGCTGGCAACAGGTCGGTTCTGCGCGCCGCATGCATCACATGTCACGCTGCTTCCCCCCAGCCTGGCCCTAAGGTTGTTCTTCCCCAGGTCGGTCTGATTGAGCGGGGACCCGCACTCGTGACAGAAACGGCCTTTCGGCCTGTTTGCGCTGTTGCATCTCGGACAGATGACCGGCTCTTCATCTTCCCCGCCGTGCGGCAGCTCGATCGGCACGGGCTTGAAAGAATCCACCGGCCGGACCCGGATGTGTTCATGGTGGCGGGCAGGTTTCTCTTTCTCCTCTTTGATCTCTGCCATGTATGGGCGTGCCTGCTTCTGATTCTCTACGACCTCTTCTTCGATTATCGAACCGTCCGAGAGCTTGATGACCCGGTGTGCATACTGTGCGATGCTGTAATCATGGGTGACCATCACGATGGTACGGCCTTGCTCGTTCAACTGCTGCAGTATGGCCATGACCTCAATGCCTGATTTGGAATCCAGCGCGCCGGTCGGCTCGTCGGCAAGTATGACCAGTGGCTTGTTCACTATCGCCCTGGCTATCGCCACCCTCTGGCGCTGGCCTCCAGACAGTTCCGCCGGCTTGTGGTCTACACGGTCAGAAAGGCCCACCGCCATCAGCGCTTCCACCGCCATCTTGCGGCGCTGTTTCTTGCCGATGCCGGCATATTGAAGAGGTACAGCCACGTTGTCCGCGGCCGTTTCCTGGGGCATCAGGTTGAAAGCCTGGAACACGAACCCCAGCTTGCGGTTGCGTATCCGTGCCAGTTCGATATCTGAGAGTGACGCGACATCCTGGCCCTCCAGGAAGACCCGGCCGGTCGAAGGCCTGTCCAGGCACCCCAGTATCTGCAGTAACGTCGACTTCCCGCTTCCCGACGTCCCCATCACTGCAAGGAACTCGCTGGGGCGCACCATCATCGAAGTGTCGCGCAGGGCATGCACCTCGGCGTCGCCCATCTTGTAGACCTTGCTGACCTCCTGAGTCATCAGCAGCGGGAACTCGGTGTCGCGCGGGTTGCCTGTCACTGACCCGCCTCCTCAGGGGAGCTTGATGTATTGGCTGAAGACATAGCCCTTCTTCCCTTTTGCCGCGGTGTCGGTCACTTCCACCTGGTACCATTGCCTGCCGGTTGAATCGTAGACAGGAGCGTCAGCCAACGTCTTCACGTGGCACCCGTTCGCAAGTACCGCAACTTCCTGCTCGGTCGTACCCGGGCTGGCCCTGAGGTTGCACGGCCCGTCTATTACGACCAGCGATGCGCCTTTCAAATACCCGGTCGAGTCCGCCGGGCCGCTGTGTTTAGTGCTGGAGGAACCCTGGCTGGCGCTGCTGGCGGTCGTGCTGCTGCTGGTAACACCTGTGATCTTCGTAGGTGTGTTGTTGCCGAAGAACAGGGCTCCGATCCCCCAACCGATACCGAAACCTACCAGCAGCACGGCCACAGCAAGCAGGACTATGGCCCATACTGGCAGTGCGCCGCTTGAAGCCGAGGCTTGTTTCCGTCTATGACCTCGCCCGGCGGCTCCGGCGGAGAGAACTTCTTGAGGAGGCATCTTCCAGGCGACAGCGGATACGTTGTCACCGCTCCCGCGTGAGATGGCCAGATCCACCAGGTGATTGCAGGCGGCGTGAAGGTTCATCTCGCCCCCCAGGACCTGGTATATCTCCCCGGCGGTCACCATCGAATACAATCCGTCACTGCACATGAACACGATGTCTCCGGCTTGCACAGGGAGTCTGAGGAGGTCGATCTCGACGTTCAGCTCGGGACCGATGGCCCGTGTCAGTATGTTCCTCTTGGCGTGGGTCCTTGCCTCTTGTTCGGTGATTATTCCCTCGGTCACCATCTGTCCCACAACTGAATGATCGGCGGTGATCTGGGTTATCCCGGCAGAGGAAACCGTGTAAGCGCGGGTATCACCGACATGGCCGATGTACGCGTAGTCGAAATCGATCAGCGCGCATGTAAGCGTGGTGCCCATACCTTCGCGATCGGGATTGGCCTTGCCCAGGTCGTGGATGTGGCTGTTGGCCGCGGAGAACGCGTTCCAGAGCATCCGCTCGGCCTTCTCTTCAAACTCCTGATTGCTGGAAAAACCACTTGGGCTGGTGTATTTCTCCAGCATCTGCACTGCGACACTGCTGGCGATGTCTCCCGCCTGATGGCCGCCCATGCCGTCGGCCATCGCCATGAAACAGAGGTATTTCGGGTTACGGCGCAGAGTGTAGTCATGGACCGTGCAGTAGTCTTCGTTATAGGGCCTACCACCCTGCTTTGAGACTACTCCGTACCTGAGTTCAGATTGTGCTTGTGCCTGGTATAGATCCACCGGCCACCCTCAACTTCTGGTTGTGGACGCCGCCATCCCTCGACCTGCCGCAACTTGCCGTAATAGATTTATCGGCGAAGTTCCCCGGGGTTCAGAGCATTGCCATTATATATCAAAGGCGCCAGTTTTCAGCACCGTCAAGACTGATGAATGACGTATAGGATTCTGTTCGGCGCCTGCTGCCTGTCCCCCGGACGGGCCGACGGATGCAACTCCAGGATTGGGTTATAATTACCCGCGAGAACTCTACCGCGCGCGGCAGGCCCGATTGAGGGACACGAGGAAAATCACCATGACACGTGGACGGCATGGTCATCCCGGCTGGTTGAGACTGGCCGTCATCCTTATACTTGCCCTTCTAGTCGGTACTGGGATCGGACTGGGAACTTATATGGCAGCGAAGGGACCAGCTCCGGTGCCGGTCCCGAGCCTGAAGGACCGGCTATACGGGGATGTCTCGGGCCAGGTCACACAGGCCGGTTTGGTCCTCACGCTGGACCCGGCGCAGAAAGCCGCGAGCTTCAAAGAGATATCCAAGAACAAGATCACAAATCAGTCTCCGGAAGCGGGGGCCCTTGTCAAGAAGGGTACGCCCGTCACTGTGACCCTCGAGCCCGACAAGCCTGCAATAACGAAGAAAGTAGTATGCCTCGACCCAGGGCACTCGACCGGGGGTCCAAGCAGCGAGATCGACCCGGCCAGTGGCCTTGATGTTGCCGATAACAGCGGGGACGACGGAGAGATCCAGACTAACTGGGACATCGCGTTGAAGACCAAGCCGCTGTTGGAACAAGAGGGTTACAAGGTGGTGCTCACCAGGCCGACGATCGATTCTTACGCGAACCTCAGGCAGAGGGCAGACATCGGCAACTCGAGCGATATCATGATAAGGATCCATTACGACCTTACTGGCGTGGACGCCATACTCTACCCGGGGATCGGCCAGACGAAGTCGCACGGCACCAGCACACTGACCGTCAATCCCGAAATATCTGCCAGGAGCGCCGTGCTCGCTAACACCTTGTTGGAGTATCTCGACAAGGTCGGGATCAAGCGGGTCGCAAACGACATGAGCGGCTCCTCCAACAACACCGGCGGCGCCTACGTCGGTTCGGTCATCTCCAAAGTGCCCGTAGTGGTGATAGAGAATGACCCCAACGTCGTTCGGAACAACCCCACCGGGCAGGAGCAGGTAGCCGGTGCGATAGCGAAAGGCGTTAAAGCATACTTCAACGGCCTCTAGGCTGCCCCGTTCAGTACCCCGCCGAACACCTTTCAAGCCCCGCACTACAGGTAACCTGTAATCTTTCCCCCCCATCCTTGTCTTACTGGCGAGAAGGCAAGACAAGGAGTAGGGCTGATGGACATCCCGGTTGATTTCGCCGACAAACACAGAATAGAATCTGTTCGCGTGCGGCAAGGCAACTCTAGCGGTTACTCGATGGATAATGAGATCGTGGTATCGCAATGCGCTCGAGGGCCTGTATCGAGGGCCATGATAGGCGCTATCCACTTGTACCAGAGAAAGATCTCCATCCATGCCGTGCGCTCATGCCCTTTCGAGCCCAGCTGTTCCCATTACATGGTCCTTTCCATACAGAAATACGGGGCCCCTCGGGGCGTCATAAGAGGCTTTCGCCGGATCACGAGATGCAATCCGTTCTACAAGGGCAGTTACAGCGACTGGCCTTGAAGGGCGCGAGAAAGGCGGCGGCGGGTATGCGCTGGGATCGAAGCGAGCCTGGAAGCGCTGCGGGGGGATCGGAGTCAGTGGCAGCTCCACAAGTGGAGCGCGATAGATCGGGGGTATAGAGATGGAAGCGTTAGCATTCTTGTTCAGTTTCGTGATGATCGCGGCGATCGTCTACGTGATCTGGGGAAAGACGAGGGCGACAGCCTCCGTCATGACCAGCCAGGATAAAAACGATCTGAGGGACTCCCTTACCAATTTCCTTACGCATCGTAAGTACTTGTCTGTGAGCCAGAGCGAAAACCTGATGACATTCGCGATGGACAAGAAGGCGTCCTGCATCATCGCGTTCTTCCTGCTGCTTATCGGGTTCATCCCGGGCATCCTGTACCTGGTCCTCGGTGGCAGCACCAAGACACTCACCGTGCAGTTCAGCAACCTGCAGGGACAGCAGGGCTGGAACGTGCGGATCCAGGGGCAGAGATCCATAGTCAACCGCGTTCGGAAAGTGGTCGGGATCTCGCAGGCCGCGCTTTCGCCGATGCCTGTCCATCCCGGCTATACTCCGGTTGCGGATACGGGCCAGGGCCAGTACATCGCTGGTGGACAGCCAGCGATAACCGCTTCGCAGCCCCGCGCGATAATCGCTCCTCCGCTGGACGCTTCGCCGCAGGTCGCGGTGCCCCAGCCCGTACTGGCTGCCCCGGCAATGCCTGTAGCGTCGAACAACACGGCTGCAAGGGCCTGCCCGAATTGCGGCTCTGAGATGCCGGCTGAGCTGATCTTCTGCCAGAGCTGTGGGACACGGATGCCTTAGTGACGTTGAGGCGGTGACTCTGGGATAGAGGTGCGGCCCATGGCTACGCCGGACAGGTCCGATGACCTTCCGGCGGGCCATGGGCCGACACTCTATAGAAAGCCTCCAGGTCGCTGGTTGCTATCAAAAGGAGAGGTCATGCCCAACTGCCACAGCTGCGGAGCCGAAAACTCGACTCGGGCGCGATTCTGTCAGAACTGTGGAGTGCAGGTAGTAAACGAAATAAGCGGCGATGCATTCCCGCCCGTTGCCACTGCTGCACCCGATGACCGCAACATCATTTGCAACGATGATGTGAACAAGTCGGAGGGCTGGACGACCAGGACGGCCGATCAGTTAATAGACCAGGTGGATCGTGGCGTTTTTGGCAGCGTAGCAGTCACCGAAGGAACAATTCTAGAACTTAATCTTACTACCGACTGGAAGTCGGGTGGGCTTTCGAGAGGCTACCAACCAAAACAGGTCCTGGAGGTAATCTACAGACTGGACGATGGCAAGGTTACGGCTATCCAGGTCGATGCCGTACGCGGACCGGTGATATTCATCGAGGACAGGATCCGAGTGCAGCATCGAGTGAAAGGGGGCAGTTCTCTAGTGTCCTCAATCGAGAACGTCTCCAGAGGCACCTTCTGGAAGTCAAGGAAATGGATGGTCTGATGGTGGACGCACCTGGGGCAGACGAACAGCCAGTTGGGTTCCTTTCACTAAATGAGGGTCAGCGGCAAGGGGGGATCATGAAAGCGAAAGACTGGCGGCAAGTCTCGGAGGAGACACACCGAGCGAAGTTGGCGGAGAAGGCTGGCCAGAATAGAAGCAAACAGTACACAAAGCAAAGAGCGAATGAAGTACGGCGAGTGCTGAGCAGTATGGGGATATGGCATTACCAGCGTGTCGGTGGGAATTTCCCCAAAACAATACTCCTTAGAAAAATGGAGGATTCAACTCTGGAGGAAATGCATCCGCATCTATCTTTACTAATGGAAGCGCTGCACTCCGGAGTATTCAATAAATTCAAAGCAGAATATCACGGTAGTATGTTTGATAGTGGCATTAGTCATAGCATCTATGGGATTAACAAACATGGTGAGAAAATCACTATTGTGTCTGTTTAGGTAGAGCTGTCTCAGGCCAACAGCTGCTTTTGAGATGGAGTTCATCGGTAGTATGCCTTTGTCTTGATAATACCCCCGCACCCGTTCTACATGTGCCCCGACGGCCAGACATCCGACGGCCTGGAGACCTGGATCCTGGTCGAGAACCCCAACCCGACATCGGCCAAGATCGGCATCGTCTACCTGCCACAGGGCGGGGGAGAAGCGACGCCGCTATCCCCGCCGGCTCCAGGATGAGCTTCAACATGGCGGACAAAGTCAAGTCCGGGCGCGCCTCCATCCTGGTCTTCACGATGGACGCCGAGAAGCCCATACTCGTCGAACGGTCCATGTACATGGACAACCGCGGCGCTGGGACTGACACCATCGGAGGGTACTAAGAACAAAAAGCCTTCCCGACTTCTAAGACCAGCACTGAGGGGCAGTCTCCTTGACTGCCCCTCTGGTTCTTGGCTCCTCTAAAAGGCCATGCGCACGATAATGCCAATTATCAAGCGCTAGAAAATGGGCGTATATGACGGATGTCGGACTAGGGTATTCCCCTATTTACCCCCTGTGTGGTTCCACCCTCAGCGCAACTGGATGAGAATGTACCGACTGGCGGCGCGATACACGAATTATGCTGGTCAGACCAGCGATAGACGCCACAAAGGCGTTTACAGGGGGTCAGATTAGAAGCGGTATATAATGTCGGTTGACGTGTCTTCACGCAGCCTATATCGGGGGTGTCTCAGGTCGTACGCAAGTTCTTCCGGTTCAAAAACTGCTACATATCATTCGTTCTCGTACCTGTTCTTCTGATCGTGTTACTCCTGACCTCGTCCGCTCCAGCGGCCGGCGCAGACGCGAAGCAGGGCGAGCAAAAGACCCCCCTGCAGCTACTCGTTGAAAGCAAGGGCGTAAAGGGCGATGGCGTCCACTACCTCGGCGCGCTTCCTTCATCCCCGGAGGACGCCGGGAGGTACGAAAGGCTCCGGGTCCCCAGTGGGGGAGCGCCGCTCGCGGCTTCGGTCGACCTCTCCTCATACCTCCCGCCGGTCGGCGACCAGGCGATGCAGGGAAGCTGCACGGCATGGTCCACGAGCTACTACTACAAGACCTGGCTCGAGAAACACGAGCACGCCGGCTGGGACCTTACAGACGCCAGGAATCAGTCCAGCCCCGTCTACGTATACAACCAGATAAACTCCGGCGGCAACGACACGGGGTCGTATATACAGGATGCGCTCGCCCTCATCGAGGAGCGCGGTGTTACCGATATGGAGTCGTTCCCGTACACGGACTCGGAGTGTGCCACCCAGCCGACGCTGGGCCAGCTCAACGCGGCCAGGCCGTACCGCATACAGCCGGGCTGGGGGTACTTCTGGCTGAACGCCGACTACCCCGCGAACAACCCCATCGAGGACGCAAAGGCCTGGCTCGATGGTGGCAACGCTTTCGTCTGCGTTATCCCTATATTCGATGACTTCCCCGACATGGCCGGAAACCCAGTGAACAAGTACTACGACTATGACGGGTCTTCTATGCTCGCGGGCACGCACGCCGTCTGCATCGTCGGCTACGACGACGACGTCAATCCCGGCGGAGCCGACCCCGACCACAAGGGCGGCTTCTACATGGTCAACTCGTGGGGGCCGACATGGAACGGCTCCAACAACGGCTTCGTCTACCTGAGCTACGACTTCATGCGGAGGTACTGCCTGGATGCCTGGAGCGCGGTGGACGCGGTGCCGGACTCCCCGTCGCTCGATTCGCTTTCGAGCGCTTCGGGCAATATCGGAGCGCCCATCGAGCTGTCGGGCAATAATCTCGGGTGGCTCAGGAGGTCGGCTTCCGTTACGTTCAACGGTGTTCCCGCGACCGACCTGTCCTACACGAACGAGGCTGTGACCGCCTACGTGCCGCCCGGAGCCACGTCGGGCCCGGTCATTGCCCGTGACTGGGAGGGGACCGTGACAGCCTCCATCCCGTTCACGGTGGGAACGCCCGTCGGCCCCGCGCCGGGTGTGGTCTCGGTATCGCCCGACGTTGGTGAAAACCGTGGTCCTGTCAGCATCTCGGTGTCAGGCTCAGGGTTCGCGCCGGGGTGCCAGCTCACGCTGGCCCATGGAGGAGAGAGTATCGAGGCGACCGGTGAGGCGGTGAACGGCTCCGGGCGGGTCACCGGTAACGTGAATATCCGCAATGCCCACTTGGGCGGCTGGGACGTCACGGCGACGAACCCGGACGGCCAGAATGCCACCCTGCCGGTGGGGTTCACGGTCGCTGAGGCCTCGGACACCTACGAGCCCAACGACACGATCGGCTCGTCGTATGGGCCGCTGGCTTCCGGCACTTACATCTCCTACATCCACAACGGTGACCCGAACGACTACTACAGGACGACCGAGCTTCTTCCCGGGGGGAACATAACGATCGAGCTGGACAACCCCGCAGGCTGCGACAACAGCCTCTATCTTTACGACCAGTCGGGCTCCGAGGTCGCCTTTTCGGAAGCAAAGGCCGGCAAACCGCGCATATCCTTCACGGCCACTTCATCCGGCCACTACCGTATCTGCGTAACGCCGGAATGGAACTGGACGCTCATGTACCCTTATGCCCTGTCTTTTTCTATCGATAACCCTGCGCCGACCATCACTTCCATAACCCCATCCTCCGGCCCGCCGGGAACAGTTGTGACCGTAGCCGGGAACAACTTCGGCGCGGACCGGGACGAGTCGACGGTCCTGTTCAACGACGTGCCCGCCGAGGATTATCCTTCGTGGTCGAACACCCACATCGAGGTCGTGGTGCCCGGCGGTGCCAGTACCGGTCCCGTGGTGGTCCGAGCACGCGGCGTGTCCTCTAACAACGACAGGGTCTTCACACTCCCCACCCCGACCTGGTATCTTGCCGAGGGCTCGACGGCCTGGGGCTTCAGCACCTATATATGCATACAGAACCCCGCCTCGGAGGACCTTAACGCCAGCGTGACTTACATGCTCGACGACGCGAGCACCAAAGAGCAGACGGTCGGCCTGCCGGCGCTGTCCCAGGTGACCGTGAACCCGGCCGATACTGTGGGGAGCGCCGACTTTTCTACCAAGGTGAGGTGCGTGCAGGGAAAGACAATAGCGGTAGACCGCACCATGAGCTGGACCGGAGAAGGAGCCGCCTCACCCGAAGGCCACGCAAGCGTAGGGGTGACAGCACCTGCAAAGACCTGGTACCTCCCCGAGGGATCATCAGCCTGGGGGTTTGAGACCTGGCTCCTCATCCAGAACCCCAACGTGGCAACTGCCACAACCCAGGTGACCTACATGATAGAGGGAGAGGGACCAAAGACCGTGTCCCACAAAGTTCCCGCCAACTCACGCCGGTCCTTCAAGATGGAGGCAGACATAGGGCAGAAGAACGCATCCATCAAGGTAGACTCGGACATAGCCGTCATCCCCGAGAGAGCGATGTACCGCAACAACAAGCGGGAAGGCCACGACTCGATCGGGACCACGACTCCGGCAAACGACTACTACATGGCAGAAGGGACAACCGCCTGGGGGTTCACCGCCTGGGTGCTCATCCAGAACCCGGGGAGTGTCCCCTCGGATGTGACCATTACCTACATGACCCCATCAGGACAGAAAGCCCAGCCCTCCTTCACACTTCCGGGCAACTCCCGCAAGACCATAAAGGTGAACGACGTGGCAGGAATGGCAAACACCGACTTCTCCTCGCAGGTACACGGAAGCCAGCCCATCATAGCTGAGCGCTCCATGTACTGGGACAACGGAACCGGAGAAGCCTGCCACGACTCAATAGGCATAGATCAGGCACACACCACCTTCTACCTGCCCGACGGAGAGACTTCCAACGGAAGAGAGACCTGGACGCTTGTGCAGAACCCGAACTCAATCTCCGTGACAGTAGATGTCTCCTACCTGAAGGCCGGAGGGGAAGCCGTGACCCTTGCCAAGAGCATCCCTGCCAACTCCCGCATGACCTTCAACATGGCTGACAAGGTGCCATCAGGCAGGGCCTCCATCATGGTCACCTCAAAGACCGCCGGCAAAAAAATAATTGTAGAGCGTGCTATGTACTGGAACAAAAAGGGCGCGGGGACAGATACGATAGGCGGGTACAGCGATTAGTCCGGGTCGCGGGTGCGAGTCGTATCTCCCGCGGCAAATGACTTCGACAAGTCGATGATCGCCTTTTCTTCTGCAATAATCTAAGGCAGGCAGTGTGAAAGCGAAGACGCCAACGGGATGACAATGCCAACAGAATCAACACAGCCACAAACAATGCAGACGGGGCCCTCCGA